>ERZ780150.1613-NODE-1613-length-13981-cov-3.818254_pt1 | contig 13981 bp, 15 predicted proteins | sample MGYA00511019_ERZ780150 | MGnify/ENA primary metagenome ERZ780150 (study PRJEB29588, sample SAMEA2151633) | human gut metagenome | biome: human gut; feature: human-associated habitat; material: faeces | place: Denmark | collected 2008/2010 ...
AATTATATCACTGCCTCCTGGAAAAGGAAATGCCGCTGAAGCTCTACCGCCTAAAGGCGGTGGTTTTTACCTTAGGCTTGGAAAATGAAATCGGGGCATCCTGAAACCGCTTTTCTGATTGCGTCGTATGCGTTGTGCCCTTGCTTATGGGCTGTTCCAACATAGGACATGATTTTCAGATAATCCCTGGCTCCTTCTTCACTACGGAAGCAGCCGGATACTTTCGTCTTAACTTTTATCATCCTTATATCATGTTCCGCCTGATTGTTATCAAATGGAACCATGAAGTTATGGATAAAAAGGCAGACTGATGCCTTGTATTTATCAAGGCGCTCCACCAGAGCTAGAATCTTTCCTTTTTTTTTCTTTCGTCCACGTTTTTTCTCTGTGGTAACCGGAAGCGGATTTTCTTCTCTGGCTTGTTTGATAAGTTCATCGTACCGCTTATCAAACTTATGATAGTGATAATAGCTGAGGGTTTCTTTACCGGCCTCAACAGCTTTATCTTTGACCTTCTTCATTTCTGTCAGAAGGTCTATAAATGCAGACGCCCATTTCTGCTCGGGATGGTTCTCGACAATGCCTGTCAATTCCCGTAATAAGTGGGCACAGCAGACTGCATGTTGGCAATCTTCGTAACTCCAGTAAGAAGCCCAGCAGTCATGCATGGCAATACCGTGAAACAATGGCAGTACACCGCACTGCTCCATACCAAGATATCCCCGTTTTGGACTGATATCAAGGTACGTGAATTCACAGTTCGATGCATCATGAACCCACCATAGTTTTTTATCAACACGGGTTCCGGTCTCATCGAAATGACCAAGACCTGAACCGGAAACTTTTTGCTTTATCCGGTTTACTGTTTCGGATACTGCGTCAGCACAACGTTTTACCATGTTGCTTATCGTTCCGGTGGCAAGTGGGATATTGAATACGCCAGAGAGAATCTCATGTGTTCTTTTTACACTAACTGCTCCGACTGTATTTAAAGCAACAGATAGCGCCTGCAGGTTCTCACCATACTGCACGGTTGCTTTAACATCGTTAGGAAAGCTCCCTTTTCTGGTATCTCCGTGAAGCATACAGATTGGAATCTCGAGAAGCTGATGTTCCACGACATTAACAGTGACAACCGCATCAATGACATGTCGTTTTTCTGCAACACAGGCAGTTCCTTTGCACATTTTGTAATGAGGACAACCTTCGCAGGCAGATGGCATATGTTTCACAATCTCATTAGGGTCTGAAATGACAGACAGGTATGTTCCCTGATGTCCTTCCTGCCCGCCGATCTTTTTATCGGAAGGTTTACGCAGACTTTTAGGCGCAGGCTTTTTAAAGCCATCACTTGAAGGCGGCTTGGAACTGTTTTTAGAATTCTTGTTAAGCTGTTCTTTCAGTTCCTGAATGGTCTGATTGAGCTGGGCGATAAGAGCAGTCTGCGCATCAAATGATTGCTGCAGGGAATTTAGAGATGCATTCAAGGTATTAACCTGCATTAGCAGGTGTTCAATCATTTCATCCTTCGTCAATGAGACCACCTTCTTTCACTAAAATCTGATAACTCTATTTTAGCGTAAAGTCAGGAAAAAAGCGAATTATGTGGAATTGCTCATTGGGCAAAATGACTGTGGATAAAGCTGTTTTTTCAATGTGCGAGTGTTACTAAATCTATTCAAAATCCGATAAAAGTCGGGTTTGAAACATAATAATGATGGATAAAAACCAGTAATCCACAATGTTAGAAATAAACGACGAATCATTGGTTGGTTATCCACCTGTAAGCGGTGATTTGAGTAAAAACAGTTTTTTTAATTTCTCTGTTTTTCACAAATACAAACGGACTCTATTCGGGGTTCTGAATAGTTACGAAAATTTAATAAAAAATTTCCCCCGAATTGGGAGGAAGAAAGAAAAGACAACAAACAAAAAAGAGCGGGAAATCGGGCTTTATCGAGTTTCCGAGACCGCTCACTTAAATGATAGGTGGAGATCATGATGGATAGAAAAGAAATATTCAATAAAGTAGATCATACTCTCCTGACACAGGGAGCCACCTGGGCAGAAATTAAGCAGATTGTGGATGAAGCCATAGAGTACGGCGCCGCTTCCGTGTGCATTCCTCCGTCCTATGTGGAAAAGGCCGCAAACTATGCAGCAGGCAGAATGCCAGTTTGTACCGTTATCGGATTCCCGAATGGCTACAATACCACGGCCGTCAAGTGCTTCGAGGCGAAAGATGCCGTAGAGCATGGTGCAGATGAGATTGACATGGTAATCAATATCGGGTGGGTCAAAGATAAGAAATTTGATCAGGTGGAAGCAGAGATTAAAGCGGTAAGGCAGGCCTGCGGGACGAAGCTTCTGAAAGTCATCATTGAGACCTGTCTTCTGACTGACGAAGAAAAGATTGCCATGTGTAAGGTCGTGACAGATGCGGGCGCTGAGTTTATCAAGACTTCAACCGGTTTTTCAACGGCGGGTGCAACGTTTGATGATATTGAATTATTTGCAAAACATGTGGGACCAGAAGTGCGCATGAAAGCTGCCGGCGGCATCAGGAGTTTCGCTGATGCTGAGAAATTCATTGAATTGGGAGCTTCCAGACTGGGAACCAGTCGGATCGTCCGTTTGGCGAAAGCTGAGATGGAAGGATGAGTTTGACTTGCCGGGCATAGTATAAGAGGCATACCCAAACCGCTCGTAATCTGTCGGCAGATTCCTGAGTTCTGCCCGTGCCGAGTTTGGCGCTTCCTTGCTTCAGATACTATGCTCTGCCGCTGATAACAGGATCTTCGCCCTCTTTTCACCAGCGTCTCTCAGCTTTTTCTCTCTCCAGATCTTAAGTATCCCCTCCACTCCCAGGGCCCTGACATCCACCGGAAGCGGGGCTGCTTTTAACACCATCATATGCGAGCGGTTTCTTCGAGTACTCGATCCCCGCCAGTCAAAAGCCCGGGGAAGTTTCTTGAACATGAATTATTCAATTGTATTAAGAAGAGTTTGTATTTTATAATACTGCTCTTCAGTGATCACAATTTTCCCGTGACTTGAAGATATCAGATCTTCTTTATAAAGCACATCTAATTGGCGATAAAGAGTACGGAGATTTATATTTAATAGTTGCGCAAGCTCTTCTTTTTGAGTTTTCACGATAATGGGAAAATGCATAGTGGAACTGTAGTAATATAGTTGGAGTAAAATTTTGTTCCGTGTATTGTTTAGAAGTAGATCGTCATGCTCGGTTAATACCTGATTAATGAATGAAGCGAGATACTGTATGCTGATCCACCCAAGTGCAGGATCCGATAATACTTCATTAATATAATTGCGGTTTGGAATGCGAACGTAGGAACAGGCGGTAATACAGCGAATGCTGGCTGTATGTACGGTAAGCGTAGGGTGCACGGCTTCAAAAAGTCCATAGAGTTGTATTGGCCCTGAGGGGATGGATTTTAATAGCTTACCATTGGAACTGTATTTTTCTGTACGACAATATCCATCAAGAAGGAGATAGATATGGCGTGAAGGCATATTATTGATAATTAGAAATTCATTCTCAGTTGCATGCTCAATGAATAAGTGTTCTTTGTGCAATAATTCTGTGAATTCCATATTTAGAGGATAGTGATAACAGGGGGATGTAAAATACTGCATAATTTTTCGGAAATTATCGGACATTTTTTTCCTTTCTGCCGTCATAAAAATGACAAATGACATTTTCTCAAATCAGTTATTATGATATCATATTTCAAAAGAAGTGTAAACATAATATTAAAGGAGGAAACTATGTTTAATATTACTAACTTAAAAAAAGATGTTGAGTCCGTGATTACGAATACTGCATTAACGCATGAGCAGGCTATGATGAATTTGTCTGCAATTCCTTTTAATTATGTGGAGTTTTTTGAAACCAGCAGAGAATTCCGTGAACTTTATGAAGCTGGCTGTTTATGCACCATGACGGAAGGAAATGTTACATATCAGCCAAGATATGCTCTTCCGAATTATGAAAAGCTAATTCGCGAGGGATGTGAATTTCTGAGACTGGATCCTCCTACAAATTTATTTGAAGCAATTCAGACGCTGGAAATCTTTTATCGCCATATTCCATCGGTTACACATTATCCGGTATATTTAGGATCTGTTGATAAATTATTGGAACCATTTATGGATGATGAACATGCATATGAATTAATAAAAAGTTTTCTGGTGTTTTTAGACCGTTCCATTCCGGATTCCTACTGTCATATGAATCTGGGACCGGAAGCAACCAGGGCAGGAGAGGTGATTGTAGAAATCGAAACAGAATTACAAAACGCAATCCCGGCAATCACACTGCTTTACGATCCGGATATAACACCGGATGATTTTGCGAAGAAATGTGTTCTTTGTGCATTGAGTTGTGCAAAACCAAGTTTTGCAAATCACAAAGAGTATAGTAAAATATATCATACACCTTATGGAATCGCAAGCTGTTATAATGCGCTTCCAATTTCAGGCGGTTCTTTTACTTTGTCGCGAGTGATTCTCAGCAGATTGGCAGAACGTGCAAAAGATAGCGAACATTTTGTAAACGAATTGCTGCCACATGCGGCACAGCTATTATGCGAATACATTGAACAGAAAATTGAATTTTTAGTAGAGAGGACTCACTTTTTCGGTTCTAATTTCCTTGTAAAAGAAGGCTTTTTGAAACTGGAAAACTTCACCGGAATGTTTGGCGTTGTGGGAATGAATGAATGTGTCAATCGATTGATGGAGAAAGAGGGGCGACCGGACAGATACGGCTACAGTGAATATGCAGATCAGCTGGCTGTTACGATATTGAATACCTTGAAAGAATGTCTGAATTCTTTTGAAAGTAAATATTGTGATTGTACAGACCACCATTTTTCATTACATGCGCAGGTGGGAATTGATAGTGATTATGAAATTAGTCCTGGTGCAAGAATTGCAATCGGTTCAGAGCTTCCTCTGTATGATCATCTTAGACATTGTGGAAAGGTTCATCCGTATTTTACGTCAGGTGTAGGCGATATCTTCCCGTTTGACAGCACCGCGCAGAGAAATCCGGATGCCATTTTGGATTTGATAAAGGGTGGTTTTGCTCAGGGAATGAGATATTTTTCTACCTATTCATCGGACAGCGATGTGATTCGTATTACAGGATATTTGGTGAAAAAATCAGATATTGCGAAGCTGGATGCAGGAGTTGCAGTTCCTCAGGCTAATGCTACATGGGGATACTATGAAGTGAAAAACAGTAAAATATACGAGAGAAAGGTGAGAAGTTTATAATGGCTGTTGTGAATAAAATCATACATAGTAGTGTTGTAGATGGACCAGGCAATCGGGCTGCCATTTTCCTTCAAGGATGCAATTTTAAATGCACGTACTGTCATAATCCTGAGACGATACATCTATGTATGGGTTGTGGAAAGTGTATTGAGCAATGCCCGACCGGAGCGCTGCATATGGAAAATGCAACTGTAAAATGGGAAGAGACTCTTTGCTGCGAATGTGATGCCTGCATTCATAGTTGTCCATATCTGTCATCACCAAGAACTAAAAATTATACGGCCCGTCAGGTTATGGAAGAAATCCGGAATGATATCCCATTTATCCGCGGAATAACCGTATCAGGGGGGGAATGTTCCCTGCAGAGAGATTTTATGTTAGAGTTATTTAAACTGGCAAAGGAACAGGGGCTTTCTACATTGGCAGATAGCAACGGCAGTTATGATTATACTCAGGATGAAGAATTGTTACAGATGTGTGATGGTGTGATGCTGGATGTGAAAGCATTTGATAGAAATGCACATATCAAATTAACCGGAATGGATAATGAAATGGTTTTGAAAAATGCAGTGTTTTTAGCGAAGCTTGGCAAATTGGAAGAAATCCGGACAGTAATTATACCGGACTATCTGCCAAATAAGGAGACTGTGGATAGCATTACCAAACTGTTGAGTCCATATTTGAAGGAAAAATCAATTTGTTATAAACTGATTGCATACAGGCAGTTTGGAGTGAGGGAGCCATATAAGAATGAATTCAAATCTCCGGTTACTTCAGAAATGCAGGCTTATAAACAGATCGCCATAAAAAATGGATTTGAGGATATTGTAATTATTTGATACGTTTAGGAAGGTGAAATTACTATGAAAAAGTTTGGTTCATTTTTATTAGTACTTATGATGGCAATCGGGTTGGTTGGATGTTCTGGTTCAGATAGTGGTCAGAATCATGATGCAGGAAAGGAGAGCAAGAGCGAGGCAGCAGATATGAAAGCAGCAGTAATTCTGGGACTTGGTGGTCTTGGAGATCAGTCTTATAATGATTTGGTTTATAGTGGTCTGGAACGAGCAAAAAATGAATTGGGAGTAGATTTTGATTATGCTGAACCAAAAGAAGTTACAGATTTTGAAACCATTCTTAGAGATATGAGCGATTCTGGTGAATATGCAGTGATTATTGGAATTGCTTTTGATCAGTTAGATGCATTTACAGCAGTTACTCCGGAATACCCGGACCAGAAGTATGCGTTTATTGATGCGACACTTCTTGAAAAAAATGTGGCGAGCTATGCAAGCAAAGAACATGAAGGGGCATTTCTTGTAGGAGCGCTTTCTGCTTACATGAAGCAGGATGCGGAAACATATCATCTGGAAAATAATCATAAGTATGGATTTATTGGAGCCGTGGAGTCCGAAACCATTGATAGATTTGCGGCAGGATATCGTGCCGGCGCTGAATATGTCGATTCAGCCGCAGACGTGCAAATTCAGTATGTAGGTGGAGATAATCCGTTTGGCGATACCTCAACAGCTAAGGAAATTGCAAACAGCCAGTATGCAAAAGGCTATGATATTATTTTCCCGGCTGCAGGCGGGGCAGGACTTGGCGTATTTGCAGCTGCAAAAGAGTCCGACTTTGTTGCAATTGGCGTAAACTCAAACCAGAATACGCTGGATCCGGATCATATTGTCGCAAGCATGCTTAAGAGAGTGGATAATGCAGCATACGATATTGTTGAATCGACTTTGAATGGTACTTTGAAGGTTGGCGAAGAAACGTCTCTTGGATTGGCCGATGAAGGAATTGGTTACACTCTGGAAGGAAGCAATATTCAGATTCCGGAAGAGATCAAGCAGAAGTTAGAGGAAATTAAAAAATTGATTATCAGTGGAGAAATCACAGTACCGTCAGAACTGTAAAATACAAAAAGAAGATGTTTTAGCAGGAAACATCTTCTTTTTTATAAGAGAAGAGTTGAGGTGATAACCGTGTTAGCTGTAGAAATGAGGAATATTACAAAACGTTTTGGGAATTTCACTGCAAATGACCAGATTGATTTTCTCGTAGAAAAAGGAGAGATACACTGTCTGCTGGGAGAAAACGGAGCAGGAAAGACGACGCTTATGAATATATTGTTTGGCTTATATAAGCCAGACGAAGGCGTATTGAAAATCAACGGAGAAACTATTGTAAAACATTCGGCAAAAAAAGCATTTGAATGTGGGCTTGGTATGGTTCATCAACATTTTATGCTGGTAGATGCACTGACTGTGTGGGAAAACGTGATAATTGGGAATGAACCGGGCAAATTTACGATTGATCGAAAAGCAAGTATACAGCAGGTACGGCAAATTGCGGATTCTTATAATTTCGGCTTAAATGTTGAAGACAAAGTGGCTGATTTATCAATTGGCATGAAGCAGCGAGTGGAAATCCTGAAAACATTGTATCGAGGTGCAGAAATCATTATTTTGGATGAACCCACTGCCGTACTTACTCCTCAGGAAGTGGACCAGTTATTGGATATTCTGCGGGATATGAGAAAACAGGGTAAGACAATTGTTTTTATAACACATAAGCTAAATGAGACAAAAGCGGTTGCAGATTCCATTACCGTTTTGCGCGGGGGAAAGTCGGTATTCCGTGCGCCTACAAAAGATGTAACGGTAAAAACCATTGCGAATAAAATGGTTGGACATGAAGTTACTTTTAGTCTGGAACGACTTCCAAATGAAATCGGGGAAACTATCGTTTCTCTGAATAAGGTTCGTATTTTGGATCATGCGCAGGAAACGGTTTCTTTTGATATTCATGCAGGAGAGATTCTGGGAATTGCTGGTGTCGAAGGAAATGGACAGATGCAGTTAGAGGAACTCATCATGGGATTTAAAAAATGTAAAGAAGGTTCTATAACGATCAAAGGCGAAGATGTAACAAAATGGTCAACCAGAAAACGACTGGAAAAAGGAATCAGCTATATTCCATCAGCAAGACATGAACGGGCGTTATTGCCGGGTTTTTCAATTTTAGATAATTATTTACTGGGAAATCAATACAACGAAAAATATGTCAAAAAGGGACTTATCAACAATACTAATTTGAATAAGACGACATTAAAATTGATGAAGAAATATGATGTTCGTGCAGTTGATGAGAAACAGGCAGCTGGTTCTTTGTCTGGCGGAAATCAGCAGAAGATGGTTTTGAGCCGTGAAGTAGAGAAGGATTCTGATTTTATACTCGTATGTCAGCCAGTGCGTGGGTTGGATATTGGAGCGATTCATTATATTCATAAAATTTTGCTGGAATTAAGAAAACAGGGTAAAGCAATTTTGTTGATTTCCGCTGAGTTAACAGATATTTTTCAGCTTAGTGACAGGATTGCAGTATTATATAAAGGTGAAGTAATGGCTCTGAGAAAGAATGAAGAATTGACAAAAGAGTCCATCGGCCTTTTGATGGCCGGACAGAAAGGCGGAGAGTAAATGACGTTGAAAGAAAAAAACAAGATTTATGCAATGTTGCCGGAACTGCGGAATTTATTGCTGTCTGTTATAGCAATTATTTTGTCTTTATTCGTAACGGCCGTAATTATGTTGATTTCTGGATATCATCCGGTAGAAGCTTTTCGCGTATTGCTTGAGGGGGCTTTTGGCTCTAAAAATTCAATTGCTACAACGTTGGGAAAAACAACTCCATTAATATTTGTAGGAATGGCATGCGCATATTCCAATAAGGGCGGCCTTTTTAATATTGGTTGTGAAGGACAGTTGTATATAGGAGCTCTTGCAGCAACATACGCCGCATTGATGATGCATGGTATGCCCAGAACTCTGGTATTAGCGGCTACTTTTTCTTCCGGCATGCTGGCTGGAGGTCTGGTCGGAGGATTAAATGGATTTTTAAAAGCGAAACTGAATATTAGTGAAGTGCTGGTAGCAATTATGTTAAACTATATTTTGAGGTTTTTTACCAGTTATTGTGCACACGGTCCATTAAAGGATCCTGCATCCAGTGTTGCACAGACAGTGGCGATTGGTGATAACTATATGCTTACAAAGTTAGTGCCGAAATCTCAGTTAACTACAGCGCTTTTGATTGGTATTCTGCTGGCTGTAATACTGTATTTCTTTTTCAGTAAAACAAGAGCGGGATTTAACATCCGCGCAGTAGGAGAGAACGGCACTGCAGCACAGGCATCTGGTATTGGCATGATGGGGACCGTGATTATGACAATGACGGTAAGTGGTGCATTAGCGGCACTGACAGGTATTACAGAGGTCCTTGGCAAAACAGGAAAATTCGTAGATGGTTTTTCACCGGGATATGGATTTACCGGTATCGCGGTAGCAGTATTGGGAAGAAATCATCCGGTGGGGGTATTACTGAGTGCATTATTATTTGGAATCATGGAGTCAGGGGCAATGAAAATGAGCTATATAGCAGGGGTTCCTACCAGTATGATTAAGGTAATGCAGGGACTGGTTATATTGTTTGTAGCAACGCCTAAACTTGTTACTTCCATAATGAGAAAGGGGGAAAATAAGTGGAAAATTTAAGAAACCTCATTTCTATGAATATGCTGCTTGTAACATTGCGAATGTCGATTCCGCTTATTTTAGCTTCCATAGGAAGCATAATCTGTGAACGAGGTGGAATAATCAATCTGGGCATTGAAGGGATGATGTTATCAGGCGCATTAGGTGCAGTAATTGGAACATATGCATTTCATTCACCGTGGCTGGGTGCATTGACTGCAATACTTATGGGCGGGATCTTCGGATGGATTCATGCTGTACTCTGTATCAGGTACCGAACAAATCAGGCAGTAAGCGGTGTTGGAATTAACATTTTTGCCTCTGGATTGACGATTGTTCTTTGTAAAGTAATCTGGAACAAAGAAGGCCTGAGTGGAGCAGTAGAGCAGATTCCGCCAGTAACAATCCCTGTTTTGAATAAGATACCGGTAGTGGGGCTGTTATTTAAAGATCAGTCTCCTTATTTATATATTACGATTCTGATTGTACTTATTTCATGGTATGTGATGTATCGAACAAAGGCAGGATTGCGTCTTAGAACAATTGGAGATCATCCGAAGGCTGCAGCTACTGCCGGAGTGGATGTGACGAAATATCGTTATACTGCAGTTATTCTCTGCGGAATGTTATGCGGTCTGGCAGGCTCTTTTTTATCGATTGTGCAAAGCAATCTTTTTGTAAAGGAGATGGTTGCCGGAAGAGGATACATAGCGCTCGCAGCAACTATTTTTGGCGGATGGAATCCATTGGGATCTTTCTTCGCCAGTCTGCTGTTTGCTTTTTCACAGGCATTAAGAATCATACTTGATATTGATATACCGGAACAGTTTTTACAGATGTTTCCTTACCTGCTGACGATGTTTGTTCTGATTTTTGCAGGCGGAAAAACCAAAGGACCTCAGGCGGCCGGAGATATTAAAGATTAGAGAGGGGAAAGAAGGTGTTCATTCAGAACATATTCGCGTTCTGGATAGTGTGGCGACAGGCGTTGCCCTTGTCACTGTTGTATAGACGAGGTCAAAGCGGATTTGAAATACAATATAATGGCTCATTATGGAAGGGAACTGTGAAATACGGTTCCCTTCGATGCATCAAAATCTCCGTTACATTTCACCAATTTCTGTATAATGGACCATGAAATTCAGACAAAAATTTTGTAAGGGCTTAATTTAAGGGTGGCTTCCAATCCACTCTCCAGTATGCAATAATGGTTACAGTGCAAGTATTTTACTGTTCAAATTGGCTTGCAATCCCCCAAAGGAGGTAACCCATATGTATGCCGCAAAGAAAACCCCTGAAGAACAATACCAGTTGGTATTGGAGTGCCGCAGGAGCGGCCTGACGGACTGTGACTGGTGCAGGAAGAACGGAATCAACCCAAACACTTTTTATACCTGGATCAGCAGGCTTCGTAAGAAAGCGTGCTATGCAATTCCGGAACCTTCTATTTCATCTGTTCCGAATAGCCGTCCGGCTCAGGAGATTGTCAGAGTGGATATTCTGTCAGAGGATCCCCTCCGCAAGTCGGCCCCGCAGGAAAATACTTTCATTCCTGTCCAGGCGGCGCAAAATGCCAGCCCTTCCATTGAAATAGCGGCGAACGAAATCACTTTCCGGTTTTCCGGGCCGGTTGATGCTTCCCTGTACGAAAAAACCCTGCTTATGATCGGAGGTTGGCTATGATTGGTGATATCTCTATAAAAACAAACCTCTACGTCATCTGCGGATATACCAATTATCCGAGAAGTATTATTATTCAAGAAATATATTGTAATGATTGTGTATTACAGCGTATTTTGACATTCTTATCAAATAATATTTTATTTCTTTTTTAAGAAATCAGGTATATCATCGTCCTTTTGGGCTTCAATCGATTTATTACTTCCAAACCATGTTTCATTCCATTCACGCAGTTTTTGATCTACTGTTTCTTGCGACATTTCAGCGTAAATCTGTGTAGTCTGCAGAGAAACATGACCCAGAATGTTTTTTATTGTTACGATATCAACTCCGGCTTCAAGCAGATGGCAGGCAGTGCTGTGTCTCATAGAATGAGGCGGGTAGCTGTCTGCAGGGAACAAATCCGTATGACTCTTTTTTGCCATGGACACATATTTTTTATATATTCCTTCCACACAGGATATCGTCATCTGCTCATGGGTCTGGCTGGAAAAAACATGCCTGTCCGGAAATGGATCAATACGCCTGTGTTTTATGTATTTTTTGAGCATTTCAGCAAGCTTTCGGGTGATTCCTATCCGGCGTATTTTCCTTCCCTTGCCGGTTATCGTAACAGATGCCCTTTCTCCATCGACTCTCAGATCTTTCACTTTCAGGTCACAGACTTCCTGTGCCCTGGTTCCTGTCGCATACCGGGCAGATGACTACTTCTTCATGAGCCGGTGGGGAGATAGACATTACTCAATAAACACGATATCTTCCTATTTCAGGGGGATTTTGTTCCGGTGCGGGATTCATCATGGAGGCCGTAAAAATGGGGGACCTCATCTGCATTGTCTCCGGCACACATTCTGCTGCCACAGCCTGGAGAAGATGCTGCGGGAAGGAACTGCACACCAGGCCGCGCTGCCGTTCCTGATGACTTATCTTGGTCATTCCTCCTTATCAGCCACAGGTTATTATTTAAGGTTGACGGCGGAAGCGTTTCCCGATCTCCAGGATAAGATCAACCGCCTCTATGGAGGGGTCATTCCAGACCTGAAAGTGAGGCTCGACTATGAAGACGACTGATTTTGCAAAAGTTCTCACATCGTTCCTCACGGTGGAACTGCCTTCTGTCAGGAATGTCAGCCCTAATACGGTATTGTCCTACCGTGACACGTTTAAGCAGCAGCTCCGGTTTATGGACGAGCAGAAAGGAGTCAGGCCAGAGCATCTGCAGATATCGGCTCTCATAAAAGATGTGATTGTATCGTTTCTAGTTGATATTGAAACCGTAAAAGGAAACAGTATCAGTACCCGGAATCAACGGCTTGCTGCTATACATGCCCTGTTCCGGTATATCTAGACACAGGAGCCGGGAGCGATTTTTCAGTGCCAGCAGGTATTATCGATTCCATTTAAAAAGCAGGCCAGGAAAACGGTCCGGTTCCTGACTGAAGAAGAGACAGAACACCTTCTTTCAGCACCGGGTCAGGATTCCAGAAAAGGAAGACGTGACACAGCACTCCTCTGCCTGCTTTATGACAGCGCTGCCCGTGTCCAGGAACTGGCAGACTTAAGGGTAAAGGACATACGGCTTTCCGTACCGGCGCAGGTTTCATTGACAGGTAAGGGGAGAAAGACCCGTGTTGTCCCCTTGATGGAAAAAACAACAGCCATCATGAAAAACTACCTGAAGGAGACCGGCCTTGACCGACCCGGCATGGAAGAGCAGCCCCTTTTTCGTATGTTAAGAAAATACTTTTATACCAGCCTGCGTTGATCCTGTCGGTTATAAAGAAACCTCCTCACTTCCATGATCGGGGAAACCTCATCATCATCAATCACTACATAATAGATTATAAAATTATCAACATAGATGCGGTAATAGGCATATTTCCGCTCCCGGATGGAATGATATGGCTCAAAGGATTCTGCCACCGGAAGCCGATCCAGTATGGCTTTCTCAACTTTATCCAACAGGTCACTGGCAGCTTTGGGGTTCTCAGCTTTTCAGCGATATACGTTATCTTTTCGTCAAGATCCTCATAAAAAAGCGGCAGGTAACGTAATCTGTATTTCTTATCATACATTTATTTTCCTCCGGAGGCTCCCAAACACTTCCTCATGGGTCATTCTTCTGCTGTTCTCTGCGGCTGCACGGTCTGCCTCGTCCAGTGCCGCCTCTACGCCATCTGTAAGCTGGGAATACATGTCCAGGCTGAGGACCACCATAGCGCCATATCCGTTTTTTGTAAGGTATACTGGCTCCCCTTCATTCACAAGCCTTTCAATGTCCGGAAATTTATTTCTAAGGTCTGAAACAGGTCTGATCTGTATCATACATCACTCCTCCTTATCTTAATTCTATCATAATTTATCATTTCTTTTATTTTCCAAGCCTAAGGTAAAAACCACCGCTTTTAGGCGGTAGAGCTTCAGCGGCATTTCCTTTTCCAGGAGGCAGTGATATAATT
>ERZ780150.1624-NODE-1624-length-13884-cov-3.447249_pt1 | contig 13884 bp, 7 predicted proteins | sample MGYA00511019_ERZ780150 | MGnify/ENA primary metagenome ERZ780150 (study PRJEB29588, sample SAMEA2151633) | human gut metagenome | biome: human gut; feature: human-associated habitat; material: faeces | place: Denmark | collected 2008/2010 ...
CTGACCACGGAAGCAGGTCTTTGCAAAACTCTGTATTAGGTTCATCCATATGCTTCGGAATCTCTTCCAAAAGATATGCAAAATAATTATAGGGTTTTAAATTGTTTGCCTTGGCCGTTTCGGCAATACTGTATATTATTGCACTTGATTCAGCCCAGGCTATGGTATCAATCATTACCCAGTTTTTCTTTCCTATGCAGAAGGGACGTATAGTCTGCTCAGCTGCGTTATTATCCAGCGGTACATTTCCATCCTCCAAGAATACTCTGAGATATTTTTCCTGGTTGAAAAGATAGGCAAATCCTTTTCCGGTTTTGCTCTTTTCGGAAACCCTGCACTGATTCTGTTTTGTCCACGCAAACAAAGCATCGACCAGAGGCTTTACAGTCAGCCGGCGATGTAACACACGCTCTTCGGCAGATAAATCTGCCAATTTTTTATCTTCATGGTAGATTGACTGTATCTGCTTCAGTGCCAGATACGCAAGTGACGACTTACGGCTTTCCTCAGGCACTGCCTTAAGTGCCTCATCAAACCGGCGTCTTGCATGCGCATAGCATCCGGCTATCCTCAAATCCTCCCGTTCACTTTCAATCGTATGGTAGACCTGATAGCCATCAGTTATGCAGATACCTGAAAAATTTTTCAGGAACTCTCTCGGATGGTCAGCCCTTCTGGTTGGCTGGTATTCATACAATACTATCTGGCCGCCCGATTCATTCCTTACCGTACGGTATACCCACATGTAATGCTGTGAACCGTCACTGCGGTTCTCCTTTGTTACACGTACCGGGGTTTCATCCGCCTGTAAGAGATGGTATTTATACATTTCCCTGTGCAGATAGTCATACAGTATGGAAATATATCTTTCAGAACACTGTATTGTCCAGCGTGCCATTGTCAAAACATTTCCTAAAAATATAGTTAGTAGAACTATGAAATGAGATAGTAGGATTTGCTCCTATATCAGTTATATACGGAGTATTGTTTTTGATTCTAAAGTCAATCCTGCATATAGTCTCAAATCCTAATGCTTTAGCAACATTTTCGCTACAACTTATGAGGTCGGAAGAAAGTTCTCCCATATATTCTTTAAACGAGTAATTATCCATTTTAACCGTATCATAATCAAGGTATCCAGATGGACTAGAATTCAAAATTTCTACACAACCTGGACAGTAATATTTATGTTCATAAAATAATAGTGGAACTTCTATTTCTGGTCCATCAATGTACTCCTGAATGCAAAAACGTAAATATTTTTTTTGATAATTAGTAAGATCATTTAAAATATTTGTAGTATTTTCTTTCGAAATATCAATCTTTTGGACGCCAATACTTGCTGATTCATCGTTCGGCTTAAGTATATATGCTCCACTTTCGATTCTTTCCAGAGTTTGCTCCAAATTAGTAGTTTCGTTTACGTGCACTGTATAAGGAATATTACTACTTACGTAAGGAGCTATTAATGTATACATCAATTCTTTATCGCCCCCTAAAGTAGAAGCATAGAAATTAGAGCCAATATTGTTTAATTTGCAGTAATCACAGAGAAGAGGAACTAGGCTTCTTCTTCCTATCCCAGCTATATTTTGAGCCATGCTATATACAAATATATATTGGTGCTTTTTTTTAAGAGTAGAAATCATATTAATAAAAGAATCTTCCCCATTTATTGCATATACGTATTGTACAGATTTTCTGAAAGAATTTATTATCATGTCCCTCTCTATAGATGTAATACATTCTGAAGAATGCTCAGTATCTTCGATACGAGATTCTTCATTATAGACGAAAACTACTGCGTACTCAGATGAAAGAGGTTTTGTATGGATGATTGTATTATATAGTTTGTGTATACTCTGATCATTTTCAATAGAAGCCATTCTTATCCTCCGTGTGTTTTTTATAATATGCGATTTATGTTAGTGAAAGTAACAGATAACTATTTATTATCCATCAGTTGTATGATTGCAGTTTTAAATTTTTGAAGCAATGTATTAGGCTATAGTATCAAAACTATGTAAGTACAAAGTACTAGGCTATCAGTTAAAAAAGAATCCTTTTCCGGCTTTGTAAATACCAATGGATCAATTTACGCTGCATGGTCATTGAGTATATGCTTTCCGGTATATCAGTGCATGCTTTTTGTGACATAGTGTATGAACATAGATAAAAGTGTATATTATGTTATAATCTCGTATACATAGCCATCATTGGAATAATATAAAAAAGCTTAATAAAGTTACTGCAGCGACCGATATAATATATATAACTTTAATTCGGAGGACGCTTAATGAGAAAGTTTTTGCCTTTGGCAGTAATGACAGGAATAATGTTGAATCCATTTACAGCAGCGTATATTAAGAATGATTTATATGCTTCTTTCAACATGAATGAATATGAGCTGGCATCAGAAAATGATGATGCAAGTAATAATAGTACACATACATATGGATATGTGGCTAATGAATGGGATAATAATGCGCCGGTTTATGAAAGTGATTTTTCACTATATAACGAGATTCCATATAGATTTCCCGATGACATGTCTGTTTTTAAAAATACATATCCGGTTACGCGGAACCAGAATCCTTATGGTTCATGTTGGGCGTTTGCATCGTTGGGACTTGCTGAATTTGATTTGATTAATGACGGAACTGCTGATAACAGTATTGATTTGAGCGAACTGCAGCTTATATATTTTTTGTTTAATTCAGTTACCGACCCATTAGGCGGTACGGAGGGAGATTTTGCATACTACTATAATGCTAATGCCTCAACATCGTATCTGGACTATGGTGGAAATTATGAAATGGCATCAAGGAGATTGTCGCAATGGATAGGTGGGATTCCGGAAGCGGAGGTTCCATATTCAAACGCTTCCATGGTTCTTTCTAATGGACTGGATAGTAAATATGCATACAATTATAATGTTGCGCATTTACGCAATGTGTATAGGATTTCACTGAGGCACAACGCTGATGATGTAAAACAGCAGATTATGGAACATGGAGCTGTTGGTGTTATGTACTATCACGATGATTTTAATCTTTCTTCAGCTTCTGATGGTACAGTGTATAATTATTATGATACAGCAGCTTCAGGTGGTGGACATGCTGTGATGATAGTTGGATGGGATGATACATACTCGAGGAATAATTTTGCGTGGGCTCAGCCGGCTAATGATGGGGCATGGCTTATTCGTAATAGCTGGGGAAATTATATTGATTACTTCTGGATGTCATATGAGACAGCGTCATTGCAAGATACAGCGTGGGTATTTGATTTTGAGGCAAGTGATGAGTATGACAACAACTATCAGCTAGATGGCGGACTTGAGACATGTTCCGTGAGCTATACAACAATGGCTAATGTTTTTACCGCTAAAAATGACAATGAAGTTAAGTCAGAGACATTAAAGGCAGTATCGTTGTCGACATCAATGTCAACCAATGTCAATTACACTATAGAAGTTTATACTGATTTGACAGATGAAAAAAATCCGTTAAGTGGAACCAAACAGGAGAGTGCCACAACACAGGGGACAACTGCCTATGCTGGCAGGTATACTATTGAGTTAAATAATGAGGTAAAAATTGTTCCGGGAAGTAGATTTGCTATTGTTGTGAGCGTTGATAAGCCGGCTCTTGACTGTGAGCAGGCTACATGCATAGCGAATGGTGAGAATTTTTCTAATATGATTTGGGAGCGCAGGGTCAGCCTTAATGATGGAAAAACATTTTATAAATACGGAGATAAGTTTTATGCGTACCCTTCTAACTTACGTGTAAAAGCATTTACAACGGATGACGAGAATACATCGAACATACCGGATGTGCCGGAAACTCCGAGTGAGCCGGATGTCCCGGATGTGCCGGAGACCCCGAGCAAGCCGGATAACCCGGACGTTCCAGATGTGCCGGAAACTCCGAGTGAGCCGGATAACCCGGACGTTCCGGAAGTACCGGATGTTCCAAGTGAGCCAGATATACCGGATGCACCGGAAACGCCGAGTGAGCCGGATGCCCCGGATGTGCCGGATACTCCGGACGTTCCTGCAACCCCGGATATACAGGAATTACCATCATATATTATAGGAGAGCTTGACTATTCGCCAGTATTTAATGCAAATTACTATTATCTACATAATGCTGACTTAGCGAATGCGTTTGGAAAAGATGCACAGGCATTGTTTAATCATTTTATTAGTTATGGTATTTATGAGGGAAGACAGGCATGCGAGTCTTTTAATCCTTTGAATTATAGAAATAATTATCGGGATTTAGATGCCGCATTTGGAGAAGATTTGTCTGCATACTATGCTCATTACATAAAATACGGCAAAGCAGAGGGAAGAAGCGGTGTTAATATTAATACACCTGATACCGTTCCAGATTATACGCCGGATGTTAAACCGAATTATGATTATGTAATTGATGGAATTGATTATTCGGTTGTGTTTGACGCAGATTACTATTATAACACACATCGAGATGTCGCCAATGCATTTGGGAAAGACAATAAAGCTTTATTCAATCATTTTATGACATATGGCATATATGAGGGAAGACAGGCAAATATAGAGTTCAATGTTGAAGCATACAAGGAAAGATATAGAGATCTTTCTGAAACATTTGGTTCTGATATCAGAACTTATTATATTCACTATATTCTATATGGTAAGGCTGAAGGAAGAAGTGCAGTGGGAGGTAGTGGATATATATATGATGGTATAGACTATTCGGCTGTATTTGATTCAGGATATTATCATGACCATTATGGTGATTTGGCTAATGCCTTCGGTTCCGACAGCGTAGCTCTGTTTGAACATTTTATAAAATATGGTATGGATGAGGGAAGACAGGCAAGCACTGGTTTTAATGTATATACATATATGAACAGGTATCGTGATTTGAATGCTGCATACGGAAGTGATTTGAAAATGTACTATCAGCATTATATAAAGTATGGAATCTCAGAAGGAAGAAGCGCACAGTAGAGAAGATAAGTTTTTGTATATTGATTATGCCATCCATATCGGATGGCATAATCAATATATATGGAAGTAATTAATAAAAAATTATGGAAGAAATGGAGAATATTGATTAACAGAGTATTAGAAAACAATAATTTAAAGGTAACAATAAGCGATGCAGGTGCCGAGCTTATCAGTGTATGGGATAAGAGCCGTAATGCCGAGCGTATATGGAGAGGTGATTCGGCGGTATGGGGAAGACATGCACCGATTCTTTTTCCGTTTGTCGGAAAGGTTGCCGGCGGAAAGTACAGCTACAGGGGAAGAGAGTATAAGATGACATCGCATGGCTTTGCGCGCGACAGGCAGTTTGAGCTTGTCAGTGAGGACGGAGAGTCTGTGACACATGTGCTTAGGTGGAATGAGGAGAGCCTTACGGTGTATCCGTTTGAATTTGTACTGTATGTGAAGCACAGCCTTGAAAATGCGGATTCGCGTTCTGTGAAGGTGGAATGGAGGGTTGTCAATGAAGCTGTTGAGGGCGGAGAAGATATGCTGTACGGAATTGGCGGGCATCCTGCGTTTACATTTCCGAGGGATGTGAAGCCGGTTGACTGTTCGCTGAGAATATATGGTGGAACGGCGGCTGTTAATGGGAATAATATAAGTGATAACGTGGCTATCTGCAGGGCATTGAGATATCGCCTTCTGGATACGGCGGGCTGTATTGATATGTCACAGGAGTATGTGCTTGATATGCCGGAGAGCTGTGCGAGGATAACGGAGAATATGTTCGATAAGGATGCGCTTATTGTTCTGGATAATCAGGTGAACCACATTGAGCTTCTTGATGCGGCGGGAAAGGCTTATGTGACCATGGATTGTCAGGGCTTTCCTTATTTTGGAATATGGTCGAAGGAGGTTGATGAATTTATCTGTCTTGAGCCATGGTATAGCGTTGCCGATGTCGCAGGCTGTGACGGAAATATTGAAAATAAGGCAGGAATGCAGAGGCTTGCAGCTGGGGACAGCAGGGAGTATGCGTATACGATTACCTTCTAAAAATATACAGCTTCTGAGTGTTGCGTGAAGATGACGAACCCGGATATTATATATTTTAGTACAAAATTATTCTGTAAAAAGCGGAATTTTTTGTTATTTAGCTCCGGATGCAAAATGTGCCGGTTTAATCTATCAATGTACTGGGCATGCTTCACAGCCGGGATTATAATTACACAGAAAAATAAAGGACAAATATATAAGGAGTTTTATGAATAAAATACATAATAAAATAATAAAAATAGTAATGAGTTTTGCGCTCACGCTTGGTGTGATTTTAGGCGTGGCGGGAAGCTTTTATGAGAAAACATCTGCAGACGCGGATGACAGTAATTTTACAAACCTGATTATTTTTATGAGATTTGCGGACGAGGATGAGTTTATTGATGATGTATATGAGAATACGCCGGTAAGAAAAATAACGGACAACTCCTACAATACGGCAATGTACAACGTCAGCGACTATTATAGGAATGTTTCGGATAACAAATGCCGCATAAGGAGCGTATATCTGTTAGATAACGGTGGGTCGATTAAGCTGTCGCATGAGAGGGGCTATTATGCGGAGTACAGTGAGACAAATCCAATCGGTTATAAGGACAGCGGTGAGGCGGGAGCCCGTATGTATGAGCTGAAGCTTGACTGGTCGGATGCGGTGAAAAAGGCGGTTGAGGCGGGCAACAGGATATCCAATTATGATGGGACTGTCAATTATGGTTATGATGAGCTTGACAAGGATGGGGATGGCTGCATAGATTCCATAACGATAATTTATAAAAACGCAACGCAGAGCAACATAGCGGTAGGCTGGGGATCACCCTTGTGGAATTATAAGGATTATGCTGATTATTTAGTGATTAATACGGATAAGGGAAGCGTAAAGAGCAGAATGTATGTCCAGCTGACCAACTCGTATACAAAGCCGGATGGAGATACGCTGGGTTATCTTTATAAGGATTCACAGGGGAATGTCATAGTGTCACAGGCAGCGGCTATCCATGAGATGGGGCATATAATGGGGTTGAAGGATCTATACAATTCCTCACAGAGTTCTCCGGTGTATTACATGTCTGTGATGGCAAAGCATATGTCGCCGGTTCCGCAGTTTCCTTCGGTAAAGGAAAAGGAGGTTCTCGGCTGGGTTGAGGACGGAGACGTTCAGACAATTATAGCCTCAGGTGAGTATAGTCTAAGGGCACTTGGAACTGCAGGACATGGAATTGCAGGATATAAGTTTGATATTCCGGAGAAGGGAAAGACGCTTTATCTGGAATACAGGAATTTTGCGTCAAATGGAAACAAGTATGATTCCCAGTACAAGGAGCTGTATAAAACAAATGGCAAAAGAGTTGACAGTCTGCCGATGAAATCAGGTCTGGTATGCTACCTTATTGATACAGGGACAAAATTTCCGAACAATATGAACTCTTCACCTTCTAAGTGGAATTATCAGGTGCTGGGCAATCAATATTCTACGATGGTTGATGCGGCGGTTGGAGTAGATGAGGAAAAGTGGATTACAGATAATCTTAGTATCATGGTGACGGCGATTGATGGCAATACACTTACTTTTACAATAGAAGGAAATTTTGCGGAGCATATTCACAGTGGTGGACAGGCAACCTGCGTCAGCCGCGCCAGATGCTCAGTCTGTCATCAGGAATATGGTGGATTTGATGATAGTAGACATGAACATACCATGGTTAGAGGTGACAAGGCACCGAGCTGTACAGAAGTTGGATACACGGGAGACACATATTGTACGGATTGCAATAAAATGGTGAGCATTGGCTCAGACATAGACATGATTGCGCATGAATTAGAGCATGTGGAGGCACGGGCAGCTACCGCAGCACAGAAAGGTAATATAGAGTATTACTATTGTAAAGTATGTAGAGAGTGTTTCCTTGACAAAAATGCAGCTGATACTATAAAAATGGATGATACAATAATACCTAAGCTGGCACCTGTAATCATAGCGGGAAATGATGCAGCTATAGATGCTTCCTCGGGCAAGAGTGCTGTATTCAGGTCGAATGCGGCATTTGCCGATTTCATACGTGTTGAACTTGACAGCAAGAAGCTTGTAGAGGACAAGGACTACATTGTAAAGGAAGGAAGTATAATAGTAACACTCATGCCTGAGGTTATCAGCAACCTGTCTGAGGGAAGCCACAAGCTTGCTATAGTGTCTTCAGGTGGAAAAGCAATCGCAAATTTCTCTGTAACGAAACCGCAGCAGCCAAGCAGCGAGGAGCAGTCAAGCAGCGAGGAGCAGCCAAGCAGCGAGGAGCAGCCAAGCAGTGAGGAGCAGACGAGCAGCGAGGAGCAGCCAAGCAGTGTAGAACAGCCGAGCAGCGAGGAGCAGCCAAGCAGCGTAGAACAGCCGAGCAGTGAGGAGCAGTCGAGCAGCGAGGAGCAGTCAAGCAGCACTGCAGCAATAGGTGGTGAGTCAGAATCGAATGGTAATTTGGCCGGAGGTTCCACGGAAACAATAAGCGCTGATGGGAACGGCACCAGTTCCGGGGATGAAGGCTCCGAGGATGGTATTGTCCATATCTCTCCGAGTACTGGAGGGAAAATTCAGATAAAGGCATGGGCTGTTGTTGGCACATTCCTGATGGGGGCATTTATATTTTTAAGAAAGAGAAGATAAAGATGTTTTCTACCTGAAATAAAAAGTGCTGCCTAAGCCTGTCAGCAATTTTAAATGATGGGGAAAATATTATTTGCCTTATCATATCATTACATGAAATTGAAAAATGAGTTATTGCTCATAGAAATTGAAAAATGAGTCATTGCCATATTGTTCAAAAGATTTAAATATGATATAGTTAAACGCAGATTATAATTTGTAAGGTGATACAGCCTATTGGTTATAAACATGTGAGTATATGATTGAATTTTTGCGAGGTGAAAATTTATGTGCGGAATAGTAGGTTTTACGGGTGAGCATCAGGCTGCACCGATTATACTGGATGGTCTTTCTAAGCTTGAGTATCGTGGTTACGATTCAGCGGGTATGGCTGTACGTGATGGAGATGGAGAGTACCAGATAGTCAAGGCAAAGGGCAGGCTTAAGGCTCTTTACGAGAAAACGGATGGAGGAAATGCAGTGCATGGCACCTGCGGCATAGGTCATACAAGATGGGCAACCCATGGTGAGCCATCGGAGGTCAATGCACACCCTCATATGGCAGATGATGGAAATGTTGTTGGTGTACATAATGGTATTATAGAGAATTATCAGGAGCTTAAGGAAAAGCTTGTCAAGAACGGCTATTCCTTCTATTCATCGACAGATACCGAGGTTGCGGTAAAGCTTGTTGATTACTACTACAAGAAGTATGAGCACACTCCTGTGGATGCGATTAACCATGCGATGGTGCGTATCCGCGGTTCTTATGCGTTTGCATTTATGTTCAAGGATTACCCGGGAGAAATCTATGCAGCAAGAAAAGACAGCCCGATGGTTCTTGGTGTGAGTGATGGTGAGGCTTATGTTGCCTCAGATGTTCCGGCAATATTAAAGTATACGAGAAATGTATATTATATCGGCAATCTGGAGATGGCTCGTCTTAAAAATGGACAAATTACCTTCTATAATCTCGATGGCGATGAGATTGAAAAGGAGTCTGTTGAGATTAAGTGGGATGCTGAGGCAGCTGAGAAGGCGGGCTATGAGCACTTTATGATAAAGGAAATCCATGAACAGCCGCGTGCGATAGCGGATACACTTCATTCTGTTTGCAAGGATGGAACTCTTGATTTATCATCCGTTGGCCTTGCAGATGACGATATTAAGAAAATTTCACAGATTTATATAGTTGCATGTGGTTCGGCGTACCATGTCGGCGTTGTTGCGCAGTATGTCATGGAGGATCTTGCCAAGATTCCGGTGAGGGTTGATGTGGCTTCAGAGTTCAGGTACCGCAAGCCGATTCTTAAGAGTGATGATCTGGTTATCATCATCAGCCAGTCGGGCGAAACGGCAGACAGCCTTGCGGCGCTTCGTCTTGCAAAGGAGAAGGGCGTCAAGACACTTGCTATTGTAAATGTCATCGGCAGCTCCATTGCGCGCGAGGCTGACAGCGTGTTCTATACCCTTGCCGGTCCGGAGATTGCGGTTGCCACAACAAAGGCATACAGCACACAGCTTATTGCCTCCTACTGTCTCGCAATTCAGTTCGCCAAAGTTCGCGGTGAGCTGACAGAGGCGCAGTGTGCAGATATGCTTGCGGAGCTTGAGACACTTCCTGATAAGGTTACCAGGATTCTTGATGACAAGGAACGTATCCAGTGGTTTGCCGCTAAGCAGGCGACTATGCGGGATACCTTCTTCATCGGACGCGGTATCGACTATGCGGTGAGTCTTGAGGGAAGCTTGAAGCTCAAGGAGATTTCCTACATCCACAGTGAGGCCTATCCTGCCGGCGAGCTTAAGCACGGCACAATCAGCCTTATCGAGGACGGAACTCTTGTAATAGGAACTCTCACACAGGATGCTCTCTACGAAAAGACAGTGAGCAACATGGTTGAGTGCAAGAGCCGTGGCGCGTACCTTATGGGTCTTACAACCTACGGCAACTACGAGACAGAGGATACCTGTGATTTCACGGTATACATTCCTAAGACAGATGCCCATTTTACAGCGTCGCTTGCGGTTATACCGCTCCAGCTTCTTGGCTACTATGTATCGGTGGCTAAGGGACTGGATGTTGACAAGCCAAGGAATCTGGCTAAGAGCGTTACAGTAGAATAACACTTGGGACAGGGGTCAGACCCCATGTCCCAATGCTGGGACACGGGGTCTGACCCCTGTCCCAGCGGCTAAGTTATGCCATTTCCGGATTATGGAGATGGCATATTTTTACATCATAACAGTATCATATATGACATTTACTTACCTTTAAAGAAAAACAAGTTTCATATAAGATATATGACAACTCTGGCAGGTTACAGATTGAAAATAATGTAGTAAGATAATATAAATGCATATAAATTCAACGCACGATAATGCAGGATGTGGAATGGGGACAGGATGAGCATGGAAGAAACAGAACAAAAGCTATTTTCTGATGTGGAAAGGTTGTTGGCGTATGCACACAGTGGGCATGAATATATTATTGAAGCCATATATGACGTATTCGGAAAAAGAATTTTACAGCATGGATATGCGGATGCCGGCTACATACTGAGGGCGGGGAAATATGGACTTAATAAAAATGTCTATTATACAAAATTGCCCGGTTCAAAAGTCCAAAAGCTGTTTGTAAAATCCTGTATTCCTTCGGAGGACATGGAGGTTATGCTCGAGTATCTGGATACGGTGCTTGGACATGCTTCGGCACTTGATATTGAGGAGGAGAAGGCATTGATATTCTGGCTGTTCCTTCCATATCGTTTTGTCACAAAGATGTCGATTAAACGAAACTATCTCAGGATATTGCTCACAGGCTTCTTTAAGAACACAAGATATGTTGACCGTTATGATGCAGAGTTCGTGGTTGCTGATGAGATAGTGTACAATGCTCATTCTTGCTATGTTGAAATTATAAATTCAGTTGAGGAGTACGCACAATATACTTTTTCACTCAAAGAGGAAAATTCGGATGAGACATTATTCTACCGAGGACATTCACTGCTTGACTATGTCCTTGTTCCCGGAATAAAGAGAAAGCAGAGCTGGTTCACGAATGAAAGTATAATGTATCAGGAGCTGCTTGTCAGATGTGCGCAGAATTTTACCCACTGTCAGACCCACTTGGAGTATCTGGTTGAAATGCAGCATTATGGTCTGCCAACGCGGCTGCTTGACATAACAGAGAATCCGCTGGTTGCACTTTATTTTGCATGTTGCAGCAATAGAGAGCACATAGGGGAGGTAATAGTACTCACAACAGGACAAGACCATGTGCGATATGCAAAGAGCGATACGGCAGCATTGCTTGCGGCGCTTCCGACGCTCAATTATCGTGAACAGGCACAGTTGTACCGATTATGTATGAATGGACTGCCTGAAGCGGAGGACGCAGAATATCAGGAGCTTGCCGGAAAGCTGGCAAGTGAAGTCAAATCAAGAAATCCTGCATTTGAACCGCGAATCAGGAAATCAGACATAACCGGACATGTATTTGTGACACCTATACGAAACAATCAGCGCATTATGAAGCAGGATGGTTCATTCATAATATGCGGTCTTACCGGTGAGGGCGGCGACAGCGACAATCTGGACAGCCTTCGCTGCAAAGATTCCGAAGGAAAGCAATTGGTTCTTGTGATTAAGGACAAGGAGACAATATTAAAAGAACTGGATACACTTTCAATCAACAGAGCCACACTTTTCCCTGAGATTGACGATGTGGCGGAGTATTTGAAGGGGAAGTATGGGGAGTGAATGATGGATAATCTTATGTTATCCATCATTTTCTTTTCCCACCCTAAACCCCTTCCTCGGGTGCTTATTTCTCAATATATCTCTCTGCTTCCCCACCGCGACATGTGTATAAATCTGTGTGACGTTAATCGAACTGTGTCCGAGCATTTCCTGAATGTAGCGGATGTCTACATCGGCTTCCAGAAGGCTGGTGGCGAAGGTGTGGCGGAACATGTGCGGGGTGATGTGCAGGTCAATGGCGGCGAGGGAGCAGTATTTGTTAATCATGCGGCGAACGGACTGGTCGGACAGGGGAGCGCCGGACTGATTCACAAAAAAATGTGCAGAGGAGGATATTTCGGTGGAAAAGCTGCGGCGGTATTCATCCAGAATGTGGATAACGTCATCGGATGCAAGCTGTATATAGCGCTCCTTGTCGCCTTTTCCGTATATGAGGATGGTTCCGTCGATGAGATTTACATTGTCATTTTTGAGATTGCATAGTTCGCTTATTCTTATGCCGGAGGAGAACAGCAGCTCAATTACGGCGGCATCGCGGAGAGCGTTTCGCCGTTGGTAGGCGGTGCCTGCTTCGGAGCGCCGGGTATAGATGGTGGATAGAAAGCTCTCAACTATGTGGAGTGGGATGGTTTTAGGGAGGATAACCGGTTCACGAAAACGAGTATGTATTTTTGAAAATGGGTTACGGTCTATCAGGTCTTTGTATTCACAGTAGTGGAACAGAGCTTTAATAGAGGCAATTTTGCGCTTGGCGGTCTTTGGTTTGTATTCAACATGGAGCCTGCTTATATAGTTTTCGAGTGTTTCAGAGGTGATGTCGGTTATGACTTCGATCTGGGTGGAATCGGATATAAAATCTGAGAATTGGCGCAGGTCTATGCGATATGCCTTGAGGGTCTTTTCGTCTAAGCATTTTTGTGTGCGGCAGGAATCTAAATATTCGGTGATAAGTGTTGATATACTGTTCATGATATGTTTGTCTCCTTAAAGTTTTTGATTAACATAACATGAATTGAGCGAAAAAACATTATATTTACCGGAAAGAGTATTTAAACATATTATTGCCATATATCGGAGGCAATGTTAATATTAAAGCATTGGCTTTGGGACAGGGACCAGACCCCTGTCCCAAGGGAAATATATTAGCAAGGAGAAGGCAATGAAGTACGATTATTTGGTGGTTGGTGCGGGATTATATGGCGCGGTGTTTGCGCATGAAGCGAATGCCAGAGGCAGGTCGGTTCTTGTTGTGGAGAGAAGACCGAATATTGCAGGAAATGTATATACGGAGAAGATAGAAGGAATCAATGTGCACAAGTATGGCGCACATATTTTTCACACAAATAACAGGAGAGTATGGGAGTATATTACCGGGTTTGCACAGTTCAACCGTTTTACCAACAGCCCGGTTGCCAATTACCATGGTGAGCTTTATTCGCTTCCGTTTAAT
>ERZ780150.1625-NODE-1625-length-13868-cov-6.076595_pt1 | contig 13868 bp, 12 predicted proteins | sample MGYA00511019_ERZ780150 | MGnify/ENA primary metagenome ERZ780150 (study PRJEB29588, sample SAMEA2151633) | human gut metagenome | biome: human gut; feature: human-associated habitat; material: faeces | place: Denmark | collected 2008/2010 ...
CCTGCCACTGGCGGGAATCTTTTCTCTGTTTGTCAGAAATGTTCAGATGGGAGTTTCGTTGATCTGGTGGGCATTTCCAATTACTGAAATAATTTCATGTTTTGTGGGATATGTATTTTTAAAGAAAATCAGAAAAAATAGGGTTGATGTTTTAAACTAGGAGGAATCAGAGATGGCAAAAAGAATTATTACGATCAGCAGGGAATTTGGAAGCGGTGGACGTTTTATCGGAGAAGAAGTGGCAAAGAAACTCGGAATTGCCTATTATGATAAAAATATCATTGGTCAGATTGCAGAAAAGTCCGGCTTATCACCGGAATATATTCAGGAAAATGCGGAATTATCTCCGAAAAAAGGTTTGTTCGCATATGCATTTTCCGGTCGTGATATCACAGGAAAATCTGTGGAGGACATGGTGTATGAGGCACAGAGAAATATTATTTTAGAATTGGCTGAGAAGGAGCCTTGTGTGATCATTGGAAGAAATGCAGACTATATACTGCAAGACCGGGATGATGTGCTGAATGTATTTATTCATGGGGACATGCCGGAAAAAATAAAGCGTATCACTGGTTTATACAATGTAAAAGAGAAGGAAGCTGTGAAAATGATGGCAGACACAGATAAAAGGCGAAGAACAAATTATAGCTTTTACACAGATCAGAACTGGGGAAAAGCCAGCAATTACACACTGTGCCTGAACAGCTCACAGCTTGGATATGACAGATGTGAGATGATAATTATGGAATGCGTGAAATAAAAACAGATTATGTTTTTTATTCAAATTGACTGAGTGGAAGATCCCTTTTTCTATGTAGTGTATCTGTAAAATAAAAGAGGCAGATATAATGAAAAGGAATAAACCAGCTTGTATCATTCAGGTAAGAGTTAAGTGATGGAAGCATTTCAGATAATAATAGTTACTTTGCGCATTTTGTGTTATAATTGAGATTAACAGGAAATGATAAATATCTGCAAAATGAATGTTTATCAGGAACTTACCGGAGGACATTTTAGTTAAGACGTAATAGATTTCGGACTTTGTAAAATGCAAAAGGGAGATCAATGATATGAGAAAAAAACAGTTCAAACAAGCAGTACCAAAAGCAGTACCAAAGGCAATGCAAAGAGTAATACAAAGAGTAACACAAAGAGCAATGCAAGAAACAGCGTAAAAAGCAGTGTAAAAAGCAGTGCAAAAAACAATCTTCAAAAAGCTGTTAAGACTGTTGCTCCAACAGTAGAGAATGTTTCTGTTAAGCAAGCCGTAATTATTCAGGAGCCATCTGTTGAACAGAATGAACAGAACATTCCAACGAGACAGCCTGATCTGGGACCGCGAAGAAGTGTAGCCTTCATTGGATCAGAATGTTATCCATTTGTTAAGACCGGCGGATTGGGAGATGTAATGTCTGCCCTGCCAAAGAGTCTGGCAAAATTAAACATTGATGTTAAGGTCATTATTCCAAGATACAAATGTATTCCTCAGAAATTTCAGGAAAAGATGGAATACAGGGGTTCCTTTGATATGAATCTCTGCTCTGATGGAAAGCAGTATTATGTGGGAATTATGGAATATCAGGAGGATGGGGTTGTCTATGATTTTATAGATAATGATGAGTTCTTCTCCTGGGGAAATCCATATACGAATCTCATAGATGACATTCCGAAATTCTGTTATTTTGCAAAAGCTGCCCTTGCTGCCCTTAATTATCTGAACTGGACTCCTGATGTAGTACATTGTCATGACTGGCAGGCAGCTTTAGTACCACTTTATCTGAGAACTTGTTTTCAGGATACAGATGTAGGACGTGCAATTTCAGTACTCACAATACATAATCTGAAGTTCCAGGGTATTTATGACAGAAAAAAGATTCAATACTGGTCAGGACTTCCTGATTATGTATTTAATAAGGACTGCATGATCCAGAACTGGCTGGATGCCAATATGTTAAAGGGTGGTATCGCTTACAGCAACAAAGTTACAACTGTAAGTAATACTTATGCATGGGAAATTCAGACAGAGGAATATGGAGAGGGACTTGCAGAGCATTTAAGATATCACAACAATAAGATTTTGGGAATTGTGAATGGTATTGATACGGATATCTGGAATCCTGCAACTGATAAGCTGTTAGCTGCTGATTATGATGAGAAGTCAGCGATAAAGAATAAAAAGATTAATAAAAAAGCTCTTCAGGAATCTCTGGGGCTGGATGTAGATGAGCATAAGATGGTAATCGGACTTATTTCACGTCTCACCAACCAGAAAGGTCTTGATCTTGTAAATGACGTAATCCCGGGAATTATGGATGAACATACGCAGGTGGTTGTTCTTGGTACTGGTGATTCTCAGTATGAAAATACATTCCGTTATTATGAAAACAAATATAAAGGCAATTTCTGTGCATATATTGCTTACAATGAAAATGTGGCTCACAATATTTATGCAGGATGTGATGCACTTCTGGTTCCATCAAGATTTGAACCATGTGGACTTACACAGCTTATAGCCATGAGATATGGTGCAGTTCCGATTGTAAGAGAGACCGGAGGACTCAAAGATACGGTTCAGCCTTATAATATGTTTGAAAATACAGGAAACGGTTTTACATTTGACAGATATGAAAGCGGGCTGCTTTACGATGCGATCAACAGAGCAAAGACGCTCTATTTCGAGAACAGAAAATCCTGGGATGATATGGTGATCCGTGATATGAATAAAGATGTTTCCTGGGAAAAGAGTGCAAAACAGTACAAAGATATGTATGTAGGTTTAACGCCAAGAGATTAGAACGTGTTTGAAAAATGCTTTACGCAAGATTTCACATTCTGATGGGCTGGATTAAGATGCATTATTTTAGAGGATTGCTATAATAATGATGTATCCTTAAAGGATGCAGGTAAAACATTAGCTGGTATCAAATTGATATCAGCTTGTTTTATAATAGTGCAGAAAGAGAATAAGGGGAGGAATTGAAGCATGGCAATACCAAAGATTAATGAAGAAGATATCACAGCAGCGATAAAATATATTGAAGAGAATGGTGTACCTGAAAAAAATAAAAGCTCCCGGTACGTTCTTGTAACGGAAGAAGGGAAGCAATATCCACCCAAATATGTTATTGCAGTAGCAAATCATCTTGCAAATGGAGATAATATTATAACAGATGGATTTAATGCGGTAGAAGCCAAGAATTATTTTGAGACAAGAGGTTATAACATTGAATCTAAGCAGGAAAAATATGAACTGACAATTACTGCGAAAGAAGTATCATCTACAGATGAAAGATTTACAATGAATAATTTGTCTTTTGGTGATAATTACAGACCAATTGATACATATTTTGTAAATGCATCCGGAGAAACAAAACGAAGAAAATATAACAAGGGTGAACGGAGAAATACGAATCAAACCTTGCCCCGACTGACATTTCAAATATTTGAAAGTCAGATAAATAATCTTTCAGATCTAGACAAAGCAAGTTTTCCTGTCTGTAAATACACACCTGAAGCAGAGACAATATGTGGCATATTTAAAACAGTAGAAGAGTTTCTGAAATATAAGAATTCAATGGAGCATTTGACATACAGAAGAGAAAATGGTCCACAGTATGTAATTTATGCCTGGAATTTATTTTCAACATTGTTGTTTGTGCAGGAATGCTTAAGGAGATTTGGAAGAGAAGGCGATAAATTTATTCTTGTATATCGTGACAAAACAGAACAGGAAAGAAACCAGGCTGTAACAGATGCCAGTGTTGTGGCGGAAGAGCAGAAAACTGCGAAAGGCTGTAAAAATCCATATTCAAAAATATTGCTGGAATCTAAAAATATTATTTTCAGAGGTGCACCGGGAACAGGAAAATCATATCTGGCAAGGGAAATTGCTGCGGATATTATCAGTGATGGGTACACTGACAAATATACAGATCTTTCAGATGAGCAGAAGAAGCAGGTCGAATTTGTTCAGTTCCACCCAAGTTATGATTATTCAGATTTTGTAGAGGGACTTCGTCCAAGAATGAATGAGGATGGCTCTATGGGATTTGAGTTACAGGATGGAATATTTAAGAAGTTTGTAGATAGAGCAAGGAAGAATTTTGAGGATTCAAAAAAATCAAAAGAATTAGTAGAACAGGAAATTTCCGCTAAGACTGCAATGACTGATTTTTTTGGAAGTATTGATTTGGGTGAAGAAACATTTACTACGATTAAGGGAAATAAATTTGCAATTGTGAATGTGGATGACAGACATATTGATATATCAATTCCCGGAAATGCTACTATTGACAAGCTTAGTCTTAATATAGAAGAATTACAGAAGATGCTTGAATCAGATGTTACATTTGAAAAAATCAGTGATATTACAAATTTCTTTGGAAAGCAGTTTGCCACACAGGGATATTCTTATGATTTCGCAATTTATAAGGCTATTAAAGCGCGAAAGACTGAAAAGCAGAAATTGGTGGCAGTTCCGGAAACACAGAAAAAATATATTTTTATCATTGATGAGATTAATCGCGGAGAGATTTCAAAAATATTAGGCGAACTATTTTTCTCAATAGATCCCGGATACAGGGGAAAATCAGGAGAGGTAGCCACCCAGTATTCTAATATGCATACGGATCCAAATGAGAAATTTTATATACCGGAGAATGTCTATATCATTGGAACCATGAATGATATTGACAGGTCTGTTGACAGCTTTGATTTTGCCATGCGTAGAAGGTTTCGATTTGTTGAGGTTCGTGCAGAAGACACGCAGGATATGTTAGAATCATTAGAGGATGAAGAGCTTAAAACAGAAGCTATTGCAAGAATGGATAAGCTTAATGCAGAAATCATCCGTGTGGCGGATTTGAATGAAAATTATCAGATAGGTGCCTCGTATTTCTTAAAGCTTAAAGTATTGGGATTTGATGATCTGTGGACAGATTATTTGCAACCCTTATTGCAGGATTATGTACGTGGACTCAATGATGAAGAAGAATGTATGAGACGATTTGCAAAAGCATATGGTTATACAGCATCTGGCGAAGGTGATTCTGATGAAGCAGCTATTAACTAAAGATAATCAATACAAATCAAAGAGTTATTTTAGCGAGATAAAAGATGTAGTAGATTGTATTGCTGATAAAACCTTAGCTGAGTTGGAAAAAGAAGGGGTATTTGTATTTCCATCTTCAGTCAGAGAATCAGAAGATTTAACAAATGATCAGATGATATTACAAAGTTATAATGATATGTATGTTTCTGGAAATGTAATGGGATTTTTAGGAGTAGAAAATCAGAGACTTGTCATTGAATCGCGGTTCAGTCGAGGTGAAAGAGATTATTTCTTTCAGTATTTGCTTGAAAAAATTCTTGAATTTCCTAATTTTATAAATCTTGAGACAAGTGCTAATCAGGATGAAAGGTTATTTAGCCTGCTTCTTTTTCTGTTTCCAAGGTATTTACGGAATGCAATGAGAAAAGGACTATTTAAGACTTATATCTGCAAGAAGTATAACGATGGAAATGTCAGAGGATCCATTGATGTTGCAAGACATATTAAGAATAATACCCCATTTATTGGAAATATCGCATATTCCAAGAGAGAGTATTCGTATGACAATTACCTGATTGAATTGGTGCGTCACACAATTGAATATATTAAAGGGAAGAATTGTGGAAGAATGCTTCTTGGTACTATAAAAGATGAAGTGAATCAGATCATTCAGGCAACACCGGAGTATAGAGCGAAAGACAGAAGAAAAATCATTGATAACAATATAAAAAATGTGGTTAGACATGCATATTATCATGAGTATCGCTTGCTTCAGCAACTGTGTATTTTGATTCTCAGAAATGAGCAGCATCAGTATGGAACAGGGACACGAAATGTATATGGAATTTTATTTGATGGTGCATGGTTATGGGAAGAGTATGTTAATACATTGATTGGGGATGCGTTTTATCATCCTAAGAATAAGACTGGAGATGGGACTCAACATCTTTTTGCCGGAAATCATGGTACGATTTATCCTGATTTCATAGGGAAAGACAGAGAGAACCGTATTATTGCGGATGCAAAGTATAAACCATTGAACAATATAAGTGGTAAGGATTATTTGCAGGTTCTGGCATACATGTTCCGATTCGATGCCAGACAGGGATTTTATCTTTATCCAGAAGCCAAGGGTGCAGATAGTCAGCACTTTAGGTTGAATAGAGGCGTGACTTATGAAGGTAAGATTTATCCAAGAGAGGATATTAAGGTAACAAAATGTGGACTTAATATTCCGCAAGAAGCAGATAATTATAAAGATTTTATAATTTATATGCAGCAAGAAGAACAGTCTTTTAAGGAGAAGATTTTTCAGTAAAAAGGTGTGTGTTATGGGAAATGAGTCAGGGGCATGATCATACATGACATGGAAAGGAAGGTGCCGATAATAATATCGGCGTCTGTTTTTGTTCTTAAAACTGTCGCCGGGACAGCGACCATATAAAGACGTCTGTTGATTATACTCATATTGTAACAAAGAAAGAGAGTTACCGGAGTGATTCGGGGATTGGAGGCATATATGTACGGAGCAATTTTAGGAGATATTATAGGAAGTCCATTTGAGTTTGACAGAGGAGATAAAACAAAGAAATTTGATTTGTTTAGCAAAGGCTGTGGATTTACAGATGATTCTGTTATGACAATAGCAATAGGAGAAGCATTGTTGGCAGTTGGACCGGAAGCTACAGTAAAGGAAATCGAAGTGGCGGTAGCAGCTAACATGCAGGATTGGGGAAGACGGTATCCACATGCTGGTTATGGTGGAAGATTCAGGTGCTGGCTTAGTGAAAGAAATCCTAAGCCATATAGAAGTTATGGTAATGGTTCCGCCATGAGAGTATCAGCAGCAGGATGGCTTTATAATTCCATTGAAAAAACCAGAGAGGTGGCAAGAGCAACTGCGAATGTGACACATAATCATCCGGAAGGAATTAAGGGTGCAGAAGCAACAGCCAGTGCAATATACATGGCTAGAAACGGTTCTTCAAAAAAAGAAATTAAAGAGTATATTGAAAGAGAATTTTATTATGATCTGGATAGAAGTTTAGATAAAATCAGGCCGGGGTATCATATGGATGAGACATGTCAGAAAACTGTGCCAGAAGCAATCATTGCCTTTTTGGAATCCAAAGATTTTGAGGATGCCATACGGAATGCTGTATCGCTTGGCGGAGATACTGACACATTAGGAGCAATTACCGGAAGTATAGCAGAAGCATTTTATGGAATTCCAGCGGTGTTGATTGCAGAGTGTAGAAGGCGGCTTGACGAGGGCTTGATGACAGATGTTCTTGATGAGTTTGACCGTGTTCTTGGCAGGAATGGAAATACTGATTCAGATGACAAAAAAGATGATTGAGTTTTTGATCAGCGGATACGAATATTATGAGAATGAAAGGAAGAGCAGGCATAATGAAAAAATCTGGTTGATAAACCAGGTAAAAGTGATATACTGAATACAGAAGAAAAGAAACCGTGTGGAATTACAGTTTTGTTTTCACACGGTTTTTTAGAAAATCGAGGTTAGACAAGACTAACATATATGATGTTAATTTACTAGACAATGTAAAAAAGGACGGATTTCTATGAAATATTGATTTATGGTGCAGATGTGATTGGAGGAAAACAACATGAAAAACGAAGAATACAAAAAACTGTCAATTGCTGAATTTACAAAAGCAGCAGGAAGATATGAAAGTAACCATGCGGGTATTTACGAAATGTGTAAGAAGGACTATCCGGATATTTTGGAAGAATTAGAGAAAGAGCCATTTAGAGATTTATTGGACGCTGGATGTGGACCGGCTCCGATGATTTCTTTATTAGCAGAAAAATATCCAGACCGACATTATACAGGTCTGGATTTGACTCCGGCTATGATTGAACAGGCAAAAAAGAAAAACATTTCAAATGCAACGTTTGTTGTAGGAGACTGTGAGAACTTTCCTTTTGAAAATGATTCATTTGATGCAATTATTTGTTCTATGAGTTTTCATCATTATCCGGATCCACAGGCATTTTTTGACAGTGTAAAAAGATGTCTTCGCCCAAATGGAAGATTGATCCTGCGGGATGTGACCAGTGACAATAAAGTATTGGTATGGCTGATGAATACATTGGAAATGCCTCTGGCAAATATATGCGGACATGGAGATGTTCGGGTTCCAACAAGAGATGTGGTCATGAAATGTTGCAGAAAAGTAGGATTAAAAGTAGAAAAATTTGAAATCCGCAAAGGTATGAGGATGCATTGTGTTGTCAGAAAAGCCTGAAGGAGACTAGCTATGAAATTTTATGAAAGTGGAGACAATCGTAAACCTGTGATATTTTTATTTCCCGGTACCTGTTGCCTGTATAGTAGCTTTGATCATGTACTGGATGGGTTACATTCTTATTTTTATACGGTAGCAGTTTCTTATGATGGATTTGATCCAAACGAGAAAACAGAATTTTATTCGATGGAAGATGAATGTGAAAAAATTGAGCAGGAAATCAGAACAAAGTATGGTGGGAGAATTAAAGCAGCGTATGGATGTTCCCTTGGAGGAAGTTTTGTATCCCTTCTGATTCAGCGGAAAAGAATCCATATAGATCATGGCATCATTGGGAGCAGTGATATGGATGAAGCAGGTTCGTTTATGGCAAAGCTCCAGTCATCTATCATTGTGCCAATTATGTATAAAATGGTACACACGGGTAAATTACCTAAGTTTATGCAAAAGAAAATAAATGAAGCAGATGAATCAAGAAAGAAACTGATTGATGGATTTGTAAATATGTTTGGTATTGACAAGGGAGGAAGTCCATGGATTACGAAACAAAGTGTTTATAATCAGTTCTATTCTGATCTGGTTACGAAAGTCCAACATGGAATTGATGTGCCTGGAACAACGATCCATGTGTTTTACGCAACCAAGATGGGTGAAAAATACGAAAAGAGATATTGTACTTATTTCAAAAATCCGGATATCCGAAGACATAACATGCAGCATGAAGAACTGTTTTGCTGCCATAGTGCAGAATGGGTGAAAGAAGTAAAAAAAGCAGTGGAAGGCGACAGACAATGAAAGAAAAAGTGAATGTGACAGGTGTACCGGAAACGATGATACAGACCTTGTATGCAAGAGCAAAAGAAACAAGAAAGAAAAATGCTAAAATAAATGACGAAATTGCAGTAGAACTTGTGAAAAAGCTTGATTATGACTTTTCCAAAGCAGATAAAGATAACGCCATGACTTATGGTGTGATTGCGAGAACAATTGTATTAGACCGGATGGTTGAGCAATATCTAAAGAAGCATGCAAATACAGTTGTTATAAATATCGCATGTGGACTGGATACCAGATGTTATCGAATGAAAGGGAAATATCTGCATTGGTACAATATAGATTTGCCGGAGACTATGAAGATAAGGCGGCAATTTCTTCCAGAAACAGGTCCGATATATCAGATTGCAAAGTCTGCAATGGATAATTCCTATATAGATGATATCGATTATCACGGTGAGAATGTTCTGGCAATAATCGAAGGGCTTACAATGTATTTGTGTGAAAAAGATATCAGAAAAATGTTTTCTATTATTGAAAAATCGTTCAAAAAGGTAACCGTAATGGTCGAAACCATGTCACCTTTTGTTGTAAAACATGTGAAAGAAAAATCCATAGAGGGAAGCAATGCAAAATTCACATGGGGAGTTAAGAACGGAACAGAACTGCAAAGAATTGTGCCGGGATTTTCTGTTCAACAGGAAGTCAGTCTGGTTGAAGGAATGAAAAAGCTTATGCCGATTTATCATGTGATAGGCAGAATTCCAGCTGTTCGGAATATCTCAAACAAAATAATAGTTTTGGAGAAACGTGGCCGATATTAAGGGGATGATACAAATGAAGAAAAGACATTTTGATGTGGAAACAGATGGATTTTATGGTGCATACTGGAAATGCAAAACAGGATCAGACTGTGCAATGATTGCCATGATCGGGGATGATCCAGAGGATTATCTGGCGCGTACATCCGTGAAATGGCTACATAAACTCGGTGTGAATGTGATGACAATGTCACCTGGAAAAAAAGATTATGGACATCATAATTATCCATTGGAACGTATAGAGAAAGCAATCAATTGGTTAAAAGCACATGGTGATCAGAAGATAGGAATTGTCGGGGCATCTACTACAGGAACACTGGCATTGACTGCTGCTTCTTATTTTAAAGATATCACATTAACGATTGGTCTGACACCGAGTGATTTTATCTGGCAGGGATTTATGCAGGGTAAAAGAGATGGCTGTAAGGAATGGCCAATTGAGGGAGAATCTCTTTTTTCGTATAAAGGAGAACCACTTCCATACATGCCGTTTTTTTACAAACATCCGGATTACTGGCATGTGATTGAGAAAGAAACAAAACGGACCGGTGATATGATCAATTCAAGAAAACTATTTGATGATTCTGAAAAGGCTCACCCAATCACAGAAGACGAGATGATCAAGATTGAAAAAATCCATGGAACAGTATTGTTAATTGGTGCTGAAGATGATGTGTTGTGGGATACTGCAAAATATATCCGCCGTATGAAGCAGCGTATGAAAGAACATTCACACACATGCAGATTGGATTATGTCATTTATGAGCATGGAACCCATTTCGTTTTTCCGGAGAGCATGCTAAAGACAATGCTCCCGGTTGGATCCGGACTCTTTGTGAAACTGGCATTTCAGGCAGCAAGAAAACATCCGAAGGAATGCCGCAGAACACGTCTGGATATTGACCGGCGGGTAAGAAATGCTGTTGCGGAATGGATGGAAGAAGTAAAAAAAGCAGTGGAAGGTGACAGACAATGAAAGAAAAAGTGAATGTGACAGGTGTGTTGGGAACGATTGTGGAATATTGAATTTCCAGTATAACTGATGAGGAATTCTGAATAGGTTATGTGTGTTGCAGGTTCTGGACTTCTGAATAAAGTTCAGACAGGATAATAATATCAGGTGGTTGATGCCAGTAAGCCACCTATTTTATTACACATTGGTTAGTGAAAACTAACAAAAGGCAAAACAATAAAACGAACGTAAGGAGTGAACAGATGTGAAAGAAAATTTCCTGAGCACAGTAATCGAGTAGAGAACGTGCCCTCGCCGGGCACGTAAAAAGGGATTTCTGCCCCGGCAACTGATTGCCCGGATGGCAGAAATCCCTTTTCTTTTTATGGACGCACCCCGTTCCCACTAGAGATGGGTGTGCCAGAGAACAGTTTCTTTGCCCGGTAATATTCCTGTTTCTGGGCATACATGGACAAATCTGCTGCCTTGGTAAGCTGCTCTACGGAAAAATCCGGATGGTCGCCGGCAAAGGCGCACCCGGAGGAAATACTCAGCGTCCCCACCTTTGTCCCGGACCAGGCCGTCGCAATCCGTTGCAGCGCCGCCAGAATTTCCCGCGCCTGGGCTTGGGTCATTTGACCCAGCACCACGAACTCATCCCCACCGATGTGGAAGATTTTCCCCCGATCCCCCACCGCCTGGGTGATACATTGGGCAGCGCCGCATATCAGCTCGTCCCCCGCCTCATGCCCCAGGGCATCATTGACACCCTTTAAGCCGTTGATGTCCATGAGAAAGACGGTCAGATCTGCCGGAACGGAATCCGTGTACTGCTCCAGACACTCATGATACGCCAGCCGACTGAATACGCCGGTCAGAACATCTACGGAGCTTTTTATACGCTGCTCCATCAGCTTTTTGTTCATCCGAATCCGCTGTGCCGTATAATACTCGTAAATCCATTGGATCAGAACGCTGACAACACTAAAGAGCGCCAACAGAGCCACCAGCGTTTGCAGCAAAAAGGCGGTGATATTTTGGTGCAGGTTTTCGCTGACATCTATGCCTTGCAGGAACAGCTCCTTGAAGATGGCCTTTCGCAGAAACAGGATGCACAGAATGCCCACCACTACCGCAACGGTTTCCGAATAGATCAGCTGCTTCCGGTTTCCGGATTCTTGCATTGCCGGAGGGCAGTCGCATAGTTGCGACAATCTGTTTTTCACCGACTTCCTAGTCAGAACCCAATGGATGCCGCAGCAGGCGATGATCGCCAGGATATAGGACAGCCAGTCCCGAAATATGGGATAGGAAAACAGATTCTCTAAAATCATTTGCCGCAGCATAGGGAAGCTGCAATATAACGCGGCAAAAACGCACAGCCCATGAAGAAAGGTGCTGGCAGCCGCAATCCCCGCAATGCCCAGATAGACATACCTGCGAGGCTTCCGAAAATAAAGGTCAAAGAGCCAACCGGCTCCCGCCGCAAACAGCACGCGAGCAAATACCAGCATTATGGATCCAAGGGGCATTCCGCTGGCAAAGGGAGAAAATACCCGGTCGAGCTGGGACAGGCTGTAGGTGCCGATCCACATGGACGTGACCACAAAAACGCATACCACCGGCACACTCCCCTGTGCCCCCAGCATCATAGCCGCCACAATCACAAGAATGTGCAACGTGGTGGTGGAAATGGCCGGAAGCTCAATGTATCCCAGATAAGAAAAGGCAAACACCGCTTCCCAGGCCATCAGCATCAGGATGATCTCCTGCAATTTCTTTTTCGTCAGAGCAATCCCATATCGCTGTCGAAAACGCTCCATACTCCTTACTCCTCTACATCCTTTTCTTCATGTATTATACTTATTCCTGTGTGAAAAGCAATACGATTCATAAATCTTTGCAAACATCAACCTGGACGAGCTTCATGCAAAGCATTCCAAATATTATCGTGAAGAAGCATACCACCTGTTAGATGCACTCCTGAAACAGTACAACACATAAGAAACGTAATGGGTGCATCCGAAGGTGATATGTCACTGTTTGCATCTATGAACATGCAGATCGCATGGCTTAACAGCGGAACAGATGCTGAACTGGAATGGCAATGGGATGGTGGACATGTTCCGTCTGAAATCTTTGGGGAATCACTGGCACTTTATGTTGATGAAATGTATGGAAAATATGCAGAAGGAGCAGCAGAAGTGACAAAAGCAATGGCACAGACACAGACAGAGAATGGAACTGCCACAGAAGCAACAGGAACAGACATCGGCAGTTGGGTATCTTATGAGAATGGAGAGGTGAATTTTACTCTTAAAGATGCAGCTTCCTACAGAACAAAAGGAGCCAGTAAAGCAACTCCGGGGTTTGATGTTATGGATTATGGACAGGAAACCTATGAATTTGGTTCTTCGACACAGGATGCGAGACACTTTGACAAGTATGTGTTGAAAGTACTGCAGGAAGATGCGGAAACGTTAAGTGAACTGTTCAATTCAGAAGAGAAATAACAACAAAACGAAAGGAAGTTATTTATATTTAAAGGAAGGTGATGAGGTCGTGGAATGCGACCTCATTATTATATGTGAACATGAAATAGTTGGGGCAAAATAAGAACATAGATTTTAGCGGGCGGAGTTATCTCGCTCCGCTTGACCAACAATCTGCTAATCCGTTGGTAATCCAAATATTGAATAACAACTTAATATCATTAATAGCAAAGCTATAAGATTTCAAAAATGAAGTCTTATAGCTATTTTTTTGTGCAAAAATGGAATTCTTTTGACACAAACACTATATCAAGGAGAAGGAATGATCTCTTTGATACTTTTATAGAGAATAACCCTGTCCATCATCTGGTATGAAAAGATGTTCCGAAAAATTATACGATACATAAGAATATTCTCCTGTCATATAATGTTTTGTAAATCATTTTGCATGAATGTTCGCTGATAATAGGTATTTATGATATCCTGTAAAGTAATCGTATTCATTTT
>ERZ780150.1629-NODE-1629-length-13860-cov-9.359507_pt1 | contig 13860 bp, 10 predicted proteins | sample MGYA00511019_ERZ780150 | MGnify/ENA primary metagenome ERZ780150 (study PRJEB29588, sample SAMEA2151633) | human gut metagenome | biome: human gut; feature: human-associated habitat; material: faeces | place: Denmark | collected 2008/2010 ...
CAGCCAATCCCCAGCGCGAAGCAGCATCTCTCTGCAGGTGAATTTGGAGAGGGCTTAGTAACTCTTAGGTGGGGGAAATCCGCGTTATGAAGAAAAATAGCAACCTGTCTGAGCGGAGTCTGCGACGGAGCGAGTTTTGCATTTTTCTTCATGCTTTTAGCGGATTTCCCCCACCTTAGAGTTACTTAGCCCCCGGAACTGAACCTGCAGAGAGATGCTGCTTCGCGCGTCCCCTCTTGCGCTGTGTACGCCCCACACCAACAAACTTCCCCCAAATACTTACAAAAACCTCTTGACTTTCAAAACAAACAGCGTTAAAATTGCTTTAGCTTTTTAAACAGCTAAACCTATAACGCATAAATTCAACGAAGGGAACCAGTAAAAACAGTCCCCCCCTGTCCTCAGAGAACTGCAGTCCGGTGAAATGCAGTGACAGACCTGTTTCGAATATCATCCCCGAGAAGGAAAGCCGAACCCTTGAATACAGCCATCACAGATATTGCCGTATTCACAGTAAGCTTCCCCGGCCGCCCCCCGTTACAGGAGCCGCGTATATCGGTACGTTGCAGAATCGTACTTGTTTCAAAGGTGAAACAGGGTGGTTACGGAATATCATATGTCCGTCCCTGCGTGGGGCGGACTTTTTTTATGTTATAGGAAATTACTCCATAATATTCCTATAACATAAAAAAGCCCTGACACACGAGACATACTTTCTTTTCCAGGCTGTCGATCTGAAACCGAAACACTACTTCTGTTTTTCGCAGACAACAGAATTCACCACAGATGAAAAATGTAACTAATTACATATTATAACCATTACATTCCATCTGCTTGAATCTGCTCCAAATCCCGAAAAACAGCAGCAAATTTTTTGAGAGGAGTAGAGAGCATGAAAATCTACAAAAAAATCATGAACGCACTGGCTGCAGTAGAAAAGATCGTCCTTGTGATCTCCACACTGCTGATCCTGGTGCTGACTGTGGGAAACGTATTTTCCCGTAAAGTCATCCACCGTTCCTGGTCCTTCACAGAAGAACTTGTAGTAGCGGTATTCGTACTCATCACCCTGCTGGCAGCCGCACTGGCCTGCCGCGAAGGAGAACTGGTCAGCCTGACACTGGTCACAGACCGCCTTCCAAAGAAACTGAAGAAACCATCCGTAATTCTGATCACAGTCCTGAGCATCATCTTCAGCGTCATCCTTTTCAAATACGGAATGGACAAGGTAATCACTCAGCTTCAGAATGGAAAAAGAACCTTCGTATTAAACTGGCCTGAATGGATCTTCTGGTCCTTCGTACCCATCGGTGCAGGATGCATGATCCTTCACTTCATTGAATTCTGTCTGGACTTCTGCTGCAAGACCGACAGCGCCAAAAATACCGACAACAGCACAAAAAGTAACATGAACACAATCACAACAGACAAAAAGGAGGGCAAATAAATGATCAGTGCAATCTTATTTATCTCCTTCTTCATATTCCTGATCCTGGGTGTACCCATCGGAATCTGCCTCGGACTTTCCTCCGTATGCGCAATCCTCTACTCCGGTACATCCCTGACGATCGTAGCAACCAACATGTACTCAGGAATCAGCAAATTCCTGCTCCTGGCAATCCCATTCTTCGTACTGTCAGGAAACATCATGGCAAAAGCCGGTATCTCCAAACGACTGATCAAATTCGTTGATACCTGTGTAGGACACAAAAAAGGCGGTATCGCCATCGTATGTGTTATCGTAGCCTGCTTCTTCGGCGCCATCTCCGGTTCCGGCCCTGCAACTGTTGCAGCTCTTGGCGCCGTACTGATCCCTGCAATGGTAGAACAGGGCGGTTTCTCCGCACCATTCTCCACAGCACTGATGGCAACCTCAAGCTCCATCGCCATTGTCATCCCGCCAAGTATCGCCTTCGTTGTATATGCCTCCATCACAGGCACATCCATCGCAGATATGTTCATGGCAGGTATCGTACCAGGTCTTCTTATGGGCGTGGCACTGGTAATCGTAGTAATGCTGGAAGCAAAGAAACACAACATCAAACCATCCAGAGAAAAAGCCTCAGGCAAAGAACGCTGGGACGCTTTTAAAGATGCTTTCTGGGGATTCCTGATGCCGATCATCATCCTGGGCGGTATCTACGGCGGTATCTTCACACCAACCGAAGCCGCAGCCGTATCCGTTGTATACGGACTCTTCGTAGGTATGGTCATCTACCGCGAAGTTTCTATCCGCGATATGTTTGACATTCTGGTAGACTCAGCAAAGACAACCGGCGGTATCATGCTCATCGTAGCAAGTGCCTCTCTGTTCTCCTTTGTATGTACCAAATTCGGTATTGCAGATGCAGCCTCCAATTTACTTGGAAGCATCGCACATAACCAGTTTACCTTCCTGCTGATTGTAAATATCATCTTCCTGATCGCAGGATGCTTCATCGATGCAAACTCCGCTATGTACATCTTCATCCCGATCATGCTTCCTGTATGTAAGGCTCTTGGATACGATATAGTAGCATTCGGTGTTATGGCAACTGTAAACCTTGCAATCGGACAGGTAACTCCTCCTGTAGGTGTAAACCTTTTCGTAGCAATCAGCATCAAGATCAAAAAAGGTCTGGAAGTTACTCTGCAGGAGATCTCAAGGGCAGTTGTGCCAATGATCGCAGCCTGCGTTGCAGTTCTTCTGATCGTTACATACATCCCGATCACCTCCACTTTCCTTCCGAAAGCTCTTGCAAAAGAAGGCTCCTACACAGGTGATCAGTCCTCCGCTTCCTCTGACACAGCTTCCAAGGAGGCAGGAGACGGCAATAACTCCTTTGACACAATCGCAGATTACAGCGACCTTGACTGGCCGGAAATGACCTGGAACTTCGCATGCTCCACTACTGAGACAAGTACATGGGCTGATGGCGGACGTAAGTTCGGTGAACTGATGGAAAAAGCTACAGGCGGAAAGGTTAAAGTCAATATTTATGCAGCTGACCAGCTTACAAACGGCAACCAGTCCGAAGGTATTCAGGCTCTGATGAATGGGGACCCGGTTCAGATCTCCATGCACTCCAACCTGATCTACTCTGCATTTGATCCACGTTTCAACGTTGTTTCTCTTCCGTTCGTCTATGATTCTTACGACGATGCAGATGCGAAATTCGATGGCGAAGCAGGTGCAAAGCTGAAAGAAATCCTCAGTGAGTACGGACTCCACTGCATGGGTATTGCAGAGAACGGTTTCCGCGAAATCACAAACAGCAAACATGAGATTAAATCTGTAGACGATATGAAGAACCTGAAAGTTCGTGTAGCAGGCTCTAACCTTCTGATGGAATGCTACAAGAGATGGGGCGCTGATGCCACAAACATGAACTGGTCTGAAACTTACACAGCACTTCAGCAGAACACAGTAGAAGGTCAGGAGAATCCGCTTCCCGCTATCGACGCTGCAAGTGTTCAGGAGGTTCAGCCTTACTGCTCTATGTGGGATGCAATTTATGACTGCCTGTTCTTCTGTATCAACGAAGACATCTACAACAGTCTCACACCACAACAGCAGGAAGTTGTTGACGAGGCAGGACAGAAAGCAGTTGAATATGAGCGTTACATCAACCGCTCCGGAGATGACGAGATCAAAGAACGCTGGGCAAGCCAGAACGGTGTAACAATCACAGAAAAAGAAGACATGGACATCGACTCCTTCAAAGAAGCAGTTGACGGTATCGATGACTGGTTTGTAAACGAACTGAAGAGCCAGGGCTATGACGATGCTCAGGATCTGGTTGATCTTTTCACAAAAGACTCCTTCAACACAGTAGAAGATTACAGTAATCTGGACTGGCCGGAAACAACCTGGAACTTCGCATGCTCCACTACTGAGACAAGTACTTGGGCTGACGGCGGACGTAAGTTCGGTGAACTGATGGAAAAAGCTACAGGCGGAAAGGTTAAAGTCAATATTTATGCAGCTGACCAGCTTACAAACGGCAACCAGTCCGAAGGTATTCAGGCTCTGATGAATGGGGACCCGGTTCAGATCTCCATGCACTCCAACCTGATCTACTCTGCATTTGATCCACGTTTCAACGTTGTTTCTCTTCCATTCGTCTATGATTCTTACGACGATGCAGATGCGAAATTCGACGGCGAAGCAGGTGCGAAGCTGAAGGAAATCCTGGGTGAGTACGGACTCCACTGCATGGGCATCGCAGAAAACGGTTTCCGTGAACTGACTAACAGCAAACGCGAGATTAAATCTGTAGATGATATGAAGAACCTGAAGGTTCGTGTAGCAGGTTCCAACCTTCTGATGGAATGCTACAAGAGATGGGGCGCTGATGCCACCAACATGAACTGGTCAGAAACTTACACAGCACTTCAGCAGAACACGGTTGAAGGTGAGGAAAATCCACTTCCTGCTATTGACGCAGCAAGCGTTCAGGAGGTTCAGCCTTACTGTTCCATGTGGGATGCAATTTATGACTGTCTGTTCTTCTGCATCAATCAGGATATCTACGACGGCCTCACACCACAACAGCAGGCAGTTGTTGATGAATGCGGTCAGAAGGCAGTTGAATACGAACGTTACATCAACCGTTCCAGCGACAATGAGATTAAAGAACGCTGGGAATCCAAAAACGGCGTAACCTTCACAGAGAAAGCTGATATGGATATCGATTCCTTCAAGAAAGCTGTAGACGGCGTAGACGACTGGTTCGTAAATGAGCTGAAGAGCCAGGGCTACGAAGACGGCCAGGATCTGGTTGATCTGTTTACCAAATAATCCTTACGGTTACAAAACTCCATAAAAATAAATGAACAGGGTATGAAGTTTCATCAGATTACGATGAACTTCATACCCCGTTTTGTTTTTAATAATATAGAACGTAAAGTACTTGATATCTTCTATTTTTCACGTTATACTGAACAAGTATAATTGAATAGACCCGGATGCGAAGTTTCGACCCCTGCCCTCCAGTTTCACGAAAGGAGGGTGATGCCCGATGAACACAATGGAAGTCCTTACTTTATTGTTAGTAATTTTTACGGCATTGACTTACATAGATCAACATAAAAAGAAATAAGCATCCCACCGCCCAAAGTTGGATGCTTAATTTCTTTACTCATTAATTATACCGAGGGCAACCGGAACACGCTTCCGGTCATCTTCTAAGTAGATTATACAATGGGGCACCTGATTTTTCAAGTGCCCTTTTTGTAAATTTAAATCTCAGATTTTCAGATAGGATTTAATTTTCTCCTCATGCAGTTTTTCTCCAATCACGATCAGGACCTCCTGTCCTACATGAAGCGGTCGGATTGTAATTTCATTCTTCGTAGCATTTAATTCAATCCACTGCCTTCCATCGCTCTCTGTCCGTGCAGATAGTCCAGAGCCGTCTTCGCTGTCACTGTCTACTCTCATAAATCCCTTCATTCGGAACACACGCCCACATTCAGGATCAGACAGAATCTTCTCAGCCGCTTCCCGAAGCTCCTTCTCAGTCATCTTCACATTCATAAAGTACAGAGAAGTAAAGGCATCCTCTGCCTCAAACTCCGGTTTCCTGTAGCTTGCCATCACATATCCACAGGATGCGATTCTGTCAAAGTCCTCTTTCGACATTTCCTCCCAGTTCTTGTGGATAATATTAACTGTATCCACATCATCCATTTCACAGCAAAATCTCCTGCTGCAATGAACCTTCTCCAACGCCTGATTCATATGCTCAATCGTACCCTGGATTTCCTCGGGTGATGCGTCCTGGCTCTTGCTCATCACAATGCATCCGGCATCTGCCACCTCAGAAGCCAGAATGAAATCCGCCTCCTCTGACAGATCACGCTCCAGCTTAGAATCCACAATTGCAATCACATTCCCAATCTGATACCAACGATTTAACGGCTCCTCATGAAGAATATCAAAGAACTCATCCACATCAAAAATCCCAGACGGCTCCACGATCACACGGTCATAACCGCACATACCCATAGCAATCAGTTTCGTCTTAAATCTCCTCCTGTGGCAGTCCTTATCACACCCTCCTGAGATCATCTCCAGCTCACAGTTCTCTCCCATCAGATCCTGAAGCAACATCATATCCACATTCACAGCCCCGTAATCATTCTCCAGAATTCCAATATTATTACCAGCATCCATCAGATACTGCGCATACTTCCTGATAAACGTCGTCTTCCCTGAACCAAGAAAACCAGTGATCAGATCTATCTTTACCATCGTATATCTCTCCCTTGCTGCTGCATAATTTTTCTTTTTTATCCGTAAACCGGAACTTCATCATCTGTGATCCACATACCTGTACGATCATAGCATTATAACGCAGAAAACGCAACGCCCGCAAAGAAAGACCACAATTATTCATGTTCTGAAATAATTGCAGTCTTTCTGATAGTTCCTTATGACAATTCCAGCTTACCGGTATAAAGCTGATAATAAGTTCCTTTTAACTTAATGAGGTCTTCATGGTCGCCTCTTTCAATGATCTTTCCATGATCCAGTACGATGATGGCATCGCTGTTTCTGATGGTTGAAAGTCGATGGGCGATCACAAATACAGTACGGCCTTTCATCAGGTTATCCATACCTTTTTGTACAATACTCTCTGTACGGGTATCAATACTTGAGGTTGCTTCATCCAGGATCAGTACAGGCGGATTGGCTACTGCTGCTCTTGCAATGGAGAGAAGCTGGCGCTGTCCCTGGGACAGTTCCTCACCGTCTCCGCTTAACATGGTATCATATCCTTTTGGAAGCATTTTGATAAACTGGTCTGCATGAGCCAGTCTTGCTGCCTCGTATACTTCCTCATCTGTAGCATCCAGTTTACCGTAGCGGATGTTTTCTTTAATAGTTCCTGTAAACAGATGAGTATCCTGAAGTACGATTCCCAGAGAACGTCTCAGGTCATCCTTCTTAATCTTGGTAATGTTGATTCCATCGTAACGGATTTTACCTTCCTGAATATCATAGAAACGGTTGATCAGATTTGTGATCGTTGTCTTTCCTGCACCTGTGGAACCTACGAAAGCAAGTTTCTGTCCCGGCTTGGCGAAGAGGCTGATGTCTTTCAGAATAACTTTGTCCGGGTTATATCCGAATGTAACATCTTCGAATCGGACATCTCCTGTCAGTTCTGTATAAGTAACGGAACCATCTGCAGAATGTGGATGTTTCCATGCCCACATGCCTGTTCTCTCTTTGCATTCTGTGATATTGCCGTTGGCATCCTTTCTTGCATTAACAAGTTCTACGTAACCTTCATCCTCTTCCGGCTTCTCGTCAATGAGCCTGAAGATACGTTCTGCACCTGCAAGTGCCATAACAATGGCATTAAACTGCTGTGCCACCTGCATGAATGGCTGGGTAAAGCTCTTGGTGAACTGTAAATAGGAAGCCATAACACCGAGGGTGATGCCGCCCACACCTGTTACAGAGAGAAGTCCCCCAAGTACTGCTGTCAGTACGAACTGCAGGTTACCGATGTTACCGATCACAGGTCCCATCATGTTTCCGTATTTATTGGCGTTTGCAGAACTCTCGAAGAGTGCTTCGTTGAGTTTGTCGAATTCTTCTTTTGATTTATCTTCGTGGTTGAAAACTTTTACCACACGCTGACCATTCATTCGTTCTTCCACGAAACCGGTCACATCTGCCAGAGATACCTGCTGACGGATGAAATATTTGCCACTGTTGGAACCAATCTTACTGGTAACCTTCAGCATAATAAAAATAATCACAACTGCCAGAATTGTAAGCAGCGGACTTAACAATAACATGGAAATAAAGGTAACCACGATCGTAAACAGCGCCATCAGCGCCTGCGGGATCGCCTGGCTGATCATCTGTCGCAGGGTATCTGTATCGTTGGTATAGAGGCTCATGACAGATCCGTTTGTATTCTGGTCGAAATAGCGGATCGGAAGAGTCTGCATATGCTCGAACATATCATCACGGACACTTTTAAGCACACCCTGACCGATATAAACCATCATTCGGGTATAAATAAATGTGGCAATCACACCAAGTGCAAAAATACAGCCAAGGACTGCAAGTGCCTTATAGAGTTCTGCAAAGTTCGGATCTGTCTGTCCGATCAGCGGGATGATAAAGTCATCCAGCAGAAATTTCAGGGACAGGGATACTGCAATACTTGCTGCGGAACTGATAAAGATGCAGATAAATACGATGATAAACTGTATCTTATGGGTTCCTGTCATATATTTCAGAAGTCTTTTGGCAGTTTGGATGGTGTTCTGATCTAATTTTTTCTTCTTATTCATCGTCTCCGCCTCCTTTGACCTGTGATTCATATACTTCTCTGTAAATATCATTTGTCTTCAGCAGTTCTTCTGAAGTACCCACACCTGCGATCTTACCGTCATCCAGTACGATGATCTGATCTGCATCTTCAATAGAAGAAACTCGCTGTGCGATAATAATCTTTGTTGTGTTCGGGATCTCCTCGCGGAAAGCCTTACGTATCAGGGCATCTGTTCTTGTATCTACTGCACTGGTAGAGTCATCCAGGATCAGGATCTTCGGTTTCTTGAGAATAGCCCTTGCAATACACAGACGCTGCTTCTGACCGCCGGATACGTTGTTACCGCCCTGAACGATCATTGTATCGTAGCCATCCGGGAACTCACTGACGAATCCATCTGCCTGGGCCAGCTTACAGACCCTCCGAACTTCTTCCTCACTGGCATGTTCATCACCCCAGCGAATATTGTCATAGATGCTTCCTGAGAACAGCACATTTTTTTGAAGTACCATGGAAACCTGGTCACGAAGTACTTCCAGATTGTAGTTGCGTACATCCACGCCTCCCACTTGGACATTACCCTTTGTGACATCATAGAGTCTGGGGATCAGCTGCACCAGGGTAGACTTTGCACTTCCGGTTCCGCCGATGATACCTACTGTCTGACCGGATTTAATATGAAGATTTACATCCTTCAGGGAAAGATTTCCTCCCTCTCCTGCATAGCTGAAATCTACATGATTAAAGTCAATGGAACCATCTGCCACATTCTTTACTGCATCAGCTTTATCCTGCATCTCAGGAACTTCATCCAGAACCCCTACAATACGGTCTGTGGATGCTTCTGCTATCATGATCATAACAAACACGAAGGTTACCATGTTCAGGGACATGAGAATCTGAAGTGCATAGACAATGATACTTGTCAGCTCACCGGTCTCCATGCCGCCGAGAACAATTCCTCTTCCGCCAATCGCAACAATGATAATGATTACAGTATATATGGCAAACATCATAACCGGTGAGTTCCATGCAACAATTTTCTCTGCTTTAGTAAACAGATCATAAACATATCTGGAAATTCCATGGAATTTCTCAATCTCATAGTCCTCTCTTACGAAAGCCTTAACTACACGTGAGGCATTTACATTCTCCTGAACGGAATTGTTCAGGTTGTCATATTCATCAAAGACCTTGATGAAATGCGGATGTGCCTTTTTCGCAATAAAGATCAGTGTACCGCCAAGGACAGGAACAACTATCAGGAAAAGCATTGCGATCGGTTTGTTGATCGTCAGTGTCATAATCCATGACAGGATGATCATAAACGGTGCCCTGGCAAGAAGGCGGATACTCATCATGTATGCCTGCTGTACATTTGTGATATCAGTGGTCAGTCGTGTGACCAGACCTGATGTTGAAAAGTGATCGATATTTTTAAAGGAAAAATCCTGCACCTTATAAAAAATATCGTGTCGTAAATTCTTCGCATATCCTGCTGCCGCAACTGCCGCCATATTTCCGGCCTGTACGCCGAAGAACAGGGAAAGCATTGCCATTGCAACAAGGATGACTCCACGCTGGATGATATAGCTCATATCTCCGTTTGCAATACCTACGTCGATAATCTTCGCCATCTCCAGAGGAATCAGAACTTCCATCAGTACTTCCAGGATTACAAGGACCGGAGCCAGTACAGACTGCTTCTTGTATTCCCGGACTGAACGTAAAAGTTTCTTATTCATCTTCGTCAATGTCCTCCTTATGTCTCGTTATTTCTGTTAAAAATCATTCCTGCTATCGCAGGATTTTTTCCGGTTTTCATACATCTGCCAGAGAACCTGTTTGCACAGTTCCACATCCTCCTTCGGAATTCCCCGGAGCATTTTGGCTTCGCCTTCTTCAATACTCTTTAAGATTGCAGGACGGATCTTCTCTGCTTTCTCTGTGGGAATGATCTGTTTCAGGCGTGCATCCTGTTTCGCACTCTCTCTGTAAATGTAACCGTTCTTCTCCATCAGCTTCAGGATCCCTGTCACTGTAGGTTTCCTGATCTGGAATTCCTCTTCAATATCTTTCTGATAGAGATCTCTGTGCATGGTTTCCAGAAGGATAAATTTCAGCACATGCTTCTGCATGGTCGTCAGATCGTCATTCTCCATCACCTCTGCCGGATTATGCCGTTTCATTGTATGGGATAAAATATGTATCAGCCTGCCTACATGCATCTCATTCAGCTTCTGTTTCATTTCCTCGTCTATCTCGCCGCACCTCCTAAAATCAGTACCCATACTATAGCAAAGCCATATAATAGTTAGGTTGCTATCCATTAGTTGCCTAACTATTATATGGTTTTAGTTTTTTTATGTCAATACTCGTTTTTATTTCTCCTTTTGAACTACTCAAAAATTAAATTTGCAAGGACTCTCAGAATATGTTAGAATGATTTCACTAAATAAAGCATTAAAGGATTTTCAAAAATAAAGAGGTTTTACACAAAGGAGGATTTCTATTATGTATATTACATGTCTTGACGTAGAGGGCGTACTGGTACCTGAAATCTGGATCGCATTTGCAGAAGCAAGCGGAATCCCGGAGCTGAAAAAAACCACACGTGATGAGCCGGACTATGATAAGCTGATGAACTGGAGACTTGGTATTCTGAAAGAGCATGGTCTCGGACTGAAAGAGATTCAGGATGTGATTGCAAAAATTGATCCGCTTCCAGGCGCAAAGGAATTTCTGGATGAGCTTCGTTCTTTCTCTCAGGTAATCCTGATCAGCGATACTTTCACACAGTTTGCAGCACCGCTCATGGAGAAGCTTGGCAGGCCTACCTTATTCTGCAACACTCTTGAAGTTGCAGACAACGGTGAGATCACAGGCTTTAAGATGAGAGTGGAACAATCCAAGTTAACTACTGTAAAAGCTTTACAGTCTATCGGATTCGATACCATTGCAAGCGGTGATTCCTACAATGACCTGGGTATGATCCAGGCAAGCAAGGCAGGATTTCTCTTCCGCAGTACAGACAAGATCAAGGCAGATTATCCGGAGATCCCGGCATACGAGGAATATGACGAACTGCTGGCTGCAATCAGAAACGCCATGAAATAATCTTAGAGCGTGTCTGAAAAAGGCTTTCTGCAATTGCCAAAAAAGCCACCATACAGGTCAAATCATTCCTGTATGATGGTTTTTATTTTGTGCTTCCATTACTGTTGTTACTCTGTTATACCCATACCTTACATCTCAAACGCCTTTTTTATACTGTCATAATGCAGGAATTTCCCTTCTGCTGCAAAGGCTTTGATCTCATCAACAGTGGCAAACATATATCCGTCTGTTTCCTCTGTCTGCAGGTGCAGGTCACTCTCATCAATATCCATGACAAAACGGTACACATCCACGAAGTAGTTATCTCCCTCACCCGGATTCTCTCTCTTATAAGTAAACAGATATCCGCCTTCCGCATTTCGTACATCCAGTCCTGTTTCTTCTTTTACTTCACGAAGGACAGCCTCGCAGGATTCCTCACCTGCCTGGGCTGCACCCCCTGATACTTCCCACCAGCCGGGAGCCCATGCCTTGGTCATCACACGTTTGGTGATCAGGAATGTACCATCCGGTCTGCCGACGACACCAAGTACAGTCAGGTGATACTCCCCGTCCTTCAGACACCAGTCATTTCTTTTCATTGTGCGTCCTGTCGGTTTCTTATTTTCATCATAAATATCCCAAAATTCCATTTTTAATTATCTCCCTGTAAAATTACTGTCTGCCTGTAACTTTATACATAATATCATTTTGCCGGTCTTATTGCAAATATATACTGATTTTACAGTTGTGCTGTCAGGAAAGCGGGTTACTGTTCACTCCGTTCACAGTAATGAAAGCGAGCCAGAGAAATATTCACAAAATTTTCGCGCAGCAGTGCCGAAATATCTCTGAATCCCATACATTCGTGCATTGAAATTAGAACAATTATTCAGTATAATTATAGTTAATAACTGTGGCCATACAGCTGCAGTCACTTAAAGGAGGAATATTATTATGGCAACATGGAAAAATCTCGACACTCTTGCTTCCTACAGCAAGCTTGCCGAACTGAAAGGTCATGTAAATATTGCAGATGCCATGGCAGGCGAGAAAGGTGCTGAACGTGTAAAGAAATACAGCACACCGATGGCAGCCGGCTTAACTTACAACTACGCTGCAAAACAGGTTGATGAGACAGTTCTGGATGCACTTGCAAAACTGGCAGATGAGGCTGAGCTTATTGACAAATTCCAGGAATTATACAACGGTGCTGTGATCAACACAGGAGAGAAACGTATGGTTCTTCATCACCTTGCACGTACACAGCTTGGCGAAGACGTAGTAGTTGATGGTGTCAACAAACGTGAATTCTACGTTGCACAGCAGAAGAAAGCCGCAGACTTCGCAAATAAAGTTCACGCAGGTGAGATTACTAACGAAAACGGCGAGAAATTCACAACTGTTGTACAGATCGGTATCGGTGGAAGTGATTTAGGTCCTCGCGCATTATATATTGCTCTTGAGAATTGGGCTAAAGCAAACAACACATCCAAGATGGAAGCTAAATTTATCAGCAACGTAGATCCTGATGACGCAGCTGCTGTTCTTGCTTCCGTAGACCTTGCTCATGCTCTGTTCATCGTTGTATCCAAATCCGGTACAACTCTTGAAACACTGACAAATGAAGCCTTCGTAAAGAATGCTCTGGTTAAAGCAGGATTAAACCCATCCAAACATATGCTTGCCGTAACAAGCGAGACATCACCTCTGGCAAAGAGCGAAGATTATCTTACAGCAATCTTTATGGATGACTATATCGGCGGACGTTACTCTTCTGTTTCCGGTGTAGGCGGTGCGATCCTTTCTCTTGCTTTCGGTCCTGAAGTATTTGCACAGATCCTCGATGGAGCTGCTGCCGAGGACAAGCTTGCTACAAACAAAAATATCCTTGAGAACCCGGATATGCTGGATGCACTGATCGGTGTTTATGAGAGAAACGTACAGGGATATCCTGCTACAGCAGTTCTCCCATACTCTCAGGCATTAAGCCGTTTCCCTGCACACTTACAGCAGTGTGATATGGAATCCAATGGTAAATCCGTAAACCGTTTCGGTGAACCTGTAGACTATGTAACAGGACCTGTTATCTTCGGTGAACCAGGTACAAACGGACAGCATTCCTTCTATCAGTTATTACATCAGGGAACTGACATCGTTCCGCTTCAGTTCATCGGCTTTAAGAAGAGCCAGCTTGGTGTAGACGTAGATATCGAGAACAGCACAAGCCAGCAGAAACTCTGTGCAAACGTTGCTGCTCAGATCGTAGCATTTGCATGCGGTAAAAAGGATGAGAACCTGAACAAGAACTTCAAGGGCGGACGTCCTTCCAGCATCATCACAGGTGAAGAACTTACACCTGCATCTCTGGGTGCATTACTTGCTCACTTCGAGAACAAGATCATGTTCCAGGGATTCGTATGGAACTTAAACAGCTTCGACCAGGAAGGTGTTCAGCTTGGTAAAGTCCTTGCAAAACGTGTTC
>ERZ780150.1634-NODE-1634-length-13815-cov-4.245276_pt1 | contig 13815 bp, 11 predicted proteins | sample MGYA00511019_ERZ780150 | MGnify/ENA primary metagenome ERZ780150 (study PRJEB29588, sample SAMEA2151633) | human gut metagenome | biome: human gut; feature: human-associated habitat; material: faeces | place: Denmark | collected 2008/2010 ...
GGCAGGAATTCGGGATAATGATGCTCCACCAACTGAAGCCAGCCCGGGCTGCAAGAGGTAATCATGGGCAGCACGCCCTTGTTCTTGATGCGCCCGATGAGCTCGGTGGCCTCTTCCATGATGGTCATATCCGCCGCAAAGTCAGTATCAAAAACACCGTCAAACCCTAGACGGCGCAGAGCGGCAACCATCTTCCCCTCTACATTGGTGCCAACCGGCAATCCAAAGCACTCACCCAAGGTGGCCCGCACACTGGGAGCTGTCTGGATTATGACGTGTTTGGTAGGGTCATCAATAGCCGCCCAAACTGTATCGGTCTCCACGGTGGTGGTAAGAGCGCCCGTAGGACAAGCCACAATGCACTGTCCGCAATTAATGCAGGCGGTTTGATTCAGCATGGCGTCAAAGCTCGGTCCAATATGGGTCTTGAATCCGCGCTGAGACACACCAATAGCTTCCACTCCCATCACTTTCTCGCAGGTAGCCACACAGCGCCGGCACAAAATACATTTGCTGTTGTCCCGAATCAAATGCGGCGTAGTGGTATCAATCTCGTAGTGGTTCTTCTCCCCTTCAAATGCCATATGGTTATCCACGCCATACTCGCGGCATAGCTTTTGAAGCTCACAGTCGCCGCTTCTGGGACAACTCAGGCAGTCCTGGTTATGTATGGACAACAAAAGCTTCAGATTGGTTCGGCGGGCCGCCTGAACATTTTTGGTGTTGGTAAATACCTCCATTCCCTCTGCAATGGGATGGACACAGGCGGGCACCAGATTGCGCGCCCCCCGCACCTCTACCACACACATGCGGCAAGCGCCAATCTCATTCACTTCTTTCAGGTAGCATAGGGTTGGAATGGCGATACCCGCAGCGTGCGCCGCCTCCAAAATGGTGGAACCAGCAGGAGCACAGCAAGGGATGTTGTTTATGGTCAGGTGGACCATAGTCTGATCCTGTCTATTCAAGGTTTCCATCGCTCCATCGCCTCCTTAATTCCTGCTGATGGCGTCAAAGCGGCATTTGTCAATGCAGCTGCCGCACTTGATACACTTCTGTACGTCGATTTTATGGGGATTCTTCACGCTGCCGATGATGGCATCCGCCGGACATGCTTTCACACACGCGGTACAGCCTTTGCACTTCGCTGGGTCAATCTGGTAAGTCAGCAAGGCTCTGCAAACCTTGGCCGGGCAGCGTTTATTCTGGATGTGCTCCACATACTCATCCCGAAAATACCGCAGAGTAGACAACACAGGATTCGGTGCCGTCTGGCCCAAGCCGCACAAACTGTTGCTTTTAATAAAGCTGGCCAGCTCCTCTATGCGGTCCAGATCCTCCATGGTCCCCTGCCCCTGGGTAATTTTATTCAACAGCTCCAGCAACCGCTTAGTTCCGACCCGACACGGCGTACACTTGCCGCAGCTTTCATCAACGGTAAATTCCAGGAAGAACTTGGAAATATCTACCATACAGGTGTCTTCGTCCATCACAATCAATCCTCCGGAGCCCATCATCGTGCCAATGGCAAGCAAATTGTCATAATCCATCGGCGTATCAATCAAATGGTCCGGAATACATCCGCCGGATGGGCCGCCGGTCTGCGCCGCCTTAAATTTCTTTCCTCTAGGGATTCCCCCGCCGATCTCTTCGATAATTTCACGTAAGGTTGTGCCCATAGGCACTTCCACCAGGCCGGTATTTTTAATCTTTCCGCCCAGCGCAAACACCTTCGTCCCTTTACTCTTTTCGCTGCCAATGGACTGATACCACTGGGGGCCGTTCAAAATGATCTGACAGATATTCGCATAGGTTTCTACGTTATTCAGAATGGTGGGCGATTCAAACAGTCCCTTGACCGCAGGGAAGGGCGGCCTGGTATGCGGTTCGCCGCGTTTTCCCTCAATGCTGGTCATCAGCGCGGTCTCCTCGCCGCAGACAAACGCACCGGCACCCAGTTTGATTTCTAGATCAAAGTTAAAGGGAGTATCAAAAATATGCTCCCCCAGCAGCCCCCGCTCTTTGGCCTGCTCAATGGCAATGCTCAGGTGCTTTACGGCAACTGGATACTCCGCCCGGACATAAATATACCCCTTGTCCGCTCCAATGGCATACGCAGCAATGGCCATGGCTTCAATGACCGTATGAGGATTTCCTTCCAGAATGCTGCGATCCATAAATGCGCCTGGATCGCCTTCGTCTGCATTGCAGCAAACGTATTTTTGCACCTGCCCCCGGTTTCCGCTGGCAAATTTCCACTTCATTCCGGTTGGGAACCCTGCACCGCCCCGGCCCTGCAGTCCGCTTTCCAGCACTGTATCGATCACTTCATCAGGAGACATCTCCGTCAACACCTTGTACAATGCTGCATAGCCGTCCACTGCAATGTACTCCTCAATATTCTGCGGATCAATCACTCCGCAGTTGCGCAACGCCACCCGTGTCTGACGCTGGAAAAACTCCGTCTGATCCAAACCGCGGGTTGTATTTGTGACCTTCGTTTCATCATACAGCAGTTCTTCTACGCGATTGCCTTTCAAAAGGTGCTCATTGACAATGCGAGCTGCATCCTGAATCTGAACATGGCTGTAAATCGTCCCCTCTGGGAACATAATGACATTGGGGCCAGATGAGCAAAGGCCCATACAGCTGCCGCGAATGACCTGTATTTCCTGACGAAGACCAGCAATCTTAATTTGTACCTCAAATTCTTCTGCAATACGGTCGGAGGTACGCCCGCAGTTTGGGCCGGAGCAAACCATAATATATCCTCTGTACACGCCTCACACCTCCTTACTGTACGGAACCAATTGTATACTCACTTAGTGGATTGCCGCCCCGCAGATGCTGCTGAACCACTCGAACCGCTTTATCCGGGGTCATATGCACATAAGTCGTCCTAGGCTGGTGGGGAATGTACACTTCCACAACAGGTTCAAACTGGCAAATTCCCACACATCCTGTAGCTTCTAACAGGACGTAGTCCATTCCCTGGGCCTTGAGTTCATTTTTCAGCGCATCATATACATCCTGTGCACCCGCCGCAATCCCGCAAGTGGCTAATCCCACAACGACACGGGGACTTCCACTTTTCTCCGGGTCCATTACGGCAAGCGTCGCTTCCTTGATGGCCCGAAGCGCGGCCAGATTCCGAATTTGTATGTTCTCTTTCATCATCCTGCCTCACATATCACTCATGGATACTTCGCCAAAATGGCATCCAATTCCTCACCAGTCAAGCTGCCGTATACATCTTCGTTAATCATAATGACCGGCGCCATGCCGCAGCATCCCAAGCAGCGGCAGGCATCCAAGCTGAAACGGCCATCTGGGGTACACTCGCCCCCTTGTATTCCAAGCTTACTCTGCAACAGTTCATAAATCCGGTTTCCGCCTTTTACATAGCATGCAGTTCCCAAGCATACGTTAATGTGATTCCGTCCCTTTGGGGTAAGGCTGAACATGGAATAAAACGTGGCAATTCCGTAAATTTCCGACAGAGACTTCCCCAACTCCCGCGCCACAACACGCTGCGCTGCCTCCGGCAAAAAGCCGTAGATTTCCTGCGCCTTTTGCAGTGCTGGAAGTGCAATTCCCGGCTCCTGCTTATGTTGCGCAATCCATGTAGCCAGTTGTTGGGCTCGCAGATCCTGGTTGGATTGGCATGGGCACACAGAGTCTGCTTTTGTATTTTTCATATAGTCCTTCCTTTCATTTCTGCCTCTGAAACGCGGCAACGTACTTGTAGGTTCTTCTGCTATATCCTATAGCTTGCTTCTTTTTCTCGTCTTTTCATAATTTCAAACTTTTACATGTGTCTGTCACATTCTATTTTTTTGCAATATATATATTTTCTTCATTCATTTTTAATAATATAGGTTAAAATATCACAGATCACCGCATCTGAAAAGCAAAAAAACCGGCAAGGACCGCAACTTAAAGTTGCAATAAGATTGTCAGTATTCCTGCATGTTTTTCTGCAACGCCCTGTCATCTTTGGGAGGCGTACGCTCCAATTCGTCCTACCATTCTTTGTTTTAGCAATCTGTTATGCTATAATAGCATAACAGAGAGATTTATCCGGCTCACTGGAAAACATTCGATTTCTTTGATTACCACAGGAGGCAATCATATGGGCGTCACACCACAACAGATACTTCAAGCAAGAGAATATAGGGCTGGCCTGCAACAAGAGTTCATACATACATATGGCCTTCCTTTGGTCTGTTTTACGATGAATATCGCTGGGCCGAAAAAAGATTCCCCCTTGGTCCGCCGCGCCTTTCACTTTGGCTGTCAAACGCTTTTGGCTGCTTTCCATGAGCACCATGTCGAGGTCGCAGGCCAGCAAACACGTCTGAAACATACGGGTTGTGAAGCATACTATGCCGTACGCGCTAATGCACATATGATTAAAAAGCTGTGCACCGGAATCGAAGATTCTTCCCCACTTGGCAGGCTATTTGATATGGACGTGCTGGACGAAACGGGAACACAGCTGCGCCGGGAGGAAGTGGGTGGACATGCTCGGGGCTGCATCGTCTGCGGAGCATCCGGGCGCCGCTGCGCTTCCCGAAGATTGCACACCGTGGAGCAGTTGCAGGCAGTTACAATGGAAATTTTATGCCATCATTTTCAGCAGGAAGATCAGCGTCAAATCTCAACGCTGGCTCTGCGAAGCCTGCTAGACGAGGTATGTGTCACACCCAAACCCGGGCTCGTCGATCGTGTGAACAGTGGAAGCCACAAAGACATGGACATCTTCACGTTTACCGCTAGCGCTTCTGCTTTATCGCCTTACCTGTCCCGCTGCGTAGCCCTGGGACAGCAAACCAAGGAGCTTTCTCCCGATGAAACCTTTGCCCGTTTGCGCAGAACGGGGATTCAAGCGGAACAGGATATGTTCCAGGCTACCGGGGGAATTAACACCCACAAAGGTGCCATTTTTACCATGGGCACTGTCTGCGGTGCAATTGGCCGACTTTGGAACGCCGAACAGCCCTGTCGGAACCTCACCGCGATTCTCGATATGTGCGCACAGATGACCCAGCGTGCAATCGATGCCGATTTTCGTACCATGACAATGAACAGCAATGGAAACCTCAAACTGACCACAGGTCAGCGGCTCTACCTGCAGCAGGGGATAAAGGGAATTCGCGGCGAAATTGCCGCAGGCCTCCCTTCTGTTTCCCGCATCGGTATTCCCGTTCTTCGTCGTGCACTGACGGCAGGTAAGCATTACAACGATGCCGCTGCCATCACGCTGCTTTATTTGATTGCTCATGTATCGGACACCAATATGATCGCCCGAGGCGGATTGGAAGAAGCACGCCAAGCCATGCGGAACGTACAAGCCTTATTAGCGGATAATCCGCTTCCGGATTGGGAAACTATTTCCCGGCTGGATCAGACCTTCATCGAGAAAAATTTGTCTCCCGGCGGCTGTGCAGATCTTTTAGCCGTCACCTTATTCCTTCACCATTGGTGTGAAAGTGAATCATAATCCCAAACCGCAGTGCTGCCGGGAAACGGCATAGACCCGTTCATCATGCGCTCATAGGGAACATTTATCCTTACAATTTCTTTGATGTTCAACCTATCCCCCGCTCTTTCACAAGATTGAGAAAGGAAGTGGCTCTGGAGGATATCCCCCTGTCCGCCATAAAATAGAACAGCCAGGACAGCCAGTCAAAGGTAGCCGTCGTACAACGGCAGTACTATGTACCCTTGACAGACAGTGCCCGGCTGTTCTGAACCATATGCGGCAACGAGGGATATATCATCCGAGCTACGCGAGAGTAAACAGTTTGGGACAAATTGGAGCTGTTGGCAAAGTGCTAAATTTGAGAGATAAGCGTGGTTTAGAGCAAGAAAAAAGACTCCTCCCAGCGTCAATTCAGACATCGGATCATTCTTTTGACGTTCAAGGCCGCAGCGGAAAGGAGGCAGTGGTCCTCCGCTGCCTCTAAACCTCGTCGCAGGAGACGTGTCAGGTTGTGTCCCCATTTCTGCGCGGCAAAAGTACCCTCGCACCAAATCTGCCGCTGCTTCAGCGCCTCCCGGTATTCCGATTCCCACTGCCTGAAGAAATGCTGCTGAACAGCAGTCTTGAAATAACTGTCCTGGAGCTTTCTGGCGCCGGCCTTGTCCGTTTCATTCAAACATTTCTGCCGCAAAGGACAGCTGCCGCAGTCTTTCTTTTCCGCCCAGTATTCCCAGAACAGCCCGCTGTTCAGCATAGGTGAATACATCCCGCTTAAATTCAGCCTTCGTGCGGTCATGGGCGGGCTGGGGCACAACAAAAAAGTCAATGCCCAATCCTTCCAGCACCCAGTGTGCCAGCGAGAAGTCATAGGCGGAGTCTGCCGCAGCGGCGTTCAGCGGAACGACATTTTTATGGACATACTCTAGTAGGGCCTGGAGTCATGGACGTCCCCCGGCGTCACGGTCACAGCGGTGATAATACCGTGGTCCGGGTCGGTCGTCTGGTGAGACAGGTAATAAAATCCGCTGGGCTTGCCGGGCCGCTTCATATAACCTGCCTCCGGGTCCGTGCCGCTCACCTTCTTGCGGGAACGGCGCTTGTCCTTTTTGACCTGCTTTGTCCGCTTCGCCCGGCGCTTCCCCGTCTGCCGTTTCAGCTCCTCCAGCCCCTCCTCCTCATAGGTGTCCAGCAGCTTCCAATAGTTCCCGGCCTCTTCCAGTACCTCTATTGCCTGCTCTGAGGCTCTGGATGTGTTGGTCTTTACATGGGTGGAGTCCGTCACCGCAAGCCGTCCGCTCACCAGACCTTTTTCCACACACTGCCGCACCACCTCTTCAAATAACCGCCGGAATACTTTCCGGAACGCGGGCTTCCTCCTTTGCAGCTGAGAAATCGTGCTGTGGTCCGGCACCCGTTCATCCAAATCTATCCCCAAATACCAGCGAAACGCATTACTGTCCGCACACCGCTGTTCGATTTGCCGCTCCGATGGGATGCCGTACAAAAAGCCAATCAACAAATATTTTACCATTACCACCGGGTCGATGGGCGGACGGCCGTACCGCCGTTGATACAGGCCGGATGTTTCTTCCTAGACAAAGGAGAAGTCCAGTGCAGCGTCAATTTTTCGCAGTAAATGATCTGCGGGCACCAGATCCTCTATTGTCAGCATGTGTATTTTCAGCTGCATGGACTTTTCCTCCTCTTTACTCAGTTTTTACTGCAATTTGTATCTTACTGTAGTCATAACCAACCTCATCCAGAATGCGGGTCGTCAATATACGCAGCAAAGTCTCTGCGTCATAGTGCGTTTCTACAAAAAGAGCCTCATCTATTTTCACCGGACTGCGCATTTTCCCTGTCTCACTGCCCAGCAGTACCCGGTTTCGCCCCAAGATTTTACCACGGAGATCCATGAGCATCTGGTGTCTCTCCAAATTTTTACAGCAATCTTTCAATATTTCTTCCATAACTTTTTTCCATGTTGGGCACTCTTTTCGCACTTCACCAGGGAATATAACTGCTGTTGGCCGCTTTCCCTTGTATATGCCTGTTCCCACGTTCAAAGGGTAAACGCTTTCATATACTCTCGTCTGTACATGATTTTTTTGGTGGTTTGTATTATTCTCGTTTTGCAGTTTTTTTAGCATTTGTCCGATCTTCTCATCTATTTCCCGGATCAACTCCTCACGCAATACCTGAAGCTCCTTTGCTGTATCCATCACGAGTCCTCCTGTACAATATGATTTGCGCACGTGCTAATTATATTGTGCAGTACTTTATCTTTCTTGTCAACCGTTTTATGCACATTTATTTTGTCAACAGCTCTATTTTGTCCCAAAATCGGATTAATCTGGCATCAACTAATAGTGTAAGAGTTGTTATGGCTTTCTTTTTATGATAATATTTAATCTGAGGTGAGGCATATGATCAATGATAGCACAAAAAGAGAGCTTTGGAAAAGCGGAGAAGGACGATGCGCACGATGTGGCAGGCCTTTAGTATACGAAGAGACCGTTATTGATCATATTTTCCCCAAAAGTCTTGGCGGTGCGGATCATATTGACAACTTAAGATTGCTTTGCAAACAATGCAACTCAAAGCTATCAAATCGCGCTTATTTTTCAGAATATGCGTTTAAAGAATACTTGAAGCAATTTTTAGATCAAGATGTCAGATTTGAAAATGTCTGCATGGACACGCCTGCCGAAACATCCGATGGACAAAAAATACTATTTGACATTACATTTACTCGAAAGCTTCATGGCAAAGAAGAAATGTTTGCTATCGAGGTAAAAGAGATGTTAGCCGCTACAGATCAAAGAATATTATCAGCAATTCGACAGTTATCTTACTATAAGCAAGCCTGTCCAAATATCAATTATATTCTTGCTGTTCCTACACTTCTTGCCTCAGAATACCGTCAACGTGTTAAAACGGCAGGAATTACACTATGGGATAGTGAAACTCTTCGTTTGGGGGTTCCGGACATTGCGTTGCCAGTTTGTGCTGCACCGGATCAATATGACGAATTGATTGCTAAGCTTAAACAATGTCGACCGGGGTATGAAGACTGGCAGGTCTATCAAAAATTGGTTGGCGAAATTCTATTCGCCCTATTTTGCCCGCCTCTCGATCCTGTGTCTGAACAAAACTCCGATGCCAATTACGCTAATCGAAGAGACTATATAATCCCAAATTACTCAGAATATGGATATTGGATGTACCTTCGAGATCGGTATAAAGCAGAGTTTATTGTTGTAGATGCAAAGAATTCTGCGCATGAAATTGGAAAAGATGATATTTTGCAAGTTGCCCATTATTTAAAAGAGAAGGGCGTTGGCTTATTTGGCCTTATTTTTTCGAGATGTGGCGGAGACCCAAGTTCTGAAATACACCTTCGTGACATTTGGCAAAGTGAAAACAAAATGATAGTAATTTTAAGCGATAATGATGTAGAGCAGATGTTACTCGGAAAACAACGAGGGAATGACCCAAGTCGCATTATCATCGAAAAAATACAAGAGTTCCGTCAGAAAATTTGAAAAGGGAAATACTGATCGCCGACTACCCGAATACCATTTCTGTTGTTCTGATTTCGTGGAATCCTATAATTCCACTCCAACCAAATTGGAAAGACCGTCGACGTTTATCGGCGGTCTTTTGCTATGCCTGTGTGCATGTGGAATAGTAGGAATATTCATAACTGGAAATCCTATAACTACACTCGAAAGCAAAATTGAGTGACAGGATTTTTAATAAATGATATACCAAAAGTAACTCTATGAGATTCTTGATTTTAAAATTTGAGAGAGGAGAATATAGATATGGATATAGAGTATTTTTTCTATGTCGATGATAGCACTCTTCAGCATCTGCGTCCGGCCACAAGCGATGAGCGCAAGTGGTATCACTCATTAGCACAGGAGCTGGGCCCCTATCAGAAGAATATTGACCGTTTTCAGAGGGTAGAAGATCGATTTTCTGCATTAGCGGAAATCCTGGAAGCCCCTGAAAAAAACGCCGCAAAGTTAGAACGTAACGCAAAGGATGCTGTGGCAAATTTCTTGTACTCTTTCAACGAGTGTCTTGATCATTGGAGAACCTATATAGTCAGAGCTTATGGCGAGGGATCCAACTATTTTTCCGCTTATCAAAAGCTGACCACGCTTGCCTTCGATACTTACGATGAGTATAAAATTACATATGCCCTTCGAAATTTCCAACATGTAGACGATGTTTTTGACGGTATATCCGTGCGTTTAGGCATGCCCGCGCAGATATATGCACATCGTCAACGGTTGCTCGACAACTCCCGCTTTACCGCTCCCCAGCGCGCCGCTTTTGCCAAACTGGAAGAGTGCTTCGATTTGTTCCCGATTTTTAAAACAGCAAAAGAACAACTGGAGCAGATCGAAAAGAAGCTGATGTTTTATACAGTGACTCCAGAACAAGAAAATAAGGCTATTGACGCCTTGAAATTTAAAGAGGAACTCTGCGGGCCGCACGGAGTGCTGTTATTGGGAAAGCTTTTAGATCCAAACGGAAATGAACTCGAAGCAACAGACAGCACCATCATAAAACTAGCGCAGGAGCAGTCAGAAGCCTCTCTGTCCTATCAGGATGAAATTCCTTGGGGAGTCTGCAGATTACTGCAGCTTTTTCAGGGAACAAACTATCAGGACATTTGACCAAACTGCCTGACGGCCTTAGTTCCTCTCAGGTTTTATCATCACATGTCCCCTGCCGCTCCCCCTAACTTCCCGAGTTGCTGTTTTTCTCTTCCTGAGGTATAATGGGCAGGCCGGGCGGCGCTGTTAGGGCGCGCCCTGGGTTCCGGCGCGCTGTGTGACATGGGCACCGGCACCTTCTCTCCGATCCGGCGCCGCCTTCATCCATCTCAAAACACAGGAGGTCTGATCCATGCTCGCCTACACCTATCTGGAGCGGGGGAAATTCGCCCTGCTGGACAAGCCAAAGCCGGTCCTGCTGGACCCCGGGGACGCGGTCGTCCGGGTCACGCTGGCCAGCATCTGCACCAGCGACCTGCACATCAAGCACGGCTCTGTTCCCCGGGCGGTGCCCGGCGTCACGGTGGGACACGAGATGGTAGGCGTGGTGGAGGAGACAGGCCCGGACGTCCGTACCCTCCGCCCCGGAGACCGGGTGGCCGTCAATGTGGAGACCTTCTGCGGCTCCTGCTTTTTCTGCCGACACGGCTGGGTCAACAACTGCACCGATCCCAGCGGCGGCTGGGCCCTGGGCTGCCGGATCGACGGGGGACAGGCGGAATACGTCCGGGTGCCCTACGCGGACCAGGGTCTGACGAAAATCCCGGAGAGCGTTACGGACCGGCAGGCACTGTTTGCTGGCGACATCCTGGCCACCGGCTTCTGGGCGGCCCGCATCACGGAGATCGGGCCGGAGGACACGGTGCTGATCCTAGGAGCGGGCCCCACAGGCATCTGCACTCTGTTGTGCGTGCTGCTGAAAGCGCCTAAGCAGGTCATCGTCTGCGAAAAGGACCCGGCGCGTCTCCGGTTTGTCCGGGAGCACTATCCCCAGGTGCTGACGGTGGGGCCGGAGGAGGTGTTGGCCTTCACACAGGCCCACAGCGACCACGGCGGCGCGGACCGGGTGCTGGAGGTAGCCGGGGCGGAGGAGACCTTCCGCCTGGCCTGGCAGTGCGCCCGCCCCAATGCGGTGGTGACGGTGGTGGCGCTTTACGATAGGCCCCAGCTCCTGCCCCTGCCGGAGATGTACGGGAAGAATCTCACCTTCAAAACCGGCGGCGTGGACGGCTGTGACAGCCAGGAGATTCTGGACCTGATCGCGGCGGGAAAGCTGGACACCACGCCCCTCATCACCCACACTGTCCCTCTGCGGGATATCGCGGCGGCCTATGACCTGTTCGAGCACCGGCGGGACGGTGTCATCAAGGTGGCGGTGGACTGCAGCATGGCGTGAGGACAGCAGGACAACAGCTCCGAAGAGACAGAGAGGAGAGAGGCAGATGGATGATGGGATGCAGTGGCTGGCGGGAACGATCCTGTCGGCGGTGATCTCCAGCGTGATCACCGTGGGCTTCCTGTCTGCGCTTGTGACACGGCTGCAGATCCGGATCGACCACCGGAATAACGGGATCAAGCGGGTCTATGCCCCGGGAGAGCACAGCCGAGCACTGAAAAAGCAGCTGGCAGAGGCACGGGCGATCCAGCTTCTGGCATTGTCCGGCTATGGGTTCACCCATGCATACAGACGCATCCTGACCGACTGCGTGGCCAGGGGCGGGACAGTGGAATACCTGCTGGCGCAGCCCGGAACCGCCTATATGAAAGATGCGGCTGAGATCGAGGGCAGAGGGGCGGACTCCATGTCCGAGGAGGTCGGGGAGACCCTGAAGCTGCTGGAGGCCATCCGGCGGGAGGCGGATCAGCGCCTGCGGCTCTATCCTGATCCGGAGTCTGCCGCGCTGCGGGGGGCGCTGGCGGAGCACTATGGCGTGGAGCCGGAGCAGGTGTTCTGCGGCAACGGCTCAGACGAGGTGCTGGGGCTGTGCTTTTACGCCCTGTTCAGCCCCGGGCGGAAGGTGGTGTTCCCAGACATCACATACAGCTTCTATCCGGTCTATACCGAGCTGTTCGGGCTGGACTATGAGGAGATCCCCCTCAACGAGGACTTCACCCTGCCGGTGGAGCGCTTTCTGGGGGGGAACGGCGGCGCGGTGATCTGCAACCCCAACGCACCCACGGGCCGGGCCCTGCCTCTGTCTGACATCCGGCGGATCGTGGAGGCCAACCCGGCAGCGGCGGTGCTGGTAGACGAGGCCTACGCCGACTTCGGGGCCCAGTCCGCTGTGGAGCTCATCGACCAGTATCCCAACCTGCTGGTGGTCCGCACCATGTCCAAGTCCCGGTCCCTGGCGGGGATGCGGATCGGCTACGCCCTGGGCAGCCAGGACCTGATCGATGGGGTGAACTGCGTGAAGAACTCCTTCAACTCCTACCCCCTGGACCGGCTGGCCCAGGCGGCAGGGGAGGCGGCCGTGCGGGACACGGCATATTTTGAGGAGACCCGGGGCAAGATCATGGCGACCCGGACGTGGGTCACCCACAGGCTGCGGGAGATGGGCTTCCAGGTCCATGACTCCAGCTCCAATTTCCTGTTCATCGCCCACCCGGACCACTCCGGGCGGGTGCTCCAGCAGGGGCTGCGGGACCGGGGCGTGCTGGTGCGCCGGTTTGAACGCCCCAGGATACAGGACCATCTGCGGGTGTCCATCGGGACAGACGAGGAGATGGAGGCCATGTGCCGGGCTATGGAAGAGATTTTGAAAGGACAGTGACCCATGCGATACGACAGTGACCTGCTGTACCGTCCCCCAGGGGAGTGGCGCAGCTATCTGCTCCAGTGCACCATCGGGTGTTCCCACAACAAATGCACCTTCTGTGCCATGTACAAGGAGAAGAAGTTTCGGGTCCGCCCGGTGGAGGAGATCCTGGAGGACATCGACATGGCCCGCAGCTACTACGGGCCCAATGTGGAGCGGGTCTTCCTCATGGACGGGGATGCCATTGTGATGAGGACGGAGCAGCTGCTCCAGATCCTGGAGAAGCTGTATGCTGCCTTCCCTAAGCTCCAGAAGGTGACCACCTACGCCGGCCCCAGGAGCACCCTGAGCAAGACACCGGAGGAACTGCGCGCCCTGCGGGAGGCCGGACTGACCCGGGCCTATCTGGGGGTGGAGAGCGGCAGCGACGCAGTGCTCCAGGCCATCCAAAAGGGCTGCACCGCCGCGGAGATGCTCCAGGCGGGCCAGAACCTGGTGGCGGCGGGCATCGACACATGCTCCGCCGCGCTGGAGGAGACTCTGCTGGGGGCGGGGGTGTCCCAGGTACTGGTGAGCCTGATCTGTGAGGGCATCATTGCCGGCGTGGGGGGCGTGCTCTCCTTCCTGCCCCAGATCGCTCTGCTGTTCTTCTTCCTGTCCTTTCTGGAGGACATCGGCTATATGTCCCGGGCGGCCTTCATCATGGACCGCCTGCTGCGGCGCTTCGGCCTGAGCGGGAAGGCGTTCATTCCCATGCTCATGGGCTTCGGCTGCTCGGTGCCCGCCATCATGGGGGCCCGCACCATGGAGAATGAGAAGGACCGGCGCATGACCATCCTCCTCATCCCCTTCATGTCCTGCTCGGCTAAACTGCCCGTCTACGGAATGATCGCCGGTGCCTTCTTCGGCCCTTGGGCCGGGCTGGTAATTTTTGGGCTTTATGTGCTCGGTATGCTGGTAGGAATCCTGTCCGGTATTCTTTTCAAGCGCACCCTCTTTG
>ERZ780150.1642-NODE-1642-length-13756-cov-2.903949_pt1 | contig 13756 bp, 10 predicted proteins | sample MGYA00511019_ERZ780150 | MGnify/ENA primary metagenome ERZ780150 (study PRJEB29588, sample SAMEA2151633) | human gut metagenome | biome: human gut; feature: human-associated habitat; material: faeces | place: Denmark | collected 2008/2010 ...
AAGTGGGAGTGCAGGTGCTCCGCGTCGATGTGTGTGGCCACCAGAACCTCGCAGCCTGGGAAGAAGCGCTCCGCCAGCTCCCGGGCGATTTGGTGCGCCTCCGCAGGCGTGACGTCCTCTTTGGGTGAGAAGGATTGGACGTACTGGTAGAAGAAGGTTCCGCTGGCCTTTCCGTAGAGGTTCTTGGTCGCCATGAAACTCTTTTGTGCCAGCTCCGGCGTGCAGTTGATACCGGAGAGATGGCGGCGGCCGGTTTCGTCCATCGTCTTTTTCTCCTGTGACACATAGCGGATCACCCGTCCCATGGCGCCCGCCGTCTGTTTCCGCTCTTTGATGTAGCTACAGGTCGCCAGGGGAGATCACCGAACCTTTCTCTGTGAGCAGACCGTTCAGCGCCTCATAGGTTTTGCCCAACGCTTCCGTCAACTCTTTCAAGTACACCGTCTGGATATGACCTGTGTGGGCCAGGACGGTGAGCTGGTTCAGGTTTCTTCCCCAGGCGCGCAGCTCCGTCAGGATGGGCTTGAGTTCGTGGATCACAAGAATCGGCTGTTCTAGCGCGGCTCGGAGCAGGTACTCCTGCTGGCTCAGGCCGGATCGGCGCACCTTCTCACGGAGCTTCTTTGCCTCTGCCGGAGTGACCCGAAAGGCGATCACCTGGTTTCTGGTTCGGACTGCCATGTTCCATCACCTCCGCATAAAAATTTGGTATGCTGCCGCTCCCTCTCCGGGAACGACAACATACCAAAAATTTTTGTGGATAGCCATACCAAACGGGCAGAGTTATCAGAAAATTATCAATTGGCCCCGCAGGGCAGAAAAAGTGGGTGCGGGCTTCTGCCCGCAAAAAGGCGTTTGGCAGCCGCTTGCGGCAAGCCAAACGCTCTGCTTGCCCCACCCGTGGGTGGGTAAAATCGTCCCCCCGGCCGGTTGCTGCTAACGGCCACAGGTGCCCCTCCGCACTGCAGGGAGATATGGCATTTTTATTTTTCCTACTTTAGACTTTCGTACTCGCAAGTTCTTTGAAAACCGGCTCAAATCCTCCCAAACAGGGCTGGGGGTATGCCTGTTCCCACTGCTCCTGGTAAAGTCGCACACAGCGGTTCACAGGAGCGAACACGGCCTTGTTTTTACAGTTCCGCTCCAGTGCGCTGCTGCTCCGTGACTTCCTCCAGTTTCACCATCTGTCGCTCGTAGGAATGGTTGATGGCGTCCTGAATCGGCAGGATGGTGTAGAGCAGGTTCCCGTTGCGCCTTTGCCAACCCCTGGTGATAACCTCGGTCGATTCTGTAGTGATGAGACCGCGCTCTTCCAACCGCAGCGTGTATTTGCGTATAGGTATAGGTTGAGAGCGGACAGCCGCGGTCACACAGAAAATCTATTGATGTAGATGGCAAGAGGATCATAGAGCAAGGGATCATGAGTTGCTACATAGAAAAATTCTAAAGATGGCTTGGCAAGCATTAGGCACCCGTGATATAATCAACATGGGTTATTATATACAAAAGGGGCGGTATATGTGAAGTTGAGTATAGAAACGATTAAAGAACTGATAACGAAGATAGGTTTTGCCCCTCAAGATGGGAACAATGGTATTTATTTTAAATACTACACTTTTCATGATGGCTATACGATTTTTATTGACTTTAATAGCGAGAAAATCATATATGATTCAGACGAGAATTCTGCACAACAGACAATAATAGTATGGGAAAGAACGACCAGTAATTTTTCGCAGGCAGAAAATTTTGTCGTTTTAGAGTGTGTAGATAGCTTGTTGGAAAAGGGGTATGCTCCATCTTGCATTGAGTTGGAAAAAACCTATCCCTCAGGGCATGGACGTTCAGGCAGACTGGACATTTTAGTTAAGTCTGCTGATGGTGTACCATTTTTGATGATTGAATGTAAGACTTGGGGGGCAGAGTTTGATAAAGAGCAGGCCAAAATGCTTAAAAGCGGCGGCCAATTATTTACATATTATGCCAACGATAGGGCTGCTAAGTTCTTGTGCCTTTATTCTTCTCGCATAAATGATACCAGAGACCGTCAAAATATAATTGTTGATGTTGATCCTGCATGGACAAGTTTGTCTGGCGTAAAGGAAATCTATGATCACTGGAATAAGAATTTTAAAGACAATGGTATTTTTGACAGCTATGCGACACCCTATGATGTTAAGCACAGGGCACTTACATATGGTAAATTGGAGACTCTCCAGGAAGAGCATAGTGGGAAAATTTACAACCAAATTATGGAGATACTACGCCATAATGCAATTTCCGATAAGCCTAACGCTTTTAATAAGCTGTTAAATCTTTTTGTCTGTAAGATTATTGATGAAGCAGATAAAAATCCGGAAGATGAACTGGAGTTCCAGTGGTTAGAAAATGATACAGACGAAAGTCTTCAATTGCGCCTAAATGACCTTTATAAAAGGGGAATGTGGCGTTTCCTTGAAATCGAAGTGATTGACTATGAGCAACGGGAGGTTTCTGAAAAGTTAGCAAGTATTGAAGATTCTCTTACTAAGCAGTGGATTATGAAAATGTACACAGACACTCGCTTAAAGAAAAGTCCAAATTTTGCGTTTGTAGAGGTTCAAGATGACAGGACGTTTGAGTTGAATGCAAAAGTTGTTCGTGAAATTGTTGAACTACTTCAGGCATATAGATTCCGCTATGAACAGAAACATGAATTTTTGGGAAACTTCTTTGAGCTCTTGCTTAATACCAGCATGAAGCAAGAGGCGGGACAATTCTTCACCCCTGTTCCAATTACCCGTTTTATTATTTCTTCCCTGCCATTGACTGAACTTGTTCAAAAACGTGTTGACGATAGGCAAGAAGAGCCTTTACCGACAGTAATTGACTATGCCTGCGGGAGCGGTCATTTTTTGACCGAATATATGGCCCAAATGCAGGAGATTATTGACAGAAAAATTGATATTACTCATACATCGCCGAGAATTAAAAAACTTTTTCAGTCATGGCAAGGTTACACGAAATTCCTTTGGGCCAAAGATAGTGTATACGGAATTGACTTGGATAATCGTTTGGTCAAGACTACAAAAGTCAGCGCATTCTTTAATGGCGATGGAGAGGCCAATATTGTTTGGGCGAATGGCCTTGACAGCTTTACAAAATCAGAAGCGTTTAGAGGCAAACTTGTAGGGGCTAATGGACGGGATAATGGGAAATTTGATATATTGATCTCTAATCCCCCATACTCAGTTGACGCATTCAAAAGCACGATTGAGCACGGGGAGGAGTCCTTTGAACTTTACTCGGGCCTTACCGATAACAGTTCTGAGATTGAATGTCTCTTTGTCGAGCGCATGAAACAACTTTTGAAAGTTGGTGGTTGGGCAGCGGTTATCCTACCCAGTTCCATTTTAACGAATAGCGGTATCCATGCAAAAGCACGAGCAATTCTCCTGAAGTATTTTAAAGTAAAAGCGATTGTTGAAGCGGGCACTAATACTTTCATGAAGACCAATACAAGTACGGTCATTTTATTTTTAGAGCGTCGCACTAATGATGAACACCAAAATATTAAACGAGCGATTGATCGCTTTTTTACGACATATGGTGATGTTACTGTTTCCGGCATTGAGAACGCTTTCTCTGTCTATGTTTCAAATGTATATGATCGGCTGATCTTTGAGGACTATGTCAGTATATTCAATGGAGCGCCCAGTGAAGCGGCTAAAGCCCATGAACTTTATGAGGACTATGAAAAAGCGTTTGGTGAAGATTTTCGCACTAAAGCAATTGAAATCGAAAAGGAAAAGTTGCTGTACTTTTTGCTGACGTACAACCAAACTATTGTCTTGGTCAAAACCGGAAAAGGAAAGGAAGAGAAAAAATTCCTTGGCTATGAATTCAGCGAACGGCGAGGGCATGAGGGCTTGCACTATCTCCCTGCTGGGACAAAGCTTTATGACGAGACTGATCCGCTGAATTCGCAGAAAGCCAGTAGTTATATTTACCATGCCTTTTTGGGGAATTTAGTTGAGATTGATGAGAACTTGGCCGGCAATATTTTCTACGGGCGCATGGGCGAGTTTGTCGAATATGGAACGAACAAGTTTGATAAGGTAATCAACTTAGGGAAAGTGCTAAAGCAAATGCACCGCTTTCCCCACATGAAACTGAAACATGTAACGGAAAAGATATTTGCGGGAGGGGATTTACCAGAAGGAAATTACTCTTTAGTGAAATCAGATCAATACAAGATTCCAATTTATTCTAATGGGATCGAAAGAAATGGACTCTATGGATACACAAATCAAGCGAAGGCAGATGCTGGTACAGTAACTGTTTCAGCAAGGGGAACTATTGGTTTTGCAAAATTACGAGAGGAACCGTTTTATCCAATTGTTAGGTTGCTTGTTTTGATACCGCGCCTTGATGTTATATTGCCTAAATATTTAGAGATTGCGGTTTCATTAACAGAAATATCTCGATTCGGAAAATCGACTCCGCAACTAACAGTACCGCAGGTATCAGAGGTGGAAATTCCGTTGCCTCCATTGGATATTCAGCAAGCGATTGTTGATGAATTTAAACGAGTAGAAAACGAAGCACAAGCATTAGGTGAACAAGTAAGCCAGATAAAAGCGCAAAGGATGGCTTTGGCTGAAGAGTGTTATCGCAAAGTAGGGAGTCTTGATAAATTAAGAAAAGTTGCTCATTATGCGACAGATCGTATTGATACAAGTACTCTTACAAGGGATACCTACGTTGGGGTAGACAATCTGCTCGCTGATGTTGGTGGAAAGCGACCGTCAGATTATGTGCCTTCTTCTGGAACAGCGATAGCATACCATCCAAAAGACATTTTACTTTCTAATATTCGGCCTTATTTGAAAAAGGCATGGTTAGCAGACAATGACGGCGGTAGTTCTGGGGATGTTTTAGTTTTGCAGGTCGACAGAGCGATTGCACTTCCTGAATATGTGTTTCTGCATACATCGTCAGATCGATTCTTTGAGTATGAGATGCAAAACATCGGAAGTAATGTAAAAATGCCAAGAGCAGATAAAAAGAAGGTTTTGGATTATCAAATCCCAATTCCATCTCTTGAAGAACAAAGGAAAATTGTGGTGCAGATTTTAAAATACGAAGAGGAGATAATCCGTTTGAAGAGTCGCTTGAGTGAGATAAAAGCTGAGAAAGAAGCAATAGTCAAAAAATACCTTTGAATATTGAACAAAGTTGTAGCATTATGTTAAAACACGGGATGCAGTTTTAGTAGTATCGGGTATAAATCAATTCACTATAGCGAAGGTGATTTTTCACTTATTATTGTTTATTGTGGCGCAAACTTTAAGGAACTTCAGCCCTGACCCACACCGTGACCCACACGGGGAAATGAGACAACGGAACCAATGGACGAAAGAGTGCCGGAGAGCACGGCGATCCGGATAAAAGAGGGCACAAAAGGCCCGGAAAGCAGCAAACCTCACCCGCCCAATCAGTTGGTAAGGATGAGGTCCCCAGTTCGAATCTGGGTAGCAGCTCCACAGAAACCCGTTGTCCCGCAAGGGATAGCGGGTTTTTACTATTTCTGGAAGTTCTCTTGAGGGGCAAAAAGGATTGAGCAAAGGATTGAGGTAGGGCAAAAAATGAGCCGGGGATTGCTCCCCGGCCCCATTTTTATATCAGATAATCACATACTGTTTCTTCATATCTTCCAGCATCTTCACGGCCTCCAGCCTTTCGCTGGGCGTTGCGTCTGGATCGTCCCTTACACGGCGGAGAGCTAACACCTGTGCCTTGACTTCGGCCCGCTCCCGCTCGTGGCGCTCTCTCCGGGCCTGCTCATTTTTGCGGCGGGTTTCCTGGGATTTATTCATTTCTGCTCCTTCCTCTGCTTGTTATATGCCTCCATATGGCTTTTGGGTAAACACTCGGCTCCCCCCTTTAGAAATTCGACACCATGTCTCCAGAGAGCTGCTCCCACTTCTGGCTCATAGCTGTAGTGTGGGCCGGGGTGGTGCGGTGCAAGCCGCCGCCCCCGCGCCCGCTGCAATAGTTGCTGATCTCCACAAGGTCGTCAAAGTTCCTCATGGTGCTGTTCTTTCCGTTGCCGATTTGGTCGCATAGCGTATAAAGCAGCCCACGGGTTTTCGCATCGGTGCGCTTTTTATCGTCTGCAAGTTCCTTTGCGGTCTTGCTGATAAGCCGCAACATGGTAATGTTGTCGTCGTACTTGCTCACCAGGGAAAACACATCGTCAACGGTTAGGATGCCCGATTTCAGCAGCTCCAGGGCGTTGGTGTCGATGGCGTCAGGGTCAACGGTAGAGGTGGCCCGCACCTCGCTTTCAAGGTCGCGCCGGATTGCCTCTTTCTGCCGGTCAAACTCCGCCCACACACGGCTCTCTGCCGCTCTAAAGGTGTGTTCTGCCTCCAGCAGCGCCGCCTTTGCCCGCTGCCGTCTTAGGTCGTTCTCGCCCCGGTAGGTTTCCGATCTCCACGCCTGGGCGTCGGTGTTGGCTTTCTGTGCGGCCTGGAGTTTGTTCCATGCCTCCATGTATTCCTCGCGGGCCGTCTTAAAGGCCGTATCAAGGCGCTTATATAATAAATAGCGGACTGGCTTACTGCGAAACCCTGAGTATCTGCCTGTTTATGTTTATGGTCGTTATTGGCGCGAATATCGCGGTCAAAACGGACGGCGAGATAAAAATTGAAATCATTCGTTTCAAAAGTCCGCGCAAGGATGCGGTGTTCCGCCTGATTGGAGATATCATTGCAATCGCAACGATTATCTTTTGCATGATTGGACTGTGTGCCACAGTAGAAAGCGTGATGCAGCATTTGCAGCGTGTCACACCATTGCCGATTTACACCTATCACATTTATATTGTAATGACTGTTGGATTCGGCTTAGCGTTGCTGGACCATATTATCGTGTTCATCAAACATATTTTACTCATCTCTGGGCAGCAGGTTGAGGGAGGTGCAAAAACAGTATGAGTCCGATCCTTGTCATCTTTATTATCTTTCTGGTTACATTGTTTATTGGAGTGCCATTTACCTGGAGTCTGGCATTCTCCTGTATTTGTACGCTGTGCTTTATGAGCGGATTCCCCCTCATGACGGCGGTACAAAAAATGTACAATGGCGGCGCGAAATACACGCTGTTAGCCATCTTCTTCTTTATGCTGGCGGGAGCCATTATGCAGCACGGTGGCATTTCTTCCCGACTGGTCGATTTTTCAAAGGCGCTTTTGGGACATGTGCGCGGCGGGCTCTCCATCGTGGTTCTGGCGGTTTGTATGATGTTTGCGGCGTTGTCCGGCTCCTCGATTGCTACCACAGCGGCGATTGGCGGAATGCTGTATCCGGAACTGGTAAAGGAAAAGTACCCGGAGGGATATGCGGCAGCTTTGCCAGTGGCCGGCGGCACCCTAGGCATTGTAATTCCTCCCTCCATTGTGTTTGTGGTATACGGCGCGGCGACGGGCACCTCTATTTCCCAGCTGCTTATGTCCGGCGTGATTCCTGGCGTAATGGGCGGCGTATTTATGATTATTTACGCTTACTTCTACGCAAGAAAGCATAATATTCCCTGTTCCAACTCGTTTTCTTGGAAGAACTTGGCCCGTGCGACAAAAGATGCAATCTGGGCCCTGCTGATGCCGGTTATTATTCTGGGCGGCATTTATTCTGGTATTTTCACACCGACAGAGTCTGCGGCTGTGGCTGTAGTCTATGGTTTGATTGTTGCCACCTTTATTCATCATGAGATGAATCCCAAGAAGCTGATTCAAATTACCATTGATGCTGTAAAGGGAACCGCCAATATTTTGATGCTGATTATGGCCGCTTCCCTGTTTGGGTATGTTTTGACCGTGTATCAGGTTCCGGTTTTGTTCACCAACCTAATGAGCACGTTTATAACCGGAAAGTACACATTCCTGTTGTTCTTGAACATCCTTCTGATTATTCTGGGTATGTTGATGGACTCTGGAGCAATCATTCTGATCCTGGCTCCGTTGGTCTATGATATGGCCATCGGCTTTGGGATTGATCCAGTGCAATTGGGCTGTATCATTGTATTCAACCTTGCGGTCGGACAGGCGACTCCACCGTTTGGCAATTGTCTATTTGCGGCTATTCCCGCAACCAAGCAAGATATTATAACCATTGCGAAAAACGCGCTTCCGTTTGTGATAATCCTGTTCTCTACTGTATTTTTGATTTCCTATTTTCCGATCTTTTCCATGCTGCTGCCAAATATGATGGCGACATAAAGGGGAGTTTTGTATGTATGACGTGCAATTCAAGCATGGGTATGTATTTGATGCTGAAGCCGGGACGTTTCATAGCCAGGATTTGTTTGTCCAAAATGGAACCATCGTTGTGCCAAAGGAGAGTTCTCCCCAGGCTAAAACAGTGGTGGATGCTCAAGGGAAATACGTACTCCCGGGCCTGATTGATGAGCATCTGCATTTGAACCTATATGGAAGCATGATTGGAGCAAATGGAGATACATTATGCATCCCAAACGGAATTACTACCGCGTGCGATGGCGGAACCTGCGGAGCGTCCAATTTCCCGCAGTTCTATAACAGCAACATCATCCGATATGAGGCACACGTTTACTCCTATTTGAATGTATCCACCTTTGGGAATAAAAGCCTTTGCCTGCATGAGGAGGATCACGACCCGGCAGATTTTCGTCCGGATTTAATCGAAGCCATGTTTCAAAAGTACCCGGATACCTTGCGGGGACTGAAAGTCCGGATGTGTAAAGCAACTTTGGGAAACTACGGAATGGCTCCGCTGTATCGCGCCCTTGAGATCAGCGACGATCTGCAGAAGAAAGGATATCATTGCCCGGTAGTTGTTCACTATGATAATCTGCCGGAAAATGTTACGGTCGAAGAACTTTTTCAGGCTCTTCGTCCAGGGGATATTGTTGCCCATGTATACCAAACAAAGGGGGAAACTATTTTCTTACAGGACGGTACAGTCCATCCTGCCGTGCGCGCGGCAAAGGAGCGGGGGGTCTGGATGGATGACTGTCACGGTCGGGTCCATTGGAGCATTCCGCATTTAAAGCAGGCAGTTGAGCAAAACTTTTACCCGGACATCATAAGCAGCGACGCGGTTCGAATCAGCGAATATGTACGGCCAGGGTTTTCGTTGCTTTTTGCGATGACAATGTTGAGCGCGGTAGGCGCGCCTATAGAAAAGATATTGCAATGTGTAACTGTGAATCCAGCCCGTGCACTTGGGGTATCCTCTCGCGCGGGAGCGTTAAAACCTGGAATGCCGGCAGATATTACCGTACTGGATATTATAGACTATGACAAAATCCTAACCGATCAGTACGGGAACCAAATTCCCGGAAAGAAGTTGTTTATCCCGCTGTTGACCATGATCTCCGGCCGGATTGCCTATCGGCAAATTTTCTTTTAACAATGCGAAAGTCTCACACGTGGCAAGATGCATTGCGTATAGTTTAACCAATATGGCCATGCTTCATTTAGAGAGAAAATGATGCGATTCTAGAATGTAATGCTTGGGATATCCAGGAGAATTCCCTTGTAGCTAAAATTATCTTGAATCTGGTCCTTGAAAGGCTCTTGACAGATTTAATCTGATGTCATGCGGCAGACTTACACAAAAACGCCCTTTCCGAGGCGTATATCCTTGGAAAGGGCAAACTTTTTCAGAGAGTATTTTTACAGCTATGCTCGAAATCGCTTGCCTGTCGGTAAACTCCACGCAACTGAGAAGGAGAGAAAACATTTTATACATCCCCTGCAATAGCTTGCTGTGAGGGTTGTTTATCTTACCTGTACGCAAATTCGAGTTTCCCCTCCATAAGTCCGTGCCAGATTCGGCCTTGCTGGGGGGGCAGTGAGGAGAGAAGAATCCTGTGACATCAAAAATCAGACTGCTGGGGATTGCCCCCTATGAAAGCATGAAATTTCTCATGCAGGAGCAGGCCAAAGAATACCCGGATATTGAGCTTACGGTATTTGTGGGGGACCTGCAGCAGGGAGTAGAGCTGGCCCGACGCAATTTTTATAACGATTATGACGTGATTATCTCCCGAGGCGGCACCGCCACCAAACTGCGGGAGCGGCTGGATCTCCCGGTGGTGGAAGTGCCCATTCTCCCTTATGACATTATGCGGGCTATGAAGCTGGCAGAAAATGTGTCCAGCCATTACGCCATTGTGGGATTCCCCAACGTAACCGCTAGTGCCCAGATCCTCTGCCAGTTGATGCAGCACCGCATTGACATCTATACGGTGCAGGATGCAGACCAGGTGGAGCCCGTGCTGAAATCCATTCAGCGCAGCGGGACACGGGCCATTTTATGTGATATGATGGCGCACACGGCGGCTACACGTCTGGGCCTGGACGCTGTGCTCATCACCTCCGGTGTGGAGGGCATTCATGCCGCCTTTGCTGAGGCGCGGTGCCTGTACCACAACTACCGCCTTCTGCGGGAGGAGAACCGGTTTTTGCGCAGCCTGCTCTGGAATCAGATCAACCACACTGTAGTCTTCAGCGATCAGGGGGAGCTGTTTTTCTCCACTCTGAAAGATTACAGAGCTCCAATTTTGGATTTCCTTCGGGAGGAGAGCCGAAATGGACGAAAGGATACCAGGCAGCATATTCTTAAGCAGATCCACAACGTGCAGTACTCCATCCGCCTGCACCATGAGACGGTTGATGGCAAGGAATACACCGCCTACTATTTTTCTGAGAGCCGGGTACCCTCCGCAGACATCCAAAGAGGGATACGCTATGAGGGGATGACGGAGGCGGAAGAGCAGTATTCCAACAGCCTGTATGGGATTATGGGTCTGCTTCGGGATCTGCAGGACAAAATGACGCAAATCAACCGCTCAGAACAGCCTGTTATGATTTTCGGGGAAGACGGCACCTGCAAGGAGCAGGCGGTACACGAACTCTATCTGCAGAGCAGCCGTCGAGAGCACCCTCTCGTCATCATTGACTGCTTCATGCTTAACGAGAAAGTGTGGAACTATTTGATGGATTACCACAACTCTCCATTTGCCCACAGTGGCTGTACGATTTTCCTGAAAAATGTGGACGTGCTTACCCCAGAACAGCGTCGGCAGATGCTGGCGAACCTCCTCGCTATGGACGTGGCCCGGCGGAACCGGGTATTCTTCTCTTGCGTATGCCGCATGAACGAGCTGTCCACCGAGGCGGGAATGGAATTTGTAGAAAAATTGTCCTGTCTCACCCTCTATCTCCCTCCTGTCCGGCAGCGGGCGGCCCAGCTTCCGGCCATCGCGAACATCTATCTCAGTTATCTGAACACTGCACTGGCTAAGCAGATCTTCGGCCTGGAGGACGAGGCGATGACCCAGCTACAGGAATTCGATTGGCCGCACAACTACACCCAGTTTCAGCGTATTTTGCAAGAACTGGCCCAAATGACGCACGGCAACTACATTACTGCCCAGGAGGTACAGGAGGTGCTCCGCCGGGAACGGACCATGGCCACGGTCAACAAGCTGGTAGAAGATGCTGGAGAGCCTCTGGATCTCAATCAGACCTTGGATCGCATCAATCAGGACATCATCCGCCGGATTCTGACTCAAGAGAACGGGAACCAGAGCCGTACAGCTGCCCGCCTGGGTATCAGCAGGACAACATTGTGGCGGCTTCTGAACCGTTGACGATTCCCCAAATTCTGATGCCCTGAAAACATGATTTTGCCTCTGATCCCGGCAGACCAGCTGGGGGCAGAGGCATTCAATTTTGGCTCTGGGATGGGGAACGGTGGTCACAAAGGGGCTCCTCCGGCCTCAGTGTTACGCAGTGTGCGGTGGGGCAAGGAATCGCAGGAGGCTTTCCGTGCACACCGTTCGGTTGCGGAGACGGCTTTGCGATTTTCAAGTAGGCGAAGGGTTGAGAAAGCCGATTAGTCTTGGATGTGGAGCTGCAAGGATGGTTTTCTGATAGCTAGGCCTTGTTTGAAAAATAAAAGTTGCATAAAAGAGGCAGATATGTGAAACTAGAGGTATGAAGCGCTATGAATTAACAAAAGAACAATGGGAACAAGTCAAAACTCTTCTGCCACCAAAAGAAACAGAGAAACGAGGCCGCCCCGCAAGGATAACCGGACGATGCTGAACGGAATGCTCTGGATAGCCCGAAGCAGCGTCCAGTGGTGGGAACTACCGGAGGCCTACGGTCCCTGGCAGTCAGTGTATGCCCGATTCACTAAATGGCACTCTGACGGCACACTGGAAGTGGAAGTAATGTGCTAGACCGAGCCTGTCCAACAGGGAAGAAATCTCCGTCTCATGGATCATAAATGATTTCATGGTGTCCTCCTTTTTGTCTGACCTTGTTGGCTCCTAAGGCAAGGACAGGAAACAGAAATGGCACAATTTGTCATGGAGGAATTATCCTGTACGGATACGAAATCCGAACATTAAAATTTGATATGCTGATTCAAAGAAACACCGGAAGGGCAGTTTATACCCTTCCGGCGTTTTTTGCATTGCGAGTTCTCTTACGATTCCCTTAGCCAGCGCTCAAAGTCGTCTCGCGTCAGCTTCCCCGCGTCGCACTCCGCCTTTTTCTCTCTGGCCTTCTCGCTCCATGCGTAAAAGCCATCCGCCTCCATGGTGCCAGCTTTCATCCGAGCAAATCGTTTCTTATATTCCCGGCGGTAGGATTTGAACACCTCGTCCGTCGCCCGGTTCCGGTTCCACTGTAAAATGGACGCCACCTGGCGGCAGGTGCGCCCCTTGGCGTCAAAGGAATGATTGCAGTACTCCGCCGTGGAGTGCCCCATCACCGCAAAATACTTTCCGCAGTTCCGGCACACCCGCATCCGAACCTTTTGTTTCAGGCATTCCCGCAGATGATAGTCCACCAGGTCAAACATGCTCTTCGGCAGCAACACGTCCACATATCGTCCGCTGGCAATCTGTTCAAAGGTGATAGTCAGAGGCTGAACGGGAAACCACGGGATCGGCCTGCATCCCTCACTGAGGGTGATGCATACAGGTTTTCTCTTCGGTGCAGCATCCATGTCCAGATCATCGGCAAAAATACTCCGTAGCTTTTGCTGCCAGCTCTGAATCTCTGCCGGGAGAGCGGCCAGCTCCGCACGAGGAAGCCGCGTCACCACGTCCGCAAATCCGTTCTCTACGGCGTCCATCAGACGCTCCTGCCACTCCAAGCGAAACAGTTCAAAATAGATGTGTACCTTCCCCAGCTTCAACAAAAGCTCTGATGCTGCTTCCGCCGCCGCGTCTCTTCTCTGTTCACTGAGTACAGACAGGGTACTGTCCAATTGTTCCAAATGGGGACGATAGTGCTTCTCCTCCAGATAAGCAAAGGAAGTCAGACTTTCAGGAAAAGAAATCTCCTGCACTGCCTGCATCTCTGGTTCTTTTAAATCGTAGGTGTACTGATAGTACTCTCGGTTGTCCAGAAGATATGATTTAAACGAGAATCGATTCATACATATGACCATTCCTTTCCGCTGCGCTCCAAGGCACCAAAGGAAAATGAAACATAAGTACCTCTAACGCAGCAAGTCGAAGTTTGTTAAACTGTACTTGAGGGAGCAGATACACTACAGAGCACGTGGAGGTGAGTAGGCTCAGCTCTTGCTGGACTGAATATATATGTGTGCCGGACGCTCTTTCAAGCACCAATGAATAGGGCATTGCACCCTGTAACCTTATCTTTGGAGAGACGGACTACTTCAATCTTTCAGTGGGCGTCCAGTCCCTG
>ERZ780150.1643-NODE-1643-length-13746-cov-3.296545_pt1 | contig 13746 bp, 14 predicted proteins | sample MGYA00511019_ERZ780150 | MGnify/ENA primary metagenome ERZ780150 (study PRJEB29588, sample SAMEA2151633) | human gut metagenome | biome: human gut; feature: human-associated habitat; material: faeces | place: Denmark | collected 2008/2010 ...
GCCGGCCGCCGGAATTTTTTTACCAGGCGGTCCCGTTTAAAGGAGACAGAAATGGAAATCACAAAGCGCAACGGCCGCAGCGAAACCTATGACGGCCATAAAATCATTACCGCCATGAAAAAGGCATTTGAAAGTACCGGAAGTAATCCCGCCCCCTCTGTTATGGCGGATCTGCTTCATGCCGTAGAGGAAGGGCTTTACGAACAGAATATCACCAGCGTGGAAGGCATCCAGGATCAGGTGGAGCGTACTCTGATGGAACAGGGCTTTTTTGCGGAAGCGAAAAATTATATTCTCTACCGCCAGAAGCGTTCCCTTCTCCGGGATGCCAGGGCCGCCCTCAGCCAGTCCGCCTCCGACAGGAAGCTGGAACAGGTTTTCAGAAAAATACAGAAGGATTTTCCCCAGGAGGAGTATTCCCTCCTGCATCTTTCCGCCAAGTACACCGCTTTTTCCAAACCTGACATGAAGCCGGAGGAAAAGCTGTCCGCTCTCATAAAAGCTGCCGTGGAGCTGACTACCCAGGAAGCCCCGCGCTGGGAGTTCATTGCCGCCAGGCTTCTCAATTACCAGAGCCGCCAGGCCATCGATGCACGCATGGAAGAAGCGCGCATTACCTGCTTTTATGAAAAGCTGCGCTATCTCACCGATCAGGGCTTGTATGGAAGCTATATTTTAGAACAATACAGCCGGGAGGAAATTGAGGAAGCGGCGCTATTTCTGGATGACAGCCGGGATGAGCTGTTCACCTACGCAGGTCTGGATCTGCTCCTCAAGCGGTACTGCATCCGCACGAAGCACCATATTCTTCTGGAAACGCCCCAGGAAATGTTCCTTGGCATCGCGCTCCACCTGGCCATGAAGGAAAAACAGAACCGGCTTATCTGGGTCAGAAAATTCTATGACTGCCTCAGCCGTATGGAGGTGACTATGGCAACTCCCACCCTCTCCAATGCGCGTAAGCCTTACCATCAGCTTTCCAGCTGCTTCATTGACACGGTGCCTGACAGCCTGGATGGAATTTACCGCAGTGTGGATAATTTTGCCCAGGTCAGCAAATTCGGGGGCGGTATGGGGCTGTACTTTGGAAAGGTGCGCGCCACCGGAAGCTCCATCCGCGGCTTTGAAGGTGCGGCAGGCGGCGTCATCCGCTGGATTAAGCTGGTAAACGATACCGCTGTGGCTGTGGATCAGCTGGGCATGAGACAGGGAGCGGCTGCGGTCTATCTGGACGCCTGGCACCGGGATCTGCCTGAATTCCTGCAGCTGCGCACCAATAATGGGGATGACCGTATGAAAGCCCATGATATTTTTCCCGCGGTCTGCTATCCCGACCTGTTCTGGAAAATGGCGAAGGAGAATCTGAATCAGGACTGGTATCTCATGTGTCCCCATGAGATACTCACCGTAAGGGGCTACTCCCTGGAAGACTATTATGGCGGGGAATGGGAAAAACGCTATCTGGAATGCATTCAGGACTCCCGTATTTCCAAACGCGTCATTTCCCTGAAGGAAATCGTCCGCCTGATTCTGAAATCAGCGGTAGAAACCGGAACTCCTTTTACGTTCAACCGGGATATCGTAAACCGCGCCAACCCCAACAGCCACCGGGGCATGATTTACTGCTCCAATCTGTGTACGGAAATAGCGCAGAACATGTCTCCCATCGAGACTGTCAGTACGGAAATCAAATCAGAAAACGGGGATACCGTCATCGTCACCACAACCCGCCCCGGGGATTTTGTTGTCTGCAACCTGGCAAGCCTCTCCCTGGGTAATCTTCCTGTGGAAAACGACGCCTGCCTTTCTGATGTGGTAGCCACCGCAGTGCGCGCCCTGGACAATGTGATCGATCTGAATTTTTATGCCCTGCCCTATGCCAAACTGACCAACCGCCGTTACCGCAGCATTGGCCTGGGCGTCAGCGGCTATCACCATATGCTGGCCAAGCGTCAGATTCCCTGGGAAAGTGAACAGCACCTATCCTTTGTGGATGATGTCTTTGAACGTATCAACCGCGCTGCAATCGCTGCCAGCTCTGCCATTGCCGCAGAAAAAGGCAGCTATGAATACTTTGAAGGAAGTGACTGGCAGTCCGGCGCCTATTTTGACAAGAGAGGCTATACCTCCCCCGAATGGGAACAGGTACGGCAAAACGTGGCTGCCCATGGCATACGGAACGCCTATCTGCTGGCGGTGGCTCCCACCAGTAGCACCAGCATCCTTTCAGGTACCACTGCAGGTCTGGATCCGGTGATGAAACGGTTTTTCCTGGAAGAAAAAAAAGGCTTTATGCTGCCCCGTGTCGCTCCCGAGCTGTCCATGAAAACCTACTGGTATTATAAAAATGCCCATCTCATTGACCAGAGCATGAGTGTCCGCGCCTGCGGCGTGCGGCAGCGCCATATCGACCAGGCGCAGAGCATGAACCTATATATCACCAATGATTATACCCTCCGCCAGGTACTCTCCCTCTATGTGCAGGCCTGGGAATGCGGAGTAAAAACCATTTATTACGTACGCAGCAAATCTCTGGAGGTAGAGGAGTGCGAAAGCTGCTCCTCCTAAGTAAAAGGCCCCGGCGGCCAGACGGCTGATAAGCGGCTGAAATAAACAGAACCGGCCATATCCCTGCCGGACAGAAAGGACAGAAGCATGAACGAATTAAGGAAAAAACCCCTTTTTAACCCGGAAGGAGATACGGATGTGCGTCTCCGCCGGATGATTAACGGCAATACCACAAACCTGAACGATTTCAATAATATGCGTTATCCCTGGGTCAGCGACTGGTACCGCCAGGCCATGAATAATTTCTGGATCCCCGAGGAAATCAACCTTTCCACAGATGTAAAGGACTATCCCCGCCTGTCCCCTGCGGAACGGACAGCCTATGATAAAATCCTGAGCTTCCTCGTCTTCCTGGACTCCATCCAGACCGCCAACCTGCCTCATATCGGCGAGTATATCACCGCCAATGAGGTGAATCTCTGCCTCTCCATCCAGACCTTCCAGGAATGCGTGCACAGCCAGAGCTACAGCTATATGCTCGACACCATCTGCAACCCCACGGAGCGCGATGCCATCCTCTATCAGTGGAAGGATGATGAACACCTTCTTCGCAGAAACACCTTTATCGGGAACTGCTATAATGAGTTCCAGGAGCACAGGGATTCCTTTACTCTCCTTAAGGTTATGATGGCCAATTTCATTCTGGAGGGCATCTATTTCTACAGCGGCTTCATGTTCTTCTATAACCTGAGCCGCAATGGCAAAATGCCCGGTTCCGCCCAGGAAATCCGCTATATTAACCGGGACGAGAATACCCATCTGTGGCTTTTCCGCAATATCATTCTGGAACTGCAGAAGGAAGAGCCTGAACTTTTTACGCCGGAAAATATCGCTGTCCTGAAAGAAATGCTGGAAGAAGGCGTCCGTCAGGAAATTGACTGGGGCCATTATTGTATCGGCAACGCCATACCCGGACTGACAAAGGATATGATAACAGACTATATCCATTATCTGGGCAATCTGCGATGGACCAGTCTCGGTTATGAACCGCTCTACCCCGGGCATACTGCCGAACCGGAAAGTATGGCCTGGGTCAGCCAATATTCCAATGCCAACATGGTCAAGACCGATTTCTTTGAGGCAAAAAGCACGGCCTACGCCAAAAGTACGGCTTTGGTGGATGATCTGTAAACTGGAGTCAGCACATCAGATAAGTACATGCGGGCAGAGGTTCCTTCCCGGAACCTCCGCCCTGTTTTATTCTCATTTCAATAATGCTTTTAAGCAAGCTGCAGCGGAATTCTGTATTCCTTCTCCGCCGTCAGGGTATTTACCACGGCTTCCCCGCCATCCGGCAAATCCGGCCATGTTTCAATGTAAACAGGCATATTTCTGTCGAGGCGGTGGATAACAAGCTCCACCTTCTCCGGAAAATCAAACCTTTTCAATCCAATCTCCCAAAGCTGTCCGGTATAAAAATGATCCCCTTCTTTGGTTCCGTTGATAAAAAGCTCCAGGCTTTCCCCCGTATAATCCAGCTTCAGGAACACATCCTCCGGTATTCTTCCTCCGAAGAAGCCCTGTTCCCGGTAAATGCCGTCATATTCTATCTCCACCTCATACCGGGTACTGTCTGCGTCCCTGTATTCAGTCATTTTACAACGCAGGGGCTGTGGCTTCGGGCTGTTTGACATTGTATAAATGGTATAAATTCCCTCCGTCCTGCTTTTCTCAAATCCTTCCGGACTCTGCGCCAGCTCCGGATAAGCTGCAAATTCCACTGTTTCATTGGCTTTCGGACGGTACAGGATATCGCAGCCCTGCTCCCTTTTAATCACGGGATATCCGCATATGAGCAGATGCTCTTCCCCTCCAGCCTCTATCTTCCAGGAATGCAGCGCCTCCTGCCTTGACAGGCATACAAGCTCGTTTTTCCCCGGTTCTCCCGTCACTTTGAAATCCGGATCCTTTCCGTAAAAGCAATAGCGGTTTCCATCGCCCCTGTGAAGAACGCACAGCGGTGTTGCATTTGCGCAAAGCAGCTCCGCGTTTTCTCCAATGGGAAAATGAAATGGATAGAAAAAGTAATCTCCGTCATGGATGTCCTGCGCTTCGAACTGAATACACTCCCCGGGAAGCTCTGCCTTTAAGGTAACTGCGTTATGTTCCGCCAGTTTTTTTCTTCTCTGATAATTATTGACAAACAGATATCCGCTGCTGCCATTCCGCCTTACTGCTGTACGCAGGCGGGATACATCATTGGGATCCTCCGGATTTTCCTCCGTAAGATAAGTATCCATCCTGCAGAACTCTTCACCGAAATCATGCAGAAACATGGCATATAATTTCAGCTCCAGCGCAGTGTCGGATATTTGCCCGTATTCTCTGATCGGCGCATTAAAATCATAGGAATATTCCGGAAGGTCATTGGGATATCCCGTTTCCCGGGATTCCTGCAGCGTACTTCGCTTTCCATGAGGATTAGTGCCTCCATGATACATATAATATCCCAGCAGGTTCGCTCCGCAGCCAAGCTTCGTCAAAGTCATTGCGCCGATATCCCGGTTAGAAGCCACCGGCCTTCTGTGTTTTGTTACCTGGATACCGCCGCCCAGCTCCGCTGTCAGATACGGGAATTTATCACATGACCAGGTCAGGTCCTCCCCTTTTCTCTGATCGCTGCCGATATTGCGGTCATTGCGTTCCCGGGTAAATACATAGTTCACACTTGGCTCAATCTCTGTAATTCGCGGATCCCAGGGCGCATCGCAATAGCCTCCCAGCACCGGCAAAAGCCCGCCGGTTGCCGCTCCGCCCCAGCCAGTCGCGGTATAATAGGGTACCTCAAAACCGGCCTTCACAGCCAGCTCTTTCAACCGGCGCATGTGCGCTTCCCCGTCTTCTGCCTGCAGCCCGCCGCAGTGCCCATATTCATTTTCAATCTGTACTCCGATGATCGGGCCGCCGTCCTTTAAAAGATATCCTTGCACCTCTTCAAAAACTCTATTATAATAAGCTTCTACACAGGCAAAATATCTCTCATCATTCGTACGCGGCTCATATTCTTTCTGCAACAGCCAGTCTGGAAAGCCTCCATTGCGTACCTCTCCGTGGCACCACGGCCCGATTCTCAGGAAAATCAGAACCCCGCATTTATCCGCAGCCGCCAGAAATTTCCGAAGATTCCTGCATCCGGTAAAATCATATCTTCCTTCTTCCTCTTCATGATGTATCCAGATTACATAGGTTGATACCACATCCACGCCGCAGGCTTTCATTTTATACAGCGATTCCTCCCAGTAACGATCCGGGTATCTGCTGTAATGGAACTCTCCCATCACCGGAAACCATGGTCTGCCGTTTCTGGTTAAATACTCCGGAGTCCAGCCAAATACTTCTTTCGCATTCAAATGCTTCACCTTTCCTTCTACTGCAGCGACGGCCATGCAAAATCAATGCCCAGTTTTTGCTTATTTTTATGGAATTTTTCATTCTGGAACTCATACAGCTGGTCAAATCCCATACTCTTTATCTGATCGATTGCCTGCTGGTATAGCTTCTCGCATTCTTCCTCACTGGAAGCCATAATCATCTGAGGCTCAGCTGATTTCCAATATTCATCAATCGATGCCTTAATCGCTGCCAGATCCGTTCCCGCCATCGGGTTAATGTCTGAAAAACACTTGTCATCATACAACTGCGCATCTTTATCGCGCTCCATATTGATACGGTCTTTTTCCAGCTCATTTTCAACATTCAGATTCTCATATTTCTGAATGATCGTATAATCCATGGCAAAACTCAGATTCATATTATATTTGTTATAAGCGGCGTTATAATCGTCTTCATATTCCTTCACCGCCTCTTCTTTCCTTATGGCTTTGCCGTCAACAATATCATAACAGCCGCAGCCATATTCCTCATCCAGAGCAGCTTCTTCCTGCGTCAGGTAGGAGAATAATGAAATAATCCTGTCCGGATGCTCCGCACTTTTTGTAATCATTGTGGTTGTCCAGCCTGCCGCATTAATGGATGACAGATAGTGCTGGTTGCCCGAATCACCGGTTGTAATAGAGCCGCAGTAAAGCATTTTCGCATTGGGATCGCTCGAATAGAGAGCGGATCTCGGCTGCTTAACCGTCATCCAGCCCTGCGCCATAAATACCTGGCCGCTGGCCACCTTCTGGTCACGCTGTGTCTGATCCTGGGTAAATTCATCTGTAGTAATCAGGCCTTCCCGGTACAGCCTGTTATAAAACTTCAGAGCTTCCAGGTATTCCGGCTGCAGCTTGATATCCTGAAGGTTCCCTTCCTTATCCTCCAGCTGCGCACCGAACTGCTGCGCCATATTTGTGGCATAAACTCCTGTCAGAGGTATTACATCCATACCGTCATACTGAAGGTTTTCGTCTTTCACCTTTTTCAGAGCCTCATAAAAGCCTTCCTTTGTTTTCAGATCCTCCATTGACATTCCGATCTGCTCCAGTAAATCCGTTCTTACGAAGTTACTGTTATGGGTAACAAGAAATCCTCCGAATTCATCAGTGCATCTTTCCGGCCCATAGTAAAAGCTGACCAGGGAATACCATTTTCCGTCATCATTGCGGTACCAGTCCTTCTGGGACTGCGGCACATTCAAATCAGGCGCATACTTTTCCGATAATTCTTCCAGATCCAGAACCATCCCGGAATCCTCCATCTGAAGCCTCTGTGAAGCCACTGCGTCAAAGGTAACCACATCGGGCAGTTCTCCCGATACAATCAGTGCATTCAGTTTGTCCGCATTACCGGTAATTACATTAATCGTAATTCCTGTTTCGGTCTGCAGCTTCTTATCCGCCATATTGTTTACAGGATCAAATACCTTACCATACCAGTCATATGCCACAAACCAGTCAATGGTGATAGGGCTGGTATCCTTTTTCCAGCTCGGTGTCTCTCCGGCCGCCTCTGCGGATTCCTCTACTGCCTTCTCCGTGCTTTCCTGTTCCCCCGTCTGCGCAGCTTCGGACGCAGCTGGCTCCGACGGCGCATTCTCTGTCTTCGCCCCACAGCCTGCCAGCATGCTCACGCACAGCATACCTGCCATAACGGCATTCCATAATTTCTTTCCTCTCATAGGAAACCTCCCTTTAAAAATTTATTGTTGTAGTTATCCCTTCACTGCTCCGATTGTCATACCCTTTACAAAGTATTTCTGCAGGAACGGATAAATAGCTACCACCGGAAGCGCCGTAACCGCCATAGCGGCCAGCTTCACCGACTGTGCGGTAATTTTGGCCGCCGCGTCAGGCACCACCCTGGCCGCCGTAGCCCCCATTCCCGCCGCAACGGACGGATCGGTAATTACCTTTTTCAGATACAGCTGAATCGTCTGCAGGGACACATCCGCAGTATACATCATGGAATCAAAATAGCTGTTCCAGTGCCCCACTATCGTAAAGAGAGCAATTGCCGCAATAACCGGCTTGCTCAAAGGCAGAATAATCTGCAGGAAAATTCGGTATTCCCCGGCTCCGTCCATTTTGGCCGATTCATTCAATGCCTCGGGCAGCTCCCGCATAAAAGACTGGATAATGATCATATTCCATACATTAAACAGGGACGGAATAATATACACCCAGAAGGTATTGTACAAATGAAGGCTTCTGATCAGCAGAAAATAAGGAATCAGGCCTCCTCCGAAAAACATGGTGAACATAATAAACGGTACATATATTTTCTTGAATTTAAGATTCGGCCTGCACAGCCCGTAGGATACCAGGCAGGTAAACAGCACGCTGGTCACGGTTCCCACCGCACACTTCGCCACGGTAACTGCAAATGCTCCGATTATGCTTCTGTCCCGGAATACGGCCTTGAAATTATCCAGCGTCCACACCCTCGGCCACAGATAGACGCCGCCGCGCATATAGTCCTTTCCTTCATTAAAAGCCCCTACAATAATAAACCACAAAGGATAGGCCATAATAAAAATGAAAATTATCATTATAATAATATTAATCACATCAAATGGCTTAACCCTGCCAACCTTTCTTTCCTCGTCCACGCTCATCCCGCCTTCCTTAAAAAAGTCCTTTTCCGGTTATCTTATTGGAGCTCTTATTGGCTGCCCACAAAAGGATTACCGCAATTACTGATTTGAACAGGCCCACGGCCGTCGCATAGGAATACCGCTGCTGCGTCATGCCTATTTTGTAAACATAGGTATCAATCGTCTCACTCGCGCTGATATTCAGCGAATTCTGCAGAATCAGCACCTGTTCAAACCCGGTATTAAGAATATTGCTTATCTGAAATATCAGCATGATGACAATCGTCCCCATAATGGCCGGGATCGTGATATATATAATTTTCTGAAACCTGTTTGCCCCGTCAATGTATGAAGCTTCGTACATATCCTGATCTACAGAGGTAATGGCAGATATGTAAAGTATCGAGCCATATCCGATGCTTTTAATTACTGAAATAATAGTGAATATCATATAAAATTTACCCGGATCAGCCATCAGGTTCAGACTGCCGTCCACCAGATGGAGCGTGTTCAGCATCTTATTGACAATCCCCCCGGAGGCCAGAAGCTCAAGCATGATGCCGCCGAATATAACCCAGGACAGGAAATGCGGAAGATAGGATACCGTCTGCGCCAGCTTCCGGAATCTTTTCCCTCTCAGCTCGGTAATTAAGATTGCAAGCAGTACCGGCGCGGGAAAGCCTATCAGCAGCCCCAGAAGATTTATCATAACCGTGTTCTTCAGAACCAGCGGCAGCTGAGGATCCGTAAGAAACTGACGGAAATATTTCAGTCCTACAAACTCCCCTCCGGCAAAGCCGGACATAATATTAAAATCCTTAAATGCAATAATGATCCCGTACATGGGAATATAGCTGAATATAAACAGGAAAATCAGCCCCGGCCAAACCATTGACTGAATTTCCAGCTGTCCCTTTAACCTGTCCTTATTCCAGGTATGTACTTTCCCTGCTTTACCGCCCATTTTCTTTTCCTCCTGATTTCGTACTGTTCTTCCTGATGCCGTCAGGCCGCACCCTCCAGCAATGCCATCAGTGCCGCCTGTTCCACGCCCATTGCCCTGCAGATACAGAGCAGTTCACTTCCGCTGATAGTATCCTCCCCCAGAAAAATCATGAGAATCCTCTGGTAATCAATCCCGGTCAGATGCGCCAGCATGCTGCAGTTTATTTTCTTTTCCGTCATACAGTCCGTTAAAAACCGTATCAGCTTTTTGTTCATATTTCCTCCCCTTAAAATCGATTTTTTCGCTCTTTTACCATTATATAATCGAATTATTCGTCTTGTCAACATATTTAATTCGAATTTTTCAACTAATAAATTGACTTGTTACAGGCAATCCTGTATTATGCAGTTGTGAGGTGACAATATGGCGAATAAACAGTTTGGCAATACTCTTCGTACTTTACGCAAGGCCAGAGGATATACACAGCAGCAAGCCGCCGATCTGCTCGGCCTGAAGAATAAAAGTACCCTGGCTTCCTGGGAGGTCGGCAAGTCTGAACCTGACGGATACACATTTTTAAAGCTGTGCAGGCTGTACGGCGTCAGCGATATTTACAGTGCTTTCAATGAAATGCCCCCGACAGCGCAGGTTACCAATGGAATTCTGGAAAGCTACACACTGCTGAGGGATGACTATAAAAAAATGATTGATAATATGATTTTCCAGCTGCTGGATATTCAGGAAAAGCTCAAATAACAGACTTCGCTTTCAGAAATCATGTTCCCGGGACTGAGCTTTCAGGGAATCAGAGGCCGGGATTCCGGCAAAAAAAGAATATGGAAATGGACAGAGCCTTCTCAGCGCAGCCAGCAGTGTACATCCCTGCCGGCCGAGCTGAGAAGGCTCTTGTTATTTTTTATGTTTCATTACTATTGCCACAGGTTTATCACCTGCGGATTACCCGGGCCGTATATTTCTTCCAATGTAATTAATGTAACCCGGGCCCCGCTTCACTCCTCGTCCTTCACCGCCCCCGCAGCTCATTCACCTCCATTTTATTCACAATTCCTTCCGCAGTCACACCCGGATGCGTCACCCTTATCCGGCATACCTGCTCCACAAAATCCTGCGGCAGCTTCCATTTTAAGGACATTTCTGCAATTGTTTCCCCTTTGTCCATTCCCCTGAGAATCCTGCCGACCGCTTTTCTGCGATCCGCTTCCGGCGGCATGGTTTCCCTGCAGCCGGCTGCCGGGCTTATGTTTTTTCCGTATTCTGCGGTTTCCAGATCTATCCGTTCCACCGCAGCTATTTTTCCGTCCAGCAGGGTAACGGCCGCCATGGTAAGCGGAAGCCTGAATCTTCTTTTCCCACAGCTGCCCGGATTCAGCCAGCATCTTCCTTCCGCCCATTCCTCACTGTATTTATGGGAATGGCCGAAAATCACAAGCTTCACATTCTCCCCTGTTTCCCGGATATCTTTTCTGTTATGGATCAGAAAAATGGGAACGCCCTCCAGTTCAAACCGCAGCGATTCCGGCAGCTGCCCGGCCCAGCCGCCGTCATTGTTCCCCCGCACCAGATAAAGGGGTTTTTGCCCCTTCAGCTTCTCATAAATGTCCGGCGTATCCACATCTCCTGCATGGATCACCGCATCACAGCCCTCAATCAAATCAATCGTCTCCTGCCTGAGCAGCCCATGGGTATCCGCTATCACCGCAACCCGCATTTCCTGCCACCTGCCTTCCCACCATCGATCCGGGGCAGTTTTCAAGCATGTACCAGCACCCGGTATTCCCTGTGAAATCCATAGTTCTCATTTTCCGCTTTCTGCAGGCCGCCTCTGTCCATGAGGACCTGCTCCACATAATTCTGACATCCTTCCGTCAATTCTTTTTTCATCATACCTCTTTCTGCATTTGGGAACAATAAGAATCCCTTTATCTTAAAAAAATATTAAACGTCTCCCCTTTTCCAAAACTGGCATGGTTAAAAAGTTGCAAAATGGCACTTTCTATCATGCCACTTTTATGTATAATAAAATGCAAGCAATTGCAACAGGAGGTAACCGCATGACTGAAAACAGATATGAACTGAATAAAGAGCTAGCACAGATGCTCAAAGGCGGCGTTATCATGGATGTCACCACGCCGGAGCAGGCCAGGATCGCAGAAGCGGCAGGCGCCTGCGCCGTCATGGCCCTGGAGCGTATCCCCGCCGATATCCGGGCTGCCGGCGGCGTATCCCGTATGAGCGATCCCAAAATGATCCGCGGCATACAGGAGGCCGTATCCATCCCCGTCATGGCGAAATGCCGCATCGGCCATTTCGCGGAGGCGCAGATACTGGAAGCCATAGAAATAGATTATATTGATGAAAGCGAAGTCCTCTCCCCGGCAGATGACGTCTATCATATTGATAAAACGGCGTTTCGCGTCCCTTTTGTCTGCGGCGCCAGGGATTTGGGAGAAGCGCTGCGCCGTATCAGCGAGGGCGCATCCATGATCCGCACCAAGGGAGAGCCCGGCACCGGCGATATCGTTCAGGCAGTGCGCCATATGCGTAAAATGAACAGTGAGATCGCCCGCATCGCCTCACTCAGGCCAGACGAACTGTTTGAAGCCGCAAAGGAGCTTCAGGTTCCCTTCACGCTGCTTCAGTATGTCCATGAAAACCGCAGGCTCCCTGTGGTGAATTTTGCAGCGGGCGGCATCGCCACCCCTGCCGACGCGGCCCTGATGATGCAGCTGGGTGCAGAAGGCGTTTTCGTGGGCTCCGGCATTTTCAAATCCGGCAATCCCGCCAAACGCGCGGCGGCCATCGTCAAAGCCGTCACCAATTACCAGGATGCGGCGCTTCTTGCCTCCCTTTCCGAGGATTTGGGCGAAGCCATGGTCGGCATCAACGAGTCTGAAATTCAGCTCCTGATGGCAGAAAGAGGAAAGTAAAGGAGCCAGAGCCGTGAGAATAGGAATTCTTTCCGTACAGGGTGCTTTCCTGGAGCATGAGGCCATGCTGAAAAGCCTGGGCGCCCAATGCTTTCAAATCAGGCAGAAAAAAGACCTGGCGGACGGACCGCCGGATGGCCTTGTGCTTCCCGGAGGCGAAAGCACCGTTATGCACAAGCTTCTTCTGGAGCTGGAGCTTTATGAACCGCTTAAGGAAATGCTGGAGAACGGTCTGCCCGTCCTCGCAACCTGCGCCGGGCTGATTCTTCTTGCCCGCAAAAAAGAGGATGCCGGCCCCGTCTGCTTCGGCACACTCCCCGTCACTGTCCGCAGAAATGCCTACGGAAGACAGCTGGGAAGCTTTCGTACCGAAGGGGACTTTAAAGGAATCGGCCCCGTCCCCATGACCTTTATCCGCGCCCCGCTCATCCTGCGCGCTTCGCCGGAAACGGAAATTCTGGCCGCCATACAAAGGCCGGAGGGTGAACAGATCGCCGCCGTACGCTTTGGCAGCCAGCTGGCCATGTCCTTTCACCCGGAGCTTACGGATAACCCTGCCGTCCATGCTTTTTTCCTGGATATGATAAAAAAGTACCAAAACCGTTAATTTGAGGAGGAGACAGTTATGAGAAATGAAAAAGTACAGAAGCTGGTAATGACAGGCGTATTTGCCGCCCTGTCCTATGTGGTATTCACCTTTCTGCAGATTAAAATCACCCTGCCCGGCGGAGATGCCACATCCATCCATCTGGGTAACGCGGTATGCGTCCTTGGCGCCCTGATTCTGGGCGGGCTTTACGGAGGCATCGGCGGCGCTCTGGGAATGACCATCGGCGATATTTTTGACCCGGTATATGTGGTATATGCGCCGAAAACCTTCCTGCTGAAGCTGTGCATCGGCCTGATCACCGGCCTTATCGCACATAAATGCGGCAAAATCACACATATCAGCGATAAAAAGAAAATCTTCCAGTGGACGCTGTTTGCCGCAATCGGCGGCCTCGCCTTTAATATGGTAGCAGATCCCCTGGTGGGCTATTTCTATATCAAACGCCGCGCAGCTCTTCTCGGCTGTAGTCCTCCAAAAACATGCTCATAATCTCCACGGCCCGCTCCTGATAGGACATGGACTCCATCGCTTTCATCTGCTGGGCACTCAGCGTGGGCAGTGTTTCTGGCAGAAACAGCCCGCCGTCCCGGGACAACCCCTGCTTGATCGCCTCTGCAGCAGTATAGCGCAGTGTATGGTCTCTTGTGCTCAAATAATGCATGGTTTGCATCACTCCTTATCGTTCTGATTGCTCATAAAG
>ERZ780150.1645-NODE-1645-length-13730-cov-2.758830_pt1 | contig 13730 bp, 14 predicted proteins | sample MGYA00511019_ERZ780150 | MGnify/ENA primary metagenome ERZ780150 (study PRJEB29588, sample SAMEA2151633) | human gut metagenome | biome: human gut; feature: human-associated habitat; material: faeces | place: Denmark | collected 2008/2010 ...
GCTGACGCCGGAGCCGCGGGCCACCACCGTGATGTTGACCAGATCCAGGTTCCAGAAGCCGCCCAGTTTGGCCTCGCCCTCAATGGTGATGTAGAAAGGGGTCCCCAACTGGATGGCCCGGGACATCCCGGACGGCGTAGGCGTCTTGTATGTGGCATCGATGGAGTATGTGATATTCTCCGCGCCCTCGATCTCCGAGCACAGGAAGTCAAAGAGCGAGTCGGTCTCGCTGTTGATGCCGCCGGACAGCTGGATCTGCTTGACCATCTGATCTGCCGCATGGTCTAACTCCTGCTTTGTGGAGATGATGCCGAACAGGTCAATGATAAAGGCCAGCAGGATGACGGCGATGAAGATGAACACTACCGTGGAGAAATAGTTGGCCTCGCCCCGTTCGCTCTTCAATGTCCTGCGGACTTTTTGCAGGAAAGTATGAATGTGAACCACCACCTTTACTTACAAATGAAAACAGCCGTCCCGACCGGAACGGCTGCATTACAAAGTTTTGACTGTACCAAGTATAGCAGATTTGGATTTACGGCGAAAGGGCAGGACTGCGCCAATGTATGGGCAATCCTGTGCCAATTTTTTCTGGAAACTCTGATATAAGTGAAAAATTGTGCTTTAGAGTGTCCAAAATCAGAAGTACAATTCGTTATGTTATTTAGATATGGAAGACAAAACAATAATTTTCATATTGAATTGAGGTGAGTGCTTAGAATCTGCTATTTGTAATGCGTTGAATAATAATGGGATTAAACACGGTTAAAGTGGGGTGAAAGTTAGGTTTAAGCTGCCTTTAGGTATCAAGTATTATGCTTATTCACATGAAATGGTGAGGAGAATTGTGTATGGAAGTATTGCTTTTTGTTGCCTCAGTGCTTGTAGGTGTTTTGATGGAAGGTGTGGCCGTCAAAATAAATATGACTGGTTTAGGAATTATGGTCGAAATAGCTCTTGTGGGTGCCGTTATCTTGTGGTGCGTTCGTCATAATAAAAAATAAAAGCAGTGGGTGTGCTGTCAAGTTCCAGCATACCCACTGCTTTTTGGATAATAAACTTAATATTTGGTGATAACGCCGGTATTGCTCATTCGAATGGCTTCTTCTGCCATTTTTTCAGTGCCGAAAGTGAACCCAATGCCAAAAGAGGCTGGCAGGGACAGAGAGGGAGATATACCGATAGTAGTGTGTCCGTAACCAAAAACAAAGGCAGCTTCTTTGATAGAATCAGTTCCGGTGCGATTCACCTTTACAGTAAAAGTGCCCTCCTTAGCATAATACTGCCACATTGCGTCACCATCGCCGGTGCTCATGGGAATATCAACATAGGCATGATCATAAGGAGAATCACATACGACAGACTGCGATCTCGAATACTGATAAACGCCCTCGCGGCTATAATATTTTACAGAACAGGAAGATCCGGCGGAACTAAAAGCAACATTGATTGGAGCACCTGCAGTATTTGTACCCTGCCAACGGATTGCAACCATATCAACGATACCTGCCCCAGCGAGAACAGGAGCATTTGTCCATTTCCAAGTTACTTTTACAGCAAGAGAAGTGCTACTGGCACTGACTTTAGAGAAATCCGCGGTCATGTCGGCGAAAACGCCACGGAGTTCAGGGACATTTTCAATACGTTCGCCGTTATAGTTATGTAGTATATCGATTTGCGAAGAATTATATCCAAGTGAAGTCAACTCTTCAGCAGAAAGTTTGGAAAGAGCCAATAACTCATTTTCAATGGCATCGGATTTAATTAAATTAGCCTGACGAGAAGAAATTCCTTCGGCTTCCAGTTCGCTTTGGCTGGCAGTTCTGGTGGCAACATAGACATCATACTCGTTGATAGTAAAAGAATAGGATGAGCCATCATTTTCAGCGGCAAAAGCTGGAACAGAGATGGCGAGAATCATCACGAGTGAAACAACAAGGGATAAGAACTTTTTCATGTAGAGACCTCTTTTCTGGTGAACTTAGATGCAATAACTATTTCGGCTTTCAATTTCTTGTGCTATTGGCATCACTCCCTTTTGTAAAGAATGTATGGTTTACAAAAAATATATTGCCTTACCGAGATCGGGGGCAAGTTCCTTCAACAGAAAATCTTGGTAGTTCCTTCCCCGCAAGAGTAACATCAACTGTTAATTCATAGGTTTTTCCTCTCGTCACACTTGCCTCGCCACTAAAGGCAAGGTCGCCAACAGAGGATCTTTCCCATGTTTTTATGCACTGACTTCCTTGCCATAGCTTTATTACGGCATCAATGTCGTCAGTCGCCCGATCCGCAGCAATGAATACCGTACAGGAAGCAGTTGTCCCGTCAAATGAGATACGAGGGACAACCGCGGCTGCCCGCGGTGATGCCGCATGGGCAGTGGTGGAGAATACCATAAGAAAGATAAACAAGATAGGAAAAATTCGCTTTTTCAAATGGATGACCTCCTTTATTCGCTTATGCCCCGTAAACGAATAAAGGAGGTCATTTTGGACAGTAACTTCCTAATTTTTGAAATTATTTTTTTGGACGCCCTTTGCCAGCTTTATCATGGTATCCTCAGAAAGATCTGCCATGATGTAAAATGCAAGGTCGTCTTCTTCCGATGACCAAACCAGCATATTGGAAGATGCTTCCTCGTTGGCCTGATAGAAGTCTGCGTGGATATCTCCGATTCGAATGGATCGTATCTCTGTATAGTCAGAGGCAATAAACAGGCTTGCGGCATCATCCCCTTGCAAGTAGGAGAACATAATACGCCGTCCAGAATCATTGGTATAGGTTAGGTATGTTCCGCCATCCAGATCCTGTTCGCTTTGTAAAGAGAAACCTTTGGGCAACCATGTCAGCTCATACTCTACGGTAGTGTTTTCCTGTGGTGTTTCGCCAATAAATCGGTACTCAACAAATGCCTCATACTGCTCTCGCACCCATGCGAAAAAGGCGGCTCGCGCTTCAGCATCAACAGTCAGCCATGTACCGCTGGTGAGAACCACAGCAAGAACAAAGCAAGCTGCGTATTTGGGCAGCTTATAAATTATGGGATGTTTTGCCTTACGAAAGGTGCGGCGCATTTTTCTTTGAAACAATGGTGAAAATTCATGTTCGCATTCTGCTGGAGCGGGGAGCGAATCCCTGATTGCCTGATCCGCTTCAGCAGCCGCTTTTTTCAGCATTTCCTCGCTGATCATAGGATTCCCGCCTCCTCACATAGTTTTTTCAATTTGTTTTTGGCCCGTTGATCCAATTTAATTGCGGCCGGCAACGACAGTCCCAACATCTTTGCGATTTCTCTGACAGTGTACCCATGATGATAACGCAGCAAAATCATTTCTCGATACCTGGCGGGCAACTTCAAGATACATTTTGTCAAATCGTTGTCCCCTTCATAATAGGTGTTTGTACCCTGAATGTCATCAATCAGCTCGACAGTCTGGTGCTTTTGCTGCTTTCGGTATTGATCTATTGCCTTGTTCTCAACTATAGTAACGACATAGCTATGTGTTTTTGGACACATAGGATCGTCAATTTTTTTAATATTTTCTGCTATCTTTACGAAAGCCTGATGCACAGCATCCTCTGCATCCTGCTCGTTATGTAAAATTTCGTAGGCCACATGGAACATCAGACCACGATACTCCAGATAGATCTGTTCAAACAGCGACTTCTCCTCTGGAGTTTCAAGCATTTGCAGGTAAATGATCATTATGCGAACCCCCAGTTGTTTTCCAGACTATTATACCATGTGGCTCAATAACTCAACAAGTAGAGGTGTTTCAGCTCCAACAGAGCTTATCATAAAAGGGCTATGTGCAATCTTGGGTCAATTTTTTCAGATTAACAACTCTGATTATCTCAAAAAAGCCCGGAAATACGGGCATTTTACGGGATATAAGAACTGAATTTACTACCGATTTACTACTTTCGGATTGAGCTTTGACACGCTTCTGCCTCCCGTGAAGCCCACCGCCCAAATAGTGACACATCGAAAATCGAATACGACACCGCAGATGTGGTCTAATCGCCGAGCATTTCACTGGATTTGTAGAAAAAGCAAATGCCTTTTCAAGGGGCAGAAGTATTAATACTCGGCTATCCATCCAACTAAAGGCAAAAGCCTCGATATTCGAGGGCTTTTCTCTCTACTTTTTCTATGTATGCGCCCATTTGGCACACGACTTTTACAAATGCTTATATGTTCATTTTATATATTGTGCTTCGGAACTTAGTCTCTTTCTCGAAAACAAAAAATAATAAATAATAAATAAAACGGTGGTTACCAACCAAGAGACGGGATAACTTGCAAGAATGGACATCATATTTTTATCCATAGGGACAATAAACAACATCCAGAATACCCTGGTGCCACAAGTCCCTATGAGAGTCAGGAGCATTGGCCGAAAGGTTTCACCCGTACCTCGAATTGCCCCTGAAAAAATTTCTCCAAATACATATAACACATACATAGGAGCCAAAAAATGCATAATATGTTCCACTATAGGAAGAATCCCATAGTCCTCTGACTGGATAAACAGTTTTCCGATCACACTGCTAAAGAAAAATAATCCCACACTGATCATTGCAATCATTCCCACCGTCATTGCAAGGCCAGCACGTACCCCTGATTTGATTCTCTTATATTTCTTTGCCCCATAATTTTGTGCCACAAAAGTAGATACAGCCGCAGCGAGAGAATCTACAATTAACCAGATTAAGAAATCCAATTTCCCACACAATGCCCAAGAGGCAATATAATCGGTCCCAGTCGTATTAATATTGGCTTGAATCATCATGTTCGCAATGGGATATAAAGAGGATTGAAATGCAAGTGGCAATCCAATCAGAAAGATAGATTTTAATATATCCCCATAAAAGCGTATCTGAGGAATGACCAATCGGGAAACTGAATTACGGTTCATAAGAATGCGAATCACCCAAATAGCGCTGAGGGCTTGTGCCAGGACCGTAGACAAGGCAGCGCCCGCAACATTCCATCTCATTACGCATACAAACAACAAATCCAAAACGATATTTAACGAACAAGAAATCGTAAGAATGTGAAAAGGCGTTTTGGAGTCTCCGATGGCACGCAGGATGCCTGTACCAATGTTATATATCATAGATACCGCCAATCCTGCAAAATAGATACGGACATAGGACAGCGTAATCGGATAAATATCTGCCGGAACCTGCATCATATTCAGGCACCAAGGTGCGGTTAGCACTCCAATAATGGATAAAAGAATTCCTGCTACTAATGAGAACGCAATGGCCGTATGGATGGCTTTTGAAAGGTCCTGTTCCTGCTTTGCGCCAAAATATTGCGAAATAATAATCGTTGCACCTGTGGACAAACCAACAAAAAAGTTCACAGGAAGCTTTAACAAATTATAAACTGAGTCGATAGCAGCTAAACCAGTCTTTCCCGCAAACTGTCCAATGATAACAGCATCGAGCGTAGTATACATCTGTTGTAAAATACTGCCTGCCAGTATAGGTAAAAAAAATAAAAATAACTGCTGGGCAACCATGCCTTGTGTTAAATCAATGCCCTTTTTTTGTCCCTTCATAAACCCTCCTACTTGTTTTTCACACAGAACACTTATGAAATCTCCTTTGTGTATAATGCGTTATCCAAAAAGCGACACACATTCTCATTCTCCGTTTTCACAGTAAGTTGTTCTGTGGAAATAATATCTATAAAAAATCCATCATCCATAATAGCAACTCGTTCGCAGGAGTGGCGTATTACCCTTATATCATGAGAAATCATAATATGAGCGAACCCAATCGATTGTTGGAGCGTCAACAGCAGTTCCAGGATTTGTTTTTGTAATATCATATCCAATGCTGATACCGCTTCATCACAAATCAAAACATCTGGCTCAACAACTAAAGCACGAGCGATAGCAATTCTTTGGCATTGGCCTGTACTAAGCTGAGGCGGGCATCTCTTCAATGTATCTCCATGGATTCCCACACTATTTAAATAAAGAAGCGCTTTTTCTGCTCGTTCCTTAGGCGTTCCGATTTTTAGATACTTTAGGGGTTCTTGCACTATTTCCAATGCGGAACGGCGAGGATTCAAGCTCGCACGCGCATCTTGGAATACGATTTGCAAAGTCTTACAAATGTGCTTCCGCCTTTTCCCATGCAAGCCAGAAATATCCTGTCCTCTGTATAGAATTTTTCCGTGATCCGGTCTTTCAATCCCAGTGATGCACCTTGCCAATGTTGATTTCCCACAACCGCTGAATCCTAAGATGCCCATGGTTTCCCCTCGATGTAGGTCCAAATCAACTTGATTTAAGACATTTTTCTGTTTGGTTCCATTCTGAAAGGTCTTTTCAAGGCCCTTGATTTGTAATAGCACCTCTTTCTGTTTGTGAGATTGTAGTCCCGGAAAAACCGCTAATTTCCGTGCATCAATTAGCTGCCTTGTATAGTCCTCCCTTGGATTCCGTAAAATATCTTGAACGGCCCCTTCCTCAACAATTTCACCATCCTTCAAAACAATTACACGGTCACTAATCTCATGGACAACGCCAATATCGTGTGTAATCAACAGGATGGAAAGCTTCCGTTCCTTTTGTATCCTACGAAGTAGTTGTAATACTTCCCTTTGGCTTACAACGTCTAAGGCTGACGTTGGTTCATCGGCAATAAGAACTTCCGGTTCAAGAATAAGAACCATGGCGATATAAACTCTTTGACACATTCCACCACTCAACTCAAAAGGATATGCATTCATAATACGTTCCGGATCATCGAAGTTCAGTAATTGAAGCATATCGCAGCAGGCTTTTTCCAACTCGTTTTTTGATTGGAAAGACCTTTTTTTTAGTGTCTCCTGAAAATGTGCGCGGATGGTTTTAACAGGGTTAAGAGCAAGCTGTGCATCCTGATAAATCATCCCAATGCGAGTTCCACGGATTAGATTCCAATTTATATGTGTATCCGAAAGGTCAACGAGATCACGATCACCAATCCTTATCAGCCCGCTTTCAATTTTTGCGGATGGTGGTAATGCCCCAATAAGAGCCTTTCCACAAGTGGATTTTCCCGATCCGCTTTCACCAAGCAGGGTTAGAATTTCTCCTTTATTCAGTACAAAGTGAATCTTATCCAGCACTACAAATGGGTTCTTATTTTGCATGTATCCTACTTTGAGCTGTTCTACAGCCAAAGCAGGAATAGAATAGTTGTCCATACGCTACCTCACCGTATAATTCTAGGTTTTCTTGTATCATGATAATGCTAAATGTCAATCTTCTCATAGGGATCAAGCATATCTCTCAAGCCTTCCCCTATTAAATTGAGCGAAAGCACTGTGAGTATGATAAATAGAGCTGGGCCAAACAAGATATGTGGAGCCATAAAAAAGTGTGCTCGCGCATCGGAAAGCATACTTCCCCACTCCGGGGTTGGTGGCTGCGCCCCCATTCCTAAAAACGAAAGGGCAGAAATAGAAAGAATGAGTGTCCCCAATTCAAAGGTCGATAGAACAAGGAGAGAACCGATCATTTTGGGAAGCAATTCACAAAATCCGATGCGTAAACCAGAGGCACCAAGTACGCGAGCTGCCAAAATGGAAGGGTGATCTTTCACTTGTAGAACAATGCTTCTGGCAAGTCTTGCAAAGGGAACCCACCACACCGCGACTACCGCAATTAATAAATTAATCAGTCCCGATCCCCACAACGCAGCAAAGACCATGGCAAAGACCATGAACGGAAAAGCCATCAAAACATCAATGATCCGCATAAGGATCGTATCAAAAAGGCCATAACTTCTCATTCCTGTGATTGCGCCAAAGAGTGTGCCTATACACAACGCCATTCCAAGTGCAAGAAAGCATGAGGTAAGGGTAGTTCTACCTCCATAAAGCGTTCGGCAGAAAATGTCTCGTCCATAGCGATCTGTGCCAAAGGGATGTGTTTGAGTAAATCCTTTCAATCGTTCTGCTATTGCCTCGTCCGGCGCATAGTCTGTGAAAACCGGTGCGAAAGCAACCAATAAAACGATGATCACCAGGAGTATAAAACCAACTAAAATTGAAATTGGAATTTTTCTATGTCTTATAAACAAAACTTATCCCTCCTCAGTTTGAAACAACACTCGCATCTCCACCTCTGCGTATCATTGGATTGGCGAGCAGATATGTGATTTCCACCAGTAAATTAACCACAATAATCGTAGTAACCGTAAGTACGGTATATCCTTGAACAGCAGGATAATCGTGTACTAAGATACTGTTAATGGCGTAATTCCCAACTCCTGGCCAGTTAAAAATTGTCTCAATGACAACCGAACCGCCAATCATATGTGCAAACGAAAGGGCTATGGTTGTAATAATGGGAGGCAATGCGTTTTGGAAAGCTCCTCGGATCACTACCCATTTAGAAAGCCCGCGAGAGATGGAAGCGGAAACATAGAGCTGACCAAGCTCCGTTAACATGGTTGCTCGAACCATACGTACACATCTCGGTGCGCCCAGTAACCCCAACGTAATGGCAGGCAGCCAGCCACAATCGCTTCCATTCCATTTGACTGCTTATTTCATACCAATTCAACTGAGTAGCGAACCAAAATAGAAATAATAAAGACAAAACAAATGCAGGAAGTGATGCAAGGATAATACAAAACAAACGTGTCACACGATCTGGAAATTTACCAGTATGAATTGCAGTATACATTCCGAATAACACTCCAATTCCTGTTTCAACAGCCAGCGCTACAAGCGCAAGAAGGAATGTTGCAGGGATTCTGCTGCCTAACTCTTGTGTAATTGGTCTGCCGCTTCGGATAGATGTTCCCATGTCAAGCGTGATTATATCCTTAAACCAGTTTATATACTGGATCGGGATGCTGTCATTTAACCCATGTTCTTCTCGTAAAGCTTCTTTGCGTTCTTCCAACAATTCGGCGCTGAGACCTATATCACCCGGCCCCTCTCCCAGTATCAAATTGACTGGATCACCCGGAGCAAGACGAACCAACAGAAAAATAACAATAGAGGCCAGGAGCAGAGTAACGACAGCTCCTCCTAATCTTTTCAAAACTAACTTCCTTATCATAGTACCTCCTAAAGAAAAGCGGCAGAAGGAGCAGATCTATGGTTCTCCCTCCGCCGCTTTTGATGTTACTTTATTTTTAGATTCGCATTGACAACATTCTCAAATTGGCGAAAATGTGGAACAAATCCCTCAAGTGAAGTGCTTACCGCAGTGATTTGCGGTCTGGGGGCAATATAGAGGGCTGGGGACTGTTCTGCTATATAAAGCGACAGCTCCTCCCCGATTTCTTGGCGTGCCTCTGCATCGGCCGCCTGCGCTAACTGGTTCAGTAGTTCCGACACCTTTGCATCTTGGAAATGGCCATAATTAGCAGCCCCATCAACCGCATACTGGGCGTTTAGTAGAGCTGAAACATTTCCAAATGTTCCCCATGCTTCAATGGAGGCATCCCAATCTCCAGTTTCCCGTGCTGTTGTAATCAACGAGTAATCCCCATGCTGCACAGAAACATTGACTCCGATTTTTTTCCACTGCATCTGAATCGTTTCCCCGAGTGCCTGATCGTTTCGGAAAGTACGGAGGAGGATGGAAAGCTGTTCTCCATCTTTGTATCGATAGCCATCCTCACCCATTTCCCATCCAGCCTCATCCAAAAGTTGGGCTGCCTTTTCCACATTGTAAGAATCAAAAAACGCAGTTTTCACTTTTTCATATGCAGGATTAGACCCCAACCACGTGGTAACTGGTTCGCTCAGGCCCTCCATTCCTAACAAAATCAACTCTTCTCGATCCATAGCCCACCCCAGAGCCTGACGCACTCGGTAATCACTTAGATTCTCTTTTTCACAATTAAGGTAGATTGTCTGTGTTTGCGCACCAGGAACCAATACGATCTTTGCCACATCGTTATTTTGAAATTGACTGTAGGCGGCCTGGGGAATATCCATTACCACATGATACCGGCCGCTCAGAGCCGCAATTACACGTGCATCCGGATCACTGATTTGTTCATGTACTACTCTCTGTATTTCGGGTTTTGTCCCCCAGTAATTCTCGTTTTTCTCAAATACCATTCTCTGCGCAGGTTCAAACTCTACAATACGGTACATACCAGTATAGTCAGCCGTTTCGATGTCCTCATAGGTATATTTGTCGGCAGTATTGTGAATGAGAAGCTGCGGCGAAGATAGATTCAAGGTAATATCCATATTGGGTGTTTCAGTCACCGCCTGGATGGTAGTCGCATCAATGGCTGTGAATTCAATCCCCTCCAAAAAAGGGTTTGCTTTTGCATCCATCGTTTTAGAGCGCATCAAGGAAGAAATGACTGCCTCTGCATCAGCGGCATCACCGCTCCAAAATGTAGCGTCCGGATGCAGTTCGATTTCCCATGTATACTCATCAACCTGCTTAACCCCTTTCGCAAAAGATGGTTGAATCACTCCATCAGCATCGGCCTTGAATAGAACTTCGCCAGCACCCATATTCAATAAATAATCCGCTGCCGGATATATGGTGGGGTCTACGCTGATAGCAATCTCGTTTCCAGCCACCACCAACTCTGACGGAGAAATGGCAGGCGCATCAGATGCCGAAACATCTGTAGAAGCTTCCTTTCCGCAAGCAGCAAGTACGGCAACCATTGAAAGACAGCAAATAAAGAAAAGAATTTTACGAATAGATTTTGTTATAGTCATGATTTTGTTCTCCATATATGATTCAATTTCCATAAGTTACAGAAAGATAACTCCGGGATCAATGATCCCTTTTTTACAACTTCTAAATCAATCTAAAAACGAAGCATCTGACATTTCGGGTAAACTTTTTACCAAGTCAGAATTAATGCAGGATGTAGTTGATGGGATTTCCAAACTGCTTTTAAGCGCAGATTGATAGTTCGCTCGTTCGCAAGGGCAGGTGCTCCATGCTTGAAGCTTTTTAGCTCTTTCTTTCAGCTCTTCGATGCTGGTAGTAAGGCTAAATCCGTTTTCTATTAACCACTTATCATTAAAAAGAGTTTGGATATATCGTTCTGCTCCATCCGACATCATACTTACAATCCTTTTTCCAGCCCCAAGGATCTTTGAGAATCTCAAAGCTACAATAATGCATGCTCCACTCGAAGGCCCCATCAAGATTCCTTCATGTTTGGCAAGGGTTCTCGCTGCCCTATACGCATCCTCATCTGAAACCTTATAAGCACAATCAATTTTACTCAATTGTAGATTTTCTGGTGTCCATCCAAGTCCAATACCCGGGATAAGATATGAATGTGTAGTTCCGCCAAAAACAGCTGAACCCTCTGCATCGACACCAACAATTTGTATATGAGGATAGTAGTTTTTAATGTACTTAGAAATGCCCCCTAGCTGTCCGCCCGTGCTTACCGGAGCGATAATCATATCTACAGCGCCTGCACAGTCATCAATAATTTCTCGAGCTGTACTTTTATAATGCGCTTCGCTGTTTAATAGGCTGAAACATTGATCTGGTCTAAATGAGTTTTTTATTTCCATCGAAAGGCGATTGGCTAAAGAGATTCGAGTCTTATGATAACTGACACAGTCATCTTTTTCTGTTACTACTATCACTTCCGCGCCAAAGCACTTCAATAGCGCAAGATTGGTTTCCGTTGTCTTAGGATCAACTAAAATGATAATTCGGTACCCCTTTGCAGCGCCAATCATAGCCAATGAAACCCCGAAATTCCCACTGGACGATTCGATAATGGTTCCACCAGGCTTTAGCAAACCTCGCCGCTCTGCCTCCATAATGATATAGTTCGCGGGCCTGTCTTTAATGCTGCCGCCTGGATTGACTTTCTCATATTTCAAAACAACTTCTGATTCATCCGGGCTGGTAATGTTATTTAAACGGACAAGGGGAGTTTTTCCTATTGTACTCAATACATCTACAATCATTTATCTAAACCACCTCCTGCGAACTTTATACCTCCGCCTTACGCTGCTACTGCTATCACCTGCATTCTCGGGTTTGTTAGAGGCCCTTCAAATAACTGGTTGTTTTCAGAGAGAAAGCCAGAACTGGATGGAGCCGGGATCCCAAATACTTTCAACATCTTAAAGCCTGAAATAGAAAGCAACAGTTCAATTTCTTTAGGGAAAAACAGCCGATGTTTCAAATGTTCACATTGGTGAAATTCCCCGTCAATCAACCAACAATAGTCACGAAGCAGCAGTTGGTGATTCCACTCCAAGGAAAATTGAGTTCTAAGTTGCACGCTCCTCCCGCGATATACGACACTACGGACAAGTTCTTCCGCTAACCAGCGTTGTCCTTCAGGTGTGAAGAAAAACATACCATTCCGAATATCCAAATAAAGCATCCCGTCTTTTTTCAAATGTTTGCGAAAATTTTGGAGTGTACAAATAGCCTCTTCATTACTGATATTATAAAGAAACGAACTACCTACGGAGTAAATGGCAGCAAAGAAACAATCAAACTGGAATGACGTTTGATCGGCAGCACAAAAAACAGTGTTTATATGGTGCTCCTTTGCCCATGAAATCATTGCAAGTGATTTATCGATTCCAATTACTTTATAGCCTTGATCTGTCAGGTATCCAGCCTCATTCCCTAAACCGCAGCCAACATCGAGAATTGTTCCAGAAGCTTGACCCCAGATTAATAATTCATGTACCCGTTTTGCCATATTTAAATTGGGGTCTGACTTAAATATCTGATAAAGGCCAGGATTGCTATGTAGAAACGTATCTGCATTTTTTGACATCATTCGAATCCCTACTTTGATTTATAAATATACACCTTGCTTTCATCCGCAGTAAATTGAGAAAATGGAAATGGCTCTGCCAATAAATTTGTGACTCCTCGTGACATAAATTGGGCAACAACAGCACTTCCCGTTTGCCCATATATCGTCAATGGAATGTTTCGTTCTTGAGTAATTTGGCAGATGGTATCAAATGTGCCATTACTTAATGTCATAGCAGTGCTGATTACACAATCTGCTTTGTTTAATACTATATGCATATCTTTTTCTATTGGATCGCCCCATTGAGTTGTTTCCATTTGAAGGTCACAGGGGAGGCAAAGGCCGCCGGCATCTTTAATTGCCTTGACTAACGGATTTACAACACCAATGAGCGCAACTTTTTCGCCTTTTTTAATATTTGCAAGCCGAACGATTAATTCATCACGAAAATTTGCACGAATGACAGGGGAGCCGGATGGCAGGGTTACGACCTCCTGACAATATTCTCTATGCGGATATTGGCTGCCAAAATATGCGTCTAAAGATGCAATTTGTACTGGAAGCCGTGGGTCTTTTAGCCCCTGACTTAATAAGACTCCAGACAGTTCTTCGGCCGCACTTATATGTACTTGCTCAGGCAAATGACAACAAGCTCCAAAGTAAGAGTCCACCCTGAGCAGCAAATACGTGTTGTGATATTTTTTGGTTGTCTGTGGAAATTGTGTTGTCTGGTAGATATACGATGCTCCTGTTATAAATAATTCGTCAGGAACTTTTCCTTTTTCACCAGCAAGAACTTTGTGGATTAAATGGTTTACTGTCAAAGAAACACCTCCCTAAATTTCTTTCATTTTATATTACAGTGTGGTTAGTGCACACTAACCACACTGTAATATAAAACTTTTCAGATGTCAAGAATTATTTCGATTGAAAAAATATTTAGATATTATGTTTTGCGGGTAGTTTGATGGCTTCTT
>ERZ780150.1648-NODE-1648-length-13711-cov-5.118336_pt1 | contig 13711 bp, 10 predicted proteins | sample MGYA00511019_ERZ780150 | MGnify/ENA primary metagenome ERZ780150 (study PRJEB29588, sample SAMEA2151633) | human gut metagenome | biome: human gut; feature: human-associated habitat; material: faeces | place: Denmark | collected 2008/2010 ...
GCTTATCTGGTGCTGATCTATGTATCAACCAGGAAGCCGGCATACCTTTGCATTGGAATTGCAGGCGGTACAGCAGGCGCTGTAGTGGCATATCACCTGTTTGGTCATGTAAGGCAGCGTGTCAGTGCGTGGAAAGATCCTATGGCAGTTTATCAGAATGAAGGATACCAGATTGTACAGTCCCTGTTTGCCATTGGTACAGGCGGATGGTTTGGCATGGGACTTTGCCAGGGATCCCCGGAGAAAATTCCGGTTGTAAAGAATGACTTTATTTTCAGTGCGATCTGCGAGGAGCTTGGCGGGATTTTTGCCATCTGCCTGATCTTTGTGTGCATGAGCTTTTTCCTTACTATCGTGGAGATTGCCCTGCAGATCAAGAATCCATTTTATAAACTGATCGCCATTGGTCTTGGTGCGGAATATGCGTTTCAGGTGTTCCTTACCATTGGAGGTGCTACCAAATTCATACCTATGACAGGTGTGACTCTTCCTCTGGTCAGCTATGGAGGAAGTTCCATTATGTGTATGATTTTGATGATCGCTATTATCCAGGGCTTGTATATTTATAGAGAGGACGAGGACGAAGAAATTGAGAGACATCGACGAGAGGCAGCAAAGAGAGCGAGACAGAGAGCTGTTGAGGCAGCGGAAGAAAGAGATTACTAAAAAGCGCAAAGCCAGAAATAAAGAATATACCTTTGTTTCCATCTTCTTTGGGATTATTTTTATCAGTATGATCGGGTATCTGATTTATTTCGATGGCTTTAAAAGCGATGATTTTATTAACAGCCCTTACAATACCAGACAGGATTCCTTTTCCGACCGTGTAGTACGAGGTAAGATCCTGTCTTCTGACGGACAGATTTTGGCGCAGACCAATGTAAGTGAGGATGGAACTGAGACACGTAATTATCCATATTCCAATATGTTCTCCCATGTTGTGGGTTATGATACCAATGGAAAAAGCGGTCTGGAATCAGAGGCGAACTTTACCCTTCTGACTTCCCATTCCTTTTTTCTGACTCAGATGAAGAATCAGTTCCTTAATGAGAAGAATACCGGAGATACGGTTGTATCTACCCTGAATGCCAATCTTCAGAGCATTGCATACAATGCATTGGGTGACAGAAGAGGGGCTGTTGTGGTAATGGAACCATCTACCGGAAAAAGGCTTGTAGAAGTGAGCAAGCCTGATTTTGATCCCAATACCATTGGGGATAATTGGGACTATCTGGTAAACGACGAGAATGACAGCAGTCTTCTGAACAGAGCCACAAATGGTGCATATCCGCCAGGTTCCACCTTCAAGGTTGTGACTGCACTTGACTATTTCCGCAAAAAGGGAACTTTTGAGGGATACAATTATCTCTGTGAGGGAAGTATCACCTTGCAGGATCACACAATCCACTGTTATCACAATACGGTTCACGGGCAGGAGAATTTCTATTCTGCATTTGCAAATTCCTGTAACTGTGCATTTGCAGATATTGGAGTTGGTCTTGGGGGTGCGTCTCTTCGCGAGACTGCGGAGGATCTTCTGTTTAACAAGAGTCTGCCTCTGAACTCCTACAGAACCAGCAGCTTTTCCCTTGATGCAGATTCCGTAACGCCTCTGATCATGCAGACTGCCATTGGACAAGGCAATACTCTTGTGTCTCCTATGCATATGGCATTGATCACCTGTGCCATTGCAAATGACGGTGTTCTGATGAAACCTTATCTTATTGACGAGGTGGTAAATGACAATGGCGATTCAGTAAAAAAGACAGAACCGGTAGCTTATAAACGGCTGATGAGTTCCAATGAGGCCAATCTTCTTGGCAAATTAATGAAACAGGTGGTTGATTCCGGTACAGCTTCCGCACTTTCCGGCAGAAGCTATACAGTAGCAGGTAAGACTGGTTCCGCAGAGTTTGACGAGGAAGGACACAGCCATTCCTGGTTTATCGGCTATTCCAATGTGGATGATCCGGATCTGGTGGTTGCCGTGATCGTGGAGAATGGCGGCTCCGGCAGTGAGGCAGCAGTTCCGATTGCAGGACAGATTTTTGATGCTTATCACGCCAGCTAACAGCAATCTATATGATATTCCCTGTTGCCAGTTTTCTGAAAAAGAGGTATACTATATACAGTTTAGAAAACACACGCATTACAGGAGGATTGCAGCATGATAGAAGCAACGAGCTGTGGCGGTGTGGTAATTCATCGGGGTAAGATTCTTACTTTGTATAAATCTTACAGGAACCGTTATGAGGGCTGGGTATTGCCGAAAGGAACAGTGGAACCAGGCGAAACGCATGAACAGACAGCATTGCGGGAAGTGATGGAAGAGGCTGGAGTGCGTGCGACCATTGTGAAATACATCGGAAAGAGCCAATATAACTTTACCGTTCCGGAGGACGTGGTTTTCAAAGAGGTACACTGGTATCTTATGACTGCGGATAATTATCATAGTAAGCCCCAGAGAGAGGAGTTTTTTGTAGATTCCGGATATTATAAATTTCATGAGATCTATCATTTGCTGAGGTTTTCAAACGAGAAGCAGATCGTAGAGCGTGCTTATCAGGAATATCTGGAGATGAGAAGCAATGGACTTTGGGGAAAACAGCATAAGTATTATTAACGAGAGAACAGGGCTGTGTTTTTTTGCAACGCAGCCCGGTTTAAATTTTGGAGAAAATGGAAATACTGTAACTGAAGTGTTATAGAAACGGGAGAGGGTGTAAGATGCTGAAATGGCAGGAGAATTTTCTTGCAGGGGAATCTGTAAAGGATCCTGAGAAGATAAAAAAGAAACTGAACAGCGGAAAACCGGTTCTGGGCATTTATCTCCTTACTCTGTCAGAGAATCCTGTGAATCTGATGGATATTATTCCTGCAGCAATGCTGATACAGAAGAGCTTTTATGGAATCTGTCCGAAGATCATAGGAATGGCGAAGGGCAAAGAGGAAGCCCTGGAGATGGTGCGAAGTCTGATCGATGAAATGTACAGGGAAACGGGAACCTTCGCAACAGCTGAATATATAGAAAACAGGTGAGAATATGTTACATATTTTATGGCTGATCCTTAAATTTATACTGATCATCCTGGGAATTCTGCTGGGCCTTCTTTTACTGGCAGTTCTTCTTGTACTTTTCTGTCCTGTAAGATATAAGGCATCAGCTGTCAAGGCAGAAGGTGGTTGGAAACAGACAGAGGGAGAGGGTATCGTAAGTTGGCTGTTTCATGGGATTTCGCTGAGAGCGGAATGGAAAGATCAGCAGATGGAGATATCCTTTCATCTGTTTGGAATTCCCGTAGACAAGTTGTTGAAAAAACGGCAGGAGAAGAGGGCTGTAACAAAGAAATCCGGGAAAAATCCGGAGAAATCCGGTGCAGAAAAGGTATCTGTATCCGGCACAGACGGAAACAGGGAAGAAGAGCATAAAAAATCAGTGGTTGATCACCCGAAATCAGAGAATATGGAGACTGAGGATCTGAAAACAGACAGAAATTCAGCTTCAGATACATCTGCTGATACAGAGAGGATCAGAAACAGTCAGATATCCGGACAGCAGGAACTGAATGCAGATGATACAGATCGGAATAGTCTAAAGAAGAGGCAGTTTTTTATAAAAAGGATCTATGACCGGATCCGAAATATATTTCAGTTGATTCGTACAAAACTGCAAAATATCCGCAGGACATTCGGGAAGATTAAGAAGAATGTGTCCTGGTGGAAGGCGTTTATAGAACATCCCAGAGTGACAGCTGCCAGAAAGCTTGTATGGAAACATGGAAAATTTTTGCTTAAGCATATTTTTCCTACAAGGATAGAAGGGCAGGTTACTTTTTCTTTTGAAGATCCGGCGCTGACAGGTGCGGCACTTGCTGTACTTGGGATGACAATTCCATTTCACAAAAACTGTATACAGATCGATCCCCGCTTTGACAGTGAGAATTATCTGTATGGAAACATCAGGGCAAAAGGCAGGATCTACGGATTTGTTCCTGTGCGGGCAGCAGTGAGTATTTATTTCAATAAAAATATAAAATACGTTATAAAACGTTGGAAAACCAGGAGGGCATGACCATGGCAAATGAAAACAATTTTAAAGAAACCGTAAATTCATTATTCAAGGGAATGGACAGTTTTATTTCTGCGAAAACAGTGGTAGGAGAGGCAATCCATGTAGGCGATACGATTATTCTTCCTCTGATGGATGTATCTTTCGGTGTAGGTGCCGGTGCTTTTTCAGGAGAGAAGAAGGATAACGGCGGTGGCGGAATGGCAGGAAAGATGACTCCCTGTGCAGTGCTTGTGATCCAGAATGGAACAACAAAGCTGGTCAATGTGAAAAATCAGGATGGTCTCACCAAGATCCTTGATATGGTTCCGGATTTTGTAGACCGTTTTACCTCCGGAAAAGGTGACGAAGAATCTGTCGGCGAATCAGAAAAATAATTTTTGCATAGACTATAGCAAACCGATGAAAAAGGTGCAGAAGAATTGGAAAAGCTGTTCGGCTTTATGCTGTTTTTCATAGGGATTGGGATGATAATCGGGATGCTGATCGCAGAAAATGTGGTTCTGGTGGTTTCGGCCGGAGTTTTCCTGTTGTTGGGATATCATCTTTTCTGTCATTAACTTTACAGAAGATTGCGAATATCCCGTTTGACATATGAAATAAAAAAAGACTGTCAGCTCAGGCAGAATATTCGGTAAAGAATATCTGAACAGAGGGACAGTCTTTTTTGCAAAAAAAATACCCCTGTTGCAACAGGGGTAATGGTGTTATTATGCTCTTTCTACTTTACCGGATCTTAAGCAAGAAGTACATACATATGTCTTTCTAGCTCCACCCTCAGCAGTCTTGATTTTAACGGATTTTACGTTAGATTTCCACATTTTATTGGATCTTCTATGTGAATGACTTACATTATTTCCGAAATGAGCAGCTTTCTCACAGATTGCACATTTAGCCATGATAGCACCTCCTTGACGCTTTATTGTTACTGTCGTGCTGTGTGCATAGCGTCTGAACAGTAACCTTGTGTTCAACAGATTACATTGTAACAGATGAATTGTGCTTTTGCAAGCAAAAAAAGGAAAAAACTCAAAAATTATATTTCTTTTTCTGTGAAAAGAGGTTATAATACACTTACATACAATAATGAGCATTGGAGGTAACCATATGAATGGACGTATAGATTCCGGATTAGGTCAGATCATAATTGACACAGATGTAATCGCAACCTACGCAGGAAGCGTTGCTGTAGAATGTTTTGGTATCGTAGGCATGGCTGCAGTCAGTATGAAGGACGGACTGGTAAAGCTTCTTGGAAAGAACAGCCTGAAACATGGCATCAGCGTCAGAATTACAGAGGACAATAAAATCCGCCTGAATTTCCATGTTATTGTGGCATATGGCGTGAATATAAGTACAATTGCAGACAACCTTGTCAGCAATGTCAAATATAAAGTCGAGGCCTTTACAGGAATGGAGATCGATAAGATCGATATTTATGTAGAAGGTGTACGCGCAATTGATTAGGATAGAGGAGGAACTTGTGGTGAATAACAAAACCATAGATGCCAGAATACTTTCCAGGATGTTTCTTGCAGGAGCCAAGAATCTGGAAGCTAAAAAAGAATGGATCAACGAACTGAACGTATTTCCGGTACCGGATGGAGATACAGGAACCAATATGACAATGACGATCATGGCAGCAGCAGCAGAAGTAGGTTCTCTGGGAGAGCCTGACATGGAGTCACTGGCCAAGGCGATTTCTTCCGGTTCCCTGCGCGGTGCAAGAGGTAACTCAGGTGTTATTCTTTCTCAGCTTCTGCGTGGTTTTACCAGAAGTGTTAAGAACAGTAAGGAACTGGATGCCATTGATATCGCGGCAGCCATGGAGAAAGGTGTGGAGACTGCATATAAGGCAGTCATGAAACCGAAGGAAGGAACAATCCTTACTGTTGCAAGAGAGGCTGCTGCCAAGGCTGTAGAGCTTGCGGAGACAGCAGAGGATCTGGATACATTTTTCCAGAGCGTGATCGCTCATGCGGAGGAAACTCTGGCAAAGACACCGGAGATGCTGCCGGTTCTGAAAGAAGCAGGAGTAGTGGATTCCGGTGGACAGGGACTTCTGGAAGTATACCATGGTGCATATGATGGTTTCCTTGGCAAAGAGATTGATTATACACAGTTTGACAAGGCAAAAGGTCCTGCTGTGACTAAGATCGATGCACAGACAGAGGCTGATATTAAATTTGGTTATTGTACAGAGTTTATTATTCTTCTGAACCAGCCGATGTCCGAGGAGACAGAGCATGAATTTAAGAAATTCCTGATGTCTCTTGGTGATTCTATTGTGCTTGTTGCAGATGACGAGATCGTGAAGGTTCATGTTCATACCAATCATCCTGGACAGGCTATTGAGAAAGCCCTTACCTTTGGTGCACTTTCACGTATGAAGATCGACAATATGCGTGAGGAGCATCAGGAGAAGCTTATAAAGGATGCCGAGAAAATGGCGAAAGAACAGGCAGAACAGGAAGAAAAAGAAGAAGCAGCACAGCCGCCGAAGGAAGTAGGCTTTATTTCCGTATCTGTGGGAAAGGGAATGACAGAGATCTTTAAGGAACTGGGTGTGGATTACCTGATCGAGGGCGGTCAGACGATGAACCCGAGTACAGAGGATATGCTCAATGCCATTGCAAAAGTAAATGCAAAGACTATTTATATTTTCCCGAACAATAAGAATATTGTTCTTGCTGCAAACCAGGCAAGGGATCTTACTGAGGATAAAGAGATCGTGGTTGTGCCGACTAAGACCATTCCGCAGGGAATTACTGCCATGATCAGTTATGTGCCCGAGAAGAACAGTGCGGAGAATACTGAGGCTATGCTTCAGGCAATCGAACATGTGAAGACCGGACAGATCACGTATGCTGTGCGTGATACAAGGATTGATGATAAGGAGATCCATGAGGGTGATATGATGGGTATCGGTGATCATGGAATCCTGGCTGTTGGCAAGGACCGCATGGAAGTTGCCAAGGAGACAGTTGCCCAGATGGTGGACGATGAGTCTGAGGTGATCAGTATTTATTATGGTGCTGATACTGAGGAGGCTGAAGCTGAGGAGCTGGCAACGGCTCTGGAGGAGGCTTATCCGGAGTGTGATGTGGAACTGAATGCGGGTGGACAGCCGATTTATTATTATGTTATTTCTGTAGAGTAGGATAATAGAGTTTTTGAGAGAGATAAACGAATAGTTCATGTGATGAAAACGGGTATAGGCCATTGTTGAGGGTGGGTATATCCGTTTTCGTATTATAAAAGGGGGCGGCAGGAAAATATTTGTGTCAGGATGCGGTTTCGGCATCTAAGAGATACCTGCAAATGCATCCTGACACAAATATTTTCCTGCCTGAGATTTGGATAGTGGAAGTTTATTGTCGGCAGATTATTGTGATTGAAGAATGAGGGTTGCTTGATTTGGTTATTTTTTGCAGGGATAAGATAGATAATTTTTACTGGCTGTAAGGGATATTCATAATTATATTGTAGTAGAAAGGAATCGGTGGTATATGTCAACATCTTTGCGTACTTTGAAGGGCGTGGGGGAGAAAACGGAAAAGTTATTTGCGAAAATAGGAGTTACAGATATGGAATCTCTTCTGAGTTATTATCCACGTAATTATGATGCGTATGAGGAGCCTGTTGAGATCCGGTCTCTGGAAGAGGGAGCTGTTGTGGCGATTTCTGTGGCGGTTATAACGGGTGTGTATGTGAATCAGGTACGGAATCTTCAGGTGATCACGACCACTGTGGCAGATCTTACGGGGAAAATTTCTGTTACGTGGTTTAATGCACCGTATCTGCGCTCTGCAGTCAGGAAAGGCAGCAGGTTTGTTCTGCGGGGGCGTGTCGTCAGGAAGCAGGGGAAGCTGCAGATGGAGCACCCTGAGATTTTTACGCCTGCGGCTTATGAGGAGATTCTGCACAGTCTTCAGCCGATTTATGGACTGACTGCGGGGCTTTCTAATAAGACGATCGTGAAGCTGATCCATCAGGTGCTTGATGAGCAGAAGCTTCAGGCAGAGTATCTGGCAGATGAGTATAAGGAGAGGTATCACCTGGCAGACAGGAATTTTGCGATTCCTGCGATTCATTTTCCCAAAAATATGCAGGAGCTGTTAGCTGCAAGGAGAAGGTTGGTGTTTGACGAGTTTCTTCTTTTTATTCTTGCTGTGCAGTCTTTGAAGGAGAAGACGGAAGAAGCACCGAATGCGTTTCCCATGCATCCGGTGTGGACGACAGAGCAGATTATTGAAAGTCTGCCCTATGATCTGACAAAGGCGCAGTTGAATGTGTGGCATGAGATTGAGAGGGATTTAAGCGGCCAGGCTCTGATGTCCAGACTGGTTCAGGGAGATGTAGGAAGTGGTAAGACGATCCTTGCGTTTCTTGCAATGATCATGACTGTGGAGAATGGATATCAGGCAGTGCTTATGGCACCTACGGAGGTTCTTGCAAGGCAGCATTTTCAGGCAATGGAGAAGTTGCTGCAGGAACAGAATATTGATTTGGGGCATCCGGTTTTGCTGACAGGATCAGATACTGCGAAGGAGAAAAGGGAAAAATATGCGCTGATCGCGTCAAAAGAGGCTAACCTGGTGATTGGAACGCATGCGCTGATTCAGGAAAAAGTGCAGTACAATAATCTTGGACTGGTTATTACAGATGAGCAGCATCGTTTTGGTGTGAAACAGAGGGAAGCACTGACTACTATGGGAAACCCGCCTAATGTGCTGGTGATGAGTGCTACACCGATTCCAAGGACGCTGGCGATCATTATATACGGGGATCTGGATATTTCAGTAATTGATGAACTTCCTGCGCAGAGACTTCCCATTAAAAATTGTGTGGTGGATACTTCTTACAGGCCGAAGGCTTATTCCTTTATGGAGAAGCAGATCCGTCAGGGACGGCAGGTTTATGTGATCTGTCCAATGGTGGAGGAGAGCGAAGGGATGGATGGGGAAAATGTGCTGGATTATACCCTGAAGCTTCGCAATGTTTTTTCGCCGGATATAAAGATTGCTTCTCTTCATGGAAAGATGAAAGCGAAAGAGAAGAATGTGATCATGGAGGCTTTTGCCACAGGGGAAATTCAGATCCTGGTATCTACTACTGTAGTTGAGGTAGGAGTGAATGTGCCTAATGCTACAGTGATGATGGTGGAGAATGCCGAGCGTTTCGGGCTGGCACAGCTTCATCAGCTTCGCGGGCGTGTCGGTAGAGGGGAATATCAGTCATATTGCATTTTTATGCAGGGAAATGGTGCAAAGGAAATTTCTAAACGTCTGCAGATCCTGAACAAATCCAATGATGGATTTTATATTGCAGGAGAGGATCTGAAGCTTCGCGGTCCTGGTGATCTTTTTGGAATCCGCCAGAGTGGTCTGCTGGAATTTAAACTGGGGGACATCTATCAGGATGCGGATATCCTGAAGGCTGCCAGTGAAACGGCTTCGGAGATTCTGTCCCTTGATGCGGATTTAAGCCTTCCGCAGAATGAGGAACTTCAGAGGAGACTTTCGGCATATATGAAAGAAGATCTGCAGAATCTAGGACTATAGAAAATGACGGATACAGAGTAAAAAATAATACTGTTCATGTTACTGTTCATAAGATGCCTAAATTATAAAAACAGAAAAACATTGCAAAAGCAGAAGATTCGTAGTATTCTATTTTCATAAAAGAATGTTACTGTTTATCATATTTTCGGTAACATAAGAATACCTGTAACTGTACAAAACTGAGCAGTTACGAATACTTATACCTTGTAAGGAGGCTAATCATATGGCAACAAAAGCAACTACAGCAGATCTCAACACATCCACTGCGAAGACAACCGAAGTTAAAGAGGCTCCTGCTAAGACAACTGCTGAAGAAGTAGCTGTAAATAAAGAAGCAGACAAGAAAGAAACTGATAACAAAGAGACAGTAAAGAAAGAAACTGCTGAAGCAGAAACTGTAAAGAAAGAAACAACAGCGAAGAAACCGGCAGCAAGAAGAACAAGAAAGACTGCAGAAAAGAAATCAGCAGAAGCAGAGAAAGAAACCGAGAAGAAAGAAACAGCTAAAGCAGCAGACACTGTAGAAAAGAAACCGGCAGAAACAGAGAAAGAAGCCGAGAAAAAAGAGACAGCTAAAACAACAAAGACTGCTGCAAAACCAACGAAAAGAACTACAAAGAAGGCTCCTGCTAAGACAGCTGAGAAACCGGCTGAAGAGACAGCTGCCGAGAAGAAGACAACAAGAAGAACCACTAAGAAAGAAGCAACAGCAGAAGTATATATTCAGTTCATGGGCAGAGAAGTATATACAAAAAATATTTTAAGTAATGTCAGAAGAATCTGGACAGACGAACTGGGTAAAAAGGAGAAAGATCTCAAAGATATTAAGATTTATATCAAACCTGAAGAGAACAAAGCATATTATGTAATTAACGGTGATATTACAGGTTCTGTGTGGATCTGACATATAAAAGATAAGAACAATTTTCAAATCTTATGGCAATCACATAAATCAGTTACTTGAGAATGATCAGAATAATAAGTTAAGTAATGAAGTAATCACAGACAGGTTTAATGACCTGTCAGGTTAAGACATTGAGAAACTCAGATGATAGCATAAATTCATCTGAGTTTTTTGTGCTTTCGGTTATAAAAAAATTGAGACATACCTGCTACTTGACAAAAATTATCAGTTAGTATAAGCTATCTGCATAAGGTTATTGAGAAAAATCGGATATAGCAATGATAACCAAATACAAATACAAAAGGTGAGCGACTGAAAATGACATTAAAAGATTTGGAAATCGGAAAAAGTGCTGTGATCACGTCGGTTGGCGGCAAGGGTGCCCTGCGTCAGCATTTCCTGGATATGGGTATGATTCCGGGAGCTGAGGTCACAGTCGTGAAGTTTGCACCCATGGGAGATCCCATGGAATTACAGGTACATGGATATGAACTGACGTTAAGACTTGCGGAAGCAGAGCAGATAGAAATCGAACAGATCCCGAAGCGAAGCAGAAGTCACGCCGGAATAGAGGCTGTAAGCGACCTGGCACATCCGGGACTTGGAGAGGATGGAAAGTATCATTCCAGAGAAGATGAACATCCACTGCCTGAGGGAACTACACTGACGTACGCATTGGTGGGAAATCAGAACTGTGGAAAAACTACACTGTTTAACCAACTGACAGGTTCCAGTCAACATGTGGGAAACTTTCCAGGAGTAACGGTGGATCGTAAGACCGGTTCGATTAAAGGCCATCCGGATACAGAAATCACAGACCTTCCGGGAATTTATTCCATGTCCCCTTACAGCAGTGAGGAGATTGTCTCCAGAAATTTTGTCCTAGATGAGAAACCAAGTGCGATCATCAACATTGTGGATGCTACCAATATTGAGAGAAACCTGTATTTGACCATGCAGCTTCTGGAGATGGATATTCCTATGGTAGTTGCAATGAACATGATGGATGAAGTGCTGGGAAATCAGGGTTCTATAGATGTAAATAAGATGGAATCGCTGCTTGGAGTACCTGTAATCCCTATTTCCGCAGCAAAGAATGAAGGGGTTGATGAGCTGGTTGACCATGCGTTACATATAGCGAAATATCAGGAACATCCGCTGCGTCAGGATTTCTGTGATAAGAGTGACCATGACGGTGCAGTACACCGCTGTATTCATGCGGTCATGCACCTGATTGAGGATCATGCGGCGCAGGCTGATATTCCTACCCGTTTTGCAGCAACCAAGGCAATTGAGGGAGATCCGCTGATTCTTGAGAAGCTGAAGCTGGACACAAATGAGACGGAGATGCTGGAGCATATCGTACAGCAGATGGAAACAGAGCGTCAGGTTGACAGAAGTGCTGCGATCGCAGATATGCGTTTTGACTTTATTGAGCGTTTGTGTGAACAGACAGTTGTAAAGCCAAAAGAGAGTAAGGAGAGAATCAGAAGTGAGAAAATTGATAAGATTCTTACAGGAAAATATACAGCGATTCCCTGTTTCATCGGAATCATGGTACTGGTATTTTATCTTACCTTTAATGTGATCGGAGCGTGGCTTCAGGGGCTTCTGGAGATTGGAATTGATAAGGTTTCTGCGCTGGTAGATGTAGCACTGACAGCAGCAAATGTAAACAGTGCCATGCATAGCCTGGTCATTGATGGTATTTTTACAGGTGTGGGAAGTGTACTCAGTTTTCTGCCGATTATCGTAACCCTGTTTTTCTTTCTGTCTCTTATGGAAGACAGCGGATACGTTGCACGTGTTGCTTTTGTGATGGACAAACTTCTGCGTAAGATCGGCCTTTCCGGAAGAAGCATTGTACCAATGCTGATCGGATTCGGATGTACGGTTCCGGCTGTTATGGCCACACGTACACTTACAAGTGAGCGTGACAGAAAGATGACGATTTTGCTGACTCCATTTATGAGCTGTACTGCGAAGTTGCCGATTTATTCTTTCTTTGTAAGTGCTTTTTTCCCGAAGAAGGGCGGATTTATTATGGCAGGTCTTTACCTGCTTGGAATTTTGGTGGGAATCCTGGCGGCATTTTTGTATAACAGAACTCTTTTCAAGGGAGATCCCGTCCCGTTTGTCATGGAACTTCCCAATTACCGGCTGCCGGGAGCAAGGAATGTAGGTCAGCTTTTGTGGGAAAAAGCAAAAGATTTCCTGCAGAGAGCGTTTTCTATTATCCTGCTTGCATCAATGATAATCTGGTTCCTGCAGAGCTTTGATCTGCATTTAAATCTTGTAAAAGATTCTGCAGACAGTATTCTGGCAATGGTGGCGGGAGTCCTGGCACCTATATTTAAACCAATCGGACTGGGAGACTGGAGAATCTGTACAGCTCTTATCAGCGGATTTATGGCAAAAGAGAGCGTGGTATCTACTCTGGAAGTACTTTTCAGTGGAAATATTGCCTCTGTACTGACTCCGCTGGCAGCAGCATCCCTGCTGGTATTCAGTTTGCTCTATACACCATGTGTGGCGGCTATCGCTTCGATCAAACGTGAAATGGGCAGTAAATGGGCTGTTGGTGTTGTGGTATGGCAGTGTGTGATTGCCTGGGTGGCTGCACTGATCGTACATCTGATAGGGATGATCTGATTTTATTAATTCGCTTTTATAGAAAAACCGATGGATTTGACTGTTTTCAGTCATCACCATCGGTTTTTTTCAGTTCCTCAACTGAGAGGCTTTTATCTGATTAGTACTGTCCGCCCTGGGAACCACTAGACATCTGTCTTTCCTGGGCTTCGATCATCTTTTTCATAATAATATCAGAACAACTTTCCCTGAATTTCCAGTTTGATGGGAGATGATCTGATTTTCTAGCAGAAAATTATATTACCATTTTTGATATGACAATCTCTTTATGGGTTTCATTATAGTACTGAAACCCTGAAAAAACTATAGAAATCTTACGAAATTGCTATAGTTTTTTTAAAAGAGACAGAAAAGAGACTAAAAGAGACAAGTGGTCTCTTTTGTCTCTTTTTGATTCGGTAGCAATTCCGCAAAATAATGCAATCTGGAATGAATTTTGGTTACTGTTCACACATTACTATTCCGCAAGGTGTTTTGGCATGAATATGCCAAAATCCCGAGACATACAAGCCAAAATTCCAT
>ERZ780150.1658-NODE-1658-length-13663-cov-2.718401_pt1 | contig 13663 bp, 9 predicted proteins | sample MGYA00511019_ERZ780150 | MGnify/ENA primary metagenome ERZ780150 (study PRJEB29588, sample SAMEA2151633) | human gut metagenome | biome: human gut; feature: human-associated habitat; material: faeces | place: Denmark | collected 2008/2010 ...
ATGAAAACCATTGGAGCCACCCCTCTGATGGTTAAAGTGGAAGGTAGAATGCAGACTTGCCCATAATGGTCTGGCGGTGGATGGGGGTAATATTCCAGAATGCACGGTTACTCCTTGAAAGAGGGGGGGCGGTATGTTCTCCCTCTTATGGCTGGAATCCTGTTCTTTTGATTTAACTTGAGATAAAGGGTTGGTATGAAGATGGATATTACAGAAAAGACGCTTGGAATAGTCATTCTGAACTATTTAAATTACAAAGATACTCTCGAGTGCGTGAAATCTTTACTGGGACAATCATATAAAGCGTTTTATATTGTCATAGTGGACAATCATTCAGCCAATGAGTCATATCAGGTACTTCGGAATAAATTTTCTGGTGTTGAAAATATCTCCGTTGTTCAGACTTCTGCGAATCTAGGATTTGCAAAAGGGAATAATCAAGGAATTAAGATTCTGAAGGAGATGGGAATTCGAAAAGTACTAGTATCAAACAATGACGTTATTTTCTTTGACAAGTATTATCTTGAGCATCTGGTTGATTTAAAGTATAAGTCTTGCGTCGGTATGATCGGCACTGCCATTATTAATGCTGATGGCGGAAACCACAATCCTGTTCCCGTAAGTAACCTCACATACGGACGATTTAGAATGTATGAGATAGCTGCAAGCTTTAAATGTTGGTCCACTAGGTATGTGCCCGGCATTAAGAAGTTGTACGACTTCAAACACTCTCTCGTCAAAAAGGAAACAAGTAGTCAACATATTGATGGATCACGTACGCACATTTTGAATCCAGAATTTGAGATGCTGCATGGATCCGTGTTGTATTTCACTGAGAATTTTCTTAATGAATATGATGGCTTCTATCCTGGGACGTTTCTTTACGTTGAAGAAGACATACTGAACTTGCTTTGCCAGCGTACTGGGATGAGGCAGATGTATGTTTCGTCGATTGTTGTGAAGCATAAAGAAGACGGAAGTAGTGACATGGCGTGGGAAAATCGCGATAAAAGAAAGATGAAGAGTCATTATCAGCGGCAGAGTCTACGATGCTTAGACTCCTTGCGGAGGAAACCTGTTGATCAATTAAAGAGTGCATTTCTTCAATGTTAGTTTTATGAAAAGTAGGATTAGTTGGAGTAATACTTGTTAAATGCTTAGTTGAATTTATATAATTATTTTACAATGAGTGTTGTAGCTTTCATGCTCTTTTTCCAAAGAATTGAATTGAAGACAGACTGTGTCTTCTTGTCAATGGAGTATTTAGATAGTTTATTAGAAAGCATCTAATATTGAAGAAGCGATCATTAAAGAAAAATGCATTGTTAAATGCAATACGGCAAATAACGTCGGCTTTATTTCCTCTGATAACGGTTCCGTATGCCACAAGAGTCCTAGGTGCGGAGCATTATGGTCTTGTCAATTTTTCGGCATCGATTATTAATTATTTTGTACTGATTGCAGGATTAGGTATCTCTTCGTATGCTGTTCGTGAGGGGGCAAGAGTCAGAAATGACCAAACAAAAATTAATCAATTTGCTTCTCAGATGTTTACGATCAATGTTATCTCGACGATATGCTCATATGCGTGTTTGATTTTCTTTCTTGTTATATGGCCTCAAAACCATAATCTCGTTTTATTGTTGCTTGTTCAAAGTTCTCAGATAATTGCCACAACTTTGGGAATGGACTGGGTCAACAATGTTTATGAAGATTTCTTTTATATCACAATTAGATACATTATTTTTCAATGTCTCGCGTTAGTGGGCATGTTCATTTTTGTACATGGACCTAATGATTATCTTGCATATGCGTTTTGTATGATTTTATCGGTGGTTGGCGGCAATCTATGCAATATTGCCTACATCCGGAAATATGTTCACGTTTCCCTAACTAAGAAAATAGATATGGGTAGACATCTCAAACCGATTCTTGTCCTTTTTAGTAATAGTGTGGCAACTATCCTTTATATTACAGCGGGCATAACAATACTTGGTATTTTAATGTCGAATACCGAAGTTGGCATATATAGCGTTCCGGTCAAAATTTACACTATTATTAAAAATATCATTAACGCCGTTATTATGGTCACTGTCCCTAGGGTGTCATTTTATATTGGGCAGCAGCATATTAAAGAGTCGAAGCTGCTTTTGGATAAAACACTAAACATTATTGTTGTTCTCGTTTTTCCCGCGATGATTGGTCTGGCGTTCTTGGCGGAACCAATTATTACCATTATATCTGGTGCTGAGTTTTCTTCAGGCGCAGTCTCTCTAAGGTTGCTCTGCGTTGCATTGCTTTTTGGCAATCTTGCGTGTTTTTTCGCTAATGCTGTTCTACTTCCTTTTAAGAGAGAAAAATTCTTTTTACAGGCAACTTGTATTGCTGCAATTTGTAATGTCGCACTTAATTTTATGCTGATTCCTTTATGCGGAATTAAGGGACCGGCAATAGCTACGATTGTCTCTGAGTTTATTGTGATGGTTTACAGTGCATTTAAAGCTAGAGAGGTATATATACCTAGTACTTTTTTAAAAAATCTGGGGCAGACCTCTATTGGATGTGTCACTATTTGTTTGATTTGCTATGTGACTCGTATGCTTATTACAAAGCCTTTTTTTGATATTCTCATAAGTGTGACGTTATCTTTAATTGCTTATGGATTAACGATGATTCTCATGAGAAATGAAATCATTCGGTCTCTTGTTCGCATGATTATTAGTGTTGTAAGAGATAAGTAAAATTCCTTATGTCATCTCTTCATAACATAGACGGTGTGAATTACGGAAGATTGATTAAACAATGTTAATAATTTCCAATCTTTAGCATCTTGGTTTTGTTATTGCCTTTAGCGCTTTTTTAAAATTATGCTTCTCTTTAACGGAGACAAGCTTTCTTCTTGTATTTGTGCCATCTACATTATAAGAAGGTTCGTCCATATGAGGGGGGATAATTAGACACAAGTGTATTGAGTAGAATGGAGAAGTTTTGCATAGGTTCGATTCTCTTAAAATTGCTGTTGCCGGAACGGGCTACGTGGGCTTGTCGCTTGCGACGCTGCTGTCGCAGCATCACCAGGTCACCGCGGTGGACATCATTCCGGAGAAGGTCGAGAAGATCAACAAGCGTATTAGTCCGATTCAGGACGAGTACATCGAGAAATACTTCGCGGAGAAGGAACTGGACCTGACCGCCACGCTGGACGGGGAGAAGGCATACGCGGACGCGGACTTCGTGATCATCGCGGCGCCCACGAACTACGACAGCAGGAAGAACTTCTTCGACACCTCCGCGGTGGAGGCCGTGATCGATCTGGTCATGAAGGTCAACCCGGACGCGATCATGGTGATCAAGTCCACAATCCCGGTCGGCTACACCAAGTCGATTCGCGAGAGGACCGGTTCCAGGAACATCATCTTCAGTCCGGAGTTCCTGCGTGAGAGCAAGGCCCTGTACGATAACCTGTACCCAAGCCGCATCATCGTCGGAACCGACCTGGACGACGGGCGTCTTGCGGATGCCGCGCACACGTTCGCGGCCCTGTTGCAGGAGGGTGCCATCGAGAAGGACATCAGGACCCTGTTCATGGGGTTCACCGAGGCGGAGGCCGTCAAACTGTTCGCGAACACGTATCTCGCGCTGCGCGTGAGCTATTTCAACGAGCTGGACACGTACGCGGAGTCGAAGGGGTTGGACACCCGGCAGATCATCGACGGCGTGTGTCTGGACCCGCGCATCGGCACGCACTACAACAACCCGAGCTTCGGGTACGGCGGCTATTGCCTGCCGAAGGACACGAAGCAGCTGCTCGCGAACTATCAGGATGTGCCGGAGAACCTGATCGAGGCGATCGTGGAGTCGAACCGCACTCGTAAGGAGTTCATCGCTGATCGTGTGTTGGCCAAAGCCGGCAGCTATGGATATGACGAGAACAATGAATACGATAAGGGCGCCGAGAAGCCTGTGACGGTTGGCGTGTATCGCCTCACGATGAAGTCGAATTCGGATAATTTCCGCCAGTCGTCGATCCAGGGCGTGATGAAGCGCGTGAAGGCGAAGGGCGCGACGGTGATCGTGTACGAGCCGACTTTGGAGAATGGTGCTACGTTCTTCGGTTCTGAAGTGGTGAATGATCTTGACGAGTTCAAGAATCGTTCGAATGTCATCGTGGCGAATCGATATAATTCCTGCCTGGATGATGTGCAGGATAAGGTCTACACCCGCGATCTGTTCAAACGCGACTGAAACGAATCAAGGATTCCGTAAATGTTAAACGACTCATTTGTGCAGCATGTTTTTATCGTGGGATCAAAGGGCATCCCCGGTAACTACGGTGGCTATGAAACGTTCGTGGATAGGCTCACTGAGTACCACCAGAACAATCCGAATTTGAAATACCATGTGGCGTGCAAAGCTAAAGATACCAAGACTTTTGAATATCATAATGCCGATTGCTTCGATGTGAAGGTGCCCAGCATTGGACCTGCTCAGGCGATTTATTATGATGTTGCTGCACTGAATCAGTGCGTGAGGTACATCAAGAGGCATAATATTCAACATCCGATTGTGTATATTCTTGCTTGCCGCATTGGACCGTTTGCCGCTCATTTTCAGAGGGTAATTCATAAGCTGGGTGGAAAGCTGTATATCAATCCGGATGGACACGAGTGGATGCGTGCCAAGTGGAGCGCGCCAGTACGCAAGTACTGGAAAATCTCCGAGCAATTGATGACCAAGCATTGTGACTTGCTTATCTGTGACAGCAAAAACATCGAGAAGTATATTCATGATGAGTACGGCAAATATAATCCGAAGACTACGTTTATCGCATACGGTGCTGAGACGCGTAAGAGCAAACTAGCTGATGATGATCCGAAACTGATTGCTTGGTATAAGGAGAAGGGTCTTTCACCGAAGTCATATTATTTGGTTGTTGGACGTTTCGTACCGGAAAACAATTATGAAACCATGATTCGCGAATTCATGAAGAGTCATTCTAAACGCGACTTTGCGCTTATTACCAATGTGAGTGACAAGTTCCTGGAAGAGTTGAAGGAAAAGACTCACTTCGATCAGGATCCTCGCATCAAATTCGTGGGAACCGTATATGACAAAGAACTGCTCATGAAGATTCGTGAGAACGCGTATGGGTATTTCCACGGTCATGAGGTTGGAGGAACCAATCCGAGTCTGTTGGAGGCTCTTGGATCTACCGATTTGAATCTGCTGCTGGATGTTGGGTTCAATCGTGAGGTTGCTGAGAATTCTGCTTTGTACTGGACCAAGCAATCGGGTAATTTGGCTTCGCTTGTTGATTGGGCTGATGGAATGAATGCTGATGAGATTTCCGAATTAGGGAAGAAAGCATCTCTACGTATTGTTGAAGCATATTCTTGGCAGCATATAGCTGATGAATATGAGGGTTGTTTTTCTTTGATGTCAGAGTGAAACTATGCGTAATGATAGTGGAAGCTATGGCGTGCTGCTTTATTCTGAGAACCTATAGAGAAGTGAGACGGATGTTTAATGGAAAAATTGGTTAGTATAATTATTCCAGCTTATAACACTGAGAAGTACATTGGAAACTGTATTGAATCCGTTATAAAGCAGACGTATCATAATCTTGAGGTGATTATAGTCAATGATGGTTCAGAAGATAATACTTTAGAAATAATCACTAAAGCTAGACTTCGGGATAATCGCATTGTTGTTATTAATCAAGAAAATAACGGTCCATCAGCTGCAAGAAATGCAGGATTGAAAATTTGCCGTGGGGATTATGTATTTTTCTTGGACTCTGATGATTGGTTGATTCCAAACTGTATAGAAAAACTGATAAGCATTGAAAAAAAGAAGAAAGTAGATATTATTTTTTTTGATTATTATAAGAATTTTGCAGGGAAAGATATTGAACATTTTACCTATAAAAAAGATTTCTATTATAGAGTAGGCAAAAATTCTGCGCTTTGGGATATGCGTACCATAACACCGTGGGGAAAGCTATATTCACGAAAATGCATTGAAGGCATTTATTTTGATGAACAGATGAAAACAGCAGAAGATGTTGATTTTAATTTTAGAGTGTATAAACAAGTTAAGTCAGCATTTTATGTCCATGAATGCCTTTTGCACTACAGGATTTTGGAACAATCAGCGATCCATGGATATGACTCCAATGTAGAGAGTAAATTTGCTTATCCAATAAAGAAAATTTACTCTTATATGAAAACAGATAGTTTGGAAAGCTTGAGTGCTTATTATTCTTTTGCTGCAATTGCGTATATTGTTATTTGTCAAAATGGCGTAGTCCGAAATAATGATATTTCGTATACTGAAAAGTTAAAGCAAATTCGTTCCATTTCTACGGAAGAATGGGTTATCGATTTGTTTCACAATATAAAGAAAATCAATATTCCATTTTCTAGGAAATTAATTATTTTCTCTTCTAAGATAGGCCTCTACTCAATGATGGTTATTGCAGCTACTATTAGAAAGAAACTAAAAAAATGAACAGTACACCTAAACGGATTCTCCATATTACGGAGATGTTGTCAGCTGCTGGAATTGAATCATTCATAATGAATGTCTATCGAAATATAGATAGAAGTAAAATTCAATTTGATTTTTTAGTCTTACGTGATCAAAAAGAATTTTACGATGATGAAATAGCTTCTTTAGGCGGAAAGAAGTACTGTATTCATTCTGATATTGAGAATACACTACTAAGAGTGCTTGAGGAGTCTCATCAGATTAAAGTTTTTTTGAAGAAGCATCATTACGATATTGTACATGTACATTATACAACGCCGCTTAGAGCTTTCTATCTAAAAGCGGCCAAAGAGGCTGGTGTCCCAGTCCGCATATATCATTCCCATAGTGCCGCAGTGAGTGGAAAATCTAAATTAAAACTAGCGATTTACAAGTACTGCCAAACTCTCATTGATAAATACGCTACAGACTGTTTCGCTTGTTCAGAAGCGGCGGCAGAATGGGTTTTTTCAAAAAAAATACTTAATGAAAATAGAGTTCAAATAGTTCATAATGGTATTGATATTAATCGATTTTTATTTAATAACTCAATTCGTGAAAAAATTAGAACACAATTGAGTTTGGGCAATAGTTTTACAATCATCAATACGGGAAGATTCACCGAACAAAAGAATCAGAGTTTTATATTAGATATTGTTGATGTCTTAAAAAAAGATAGGCATGATGTAAAACTGCTGTTACTCGGTGATGGCCCTTTGAAAGGTTTGTATAAATCAAAAGTAAGGCAGCTTGGGTTAAGTGACATTGTTCTGTTTTTAGGTGTAAAGCCAAATGTACAAGATTATTTGTCCGCTGCTGATTGCTATTTGATGCCTTCTCTCTATGAAGGATTACCGGTTGCTGGAATAGAAGCTGAATGTTCAGGTTTACCATGCTTCTTTTCGGACGACATTACAAAGGAAGTGAGACTGAGCGATCAGGCACATTTTCTTCCGCTAAGTCTTGGGGAAAAAGGTTGGGCAAGCGAGGTTATGAAATATGATTTTGGAGAATCTAGGTTGAAGATGGCTGATTCTGTTAAGAATGCTGGATATGACATCCAAGATGTAGCAAAAAGTATGGGGGCTTTCTATTTGTTGAAAGCGCAAGGAAGATAATCAAATTAAAGGAGACACTGAATCTTAGGGGGATATATCGCCATTCTGCAAAATTTAGCAAAGATCGGAATTGTCTGGATTATCGGAGATGATGCCTATTCCAAACATAAACAGTTTTAGACAAACTGGTAATGATGATCGGCTTTTTAAGCATGGAATATACTTGAGGAAGAAAGACGATGACCATTTGAGGGTATGTATCGCCTAACGTTAGAGCCGTACTCACTAAACGATTGTTATTGGATAACTTAGCTTAAATGTTTTCGATGGAGATATAATGATATCTGTTATAATTCCTGTCTACAATGCAGAAAAATACATTATTGCCTGTTTAAACTCTATAAAGATGCAGAATGTTGATCTGGAAGTCATTTGTGTAGATGATGGTTCTACTGATAATTCAGGAAAAGTAATAAAAGAATACTGTACTTCGAACCATTTCGTGAAATATCTGTATCAGCAGAACGCTGGGGCTCCCGCAGCAAGAAATAATGGATTGGAACATGCCGCAGGGGAGTATGTAATTTTCTTTGATGCAGATGACCTGCTATTTCCTAATGCTCTAAAAAACATGCTTCATAGTATGACTATTAATTCTGCTGATGTTGTAATGGGAAATTACGATGAGATTGATGAACAGGGGCATTTCTTAAGGAAAATGAATCAGCGTGATTGTGTTGTTGGTTTAGATAAGAATTGGCAATTCGTTCTTTGTGCACCTCTCCCAGGAAACAAGCTGTTTAAAAAAACATTTCTTAACTCTCATGGGATAAAATTTGAACCGTTAAAAATCGGTCAAGATTTAAATTTGTATTTGAAAATACTGGCTATTGCAAAAATAGTTCTACTAGATCAAGAAGTTATGGGATATAGAATTGTTCAGGGAAGTATTAGTAGACAATATTCTTTAAAAATTCTTGATATTTGCAATTCAATAGATAATGTCAAAGAGTATTATGCAACATTAGGTAAAACTAATGACTATAAAAAATATATTTCTATCGCAGAATTAATTGCTTATCGTTCTCAGTTGGCTAAAATTCGTTTCTTCACGAGTGAAGATCAAAAGAATAAGATAATTGAAGTTTTGGGAAGAAGAATTAGGAAGAGTTATCTTCCAAGCAAAGTTCTTTTAAAAACTTATCTTAAAGAAAGGATTAAATGCAGTATTATCTTATGTATGACTTTTTTTAATTTGTATTAAAATCGTTACTATTCAGTAGACACTTCGGCTATTCGTGAATATATCTATAAACATTATGTCAGCCAAGGCGGTATCTGTTCCAGTTATAAGTTTTTTGATGTTGCTTTCATAATAATTCTTAGTACTTTAAGCTTAATCTAGTATACTCATTTTATATTAAGGTATGTTAAATGTTTTTTTTGTCAACGAGCGATAGACGAAAATTATTTATGCAACTTCCACTCTCATATTTCTTTGCTGAAGTATATCTAATAACTATTATCATTTTGAATGCTTTAGTAGAAAGAAAATCTTCAAGTAGTGCCCTACTTTTTATTCTGCTTGTCGGAGTTATGGCAGCTCTTTCAATTACTGCCGAAAAGAAGCTTCTTATTGCCTCATTGACTTTTATTTCTTTAATGCAAGTTTTTTACAGTCTGTTGAATTATTCGTCAACGCGTATCTTTTTATTTTTATTACTTGCGACCGTTTTTTTTTATATTATTAAAGCGTTTAGATTTAAATACGGCGATTCCTTACTTAAAAATATTTTATATGTCGGTGTGCTTCATGTTATTTTATGTTTTTTTGAAACTTTTACACACTACAATCCTTTTATCTCGCTTCTTGGGATAGAAGCTTTTAACGGCGACTCAACTTCTAGTTATCGAGCAACTGGAATTACCGCACATCCTATTACTGGATCGGTGTTTTCGATATCTATTGCAATTATTGCTTTAGGGTTTTATAATCAATCTAGGAATAAGCGTTATCTCCTACTGTCTACGCTATCTCTTGTGACTACTGTACTTATGCAGACAAGATCTGTGTATGTTGTTATGATGTGTACGCTTCTTATACTTTTAGCAATTAAGAAACATAAGAAGGTATCTGAAATTCGCATTAGGATTTTTCCTGTACTATTGTTTATATTTTTAGCTGTTATATTTTTTTCGATTTCTGTGTCTCCTAATTCGTATTTGTACTCCATGACTTTTGGTCGTTTTTCAACTCTTTTGGATTCTGGCTCTTTTTTGCAAAGATCTGGGTCAATTTCTTTTTTACTTCAATACCTATCTAAAAAAATGACATTAGCGACCTTTTTGGGGAATGGATTTGGTTCGCTTGCACATTATCTCAATGTGAATAATATTTATTTTGTTTCGAAAGATTTTTTTACAGTTGATAATCAATATGTAACAGCTTTTTTTGAAATTGGTATTTTGGGCTACATGCTCTTTTTGATTCTTCTTTCCTTAATATTGATACCTGGATTTAAGACGATGCATATGAGTGATATCTCTATTGTAAGAATGATTGGAACTCCACAAGCTATGTGCATTGCATTACTCTTCTCGGTTTTTTTCTTTGAATGTTATGATAAGCCTGTTGTCTTATGTATGCTGATGCTTGCTTTGGCTTTTTGTAGCTCTTTCAGGGAAAAATATGATATGCGTTGATAATGCCCAAAATCCTGCATACTTTCGGATTTTGCCCTTGATATAGGAAGACGTGGTCTGCGCCTTGTGTGCTTTTTCATTCAACAAAGCAAAGCGCGATTGGAAACCAAGAGGCAAAATCATGCTTGGGCATTATACAGATTGACTGGCACATATTTGAAACTTGGTTGACCAGCTCTTTACCAAGAAGATTACCGAGTTATTAGACGCGATGCCCGATACCTAGGCCAACGTGTTCGAATTGAAGATGTCGAAGCCCAAGGTCGCAATGTTCGAGTCGGCGGTGGTAAAAGTTACCGGAGGCGCAAGAAAGCCTTGAGGATAGCTTCCACATGTACCTAGCCGGATGAGCGCATGCTAGGTAATAAGAACGAGTGGGGATGCTGTCATAGATCTTAAGTGAATGTCTGCCTGTCTCAAGGCCACTGGCTGTTAGAATCCTCTCACCACCATGCGAGGTATATGTGATGAAAGGACCTAACACCTAGCAGTCTTGAAACAGCAGATATTCACATAGATATTGATTCCCTTATTTTCCTTACATTTGAAGCTAAAATACGTAAGAATGTAGATATTATCGTTCTTCTGTTCAGGGACATTAGCGTCCCATCGCGATAATTCCTTTATCCTTTCAGCTTATTTTGGGTTCAAAAAGGTGGCTCCAATGGTTTTCATTGAGGCCACCCCTCTGATGGTGTTTTACGGAGCGTTGAGAGTCACATCATTTGTTGGTTACCGCGCAGTTTGGTGTGACGTCGGTCACGGCCTGCCCGCCCGAGACGGCCGCGGACTCGCCCTTCACGTCGTACAGCTTCCCGCCGTTGTCATCCGTCGTGGAACCATACGAGAACGACAGGCCGACCTTCGTGGAGCCCGCGGAAGGCACCGTGGCCTTCCACCAGCCTCCGCACGCCTGCGTCATCTCCACGCCGCCGGTCGTGTCCGGACTGCCGTACACGCGCCACTGCACACGCACGCGCGACTGCGTGGACGAGGGACGGTACCAGACCGTCGCGGATTTCAGGGACTGGCCGACGGTCCCGAACGTCCACTGCTGGGAACGGTACCCGTTGGCGGTGTAGATCTGCACGTTCGAACCGTTCGCGGCCTTGCCGTCCTTCACGTCCAACGCCATGGACGGGGAAAGCGCGGACACCAGTTTGTACACCGATCCGCTCCTGACCGCCACCCACTTCTGCGAACAGTAGGAGTTCGGCGCGTACTGCTGCACGTTCGAACCGTTCGCGGCCTTGCCGTCCTTCACATCCAGCGCCTTGCCGGAATTCACGTTCCTCAGCGTCACGTAGCCCTTCGAGTCGTGCGAAACCGTCCACCGCTGCGCCTTCGTCCCGTTCGACGACCACAGCCGCGCGTTCGCGCCGTCCTTCGCGGAGCCGTCCGCCACGTCCAGGACCATGCCGTCCTTCAGCGCGGTCGACACCGTGTACGTGCCGTCCTCCAGATCCGACGCGTGGGCCTTCGCCAACGCGTCCAGCTCGGCGTACGGATCCTGCGCCTCGACCGTGACCTCGACGGACGCGCTCTTGCCGCCCGCGGTCGCGGTGACCGTGGCCTTGCCGGCCTTCGACCCGGCGGTGACCACGCCGGTGCCCATCACGTTCGCGACGCTCGAGTCCGAGCTCGTCCACGTGACCTTGCGGTCCGTCGCGTTGTCGGGCTTGACCGTCGCGGTCAGCTGCGCGCTCGCCCCGGACTTCAGGGAGAGCTTGCCGTCCGAAACGCCATCACCAGAGACCGACACCGACTCGACCGGGACCGGATTATCAGCCACAGCAACAACGACCGAAGCCGTCTTACCGCCAGCAGTCGCTGTAATCGTTGCAGTGCCAGCCTTCACAGCGGTGATCTTGCCGTCGGACACCTTAGCCACAGAACTATTCGAGCTGGTCCAAGAGACCGTCTTGTCCGTCGCGTTCGACGGGGTCACGGTGGCCGTCAATTGCACGCTCGCTCCCAACTTCAGGCTCAGCTTGCCGTCGCTCACACCGGAACCCGAAATCGAGACCGAAGAGACCGGAACCGGCTGCGGGGTGTTGCAGTTCACCGCACTCACCGCGGCGGAAGAGCCATCCCAGCTGACCTTGCCGGAGAATTCGATGCCGGGCTGGCTGGCGCCAGGGGTCTGCGCTCCGGAACCGTTGGTGAAGATTACACGGTACTTGCCTTCGCCCAGATCCGGTACCTCGTACTTGTAGGCGCCGGCCTTCGCACAGGAATCGTCGGCGGTCAGCTGGGTCATTTCAACGCCCGGCCAGTTGCCATTGTTCTTGGACGTGGTGTCGTTGTACACGTAGGCGTAGATCTTGTTCCAGCCGGAAGGCTTGGTGGCGTAGATCACGTTGGAGACTTCCGGCTTCACGCCGGTGATCGTGATGGTGATGGAGTCGGATTTCTTGTTCGTGCCGGCAGTGGCGGTGATCTTCACCGTTCCCGCCTTAAGGCCGGAAACCTTGCCCTTGGAATCGACGGTGGCAACAGAAGTGTCGGAAGAAGTCCAAGTCACGGAAGGACGCTTGCCCGCCGGATCGGTTGTCACATCCGCCTTGAGCTGCACGCTCTGCGTGGAAGCGAGATCCATGGAAGTGTCGCCGGAAACCTTGATGGCAGTAACGGTCACATTTCTTGGATGGCAAGGCTCTTTGGCGTCAATGTAGCAATCCGGGTCCAGACCGTTCTTTTCCATATACTCCATGCAATATTTGTCGCACGGGCTGGAAGTGCCGTCACTCGGGTCGTAAGTAGGATCGCCATACTTGGTGTAAGAGTACGTGTGCTTGATGGTTTCGCCGTCTGCACCGGTGCCCTTCACTGTGACCGTCACCACTTCATCCGACTTGGCCTTGCTGCCGATTTCAATGGTGTCGCCGTCCTTGAAGGAACCGGACTGACCGTCGGAAGTGGAATAGGTGGTGTTGGTGGACTGGTAAGACCGGAGAGTGATCGTCTTAGATTCGCCAGGGATGGTGCCCTTGTTCGGATATGCCTCGGCGGTGGAGACCTTGCCGGAACGGGTCTTATTGGAAAACGCCGCGATGGACTGGCCCTTCACCGTGCCGGAGATAACCTTGCCGCCGGAAACGGTGATGGTGGAACCGGTCACTTCATCCGTATAAGTGCCGTTGGCCAGCTTGGTGGACTGGCCGGCAAGATTCTTGTCGGAACCGTTCGCATTGGCCACTACCATGCCGTCCTGAGCTGCGGAACCGGCATAACGCTCGACCATCAGGCAGTTGTCGTCGCCGCAGTTGGAGACGTTTGATGCTTCGCCGACCATGGCGTTGCGGAAGTGGTTGACGGCCACGACTTCCGGGTCCTTCCACAGGTCGGAGCCGGCGTCGCCGAGCTTGGAGTTC
>ERZ780150.1659-NODE-1659-length-13655-cov-2.667721_pt1 | contig 13655 bp, 10 predicted proteins | sample MGYA00511019_ERZ780150 | MGnify/ENA primary metagenome ERZ780150 (study PRJEB29588, sample SAMEA2151633) | human gut metagenome | biome: human gut; feature: human-associated habitat; material: faeces | place: Denmark | collected 2008/2010 ...
CCGCAAGCCTTAAGAATATCAAGGCCCAGGAGGATAAGCAGGAAAAGATCAGAGAGGAGAAGCTGGCCCAGACGAAGAAGCAGATCAAGGATTCTTCTGAATACTATAATGCGGACGCCAAGCCGGGAAGCCTGGCAGCCAAGGCGAATATGGTTCAGAAGTATAACGAGAAGCATAACAAATAGGAGGGTATTTGTATGGAAATGATCACAGTTTCAGCAAAAACAGTGGACGATGCGATAACGAAAGCTCTGATTCAGCTGGAGACCACCAGCGATAAGCTGGAGTACGAGGTTGTGGAGAAGGGAAGCTCTGGATTTCTCGGGATAGGCGCGAAGCCGGCCATCATCCGCGCGAGAAAGAAAGAGGAGGAGCCTGTGGAGGTTCCGGCGCCCGAGGTGAAGGCTGAAAAACCGGAGAGACCCGCAAAGCCTGCGAAGCCTGCAAAATCCGCGAAGACGGAGACGGCGAAGTCTGAGAGCAGATCTTTCGAGAAGTCCGCTCCTGCAAAGAAAGAGACCCCGGCGGCCGTGATCGACGATCCGGAGACCGAGGAGAAGATAAAGAAGTTCTTAGGCCAGGTGTTTGAGGCCATGAGCCTTGAGGTGACGGTCGATGTGACAGTCACCGAGGAGGAGATCGGCGTCAACTTGAGCGGCGACGACATGGGCATCCTGATCGGAAAGAGAGGACAGACCCTGGATTCTCTCCAGTATCTGGTCAGCCTTGTGGTCAATAAGGAAACCGAGAACTATCTGCGGGTAAAGCTGGATACGGAAAATTACAGAGAGAGACGGAAGGAAACTCTGGAAACTCTGGCAAAGAACATTGCTTATAAGGTAAAGAGAACCAGAAGATCGGTTTCCCTTGAGCCGATGAATCCTTATGAAAGAAGAATCATTCACTCCGCTCTTCAGAATGATAAATATGTCTTTACAAGAAGTGAAGGTGAGGAGCCGTTCCGTCATGTAGTGATTGCCTTAAAGAAGGAAGAACGGCGGGAGAGACGTCCAAGACCGGAAAGAAAGGTCAGAGAGCCGCAGTAAACGGACAGAAAACAAGACAGATGTGAAGTTCAGTTTATCGGGTTTTTGGTTGTAAGAAACAAAGCCGGAACGGAAATTAAAAATTGGAATGGAAGCAGGGGTTGCCTATGGCAGCCCCTGTGTGCTATGATAGCGAAAGTAAAAAGGAATGTTTTCGTGAAAAAGATGAGTTGTAAGAAACAATGACCGGAATGTCATAGACATATGTTTCATTTTACAGAGAACAGAAACGGGTGGGAACATGCGGGAGACAGATACCATTGCCGCCATTGCAACGGTGCCAGGAAATTCAGGAATCAGTATTGTCAGAATCAGCGGAGAAGAAGCGATCCCGGTAGCGGATCGGATTTTTCAGAAAAAGAAAGGCAGCCGGCCTCTTTCTGAGGAAAAGAGCCATACCATTCACTATGGATTCATTCATGATGAGGATGAGGTTGTGGATGAAGTTCTTTTGATGCTGATGCGGGGGCCAAAAAGCTATACGGCGGAGGATACGGTTGAGATTGACTGTCATGGCGGAATGCTGGTGACGAGACGGATCTTGGAGACTGTTTTAAAGGCCGGAGCCAGACTGGCAGAGCCAGGGGAATTTACGAAACGGGCATTTTTAAACGGACGGATCGATTTGTCTCAGGCGGAAGCGGTGATAGATGTCATCAATTCAAAGAATGAATATGCGCTGAAATCTTCGATGGGGCAGCTGCGGGGAAGTGTTTCCAGAAAAATCAGAAGCCTTCGGGAAATCATCCTTTATGAAATTGCCTTTATTGAATCGGCTCTGGATGATCCGGAGCATATTTCTTTAGATGGCTATGGTTCCCGTCTGGAAAAGACGCTTTCGGAGGTTGAAAAGGAGCTGGATCAGCTGATCCGTACATCTTCCACAGGAAAGGTGATTTCTGAGGGAATCAGAACCGTCATTCTTGGAAAACCAAACGCGGGAAAATCGTCTTTGATGAATGCGCTGGTGGGAGAGGACCGGGCTATTGTAACGGAAATTGCCGGAACAACCAGAGATATTTTAGAGGAACATATTTCTCTTCAGGGAATCAGTCTGAATGTCGTGGACACAGCCGGAATCCGGGATACGGAGGATGTGGTGGAAAAAATCGGTGTATCCCGGGCCATGGAGGCGGCCGGCGATGCGGATCTGATTATTTATGTGGTGGATTCTTCGGCTCCGCTGGATGAAAATGATGAACAGATTATGGAATTAATCCGCGATAAAAAAGCGGTGGTTCTGTTAAATAAAAGTGATTTAAAGCAGGTTGTGTCTTCTTCAGAGGTGGAGCAGAAAACAGGTCATAAAGTGATTTCAATTTCGGCCAAGGAAGAATGGGGACTGAATCTTCTGGAAGAGGAAATTAAAAATCTGTTTTATGGAGGCGCTATTGATTTTAATGATCAGCTTTTAATCACCAATGTACGCCATCTTCAGGCTCTGAAAGAGGCACTTAAGAGTATCCGGATGGTAAAACAGAGCATTCTTGACAGAATGCCGGAAGATTTTTATTCCATCGATTTAATGGGGGCTTACGAGAGTCTTGGACTGATTATCGGTGAAGCTTTGGAAGATGATTTGGTCAATGAAATTTTCAGCAGATTCTGTATGGGAAAATAGAAAGAGGAATTTAACATGCCTTGTGTAGAGGAAACGTATGATATTGCCGTCGTGGGAGCAGGTCATGCCGGCTGTGAGGCAGCGTTAGCGGCTGCCAGACTGGGATTTGAAACCATTATGTTTACGGTCAGCGTGGACAGCATTGCCTTAATGCCCTGCAATCCCAATATCGGGGGAAGCTCCAAGGGACATCTGGTAAGGGAACTGGATGCCCTCGGCGGAGAAATGGGAAAGAACATTGATAAAACCTTTATTCAGTCTAAAATGCTCAACGAATCCAAAGGGCCGGCAGTTCATTCCCTGCGGGCTCAGGCAGATAAACAGAGTTATACGTCTTCCATGCGCAGGGTGCTGGAAAATACGGAACATCTGACCATCCGGCAGGCGGAAATAACGGAAATTCTGACGGAACCGTTAGGGAAATACGATGCCAATGAAGCAGGAGAAAATGACTCACAGGGGTCTGAGATTGGTTCCGGTTCTTCTGAGGGAATGTATTCTTCGTCGGAACCTACGTTTCGGATCACCGGTGTCAGAGCAATTTCGGGAGCCGTTTATCACTGCAGGGCCGTTATTTTAGCCACAGGCGTTTATTTACGGGCTCATTGCGTATATGGAGAAGTGGTTCAGGAAACGGGGCCCAATGGACTGCAGGCCGCCAATCATCTGACGAAGTCTCTTCTTGAACATGAGATCGAGCTGTACCGGTTTAAGACGGGTACGCCGGCCAGAGTGGATAAAAGAAGCATTGATTTTTCAAAAATGGAAGAACAGAAGGGGGACCAGAAAATTGTTCCTTTTTCTTTCTCTACAGATCCGGCTTCCGTTCAGAGAGAACAGGTTTCCTGCTGGCTGACTTATACCAACGAGAAAACACATGAAATTATCCGGGAAAATCTGAACCGGTCGCCGCTTTTTTCCGGTGCCATTGAGGGAACAGGCCCCAGATATTGTCCGTCTATCGAGGACAAAGTAGTGAAATTCCCGGAAAAGGAACGGCATCAGGTGTTTGTGGAACCGGAAGGGCTCTATACCAATGAAATGTATCTGGGCGGCATGTCCAGCTCCCTTCCGGAGGATGTTCAGTTTGCCATGTACCGGACCGTTCCCGGACTGGAGCATGTAAAAATTGTCCGTAATGCATATGCCATTGAATATGACTGCATCAATCCGAGACAGCTGGATGCCAGTCTGGAATTTAAAAAGGTCAAAGGTCTTTTTTCCGGCGGCCAGTTTAATGGAAGCTCCGGTTACGAGGAAGCGGCGGTTCAGGGATTTATGGCCGGAGTCAATGCCGCCAGAAAACTGCAGGGAAAAGAACCGGTGATTCTGGATCGTTCCCAGGCGTATATTGGTGTTCTGATTGACGATCTGGTAACGAAGGAAAATCATGAGCCTTACCGGATGATGACGTCCAGAGCAGAATACCGCCTTTTGCTCCGGCAGGACAACGCGGATTTGCGGCTGCGGAAAATTGGCTATGAAATCGGCCTGGTGACGAAAGAGCAGTATGAGTATGTCCTCTGGAAAGAGGAGGCCATCGAACGGGAAATCAAGAGACTGGAAAAAGCGACGGTGGGAGCGGGAGAGAAGGTTCAAAAGTTCCTTCATGATCATGAAAGTACACTTTTAAAGTCGGGAATTACTCTGGCAGAGCTAATCAAGCGGCCGGAGCTCAATTATGAGATGCTGGCAGAGCTGGATGAAAACCGGCCGGATCTCCCGGTGGATGTACAGGAACAGGTTAACATAAATCTGAAATATGAAGGATATATCAGACGGCAGAAACAGCAGGTTGCTCAGTTTAAGAAGCTGGAGAGCAGAAAACTTCCGCCGGATATGGATTACTCTATAGTAAAAAGCCTGCGGCTGGAGGCCGTACAGAAGCTGAATTTATTTAAACCGCTGAATATTGGTCAGGCATCACGGATTTCCGGAGTGTCGCCGGCAGATATTTCTGTCTTGATGGTATATCTGGAGCAGGTAAAAGGAAGAGAAAAGGAAAAACAGGTTCATGATAATGATGACGGAACAGTTTAAAAATACGTTGGAAAACCGGTGCAGTCAGATTGGAATCTCCCTTTCTGGCAGGCAGATAGAGCAGTTTTTTCTCTATTATCAGCGTCTAATTGAAAAAAATCAGGTGATGAACCTGACAGCAATTACGGAAGAAACGGCAGTGATCGAAAAGCATTTTGCAGACAGTCTTCTTCTCATCCAGGAATTGTCCAGACTTGGAATTTCCAGAGAGCAGTTCGAAGCTTCATCCTGTATTGATGTGGGAACTGGAGCTGGTTTTCCTGGAATTCCCTTAAAAATTGCTTTTCCGGGATTGTCCGTGGTACTGATGGATTCTTTGAATAAGAGAGTGGGTTTTTTGAATGAAGTGATTTCTGAGCTGGGATTGGAGAAGATTTCTGCTGTTCATGGAAGAGCAGAGGACCTGGGAAAACAGGCGGCTTTCAGAGAACAATTTGATTTTTGTTTTTCCCGCGCTGTGGCCAATATGTCCACACTTTCAGAATATTGCATTCCTTTTGTAAAGGTCGGCGGGTATTTCATTCCCTATAAATCCGGAAAGGTTCAGGAGGAAGCATCCCAGGCCAAAAAGGCAGTGGAGAAGCTTGGAGGAAAAATGGAAGAAATTTTTTACACAACGCTTCCGGAAACAGACATGGAGCGGGCATTTCTTCCTATAAAGAAAACAACGGCGACTCCAAAAAAATATCCCCGGAAAGCAGGAACACCTTCCAGGGAACCGTTAAAGTAAATAAACTTATAGGACTGCTGCAAAACGATAATCGATGCCGGGATGGCTGATGAGGCGGTTTGCAGCAGTTTATTTTTGCTTTTTTTTGCAATAGAAATTGATTGCCGACGCAATGAGAAATATAAGATGAATTCCTGTGCCCCAAACGGGAAATATGTAATCTCCCCAATAATTCATATCCAATACTGCAAATGGAATTGTGGCTGAACATAACAAGACTATCTGAAAAACAAAATATAAACAGATTGTCCGAAAAGAGCGAGAGCTTTTTTGCGCTAAGGCCATTCCAAAGAGAATGAAATGACCAATTACGTAAATAGAACTGCATATCGAAAAAATCGCTTCTGCCGCCTGTCTCCACATGATCCTTGTGCTGGCGCCGCTAAATGCAATTTCTCCCGGAACTAAAGTATTGTTTAATATTAGAAGAATAACGGAATGTGAGAATAGACCAAAGAATAAGAATGCATCAAGAATGATGATGGTTCTTTTCGTCATCTTTGTTTCCTCCTTACAGTGGGAAGAATAAAAAAGGATAGTAGTGATAGGGACACCATATAATTTATTGGCGGCTATATTATATAGTTATCTACTTAAAATAAGCAAAAATGTAGTGGTAATAGGGATACCCCTTCATTTACTGACAGCCGCCCGTTCATGTACCCCTATTGCAAAAATAAAAGAAATTTAATTGGTTATTGTTTTAGAAGTGACAATTCTTATTTTATTCTTGTATACATTGGACAGAAAAGTGATTTCGATATTATTTCGAACAGTTTTCAATTTTTTGTGGAAAACTCTTCTCTTATCCAAAAAACATGTCGATAACTTTGCAGACTTCTTCTGGCTTTTCAAGATGGGGAAGATGTCTTGTTTTCGAGATCACGCCTGACTCAATCGATGGGTTGCAGTCGGTATATTCCTTGATAATCTCTTTTATTTCGTCTTTTTCCTCTCCGCCTAGGATATAAATACTGTTGTTGATTTGTTCCAGAGTCCGGCTGATGCTGCATTTGGTATAATGAAGGAGAGTGCTGGAATAAATGGCTTTCGGGTAAGTGCCTAAATGAGCTGCCTCATAGTATTGCTCTACAAGTGATAGTTTTACACTATATGGATTATAGAAGCATTCTGTTTTTAAGATTTTTTCGATATTCTTTTTTGATGCTGCATAATTGTAAAGGAGAGTACCAAGCACTGGCATGTCTAAAATCCACTTATATGGACGGGAAGATTTTCCAGGTATCTGACCGCTGGAGAAAAAGCTCTCCGGATTGATCAGCATGATTTGCTCAAAAAGGTCAGAACGGTAGCCGCAGGCCATAATGGCTAAGGAAGCGGAGGCTCCTGTTGCAATCACATTTGTTCTTCGGCCAATTTCCGATTTAATGAAATCGTTAAGAAGCTGAACATAGAGAAAATTAGTATAAGTTAAGTTGGGTTTTTCTGATCGTCCACAACCCAGCAGATCAATGGTATAAACCGTATAATGATTTTTCAGCAACGGAAGAAGACCGCTCCATTCGGCTCCACTGGATGCAAAATTCAAATCGTGAAGCAGAAGAAGTGGTTTGCCAGTTCCTTCTTTTGTATAATAAATATTTCCAAAACGCCAGCGATAGCAGTGGGGATTGGATTGTACTAATGAATTTTTAGAAACAGCTGACATTCCAATATATTGATTAATAAGTGCGATGCCTGCGATGGCGCTTGATGTCAATAACAGTGAAGTAATCAATTTATTTTTTGTTTTCATTGCCAACCTCCGAATCATATGCAGAGTCGCCTTATGACAGCTATCTGCAGGAAACATCATACGTACAAAGAATAAGAGGTAATTGGAATTCCTTAAACATGTCATCCTGATGCCTCCATTATAATATAACGGAAGGACAGATACAATGAGATTGTAAAATATTTCAATGTGACTTTTATCATGTGATGATTGCTGAATGATGGCGAAGAATGGGATTAGATACAATTTGATTTTGCTGTTCTGCTATTTCCAGGTTATGACATTCTATCCTGTAACAGGTAGTATTTAGATATGAAAGTGAGAGAGTGTGAAATATAACAGGCATGTTATGTTCGTTCCTTCAATAATAAAGAGATTTTATTCGTTAGCCTGATTTGACGGTAAACGATAGATACTTTATAGTGTTTTTGAGTAGTGACTTGAATATTAAGCAGATTTCTCTGTCCGCAGAGATAATTTGCCGGCAGAGCTGCTTTCTTGATTAGTATCATTATTTCAGCAAGTTTTCCGGCTAATCCGGCTGTCGATGGATATGGTTGTATGATTAAGGTATTATTTGTGCTTTGCATATTTGCAATAGGAATATGCGAAAAGGAGGCTGTCAGTAGATGGAGAGGTATCTCTATCGCTATTATACTTTCGCATATTTGTAATAGGAATATGTGAAATGACCGTTGCTAATAGATTGTAGATTTTCTTTATCACTGCGATGTTTTTGCTTACTTATAATGAGAATATATGAAATTGACAGTCGCTAACAAATTGTAAGGTATTTCTGTCACTACGATATTTTATACTTATTTGTAATAGAAATATATGAAGTAACAGCCACTAAAATGTAGGGTATCCCTCTCATTACTATTTTTAATGCTTCTTTGAATATCTTTTGCTGCTTATGTTTCACGTGAAACATTGATGTGTTTTATTGATTCTTTGATGGTTCTGAAGATACAATTTGTTTATGAGAAGGACAATACTTCCGGAAGGAAATGTGTGTAATGACTCAAGAAAATGGTAACGTAATTCAGATGGTAAATTGTATAATAAATGTAAATTTAATATGATGTATCAATTGTTTGATGAACTGTGTTAATTATTTTATCCCATGTTTCGCCTGTCTGGTTTCCTTGAATCGCTGCATAAAATTCTGTATGATTGTCAATTGGAAAAAACGGAAGCAGTCTAATTCAAAAGCTTGTTTTTTAAAAATGCTGCCATATTTAGTTCCTTCCCTACTTTTTTGATAATATAAATACTCCGGCGTTATTTTTCATTCGACCGATTGGATAAGATTTCTTCATTATGATAAGAAATGCGAGTATATATCACAGTAATATTTATCTTCGGTGTATAATCTTCAATGCCTATCTGTAACGTCTATTTGTTATCCCTGCCTGAATGATATGGTTGATTAAAATTATTTTATTAATGACAAGGAAGATAATTTGAACATTTCAGTTTGAATCTTGGCAGGCTTTGAATGTCGGAAGGATAATTCAGTGGAAGCATTAATCTGATGGAGCAATCACAGTTTTGTTGCCAATTTTTCTGCCCAAAAATTGCTGTATGATGAGAGACGTATTTGCGTCAATATTTTGTTGATGCGTCAATAGAAGAGAAGTTCCAACTGAAAAAAGAGTGTATCATAGCTGAGCAGCGTCGGAAAGGTATAGATATTGTTGAATGATGAACCGAATAAGGTTCACGGCTACATTTCTCAATGAACTATTTCTTGAAGCGCTTGTTTTTTAGATAAAGATAATTATTGCCTTACAGAAAATTTTCTGGATGGCTGCTGAATGAGAAATTGTCGAAAAGAAAATTTAAATACCTATTATGAAGATGGACGATTATTCTGAAAACACAGGTATTTCATATATTTCGTTGCTTTGTCAATTTTGTAGGATGTTTCACGTGAAACATTTTTATTTTTCTATGAGGAAAGGAATAGGAAAATGGAAAAAAGTGTGATAAAATAAGTCTTGACTTGATATTGTGTTCTCTGGAAAGGAAAGGATATGGGACGTATTATAGCAGTTACCAATCAAAAAGGCGGTGTCGGAAAGACAACAACGGCCATAAATTTGTCTGCTTGTCTGGCCGAAGCAGGACAGAAGGTCCTGGCTGTTGATTTTGACCCGCAGGGAAATACGACCAGCGGCCTTGGACTGGAAAAAGGGAAAATTGATAATACGGTTTATGAATTGTTAATGGGCGAATGCTCGGTAACAGACTGCATTATGCCCAGTGTGCAGGATGGCCTTGATGTTATGCCGTCCGATATGGATTTATCGGGAGCAGAAATCGAACTTCTGGAAATGAAGCAAAAGGAAAGTATTTTAAAGAGAAATCTTGCCCTTTTGGAAGGAACGTATGATTATGTGATTATTGATTGTCCCCCTTCCTTGAATTTACTAACGATAAATGCATTGACAGCCGCAAATACAGTTCTTGTGCCGATTCAATGTGAATATTATGCGCTTGAGGGACTGACTCAGGTGTTAAAAACAATTCATTTGGTTCAGAAAAAATTGAACCCTGAGCTGGAAGTTGAGGGAGTTGTCTTTACCATGTATGACTCAAGGACAAATTTGTCTTTGGAGGTTGTAGAAAACGTAAAAGAACATCTTAATGAAAATATTTATAAGACAATCATACCAAGAAATGTCCGGCTGGCGGAAGCCCCCAGTTATGGCATGCCAATTAATTTGTATGACAGCAGGTCATCAGGAGCGGAGAGTTATCGGCTTTTAGCTGCCGAGGTCATCAGCAGAGGAGAAGATATATAAAATGGCAAAAAGAGGATTGGGAAAGGGATTGGGAGTATTTTTTTCAGAGGATACGTCTGAGCGTCAGGAGAAGTCAGAAGAGAAAAGTAAAAAAACTCCTGAAGGAACTGAAAATCTGGCAGGAACCAGAAAAAAGAGTGAAGAAAAAAAGCCAGAACCAGTTATCATTGAAAAAGTCATAGAAAAACCTGTGGAACAGAAAATAAAGCTGTCATTGATTGAGCCAAACCAGATGCAGCCACGAAAGAATTTTGATGAAGAAGGGTTAAAAGAGCTGGCAGATTCTATTAAATTATATGGAATTTTGCAGCCTTTGCTCGTTCAGAAAAAGAAGGATCACTATGAAATTATTGCTGGTGAAAGAAGATGGCGTGCAGCGAAAATGGCAGGAATCAGTGAGGTCCCGGTCATTATCCGTGAATATGACAAACAGCAAAGCATGGAAGTAGCATTGATTGAGAATGTGCAGAGAGCTGATTTGAATCCGATTGAAGAAGCGCAGGCATACCAGCAGCTGATTCAGGAATTTCATTTGACACAGGAAGAAATTGCTGCCCGGGTATCAAAAAACAGGGCAACCATTACAAACAGCATGCGCCTTCTCAAACTGGATCCCAGGGTTCAGCAGATGCTTGCGGAAGGAAAAATTTCAAGTGGACACGCCCGCGCGATTTTAGGTCTTGAAGATGGCGAACAACAGTTCCTGATTGCAAATAAAACGGTTCAGGAAGTATTAAGTGTTCGTGATGTGGAAAAACTTGTAAAAATGATGAATCGTCCGGAAAAAGAAAGAAAAGAGAAAACAGGTCCGGATGTCAATCTGATTTACCGGCAGATTGAAGACAAATTGAAAATGATTATGGGAACGAAGGTTACGATTAACCGGAAAGATAAGAATAAGGGAAGAATAGAAATTGAATATTATTCACAGGAGGAGTTGGAGCGGATTATTGATTTGATGGAATCCGTACGTTCCCAGGGATAGAATGAAATCCAATTGGATGAAAGAGCTCTGTCTGTAATATATGATGAATCAGGAAGGACAGAAGATAGTTTTATGGAAAACAGTATGCTGTATCAACTTCCAATCGATCCCATGCTGCTGATCATCGGGTTTTCCGTGTTGTCGCTGGTTTTGTTGGTGGTTGTGATTATATGTATCATAAAAATGAATAAGTTATACCGCCGTTATGATATTTTCATGCGCGGAAAGGATGCTGAGACTATGGAAGGCACCATTATGGATATTCTCGATGAATTGAGAGAACTGCGTGCCAAAGATCGTGCCAGCAAGGATGCCATGAAAATGTTATCAAAACAGGTTCATTCCTCTTTTCAGAAGTTTGGATATGTAAAATATAACGCGTTTAAGGGCATGGGCGGAAATTTAAGCTTTGTGATTGCCATGCTGGATGGAGATAATACTGGATTTGTGCTGGATGTGGTTCACAGCAGAGAAGGATGTTACATTTATTTGAAACAGGTGGAAAAAGGAGCTACTGAGGTACTTCTTGGAAGTGAAGAGCAGGCTGCCCTGGAACAGGCGCTGGGATATGAAAAAAAGCCAATTCTTTCTAAATTGGCGGCCAGGCGAATGAAAGAGGAGTCTGAAGAACAGGATATGGAGCTTCCGGAAGAGGAAGAACTTCAGGAGCAGGAGCTTGATGATGAACAGGACGACTATGAGTATCATGGTCGGGAGGAGTAAGAAGGAGAATGTTTGTTCGTATGCATAAGTTTTTACGGGCTGTTGGATTCAGTATGTATCAACGGAAAAGGGATATTGAAGCGCTTTTGGATTTGCTGGAAAAACAGCCGGCATTGACAAGATGTGTTCAAATTGACAATGAGAGCAACATTTGCGAGATGAAATCAGAGATTGCTCCCGGAGTTGGAATTTCCATCGTTGGGGAGTTAAACGAAAATGGTGATTTTGAGCGGGAATTTTATTTTCCATATGCGGAAAGTCAGCTGGAGGGTTCACGTTCAGAATGTACGGTTCAGCGCCATGCAGAACGGGAGACATACGCTGGTATGATAGACGAGTCCTGTGTGGGAATTTCTTTAATCTTTTATATCCAGAATTTCTTGGATTATACAGAAAGAAGAATGAGGAAGGATACGGCATTTCGCATTCAGTCAGTAAATTTTGTTGGTTTTTCTGTGACTGGGAAAATTCTTCTTCCGATTAAGAAAACCATGAAGCAGATTCAGAAGGCTAAAGTGGCGGCCAGAGATCGGATCAGTTTGATTGAGGCGGCGAAAAACGGGGATGAAGATGCTATGGAGACTTTAACGATAGAAGACATTGATCTGTATTCCCAGATTTCCAGAAGAGCCATGAAGGAAGATTTATATTCTATTATTGATTCCTGCTTCATGCCATGCGGTGTGGAATGTGACCAGTATTCAATTATAGGAGAAATTAAAGAAATTCAAAAAATAAAAAATATTTATACAAAAGAAGAAATTTATCTTTTAAAACTGGAATGCAATGATTTGAACATGCTTATCTGTATTAACAGCAAAGATTTACTGGGGGAACCGGCTGTTGGGAGACGGTTTAAAGGTCAGATTTGGATGCAGGGGATTTTGAATTTTAAAAATCTTCCTCAGATTGAAAAGGCAGGATAATCGAAACGCTTTTGTGGATTGGGAAATTCAAAAAGAGGTAAGTTCCAATGGCAGATGAGTTTTGGAATTTTCTTGACTTTCCCATGGGTTTTTGCTAAGATAATAGACGCAGTAGAAATGGATATACATTTGCATGGAATATAGGATGTTTGACTTTTTATGTATCCTGCACAGTGTTTATTTAGGAAAAAGTTCTTACTGCATAAGAAGAAAAAAAGTTTCTTTTTTGTAAAATGGATAAATATATCCGAAAATTGTGTGTACGTTTCCGTAGCTCAGTTGGATAGAGCGACCGCCTCCTAAGGTTGTGCTCAACCAATCAACTCGAAGCCAAAAGTGATCGTTACCAATTCAATTTCATATAAGTCTCTGTAGCTCAGCAGGATAGAGCGTTCGCCTCCTAAGGTGGCGTTACAACAATCAACTCTGCTCGGTAGTTGGGTGTCAAAAACTTAATATTTATAAATGTCTGCGTAGCTCAGTTGGATAGAGCGACCGCCTCCTAAGCGGTAGGTCGGGTGTTCGAGTCACCTCGCGGACGCCAGCGCACAATGCCCGAAACCTTTGTAAATCAAGGATTTCGGGCTTTTCTTATACCCGGACAGATTTGAACTTTGACCCAGAACCCGATTAGCAAATTGTGAATCTGCTAATCGAATCGATGGTTCGAGAAAAATGAAACCCGAACCATTTGCCCCAATTAGCCAGCTAATTCTTAGCTGGAAAAACGGGTATTTTGCTAAGAAAATGAGGTATCTTGCTAATCGGGACCAAAATCATGCTAATTTCCTTGCTAATCGAAAAGGTGGCCGTTCTCAGTTCAAGCAGTCTAAAGCAATATAAATATAGTACATATTCAGCCGTTTGGAATTTTCTCCAAGCGGCTTTTTTCATGCCCGTACATAGCTGTTCATCACTCGATGAGCAGCTAATTTTTATGGAAGGAGGATTCCATTTGAAAACGGAAATTATCGCCGTCGCCAACCAGAAGGGCGGCGTCGGCAAGACGACCACCTGCGCCAACTTAGGCATCGGGCTG
>ERZ780150.1666-NODE-1666-length-13569-cov-27.663312_pt1 | contig 13569 bp, 9 predicted proteins | sample MGYA00511019_ERZ780150 | MGnify/ENA primary metagenome ERZ780150 (study PRJEB29588, sample SAMEA2151633) | human gut metagenome | biome: human gut; feature: human-associated habitat; material: faeces | place: Denmark | collected 2008/2010 ...
CTGCAGAGAATCCAAAGTCTGTCCTCTCTTACCGATCAGGATACCCATATCTTCTCCTGCAAAATCAATATCCAGACAATCATTATTCTTATCGTATACGATATTAATCTCTACCGGAAGTTCCATGGCTTGGAATACGCTCTCCAGGAATTTTCTCCCGTCCTGCTCCATGGCTTTGATCTGCTCTTCTGTACGGACTACCGTCTTTCTATCTTCTCTCTTCACTTCCGGTTTTTTTTCTGTTCTTACCGGAGCTTCTTCTTTCATTTCTGCAGCAGGTTTGTTTTCTTTTTTCGGCTGTTCCTTCGAGATATCCGTCTTTACTTCTTTTTTAACTTCTCTTCTTGGCTCCCGATAAACAGGCTCTCTTCTTTCTTTTTTCTTTTCCTCTTTTTTCAGTTCTTTTAAGATGTCAAATTCTTCCTCTTCCACCTTTTTACGAACCTTTATGATTGCAGGCTTGCTTCCGATACCGAAGAAACCTGAAGTACCTTCACGAACAATCTCAATTTCCAGATTATCACTGGAGGTTCCCAGTTCCAGACAGGCTTTCGTGATTGCTTCATCAACGGTTTTCGCAGTAATTTCTCTGAACTCCATAGCCCTTCCCCCTATTTTTTCCTGGACTTGTTTTTCTCATCAAATTGTTTCACCATATTCGCCTTTGCCGCCAAACTTCCTGGTTTAACATTAGAACTATTATAGTACTCCGTGGATTTTTTCACTTTTTCTGCCTTTTCCTCGGCCGTCAGCGCCGGTTTCGTATTTGGTTTTCTCACCGGTTCCTGAATGTTTCTCACATTCATTCTCGCCTGCTGATTGATTCTCTCGGCAGTCATTCCACGTTTTTCCATCTTCTTCTTCATCTTTTCCTGATTTTTTTGAATCAGTTCTTCTGTATCGATCTTATCCATGTATCTGTTGATAACCACCTGCTGCACACTTCTGATCACAGCACCGATGATCCAGTAAATACCAATACCTACCGGGAAAGAGAAACAGAAAATAGCGGACATGATTGGCATTACCGTATTCATACCTTTCATGGAAGCTTCCATAGTACTTGGCGGTTCATTACTATTCGTCTGTGGCTGCGGCATCAGCTTATAATTCAGCCACTGGGTAAACCATGCCAGAACCGGCACCAGAATTGCTCCTACAATCAGAAGAGCAGATCCGTTTGCCATACCCTCGCGGATGACATCCATCGGAGACTGTGTGATATTAAATCCAAGGAACATGTTGATATGCTTGGACTCCGCGGCGGTTTTTGTAATGGTATCCGCAATACCGGAGAACTCGCTGATATCGGCCAGCTTCGTCCACTGGGACGGTTTCAGCACATAAAACATGTCCAGAAGGTTATTTTCGGTTAATGTTTCACTTACTTTACTGTACATGGTAACACGGTTATCTGTGATAAACTGTGTCAGGATGTCAGAATATCCTGATACACCCATCATCTGTGTTGTCAGTCCCTGGAATACATTGCGGACACTTCCGATATATCCCGGAATATGATAGATAACCTGGTACAGCGCAAGCAGAATCGGCATCTGAACCAGCAGTGTACTGCAGCTTCCTGTCGGGGAGACACCGTATTTCTGATAAACTGCCATGGTTTCTTCAGATTTTTTCATCTGAGAAGCCTGGTCTTTTTTGTTCTGATATTTCTTTTCAATTCTCTGCAGATCCGGCTGCATTACGCTCATCATCTTCGACATCTTCTGCTGCTTGATCTGAAGCGGCGTCAGAACGAGATAAATGATAATCGTATACAGAATAATCGCAATACCGATGTTCGGAATTCCAATTTTTTCCAGGCAAAAATAAATTCCATTGATCAGCCAGCCGAGGATCTGGCATACCCACCCGATAATCGGCCACGTTGACTTACTCAGTACGATATCCAAAACGTCTTTTCCTCCTTATTTATCTACGGCACAGGGTCGTAACCTCCGTGTGAAAACGGGTTACATCTCAGTATTCTCCATAATGCCAGCAGACTTCCTTTGAAAGCACCATATTTCTGAATCGCTTCCAGCCCGTACTGCGAGCAGGTCGGCGTATAAGGGCAGTGCACCCTCTTCAGAGGAGACAGGTACTTCTGATAAAACCGGATACCTTTTATCAATACCGTCTTCATTTTTCTGTTTCCTTTAATATATGATGTAGTTTTCCCAGATGCAAAAGTGCTCCCTCTATCTCGAAATACGTACAGTTTTTTGCATTAACTCTTGCGATCACAACTACATCCATTCCACACTGAAATTCCTCTTCATGCAGACGATAACTCTCCCGGATCAGTCTCGCCAGATGGTGGCGCACAACGCTGTTTCCCACCTTTTTACTTACTGAAATTCCAATCCGGTTCCGTCCCAGCTGATTTTTCTTCACATACATGACCAGAAATCGGTTTGCAAACGATGTTCCCTGCTTATAAACCAGCTGAAAATCTCTGTTTTTTTTCAGGCTTTCCGAATATTTCATGAATCCATTCTTTCCTTCATGATTTGTCTAAATTTTCTTTTCATTGAATAGCTTTAGATAGAAGAAAAGACCACATAAATTTTATGCGGCCTTTGGTTTTATGCTGATAATTTTTTTCTTCCTTTTAATCTTCTTGCAGCTAAAACTTTTCTTCCACCTTTTGTGCTCATTCTTGCTCTGAATCCGTGAACTTTAGCTCTGGATCTTTTTTTCGGCTGAAATGTCATTTTCATAAGATAAGGCACCTCCTTTAAATTCTAATCAATAACTGCCTGCAAGGCAGTATTTCACTACATGTATGACAGAAAACATCATTTCAATTATATTCATAAACCCCCATTTCGTCAACCCTAAAATCAATAATTTTCGCAGTTTTTTTCGGAAAAAATGCCGCTCTGACGCGGTTTTCCGGTCTGCCGCTGCCCGTGCCTTCCGTGTGCTGATTTTCGGTTTATCCACAACTTATCCACACTGTCCGCCGCACGCGTACAAATACCAGTTCGATTTTTGTGCTTTCCACACGATATCTTGTAACCGTAATCAACATTATCCACAATCTGTGGATAACCTTGTGGATAACTTTCGGTTTTGCTGTGTACAACCTGTGGGCATTTCCAATTTTTCCAGTATTTACGCCATGTATAATGTGTATATAAGTTTTCCAGACTTTACACATTTCGGTTTTTCCAGCCCTCTATCCACAATTTTATCAACATAAGATTCCCTGTTATCCACAAACTATCCTCCATTTCATCAACAGGAAAATTTTTTACACATTCTGTGGATAAAAAAATAATTATCCACATTTTTGGGTTGAATAAAACGGCATTTTATTATATCATATAGAAGTAAAAATGCGACTATTCGGGGGAAATTTCGTTTTCCAGACAGAAGTTATCCCCAAAAAGCAATGATTATAGAAGCGGAGCGACAGAAAAAGCATGGAAATCGTACAAGATAAATGGAAAGAAATACTGCAGAGAGTGCGGGACGAGCACGAATTATCTGAGATCTCCTTTACTACATGGATTGAACCACTTACGATCCATTCGGTTGAGGACAATCTGATCACAATCCTGGTTCCATCCGAAAAAATGGGTCTCGATTACGTGAGCAAAAAATATACTCTTCCTATTAAAGTGGCAATCGCGGAAATCACAGGTGTCAACTATGAGATCCGCTTTATTCTTCCGGAAGAAGTGAAACAGGAAAAAGCGCCTGCTCCCGTCCAGAAAAATCTCTATGTGCCGAACCTGAATCCAAAGTATACCTTTGATACCTTCGTGGTCGGCAGCAATAACAAATTTGCCCATGCAGCTTCTCTCGCCGTGGCCGAATCCCCGGGAGAAATCTACAATCCGCTGTTTTTATACGGTGGTGTTGGACTGGGCAAAACCCATCTGATGCACTCGATCGCACATTTTATTCTTCAGAAGAACCCGTCTTCGCGGATTCTCTACGTAACGAGTGAAGAATTTACCAATGAAGTCATCGAGGCTATCCGAAACAGCAACAACACCGCAATGACCAAATTCCGTGAGAAATACCGCAATATCGACGTACTTCTCATCGATGATGTGCAGTTTATTATAGGAAAGGAATCCACGCAGGAAGAGTTTTTCCATACCTTCAATACGCTGCACGGCGCCAACAAACAGATCATCCTTTCTTCGGATCGTCCCCCGAAAGACATGGATATCCTGGAAGACCGCATCCGTTCCCGTTTCGAATGGGGACTCCTTGCCGACATCCAGAGCCCGGATTATGAGACGCGAATCGCCATTCTCCGAAAGAAACAGGAATTAGACGGCTATTCCGTCAGCGACGATGTGATCGAATACATCGCTTCCAATATTAAATCGAACATCCGTGAGTTGGAAGGCGCTCTCAACAAAATCATTGCATACGCAAACCTTGAAAAACGTGAAATCAACATTGATCTTGCAGAGCAGGTGCTGCGCGACATCATCTCCCCGAACGAGAAGAAGGTGATCACGCCGGAATTTATCATCGACACCGTTGCAGATCACTTCGATATTACGCCGTCCGACATTGTCGGCAGCAAGCGGAGCAGCAAAATCGTATTCCCGCGCCAGATCGCAATGTATCTGTGCCGCGAAATGCTCGATGCCCCGCTGACCGGAATCGGAAAAATGATGGGCGACCGCGATCATACCACTGTCATGCACGGCATTGAGAAGATCGAAAAGGAAATGAGTGCTAAAGACAGTGTCCGCAACACGGTAGACATCTTAAAGAAGAAGATCAACCCGTCGAAATAGGCGGAGCCTTTGTAACTCTGTCAAAACGGTTAAAACCGATTTACATTTATATAAGAAGAAACTCATCGGTTGACAGGCCCTTATTTATACACAAACCGATGTGGAAAGCCTGTGGATGAATTGTGGACAAATTTGGGGCCTGAAGTTATCAACATTTCATACACAGGTTCACGTTCGATTATTCACAGAGTTATACAGATCGATTTTTCCAGTATTTCCGCATTCTTGACGGGGTTTTCCACATATCCACAGCCTCTACGACTAAGACTACGGATTTTTACTATATTTTTTCTTTATAAGCAGACTCACCAAGCAGTGAGGAAAGGAGAGTTATCCACAATTATGAAATTAGTGTTTGACAAAGCAGACCTTGTAAAAAGCGTTGGTATCGCTATGAAAGCTGTCTCCGGTAAAACAACCATGCCGATTCTGGAATGCATTCTGATTGATGCATCTTCCAACGTGATCAAATTTACCTCCAACGATATGGAACTCGGAATCGAAACCATCGTCACAGGTATGATTCTGGAACGCGGTATTGTTGCTCTGGATGCAAAGATTTTTTCTGAGATTGTAAGAAAACTTCCGGATAATCAGGTTACAATAGAAACAGATGAAAATCTGGTAACCACGATTACATGTGAAAAAGCAAAATTCAACATTCCGGGACAGTCAGGAGAAGATTTTTCCTATCTGCCGATTCTCGAAACTTCCGATTGTGTTTCCATTTCCCAGTTCACCTTAAAAGAACTGATCCGTCAGACCATTTTCTCCATTGCAGCCAATGAGAACAACAAACTGATGACCGGTGAGCTTTTTGAAATCAAAGATAACACACTTCGCGTCGTATCTCTGGACGGACACCGTATTGCGATCCGCAGAATTGAGCTGAAAGATTCGTATCCGGACCGAAAAGTCGTTGTTCCGGGAAAAACCCTGAACGAAATCAGCAAAATTCTGTCCGGTGAGATGGATGATCAGATTGATATTTACTTCTCGGAAAACCACATTATGTTCAAGTTCGATGATACAACGGTCGTTTCCAGACTGATCGACGGTGAATATTTCCGCATCGACCAGATGCTTTCGAGTGATTACGAGACAAAAGTGACGATCAACAAAAAAGAATTCTTAAGCTGTATCGACCGTGCGACGCTTCTTGTCAAAGAAGGCGACAAAAAACCGATCATCATCGACATCCAGGATGGAGCGATGGAACTGCAGATCAACTCCGCGATGGGTTCCATGAAAGAAGAGATCGATATCAACAAAGAAGGCAAGGATATTATGATCGGTTTTAACCCGAAATTCCTGATCGATGCACTTCGTGTTATTGATGACGAGGAGATTTCGATTTATCTGGTCAACCCGAAGGCTCCATGTTTTATCCGGAACGAAGAAGAGAGCTATATCTATCTGATTCTGCCGGTAAACTTCAATTCCGTGAGATAAGTCACATAAGTTTGAAATCTGCCGGAACCTTTTCTGAAAGAACTTTCAGCGGTTTTACAGCCACACAGGTTGAAAACTGCGAACTTACGTGAGGAAAAGGCACGGCAGTGCAGGAGGAAAAAATGGAAATTATTACGCTGCGTGAAGATTACATCAAACTGGGCCAGGCATTAAAAGCTGCGGCTCTGGTAGAAGACGGCGTGGAAGCAAAGCTCGTCATCAAGGACGGCTGCGTGACCGTAAATGGTGAAGTAGATACCCGCCGCGGCCGCAAGCTCTATGACGGAGATGTTGTCTGCTACAATGGAAATGAGATACAAATTAAAAAATAAGGCTTAAAAACTTAAGCTGATTTTTCACGGACGAGTGCTCATGTATATCAAATCTTTAGAACTGAAGAACTATCGGAATTATGAGAGTTTATGCATAAATATCAGCCCCGGAACGAATATTCTCTACGGCGACAATGCCCAGGGAAAGACGAATATTCTCGAGGCTTTATATCTCGCGGGTACGACAAAATCGCACCGTGGCAGCAAGGACCGCGAAATCATCCAGTTTGACCGGGAGGAAGCCCATATCCGGATGATGGTGGAGCGGAACGGCAGCACGCATAAAATCGATATGCATCTGAAAAAAAATAAATCCAAGGGAATCGCCATCGATGGAGTTCCGATCCGCAAAGCGTCGGAACTTTTTGGCATTGTAAATATTGTGTTTTTCTCTCCGGAGGACCTGAATATCATCAAAAATGGTCCTGCGGAGCGCCGGCGTTTCCTGGATAGCGAAATTTGTCAATTGTCAAGACTATACATGATCGAGCTTGCCAATTATAATAAAGTGGTGGCGCAGAGAAACAAGCTGCTTAAAGAGATTTCGTTTTCCGGCAGAATGGCGGATACGCTCGAGATCTGGGATGAGCAGATGGTCCGCTATGGAACAAGCATTATTTCCGAGCGGAAAAAGTTTATCAGCCGCCTGAATGATATTTTATCCGAGATCCATCAGAATCTGACCGGAGGAAAGGAGCAGATTCTGATTACTTATGAACCGAATGTGTCCGAGGAAGCGTTTTCCGAAGAGTTAAAAGCCGGAAGAGAGCGTGATCTGCGTTTCGGACAGTCCTACACCGGGCCGCACCGGGACGATTTCTGTGTGCGGGTCAACGACATTGATATCCGTAAATACGGTTCCCAGGGGCAGCAGAGGACGGCGGCGCTTTCGCTGAAACTGGCGGAGATCCGTCTGGTCGAGGAGGAAATTCACGATACACCGGTTTTACTGCTGGATGATGTTTTGTCGGAGCTGGACGGCAGCCGGCAGAATTATCTTCTGCAGAGCATTCACAGCATACAGACACTGATTACCTGTACCGGACTGGACGAGTTTGTCGAAAATCATTTTGAGGCAAACAGCGTATTCCAGGTGGTCGAGGGATCTGTGTTTCACAAAGAAACAGGAGGAATCTAAATGAGTACAGAGAACATGGAAAAGACAGAGTATGGTGCAGACCAGATTCAGATTCTGGAGGGTCTGGAAGCCGTACGGAAGCGCCCAGGTATGTATATCGGCAGTACCTCCGCACGGGGACTTCACCATCTGGTCTATGAGATTGTCGACAACTCGGTAGACGAGGCACTGGCAGGATACTGCAAAAATATTGACGTTACGATTAACCCGGACAACTCCATCACCGTCATCGACGACGGCCGTGGTATTCCGGTCGGCATCAATCATAAGTCGGGCCTTCCGGCCGTTGAGGTTGTCTTTACGGTGCTGCACGCAGGCGGAAAGTTCGGCGGCGGAGGGTACAAGGTATCCGGCGGTCTGCACGGCGTTGGTGCATCCGTTGTAAATGCGCTGTCCAACTGGCTTGAGGTGCGCGTTTATCACGATGGAAAGGTTTACTTCCAGCGGTATGAGCGCGGAAAAACCATGAATAAGCTGGAGGTCATCGATACCTGTCCGATCGAAAAAACAGGTACCGAGGTCCGTTTCCTGCCGGATGACACGATGTTCGAGGAGACGGTTTATGATTACGACGTTTTAAAAACAAGACTCCGCGAGACCGCATTTCTGACCAAGGGACTGCGCATTGTTCTGCGCGATCTGCGCACGGATCCGGTAGTGGAAAAAGCATTCCACTACGAGGGCGGTATCAAAGAGTTTGTCAGCTACCTGAACAAGAGCAAAACGGCGCTCTACCCGGACATCATCTACTGCGAGGGAGAAAGAGACGGCGTTCTCGTTGAGGTTGCGATGCAGCACAACGATTCCTATCAGGAAAATACGTACGGTTTCGTCAACAACATTACGACGCCGGAGGGCGGTACCCATATCGTGGGCTTCCGGAATGCACTGACGAAAACCTTTAATGAATATGCAAGAGCAAATAAACTGTTAAAAGACAGCGAACCGAACCTGACCGGAGAGGATATCCGCGAGGGTATGACGGCGATTGTCAGCATCAAAATCGAGGAGCCGCAGTTCGAGGGCCAGACAAAGCAGAAACTTGGAAACAGCGAGGCGAGAGGAGCAGTCGACAATATCGTGAGCACCCAGCTCGAGCTGTTTCTGGAGCAGAACCCGGCTGTTGCAAAAACGATCGTTGAAAAGTCCCTGCTTTCCCAGCGTGCGAGAGAGGCTGCAAGAAAAGCGCGTGACCTGACGAGAAGAAAATCCGCACTGGACGGTATGTCCCTGCCTGGAAAACTGGCAGACTGCACCGACAAGGATCCAAAAAACTGTGAGATCTTCCTGGTCGAGGGAGATTCCGCGGGCGGTTCCGCAAAATCCGCGAGAAGCCGTGCAACGCAGGCGATCCTGCCTCTGCGTGGAAAAATCCTGAATGTAGAGAAAGCACGTCTCGATAAAATTTATGCCAATGCCGAGATCAAAGCGATGATTACGGCATTCGGAACCGGAATCCACGACGATTTCGATATCACCAAACTGCGCTACGACAAGATCATCATCATGACCGATGCCGATGTCGACGGCGCGCACATCGACACACTGATGCTGACGTTCCTGTACCGCTTCATGCCGGAGCTGATCAAACAGGGCCACGTTTACCTGGCACAGCCGCCGCTGTTCAAGATTGAGAAAAACAAAAAAGTATGGTACGCATACGACGACGATCAGATGAATCAGATCCTCAATGAGATCGGACGCGGAGATAATAAGATCCAGCGTTACAAAGGACTGGGAGAGATGGATGCGGAGCAGCTCTGGGAGACCACCATGGACCCGGAACGCCGTGTTCTGCGCCGCGTTGTGTTCGATGAAGAGTATTCTTCTGAAATTGATCTTACCTTCAATACGCTCATGGGCGACAAGGTAGAACCGCGCCGTGACTTTATCGAAGAGAGAGCAAAATACGCAAACAACCTGGATATCTAAAAAGTCCTGTGAACTGAAGTGGAGGAAAAGATGGAAGATAATGTTTTTGATAAAATTCACGAGGTCGATCTGAAAGACACGATGGAGGAATCCTACATCAACTACGCGATGAGCGTAATTGCATCCCGTGCACTTCCAGACGTCCGCGATGGCTTAAAGCCGGTACAGAGACGTATTCTGTACTCCATGAGTGAACTGAACAATACGCCGGATAAGCCGCACCGTAAGTGCGCGCGTATCGTCGGTGATACGATGGGTAAATACCACCCGCACGGCGACAGCTCTATCTACGGAGCACTCGTCAACATGGCACAGGACTGGGCAACCCGTTATCCGATGGTGGACGGCCATGGAAACTTTGGTTCCGTCGACGGCGACGGCGCTGCGGCTATGCGATACACCGAGGCACGTTTAAGCAAAATCTCGATGGAGATGCTGGCGGATATCAACAAAGACACCGTAGACTTCGCCCCGAACTTTGATGAAACCGAAAAAGAGCCTGTTGTTATGCCGGCCCGCTACCCGAACCTTCTGGTAAACGGTACTTCCGGTATCGCAGTCGGTATGGCAACGAACATCCCGCCGCACAATCTGCGCGAGGTGGTAAGTGCCATTGTAAAAATTATTGATAATATCATCGAGGAGGATCGTACGACAGATCTCGAGGAGATTCTCGGCATTGTAAAAGGCCCTGACTTCCCGACCGGAGCAGAAATCCTCGGCACCCGCGGCATCGACGAGGCCTACCGTACCGGCCGCGGTAAAATCCGTGTTCGTGCGGTATCAAACATCGAGACACTGCCGAACGGAAAGAGCGAGATCATCGTAACCGAGATCCCGTACATGGTAAACAAGGCGCGCCTGATCGAGAACATCGCCGCGCTGGTAAGAGATAAAAAGATCGACGGCATCACCGGCATTGCGGACCACTCCAACCGTGAGGGTATGCGCATCTGTATCGAACTGCGCCGCGACGCCAATGCAAACGTCATCTTAAACCAGCTGTACAAACATACCCAGATGCAGGATACCTTTGGTGTGATCATGCTTGCACTGGTAAACAATCAGCCGAAAGTCATGAACCTTCTGGAGATGCTGACGTATTATCTGCAGCACCAGGAAGAGGTTGTGACGAGAAGAACGAAATACGACCTGAACAAAGCGCAGGAGAGAAGCCATATTCTGGAAGGACTCTTAAAAGCGCTTGACCATATTGACGAAGTGATCCATATCATTCGTGCATCCGCGAATGCGGCAGAGGCGAAGAAGAACCTGATGGAACGCTTCGATCTGAGTGATGCCCAGGCCCAGGCAATCGTAGACATGCGTCTGCGCGCTCTGACCGGTCTGGAACGGGAGAAGCTCGAGAACGAGTACAAAGAGCTGATGGCGCGCATCGAGCAGTTAAAAGCCATCCTCGCAGACCGCAAGGTGCTTCTTGGCGTTATCCGCAGGGAGATTCTGACCGTATCCGAAAAATACGGCGATGACAGAAGAACTTCCATCGGCTTTGATGAGTACGATCTCTCCATGGAGGATCTGATTCCGCGCGAGAATACTGTCATCACCATGACGAAACTGGGCTATATCAAACGTATGACCGTTGACAACTTCCGCAGCCAGAACCGTGGCGGCAAGGGAATCAAGGGCATGCAGACCATCGAGGACGACTACATCGAGGAGCTTCTGATGACGACGACCCATCATTACCTCATGTTCTTTACGAATACGGGAAGAGTCTATCGCCTGAAAGCATACGAGATTCCGGAGGCGTCCAGAACCGCAAGAGGAACGGCGATTGTCAACCTTCTCCAGCTGCAGCCGGGAGAGAAGATTACCGCTGTTATTCCAATGCGCAAATATGAGAAGGGCCATTATCTGTTTATGGCAACGAAAAAGGGACTGGTGAAGAAGACGCCGCTCGAAGAGTACGAGAACGTCAGAAAAACGGGTCTTGCTGCCATTGCGCTCCGCGATGATGATGAACTGATTGAAGTTAAGACAACTGATAACGAGAAAGAGATTATTCTGGTAACGAAATTCGGCCAGTGTATCCGCTTCAAGGAAAACGATGTGCGTACGACAGGCCGTGTTTCCATGGGTGTACGCGGCATCAACCTTCTGGACGGCGATGAAGTAGTCGGCATGCAGATCTGCACGCAGGGAGACTATCTCCTTGTCGTATCCGAAAATGGCATGGGCAAACGGACGCCGATGGCAGAGTTTACCGTACAGCTCCGTGGCGGCAAGGGTGTCAAATGCTATAAGATTACCGAAAAGACCGGAAACCTGATCGGTTCCAAGGCGGTCAACGAGGATAATGAGATCATGATGATCACCACAGAGGGAATCATCATCCGTACGCCATGCTCCGGCATTTCTGTGATGGGACGGATCACATCCGGCGTTAAGCTGATGGATGTGGACGGCGAAATCAAGGTTGCCAGCATTGCAAAAGTAAGAGACAAAGAGGCGTCCGAGGAGACTTCGGTTTCGGAGAAAGAGAACGAAACGGCTTCTGAGAAAACGCAGGAATAATACAGCGTCGAAAAACGTGTCTGAGAGAAAAAAGCTCAGGCACGTTTTTCTCGTTTGGGGAAGGGAAGAAAAATATGAAACGAATTTTACTGATGGTGCTGCGGAATCTGCTTCTGGTTCCGTGGATGTGGTGCCGGCTCTGTTACCATGCAGCGCATCCGGACAAGTACAGTCTGGAAGAGCACTTTAAAATGCTGCGCTTTATTGTACAGCGGGCGAACAAAGGCGGAAACGTCATTGTGGAATCCTATGGAGCAGAAAATCTTCCGGAGCAGGACGGTTTTGTGATGTATCCGAATCACCAGGGACTGTACGATGTGCTGGCGATCGCAGGAGCGTGCTCGCGTACCTTTACAGTTGTTGCCAAAAAAGAGGTAGAGCATATTCCGTTTTTAAAACAGGTCTTTGCGTGCATCCACGCGCTGTTTATGGACCGGGAGAATCTGCGGCAGTCAATGCAGGTTATCAATGAGGCGGCCGATGCCGTAAAAGAAGGCAAAAACGTCATTCTGTTTCCGGAAGGAACGAGGAGCAGAAAGGGAAACCAGCTGCTGGAGTTTAAAAGCGGCAGCTTCAAGATCGCAGTAAAAGCAAAATGCCCGATCGTGCCGGTTGCGTTAAAAAACTGTTTTGTTCCGTTTGACTCCAATACCGTCCGTCCTGTAACGGTAGAAGTCCATTTTCTCGACCCGATCCCATACGAGGAATACCAGGGAATGAAGACAACAGAGATTGCCGAGATGATAAAGAAGAGAATTGAAGCCGTCGTAACCGCGTAGCGGTTTCAGAAAAGAGCGTGATATGCGCTCTTTTCTGCTATTCTGGGGGCTGATTTGGGTTCTGTAAGGCATATTTTCTATAATAGTAAGAAAAAAACAAAAAATTCGAAAAAACGGGTTGACAAGAACGTAAGGTTTTTGTATAATAAACCATGCGTCACGAATGAGTGACTGCACATATCATTTTATATTTAGGCATTTGGAGAAGTACTCAAGTGGCTGAAGAGGCGCCCCTGCTAAGGGTGTAGGTCGGGTAACCGGCGCGAGGGTTCAAATCCCTCCTTCTCCGTTTAAAAGCCAAAAACAAAATGATATTTTTTGTGGAAAAAGTTCTTGACAAACAGCTTCACATCTGATAAGATAGCAGAGTTGGTGATGGGTTTGAAAAAACTAATCCAAAAAATAAATTAAAAAAGTTCTTGACAAAAGCGAATGAGTTTGATAAAATAAACGAGTTGCTGATCGAAAGAACGGCGAAGAAGTTAAAAAAACTTCAAAAAATAAATCAAAAAAGTTCTTGACAAACGAAAAGCTCTGTGATAAAATAAATGAGCTGATCCGAGTCGGAACGGCAAAGATCCTTGATAATTAAACAATGAAACACATCCTCGAAAGTTCTGAATAAG
>ERZ780150.1668-NODE-1668-length-13563-cov-2.765842_pt1 | contig 13563 bp, 7 predicted proteins | sample MGYA00511019_ERZ780150 | MGnify/ENA primary metagenome ERZ780150 (study PRJEB29588, sample SAMEA2151633) | human gut metagenome | biome: human gut; feature: human-associated habitat; material: faeces | place: Denmark | collected 2008/2010 ...
GGGTCTTGTTGATGTACTCCATCAGCGCGGCGAGGGTCGTGGACTTACCAGCGCCGGTAGGGCCGGTAACAAGCACGAGACCTCTGCGCTTCTTTGCGAATTCCAGAAGCACCGGAGGCATTTTCAGCTCCTCAAGGGTGGGTATCTCGGCGTTCAGCAGACGGATACACGCCGCGAGCTTGCCGCTCTGGCGGAATACGTTGACGCGCTGGCGGGCGCCGTTCTTCAGCTCGAAGCTGAAGTCGATGTCCTTGCCCTCGGTGAGCATTTTCTCCTGCTCGGCGGAGAGTATCGAAAGAATGGTGCGGTTGACTACCTGGTCGGAAAGCTCGGTATACTTGCGGAGTTCGCCGTTTACGCGCACAACGGTGGGAGCGCCGACGGTAAGGTGTATATCGGAGGCGTTCATTTCGCGCGCCTGCATTATGAATTCTTCAAATGTCATGGTGTTCTATTCCTTCCCAATATATGTATTATGGTATGCTGACGTTACTTGATTTTAAACTGAATGCCGCTTGCGGAGAAATAAACCTCATCTGAGGAATTAGCGATACGCTGGTTTACGCTTCCGAGTATCTTACGGAAAGCTATCTGCCTGGGGTCGGTGGGCGCGACCGAGAATCCGGTCTCGAGGGTAATTACGATCATGCTGCCGTTGAGTTCGCGGATACGCTCGCGCATATCCTCGATATCTGCGATAATGCGGCGCTCGATGGACTTCATCAGCTCGTCGGACATCTGGGAGATATCCGGGCACATGCGGTCTATCATGATGGAAGCGTAGTCGCTCAGGCGGTCGAAGATAACAAACTTGTGGTCGCCTATCCTGCCTGCCGGGTCGTCGTACACGCCCTCTACGATGTCCCAGTCAACGCCGTTCTGGTTGTTGCTGTATTCTATGCGGTGCAGGGTGTCCGGATCAACAGCCTCCCCGGTTCTCATGTAAAGCACGTAGTCATAGTGCGAGTAGCTGGTAGCCGCCCAGCGCGATTTTCCGCTTGCCGCTCCGCCCGTAATCAGGATCGATTTAGACATTTCGCCACCATTCCTTTCAGATATTACTGCGCCGGCTGACGATAAATGCCTGCCGCGCAGCACGTTTCTATTATTATACTACAAAATCTTCAACATGTAAAGCGGTTTTTGTCAGATTTGTACAACCGCCCGCATAATTGTGAATATTTTCCGGTTTACCCCCGTCACATTTGTGTAATTTAATGAGATTGATTGGGAAAAATATATTGAAAAACAAATCGTGGAGGAAATTCAATTTCAAATTCGGAATTATTGTGCCGCCTTCGGCGGTTATTTAAATTACGGGCAGGCAATGAACCCGACATTGCATATTAACGGCTTTTTCAGACGCAAAAAAATCCCGCCGCGGTTTATCCTGCGGCGGGATAGTTATTTAGTGAACTGAATTAAGCGAGCGCATACTCAGCGATGATCGCATCAACGATCGGTGAGAACTCTGTGGAGGTCTGAGTCCAGGAAGCGCCGTTCTCTACAACGTCCATAACGACTGTTGCAAGCTGGCTCTGGAAGTCAGTGTTAAATCCATAAGCGTCCTCGGTGACGAAGGTGAAGTTTGCAGGATCGCACATCTCTCTCCAGAGATCATATTCCTGCTCGCCCCATGTGATCTGCCACTTCTCCTTACCGAGGTTGCTGCCCTTCTCGAAGTAGATCTTCTCAGGCTGGCAGTGATCCTTCTTTACCTGTGCCTGAATAACCGGATCAACGTCGTAAGCTCTGTTGAGGTTGATGAACTCAAGAGCGCCGTCCATGTTCTTAGCGCCCTTGGGAACGAGGTAGCCGAAGGTGTCATAGCCCTGGTAGTAAGCGTCAGCCTGCGGATCTCTCGGGAACGGAACAAATGCGAACTCGGAAACGGTGTCGAATATATCGTTATCTACGCCCTTGGGGTTCTGGAGCTGCTCGGTAGCAGCAATGTAAGTCCACTCAGGCTCCATGCACAGGAACAGCAGACGGTCGCACTCAGTTGCGAAAGTTGCCGGAGGAACCCAGTCGCCGAGCTGCTTGCCGTAGGAAACGCCGTCACGGCAGAGGGTCTCGATGAACTGCATTGCTCTTGTTACGTTCGGGCTGGAAAGGTTGTTTGTGATAACGCCGGAAGGCTGTGTATCAACCAGAGATGTACCAGTTGTAAGGATAAATGCGTCAACGGTTGTATCCGTGCCGTAGAAGCCGATGTTGTCATCGTCCTTATCGCAGAACTGAATCATCATGTCACGCCATGCGTCCCATGTCCACTCGCCGTTTCTGTACAGCTCATACGGATCGGGAAGGTCGTTCTCCTCGATGGTCTTCTTGCTGTAGTTCAGTGCAAAGGAAGTGGTGATTCGGTGCGGATAATAGTAGTGCTTGCCGTTCCAGGAGTAGGACTCGGCAACGTCCTTCATCTCGCTCCACAGTGGGGAGTCAATGTCGATCTTGCCGTCAAGCGGTTCGAAAATATTCTTAGAAACATTGCCCGGATAGAGCATTGCAGACTTCTCAACAATGTCAGGTGAGTCATCAGAAGCAATCAGGTTGGAAAGCTTCTCAAAGAACGCCGATCCGGATGCGGTGCTGGTATATTCAATCTTGCCGCCGAAAAGATCGGACTGGAAGATCAGGCACTGCTCTGTACCCTTCTGGTCAGAGGTGATATCGTAATAACCGAGGTACTTTACAGTACCGGCATGTCCGGAGGGCTGATATAGGGAAGTATCGAACTCCTTGGTATCCTTGTCGGTCAGGTCAAGCGCGTCGTTGGGGTCTGTGGTGGTGGAAGCAGAAGTCGTTGTGGTGACTGCTGCAGGAGCAGCAACGGAGTTGTTGCTGGAGCCGCCGCTGTTAGCGGGGGTCTCGTCGTCGCAGGCGGTCAGACCGGCAACCATTGCCGCTGCCATTCCACATGCGAGGAGTCTTTTTGCTGTATTCATTTTGTGGTTCCTCCTTAATGAAATCGAAATGAATATTTCCGCAGAGCGCCTTGAAACGCCGCGCGGGGTATAATATCCGGAATTCCGGAGTATTAGCTTAGCTCAGGAACGGCTGTATGGTGCCGTCTGCAACTGGTGAGAACTCTGCGCTGGTCTTTGCCCAGGACTCGCCGCGCTCGATAACTCCCATCAGGAGTTCGCCTATCTGGTCGGTGAAGTCAGTGGAGAAGCCCTCTGCGTCCTCGTTGATGAACGTGAAGTTGGATGGGTCGCACATCTCGCGCCACAGGTCGTATTCACGCTCGCCCCACTTCATCTGCCACTTCTCGGAGCCTGCATACTTGCCCTTTTCAAAGTAGATCTTCTGGGGATTGATATGATCCTCGCGCACCTTTGCCTGGATAGCAGGGTCAATATCGTACATTCTGTTGAGGTTGATAAACTCTATCGCGCCGTCGATGTTCTTAGCGCCCTTGGGCACCAGGTATCCGAAGGTGTCGTACTCGGTGTAGTACTTATCCGCAACGGGATCTCTCGGGAACGGAACGAACGAGAATTCCGACACAGTGTCGAAGATATCGTCGTCAACGCCTGGCTTGTTCTGGAGGTTCTCGGTCTCTGCTATGTAGGTCCACTCAGGCTCGGTGCAGGTGAAAAGAATGTTGTTGCACGCCGTGGAGAACACCTGCGGGGAAACCCAGTCGCCGTATGACTTGTCGTAGGTCAGACCGTCGCGGCAGAGTCCCTCAAGGAACGTCATGGCGCGGGAAACGTCCGCGGAGAGTATGTTGTTTGTGATCGTGCCGTCCGGCTGTACGTCGATGAGCGTTGTGCCGGTGGTCGCGATGAAGCTAGTTATGGTGTGGTTCGTGGTGTAGAATCCTACGTGGGCGTCGTCCTTGTCGCAGAACTCTATCATCATATCGCGCCATGCGTCCCATGTCCACTCGCCGGCTCTGTACAGGTCGTAGGGATCGGTGAGGTCGTTCTCAGCGATGGTCTGCTTGCTGTAGTTAAGCGCGTAGAGCGTCGTGGTGCGGTGCGGGTAATAGTAGTGCTTGTTCTTCCAGCTAAAATCCTCGACAACGCCTGCGATGTCCTTCCACAGCGGTGTGGTGAGGTCGATCTTTCCATCGAGAGGTTCGAACAGATTCTTGGAAATGTTGCCCGGGCGGAGCATAGCGTCCTTTGTAACGATGTCCGGGGAATCATCGCTTGCGATCAGGTTCGCGAGCTTATCGTAGAACGCCGCGCCGAACGGAACGCTGGTGTAGTCGATGGTGCCGCCGTATACGTCCGACTGGAATATCAGGCACTGCTCGGTGCCCTTCTGGTCGGAGGTGATATCGTAGAATCCGAGGTACTTCAGCGTACCTGCGTGGCCGCTTGGGGGCGCAAGTGACGTATCAAGCTCCTTGTTCTCCTTGTCGGTCATGTCCAGACCTGCGTTGGGGTCGGTCGTGGTGGAAGCCTGGGTGCTGGTGGTGGCAGCCGGAGCGTCCGGCACCGCATTGGAGTTCGCCGCGCTGTTCGGAGCTTCGTCGTCGCACGCCGTAAGTCCCAGGAGCATTGCTGCGGTCATCGCGCAGGCGATGGATCTTTTGATAGCAGACATTTCATTCTCCCCTTTACTGGTATCGAAAATATCATGCGCTTTTGTGTAAATTGGCTATACATAACAGGTTCCAAAGGAGCAGAAGCTAATTTACTTAATTAAGCCTAGTCAAAACCAACAACATGTAATCGTTTGCTTTATTGAATATGCACAATTATTTTCGCCTTTTCTGTATGATATTATTATATTCTCTATAATCAATTTGAACAATTGACAATATTCCCGATTTATATTATAATATTCCCAAAGGGTATTCTATATAAAACGTATACAGATCCGGAGGGTTGAAGATGGAAGAATTCCACATGCCGCTGAAGGAGAACTTTCAGGAGCTTGTCCAGCACGGCAAGTCTGATTTCCCGATACAATACTATGTTAATTCGCTGCACATTGCGGGAAACAGCGTCCCGCTGCACTGGCACCCGAACCTTGAATTCTTCGTGGTCCACTGCGGAATGGTGCATATCCAGGCGGGAAACGCGGATATCACGCTTGAAGCCGGTCAGGGGATATTTCTGAACACAAACTGCCTTCACAGCTACGAAAGCGTGGGAAAGGCTCCCTGCTACTGCCCGAACGTGGTGTTCCAGCCGGAATTCATCGCCCCGGTGAACAGCGTTATAAACACGCATTATGTCATGCCGCTGACGCTGAATTCCCAGCTCCCGTATGTGATACTCGACGGAAAGTCCGGGTGGACTTCCGAGATACTTGAGTGCCTGGACAGGGTGTTTTCAATGCTCCAGGAGTACGGCGAGATCGGGCGCTACGGCGAAGTTCCGGAGCTGAGATTCAACAACGCGCCGGGAACCCGGGAATGCTTCGAGATCCGCGTGCTGCGCGAGATAAGCCGCGCCTGGGAGATCCTGTTCACCCACCGCGGCGAAATGGAGCTTGCTCCGGCAGTGAAAAACGAGCACGTCCTTCAGATACGCATGCAAAAGATGATAGGCTTCATTCAGGAGCACTACGCCGAGGACGTCTCCCTTCAGGACATCGCAAACGCCGCCAGCATAAGCCGCAGCGAAGCCTCAAGGTGCTTCCAGAGCTACCTCCACACCTCCCCGGTGAACTACCTGCTGAAATACCGCGTGGAGCGCTCCATGCAGCTCCTGCGGGACGGCAACATGACTGTAGAGGCGGTGGCGCTCGAGTGCGGCTTCAGCAGCAGCGCGTACTTCTGCAAACTGTTCCGCTCCCACACCGGAATGACCCCTAAGCAGTATCGGAGCAAGTAAATTTCACATAAAAATTCTGCATTTCCTGTTGAAATTTTTCGGCAAACATGCTATAATTACGATGAAGTAACCTGGAATTAGCCAACCTGTAAAGTAAATTCAGCTAATATACGGGGCGTAACTTAACTGCATTAAGGAGAAATCAATGGAGAACAAATTTTTAGGAATCACCCCTCCCATGGGATGGAACTCATGGAACACATTCACCTGGGAGATCAACGACAAGCTCATCAGGGAAGCCGCTGACGCATTCGTAAGCGAGGGTCTGAAAGACGCAGGCTACGAGTACGTTGTCATCGACGACTGCTGGAGCGAGAAGCAGCGCGACAAGAACGGAAAGCTGGTTCCCGACCACTGGAAGTTCCCGGACGGCATAAAGCCCGTGGCTGACTACGTTCACAGCAAGGGACTGAAGTTCGGTATGTACTCCTGCGCGGGTACCCACACCTGCGGCGGACACCCCGGCAGCTTCGAGCACGAGTTCGACGACGCCGATACATTCGCGGAGTGGGGCGTGGACTACCTCAAGTACGACTACTGCTACAAGCCCGACCATATCCCCGGCGAGGTGCTTTACAAGAGAATGAGCATGGCTCTGCGCAACTGCGGAAGGGACATCATGTTCTCCGCCTGCAACTGGGGCAACGACAACGTATACAAGTGGATAAGGGAGTCCGGCGCGCACCTGTTCCGCTCCACCGGCGATATCCAGGATAACTGGGAGTCCATCAAGCGCCTGGCGCTCTCCCAGATAGGCAGCGAATGCTACGGAGGAAACTTCTGCCACAATGATATAGACATGCTGGTGGTAGGCATGCACGGCGGCAGCAACAACGAGTGGATTAACTCCACCGAGCAGGGCGTCAATGTTATCGCCGACAGCGGCGAGACCATGCCGAAGCTCGGCGGCTGCACCGACGAGGAATACCGCACGCATTTCAGCCTGTGGGCTATCATGAACTCCCCGCTGATGATCGGCTGCGATATCCGCCGCATGACCCCCGCAACAAAGGAGATACTCACAAACAAGGACGTTATCGCGATCAACCAGGATATCGAGTGCCGCGGTCCGTACTGCATAAAGCAGTGGAACAACCCGGACAACGTGTTCTCCCTGGTTAAGCCGCTTGCCAACGGCGATTACGCTATCGGTATGTTCAACTTCGGCGACCGCGCCGGCGAGATGAGCCTCCAGTTCTGGGATATCGGTCTGCCCGCCGCTTCCGGACGCGGTCTTTCCGTTTACGACTGCTGGAAGCACGAGGAGCTCGGCACGTTCACAGAGCGCTTCGTTACCACCGTGGAGCCCCACGGCTGCGCAGTTCTGCGCGCTAAGGTCGTGAAGGTCTGATTGAGCAACTACTCCACCTGCAAAAAGTGCGGCGCGAAGCTCGGCTCCGATGATATCGCGATACATCAGAAGCTGGTTTCCCGCAATGATACGGAGTTTTTCTGCATAGACTGCCTCGCCGGGTATTACCGCACCACACGGGAGGTCATTCAGCAGCGTATCGACTACTACAGAAAAAGCGGTAAATGTACATTATTCAGATAGGTAACATACTATGAAAAAATTTCTCTCAATAATGCTTGCAGCAGCTATGGCGCTGAGCCTTACTGCATGCAATAATTCCAGCGCTTCCTCTGAAAGCTCCGGAAGCTCTGCAGCGGAAAGCCCGGCGGACTCCGGCGCGGCTGCTTCCACGGCGGAATCCCAGGCTACCGCCGAAAGCGGCGACGGGCAGCTGCTTTCAAATCCCATCGCGCTCAACAGCGAGGGCGATATCGACATGGACACCGCACTCGCCTACGAGACCGATTACGAGGCGATGAAGGCGTACTTCGAATCCAGGGAGGTCGACCCCACAAAGCCGGTCTCCGAGAACGCCCAGACCAACGAAAAGACCATGGAGGTGTGGAACTACCTCCGCAGCGTATACGGCAAGCAGGTCATCACCTGCCAGCAGATGATGGGCAACGAATGCTACGAGGATCTGGTGTTCTACAATGCGACTAACGACCTCACCGCGATGAAGGGCTACGACTTCATCTTCTGCACCGGAAGCTACCACAGCGACGACATGATCGACGAGGCTATCGAGTGGTCGAAGGAATCCGGCGGACTGTGCGCGTTCACATGGCACTGGAACGTCCCCAAGGACATCGACAATCCCGAGGGCGGCTACGCATTCTACACCAACGAGATCACCAACTTCAGCCAGGTCAACGCGGTAACTCCCGGAACAAAGGAGTACGAGACCATTATCCACGACATCGACCTCATCGCGACCAAGATACAGCGCATGGAAAGCGAGGGCGTAACTATCCTGTTCCGTCCGCTGCACGAGGCAAGCGGCGCATGGTTCTGGTGGGGGCTCCAGGGCAGGGACAGTGCTACAAACGAGGTGTTCCAGAAGCTTTGGTACATGATCTACGACAGACTTGAGAACTACCATAAGCTGACAAACATCATCTGGGTATGGAACGGTCAGAACCCGCACACAGCGATCCACCCGAATGCGTTCGACATCGAGGGGATTGACCGCTACTACGACCAGGAGGATATATCCGCCGAGGCTCTTTCCACATACTATGAGAAGTGCTATGGCGAGCTTGCGGGTTACGACAAGTACTGCGCAGAGCTTGCAGGCATGGAGTCCACCGGAAAGATGATGGCTCTGACCGAGTGCGGATACATTCCCGACCCGGAGGGCATCAAGGCGGCAAACACAATGTGGCTGTACTACATGGTATGGAACGGCGACTTCATCTACGAGACAGACGCCGCAGGCAAGGCGATGGTCGACCTCAACGGCACGCCTCACCCGAACCCGAAGAAGGGTATCACCAACGAAATGCTTGCCGAGTATTTCAGCAACGATCTGTACATCACTCACAACAAGCTTCCGGAGTTCAGCTTCGGCGTCCGCGAGATACCCCAGCAGATCAAGAACTGGGAGTACTTCCGGATAGGGTGATAACTTCCCGCTTTGACGAAATATAAAATTACGGGCAGGTGATGAACCTGCCCGTAATTATTTTAGCTCCACCACTGTAACGCCGGCTTCGCCCTCGCCATATGCGCCCTGACGGTAGCTCTTCACCGCCGGGTTGGTCTTGAGCGCCTGCTGCACGGCCGCCCGGAGCGCTCCGGTGCCCTTGCCGTGAATTATTATCACCGTGCTGATACCGCTGAGCTGGGCGCTGTCGATGAATCTCTCCATTTCCAGTACGCCCTCGTCCGTCATCATTCCGCGGATATCAAGCTCCATGCCGCCGCGGCGGTTCATGTTGGAAGTTACCTGCTTCTTCACGCTGCCGCCTACCGACTTCTGCGGAGTCGGCTGCTTCTTCTTGTTGTCAACCAGGCGGAGATTCTTCTGGTTCGTCTTTATCTTCATCATGCCGACCTGCACGTAGCATACGCCGGACATGTTCGGAACCGTCATCAGCACGCCTTCCTTCTTCGTATCGGCGAGCATTACAGTATCTCCTGCCTTCAGCGGGCGCGGAAGCACATAGCTTTCGGCGCGGCGCTCCACGACCGGATTCGCTTCGTCCTGCATCTTGTTGAGCGTGCTGTTGGTCTTGCCCTTCATGCTGCTCAGACCCTGGCGGAGCGCTTCCTTGTCCTTGACCTTTTTCAGCTCCTCAAGCTCGTTAAGAAGCTGGTTGGATCGGAACCGCGTTTCCTCTACGATGGAAAGCGCGCGCTGTCTTGCAGATTCCAGCTCCTTTTCCTTCTGCTGTTCCAGCTCGGACAGCTTCTGCTTTAATTCGCTCTCGGTCAGCTTCGCGTTACGCTCGGAGACCGCCGCGCTCTCCTTGAGCGCTTCCAGCTCCTGACGTGACTTCTCAAGCGCGTCAACGACCTGCTCAAACCGCTTGTTCTCGGTGCTGACAAGCTCCTTTGCGCGCTCTATCACATCGTCAGGCATTCCCAGGCGCTGGGATATCGCAAATGCGTTCGACTTGCCCGGAACGCCGACTATCAGCCGGTACGTGGGTTTCAGCGTATTCACGTCGAACTCGCATGAGGCGTTCTCCACGCCCTCGGTCTGGAGCGCGAACATCTTGACCTCCTGGTAGTGGGTGGTCGCGCAGACCTTCGCGTGACGCTCCTTAAGTTCCGTCAGAACGGAGACCGCCACGCCCTCCACCGGGTCGGTTCCGCTGCCCAACTCGTCGATGAGGACTAAGCTGCGTTCGTCGGCCATGCCGAGTATCTTCACGACATTCACCATGTGCGAGGAGAACGTTGACAGGCTCTGCTCAATGCTCTGCTCGTCGCCGATATCAACGTAGATACCGCCGAAAATCCCTATTTCGGAGCCGTCCCCGGCGGGTATCATCAGTCCGCACATAGTCATGAGGGTCAGCAGACCTACGGTCTTTATCGCGACGGTCTTACCGCCGGTGTTCGGACCGGTGATGATAAGCGATTCGTACTTACCGCCGATCTCCACGGATATCGGCACTACCGTATCGGGATTTATCAGCGGATGGCGCGCCTGGTTCAGAACCACTCTTGGCTCTGAAACTATCTTCGCCGCCGCGCCGCGCATTTTTGCTCCGAGGTTTGCCTTTGCAAAGTACAGCTCCAGTATCTGGGCGATACGGAAGTTGTTCGCGATGCTGTCCGCGTTCTCGCCGACCTGCCCGGAAAGCTCCAGCGTGATACGCTCGATCTCCGCCTGCTCGCGGGATTTCAGCACGCGTATCTCGTTGTTCGCCTCGACGACGCTCATCGGCTCGATGAAGAATGTCTGCCCGGTCGCGGAGGTGTCGTGCACCAGACCTGCGACCTCGTTCTTGTACTCGCTGCGCACCGGGACTACATACCGCCCGTCACGCATGGTAACGATGGCTTCCTGGAGGAATTTCTGCGTGCTGCGGCTCTTGATGAGCTTGTCAAGCTGCTCGCGGATATTCATGCCCTGGCGGACTATCCGCTTTCTGATGGAGGAAAGCTCCGCGCTTGCCGCGTCGGACATCTCCTCCTCGGAGATTATGCTCTCGGAGATGCGCTGCTCAAGCTGCTTTATCGGGTACAGCTCCCGGAAGTACTCAGCGAGGGAGCTTTCCATGCTTTCGCACTGGCTGAACCAGTCGCAGAGCATATTCGTTTCGCGCAGAATGTCCGCAACATCGAGAAGTTCCCGGAAGGACAGCGCCGAGCCGCTCTTGCAGCGCCTCAGTGACATGCTGAGATCCTTTATTTTGCGGAACCGCGGAGTTCCGAACTTCGCGCTCAGCTTGAACGCGTCGTCGGTCTTTTTCAGCTCCGTGCGTATCTCCTCCTCGTCGAAGGATGGCTTGAGCTTCAGCGCTTTCTCGCGGCAGGCGTCGCTGTAGGTCTGCTCCGCGAGAAGATCTAATATCTTGTCTAACTCTAGCTTTTTGTAGTATTTGTTCATTATCTCACCTTTTCATACTATCCAGCCGTCCGAAATAATTATACACAGGTGTTCTTATTATAATCCAAATTCGCTGAAATGTCAACTCATCTGTATTTCTTCCCATAATGCGGCTTAAAACCGGACGAAATTTGCGCACTATGGCAGATTTTGTTGTTTTCCGGACAAAAACCCGCGATTGTATATTGAAATAAGACTGCTTTGGTGTTATAATCATACTTGTATCAATGTATAATTTTTCAAATAATTCTATAAGGCCATCTCTAATATCTAATATCTGCCGTGAAGGAGGTTTTTAGAGATGACCATAGGAAAGAATGGAGCAATGCAGATGAGTACACAAAAGAAAAAGCAGACCCCCATAGAAAAGCTCGCCGCATTGATAGTAGACAAGCGAAAGGCATTCTACCTTTTCTACATCATTGCGGGAATATTCTGTGCGATATCCACCGGCTGGACGAAGGTAAACAACGACATCACGAGTTACCTCCCGGACAGATCCGAGACGCGCATAGGCCTCGACCTGATGAACGACCAGTTCGTGACCTACGGCTCCGGCAGCATAATGCTGGACAACGTGACCTTCGAAAAGGCGGAGGAGATAGCCTCTGAGCTTGAGAAGATAGACGGCGTGACCTCCGTCACCGTTGAGAACGACGAGGACAGCTACAAAAACGGTTCGGCGCTGCTCTCCATCACCTTCGACGGCGAGGAGGACGACCAGATCTCCAAGGACGCCATGAAAGCCGTCAAGGAAAAGCTCGAACCCTACGACGAGTACATCAACAGCGCCGTGGGCAACAGTTCCTCTGAGACCATCGCCGCCGAAATGCAGACCGTTGTAGTGATCGTTCTGGTCATCATCATCGGAGTTCTGTTCTTCACCTCGCATACATACATGGAAATACCCGTACTGCTGATGACGTTCGGCATGGCGGCTCTGCTGAACATGGGCACAAACTTCATGTTCGGCGAGATCTCCTTCGTTTCCAACTCCATCGCGGTAGTTCTTCAGCTCGCGCTCGCCATCGACTACGCGATAATCCTCTGCAACCGATACACGGAAGAGCGAACCGCCATGGGCGCCCGCGACGCGGTCGTAACGGCGCTCAGTAAGGCTATCCCGGAGATATCTTCGTCCTGCCTTACCACCCTTTCCGGTATGGTCGCGATGATGCTCATGCAGTTCAAGCTCGGCTTTGACCTCGGTATCGTACTCTGCAAGGCGATATTCTTCAGTATCTTCGTTGTATTCACGCTGATGCCTGGTCTGCTGATGTCCTTCTCTCCGCTCATCGACAAGACTCATCACCGCAACTTCGTTCCGAACATAACCGCAGTCGGCAAGTTCGACGTCAAGACCCGCTTCGTGGTTCCTCCGCTTTTCGCGGTCCTGCTGGTCGCAGGATTTATCCTGTCCAACCAGACCAACTACGTTTACGGTTATTCCACGCTTTCGACCTACACCAAGAACGCCACCCAGATAGCGGAAGAAAAGATAGACGAGAACTTCGGCTCCAACAACCTTGTGGTAGTAATGGTTCCCGCCGGGAACTACGAGCAGGAGCACAAGCTGCTCGAACGCCTTGAGGGACTTCCCGAGGTGGATTCTGCGATGGGTCTGGCGAACATCGAGGCTATGGACGGCTACGTGCTGACAGACGCGCTCACGCCACGCCAGTTCGCGGAACTCACCGATATGGATATCGAGGTAGTTCAGCTTGCATACGCGGCATACGCCGCCTCCAACGAGGACTACGGCGAGATCGTAAGCTCCATCAGCAGCTCATCCGTAAGCACGTTCACCGTGCCGCTCATCGACATGTTCACGTTCATCTATGATGAGAAGGAAGCAGGCTACGTCAACCTCGACGACGAGCTGAACGATAAGATTGACGACCTCCACGAGGAGCTCGACAAGGCGAAGCTCCAGCTCGGCACCGACGAATACAGCCGTATGCTGCTGTACACCAACGTTCCCGAAGAAGGCCCCGAAACCTTCGAGTTCCTCGACAAGCTGCACGAGGTAGTCCAGGAGTACTATCCCGAGAATTCCTACGTTGTCGGCGACTCCACGTCTGACTACGACCTGTCGAACGTATTCTCCACCGATAACCTGATGGTAAGCATTCTGTCGTTCCTGTTCGTACTTGTTATCCTGGTGTTCACGTTCAAGTCCGCGGGACTTCCCGTGCTGCTGCTTGCCATAATACAGGGCGCAGTATGGATAAACTTCTCCGTGCCGGTGCTGATGGACACTAACATCTTCTTCCTGAGCTACCTTATCGTAAGCTCCATTCAGATGGGTGCCAACATCGACTACGCGATCGTTATTTCCAGCCGCT
>ERZ780150.1669-NODE-1669-length-13549-cov-15.451608_pt1 | contig 13549 bp, 8 predicted proteins | sample MGYA00511019_ERZ780150 | MGnify/ENA primary metagenome ERZ780150 (study PRJEB29588, sample SAMEA2151633) | human gut metagenome | biome: human gut; feature: human-associated habitat; material: faeces | place: Denmark | collected 2008/2010 ...
TCTGCGTCGGCGGGGAAGCGTCCGCGCAAATGCTCATATTTTGGCAGCTTCATCAATTCGATGTAGGCTTCTTCAAACATCTCGGCATAGACGCCTTTGCCGCCGTCCTCGTTGCGGTATTTCTTCACTTCATCAATGAAGAATAGGGATAAAACCTTTATTCCCTTTTGGGTGTATCTCAATTCCTTGTCTAAATGCGCCTCGATTGTCCGGCGTATCTGCGCCCGCTTGATTATGCTTTCGTCAATGTCGCCTATGGATTTTCCAAGCTGTACCGCGTCTACGCCGGATAACTCTATCTGCTCCATTCCCGGCGTACAGTCAATGCCAGAAACAGTATATCCTTCGTACAAGCTGCGGTTGCCGGATAATTTGAATAAATCCGCGTCCTGTTTGACGGTAATAGCTTTTCTGCTGACCTTTCCGTCCTTGTCCGCAATATCCATGTCAATCCGCGCACGAAAACCATTATCATTTGAAACAGACAGCAGCTTAATATACGGCTTATTAAAGCCTCCGGCAATCTGATTGCTTGATACACATATCTGCTTTACAAGTCCCATTTGATATGCGTCAACGGGCGTTAGACGATAGAGTAGATTGACCTTTTCCCTATGGGTAGCTGAATAGCGGAAAATGCACAGAGGATTAAGGGACGCGATAGCGTCCTTTGCCTTTTGGGTATTGTCTACGCTCTGCGGCTCGTCAATAATGACGATAGGATTTGTGTCCTGTATAAAACGGATTGCAGCGTCGCCATTCAAACGGTCTTGCTGCTGATTTATGACATTCTCCGCTTTACGAAAAGCGTCGATATTGATAATCATAATCTCAATATTCGCGCTTGTGGCAAAGCCGCGCACATCAGATAGTTTTGCACTGTTATAAATGAAATAGCGGCAGGGGACATTATCATACAGGGCGGAAAAATGCTCCTGTGTGATTTGCAGGGATTTATATACGCCCTCGCGGATCGCGACGCTCGGCACAACGATGATGAACTTTGTAAAGCCATAAAGACGGTTTAGCTCATAAACGGTTTTTGTGTAAACATAGGTTTTCCCCGTACCAGTTTCCATTTCAATCGAAAACTGTCGGCCTTGCAAATCATCTGTCTGCGGTAGGAGATTTTTCCGCTGCACCGCTTTCATGTTTTCCACAATATCCTCGTCGTTCAAATAAAGCGTATTTGCCACGCCTACATCTTGAAACAAGCGCATTTGATTGCCGCTGCGCTCCATACTGAACGTAGATGTTTCCCGCTGTTGACCGTCAAAAAGGGCGCATACCGCATTTACTGCGTCAGTCTGAAAATCTTGTTGTTTAAACTTTAATTTCACTTTTGCACCCCTTTACCTTGCTCTTTCCTTACTTTGTGGTAATAGGAAATCACAGGACTTTTATGCCGATAATGCAAAATGCTTTTGATGTTTTTGTTAAGCATATCAAGTCCAGATTCAGATTTAATCATTGCAATTACCACTTTGTTTTGCTCCTGTATCGTTAGAAGATATTTGGGCGCCTCTTCTTTTGAAAAATCATCAAATCCTAAATAAGCAGAACCGCATTGTACAACTAATTCCTCGGATAGAAAAAGAGAATTGGTATCAAGATAATTCAAAAGGGGAGTTAGTAGTTTTAGATGAACATCCAACTTGTCTCCTTGTTCTAATTCGTCGTCACATATTGCTTGTGTAAAATCCACCATATTGCTGTATGTTTTATTCCATAGTGCATATAAACCGCAATAAACCTCCAAACGCTTATTGAAGATTTGCGCGTTAAAAGATTCAGCTCGATTCATTCGCCTGATAAGCTCGGAAATAACAAAGCCTGCAAAAAAAGTAATTATACTAATTATATACTCCATTGTTCACCTCACACCGTTTTTAGCTCGACGCCTTTGTTTTCAAGCAAATAGAAGGCGTTTGACATAGCGGAATTATCCGCAAGAGCGTTTTCCGCAACAACAATTTTTTTCGGCTGTAATGCCGCCATTTTTTCGATATGCTCGGCGGCTATTCCGGGCTGCAAACAGATAAGCATAGAATTGTTCTCGCCTATGGCGTAGACAGTCAAACCCTCTATGTTGAGCGCGGTCACGTTTTCCGTAAGGGAGTAGCCCATTTTAAGCATGATTTCATAAACCAAATCGGTGTCTTTTCTGTCGGGCTTCAACCCGTCAATGTGTCCCGCCATACGGTCAAGCAAGGTTTCGATGTTGTTATCTTCAATCGGAGTATCGTCCCACAGCTTCATATTGGAGCTGTCCAACTTGAAGACCTTAAAGCCTATATCAATGGGCGGCTTTTCTCCGTCAATGGTTATTTGCTCGTTATCGCTTTCAAGTATCTTTTTCCCGGCTCTGCGTATGCGCTCCTTGCCGATTTCGCAAATGTTCTTATATCCGGCTTTATATGCCTCGCTCTTTTCGCCGCACACCTCGGGTAACTGCACCATAATAAAGCGGCGATTGCCGCCGTCCTCGGCGTTAAGCTGCATAACTGCATGGGCAGTTGTCGCGCTACCGGAAAAGAAGTCAAGAATTATATCATCATTATCTGAACGAGTAGCCAACTTAAGCATTTTCATAACCAATTCTTTGGGTTTAGGACTATCAAATACTTTTGCGCCAAGAAGCTTTTTCAATTCTTCTGCTGCTGCATGATTGTGTCCCACTTCTTGATGTAGCCATAGAGTTTCGGGCGGTTTTACAGCGTCTATGTCTAAATACTGTTTTGCGTATGCCTGCCACCCACTTTCAGTTTTTACCCATTCAACGATACCCTGTTGCTCATTTTCTTTATATGTTTCCATGCTCCATCTCCAGCATCCCTCTGTCCCATCAGGTTTGACTGGATATACCTCTGTGCCATCTGGTGATAATAATGGAAACCATAAATTAGGACGTTCACTTCTCGTTGAATGGCTACCTTCTTTTCTTATGCTCCTGCGTCGATAGTTTTTACCATTAGCAGGGTCAGTAAAATTAAATTGTGCTGCATTTTGTGAAAACGCCTCCTGCCGTATGCTTTCAATATTGGATTTTACATAGCATAGAACGTAATCGTGTGAAGTGGAAAAACCCTGCACGTCCATACGCGGACTATACACCTTTTGCCATATAATTTGCGCCATAAAGTTTTCTTCGCCAAAAACCTCGTCGCAAAGTTTACGCATATTTGCTTGTTCTCCATCGTCGATGGAAATGAAAATAACCCCGTCGTCACGCAAGAAGTTAGCGGCAAGCCGCAAGCGCGGGTACATCATGTTCAGCCAATTTGTATGGTAGCGTCCCATTGTTTCGGGGTTGCTCTTTGTAGTTTGCTGTGTAACTTCCATATAGCGACGCATGGGGTCGGCAAAATTGTCCTCATACACAAAGTCATTGCCTGTGTTGTACGGCGGGTCTATGTAAATCATCTTGACCTTGCGGAAATAGGATTTTTGTAGGAGCTTCAAGACCTCTAAATTGTCGCCCTCAATATAGAGGTTTTTCGTCGTATCGAAGTTTACGCTTTCTTCTGGGCAAGGGCGCAGGGTCGCCGTACTGCGGCGTTGTGCAAGGCGCAAGCAATCGCTTTTGCCTTTCCATTTGAACTCGTACTTTTCAAAATCATCTGTGATGTATTCGCCACAAAGGGACAAGAGTTTATCTATATCCAAACGCCCCTCGGTGAAGCACTCCGGGAATACGGCTTGCAACTTGTCCCGCTGCTCTTGTTCAATATTCATTGAAAGACCGTCTAATTTATCAGTCATTGGGCTTGTCCTCCTCGTTTATGCCTATCATGCGCATTATTGCCAATAATGGGTTTTGCATTTCTGCCGCAATATCATCTTTGCCTTTTTTCACTTTTAGGTATTCCATAGCTTGTTTTATCTTGTTGTCAGTATTCTCGTTAATGCCCATGACCGCTTCAATATTCGGTATCATCCAAAACATTTGTGCTGCGGGGACAAAATCCTTTAACGCCGTATTCTTTTTTGTATGATTAGCATTTTCAGCTTCGACTTTTTTCTTTTTTTCAGGGCCTTTGATAGCAGCTAAATCTTTTATATCATCATCTGCCACCACGACGTATGGTATTCCGAAAGCCGTTGCGACTTTTGCGAAGGTCAGCAGATTGCCTTTTCCGCCGCACTCGACAACTGATATTCCATATCTATCAATATCAACATCCATTTTTCTTCCGGCATAAGGAAATGCAAACTTTTCAGTTGCTCCCTCAACAAAAATGATACCTTTCGCAAAGAACATCTCGTTTCGTTGATTGTCAAAATAGTTTTCAAGTTTTAAGGCTTCTTTTTCGGTTTTTACTATCTGTTCCCGTTCACATAGCTTCGCAGTAGTACCGTCTGCATTGTTCCTGCGAATTAAACAGACATTTTCCGGCTCGTACAGCCGAATAAATGTAGGAGAGTGCGTTGTAATAAACACTTGGTTTTGTCCGCTTAACCGCGAAAGTATAGTGCTGAAATAACGCTGTTTTTGAGGGTGCAAATATACTTCCGGCTCCTCAATAGCAAAAATGGCTCCCTCTTTTTTGATTTCTTCATAAGTTCGGAATATAGCTATCACGATTGCGCTTTGTAATCCAGCACCCACCATATCAGCCGTTGTGCTTATTCCCATTTGGTCTACATATAGTTGCAAGTTCTTAAAGACATTCATTGAGTCGTAGGTATCAAAACGGATTGCAATATCGCCCTCCGCAGAATCAATGCCCATCTGCTCTAATGAGTTAGTGCGTATTTTGCTTTCAATTTCAATAAATTGCTCTGTTTGCAGGAAATTGTATGCCTCCTTGATTTTTAACTCAAAGGCTTGTTTCCGCGTCATTTTCTTTTTGCCCGCTGATGTTTCCACATTAACGGTCGTTTTGTCAGACGACAGGCTTGTATTTATATCATTGAAAAGACGACGCAAAATAGACCATCTGTTGCTTGGGTCTTGTTTATTATAATCGCGCATTACATCTACATAGATAAACGGTATTTTTTCGCGGAGTTCTTTTGATACTTTTAACTGATAGTATTGACCGGTGTAGCGTTCACCCTCTTTGTACGGGGTAGCAGGATATTGACAGGGTTTACCGCGCTTATCTATGCACACAAAATCAACCACAAGCGTTCCTGCTGGTTTTGATTTAACGCGGCGCTTATATGCCTTTCCTCTTAACTCAAATCCTGCAACCTCACACTTGCAATTATTGCGCCATTCGTCAATGGTGCTATCAAAATAAATCTGTATTACAATATCGTTTTCGGTATTATAGTCGTTATAATCTTCTTCCGTAAATGTACGGTCGGTCGGCCATGTTTCACCTAATACAAGGTTGACTGCTTTAAGAATATTGCTTTTACCCGCATTGTTTTCACCTATCAAAGCACAGTAGTTATTTGGAGAAAAATCAAGCTGTTTTATACTGCGGAAGTTTTCAATATGAACTCTTGCTATTTTCATTGCTGCCCCTCCTTATCCCTGCGCTTATATCCAACCCACTTGCCCGTCGTAATTCTCTCATCTTTTGGCTTCTCCGTATCGGCGGGCATGACCCATGCTGTTCCTATTTTATATGCGCCCTCAATTCTGCCACCGCGGCACATTTCCGAAACGCGACGGGGAGTAACGCCCCATAATCCGCTTGCCTGCTTGGTAGTCATAATCTCCATGTAGCCCGCCCCCACTCAAAAGCATTTTATAGACAAATTATAGCACATTTGCGGAAGTATATCAATCTGCAAGTGTGCTTCTTTTTATGCGGAAATATTTTTTTCTAAATCTTTGGAAGTTTGGGCTATCTCAACCGTAGTAATGGTGAGAAAAATATTTTTGCCTTTTTCGCCTCAATCTTTGGCAAAACTGCAAAGCGCGGTGTTGTAGGAAGTAAGGGAAGAAATTATCTTTCTCAAATCTTTGGCATTTTGAAAACATCGTCGTATTAAGGGATAGACGGGTAAATATCCCGTTTTAAAACGCCTTATTAGCAAAGGGGGTGAACAAATGGAAAATCGAAAACGAAGCGTTCAAATCATCGTGAGGGTAACGGAAGAAGAACGGGGCTTGATAGAGCAGAAGATGAAACAGATACCGACGAAAAACCTATCCGCATTTGCCCGTAAAATGCTCATCGACGGGTACATCATTTTGCTCGATACGCCGGAGATAAAAGCACATTCGGCGCAGCTTCAAAAGCTAGGTGTTAATCTCAATCAGATCGCCCGTCGTGTCAACGAAACGGGCGGCATTTACGCCGCCGATATGGACGATTTGAAAGGGATTATGGCGGAAGTATGGAAGTCGGAACGGCGACTACTTTTGCAGTTTGCGAAGCTGACGAAATGAGGGTTTGGGACACTTCCCAACAAGCGTTTTGCGTAGCAAAATACGGGAACGGCTATCCGTTCCCTATGCTTGCTCCGTAGTTAGTACAACAGAAAGGACGGGAAAGGAATGGAACGGAAACGGAAGATAGTAAACGGGCATATCGTGGTAAAAAATCCACTTTCCTATGAACTGCCGAGGCATGAGGTAGTCATTAAATCGGGCAGAACGACATACCGCTTTACAGGCAGTTATGACGGTAGCAAGAGCCTGCCGAGCAAGGTTTTGCGCCTTATGGAACAGGATAAATTGCAACCACCTCTTGATAAAGAAAGCGGGAACCGATAAAATGAGAATATGCAATCCTGTATTGGCAGACTGCCCGCCGATAAAGGAGGAACAAACTATGCAAAGGCAGTCTGACAGAATTACCGCCCTCTATTGCCGCTTATCCCGCGACGATGAACTGACGGGCGACAGCAACAGCATTGTAAATCAAAAGGCGATATTGAGTAAATACGCAAAAGAAAATGGCTTCAAAAATCCCTTGTTCTTTGTGGACGACGGTTACTCCGGGGCGAACTTCGACAGACCTTCTTGGAGCGAGCTTGTAGAGAAAATCGAAAACGGCGAAGTAGGCACTTTGATTGTCAAGGATATGTCCCGCCTTGGACGCGACTATCTGCGTGTGGGGCTTTATACCGATGTTCTTTTCCCAGAGAAAGGCGTGCGGTTTATCGCTATCTCAAATGGAGTTGACAGCGCAAACCAGCAGGAGAACGACTTCACCCCGTTTTTGAATATCATCAACGAGTGGTATTGCCGCGACACGAGCAAGAAGATACGGGCTGTGATGAAGTCCAAAGGCGAAGCGGGGGAACACCTCTGCACTAACCCGCCCTACGGCTACATGAAAGACACCGACAATCCGAAACAATGGGTAGTGGACGAGGACGCCGCCGAGGTTGTCAAACGGATATTCTCACTCTGTTTAGAGGGCTACGGGCCGACGCAAATTGCCCGTATTCTGAAAACGGACAAGGTGATAACGCCAACGGTCCATTTTTTACAGACAGGCAAAGCTGCAAGAAACGCTCCGCCGGATAACCCCTATCAATGGACGGGCGACACCGTAGCCGACATTTTAGAGCGCCAAGAGTATCAAGGGCATACAGTCAACTTCAAAACCTATAAGCAGTCGTACAAGAGCAAAAAGACCTGCTACAATCCCACCGAAAAGCAGCTTGTGTTTGAGAACACCCATGAAGCAATCATTGACGCTGACACATGGGAACGGGTACAGGAACTCCGCAAGAACAAGCGCCGCCCGACGAGGACAGGGAAGACAAATATGTTCTCAGGGATTGCCCGCTGTGCCGATTGTGGGGAAAAGCTGTACTACTGCACAAGCAAGAACTTTGAAGCAAGGCAAGACCATTTCATTTGCTCTACTTCAAGGCTGAAAGGGAAAGAAGTTTGCCCGACACACTTTATCCGCGCCGTTATGTTGGAACAGGGTGTACTCGCCCATATGCGGCTTGTGATTGCCTGTGTAGCCAACCATGAGGAACAGTTTAGGAAAGCTATGGGAGCGAAGCAGAAAGCCGAAGCAAAGAAAGAACTTGCGGCAAAGCGGCGGCAAGCGACACAAGCGGAACGCCGTATTGAAGAACTTGACAGACTGTTCAAGCGTATTTACGAAGATAACGCCAACGGAAAACTCTCCAGCAGCAGATTTCAAATGCTCTCTGACGATTATGAACAGGAGCAGAACGAACTGCGGGAGAAGCTGTTGCAACTAAATGAAGAAATCTTACAGCAGGAAGAACAGGCAGAAAACATTGACAGGTTTATCTGCAAGGTGCGAAAGTACCCATACTTGGACAAACTGACGCCCGCCGTATTGAATGATATGGTAAAGGCGGTGTTTGTTCACGCGCCGGATAAGTCAAAAGGATATAGAGAACAACAGATTGATATTTCCTATGACCTTGTGGGAATACTCCCTGCGTCCTTGCTCTACGACCTGCAAAACGGAGAAACGGCATAGCCGAAGCTATGCCGTTTCCCGAAAACAACTCTATGCTGTTTTATTAGTGCCGCCCGAAAGGGAGATTTGATTATGGGAAACTTTACTTTTGAGGAAATGAACCTGATGTGCATTTACAATACCGGCAGCCGCACCGGGCTGATTGACAGTCTGCGTGAGATGCGCGGCGAGCTTTCGCCGGAGGAAACGGAGCTGAGAGAGTTGACCGACAGCGCCCTTACGAAGCTCTGTGCGATGACCGATGAGAAGTTTGCCGAACTGGAGCTGTACCCGGATTTTGACCAGTAAACAACATAACCACAGGGATGGGGTGGCGATCTGCCACCCCACCTTTTTTACCCCAAAACTGAAAGGAGGACAGAACACTATGCCAACCAAAGCTGAACTATATGCACAGATGGCGGACAAGGTGGCAACACAGCTCACGGGGAGCTGGCAGGAATGGGCAGGGTTTCTCACTACTGCTTCCCGCCTTTACAAGTACCCGTTCCATGAGCAGCTGATGATCTATGCCCAGCGACCGGACGCCACCGCCTGTGCGGAGTACGATTTGTGGAATGAAAAGATGGGCCGTTATGTAAGGCGCGGCTCCAAGGGAATCGCTCTGGTGGATGATTTCGGGGACAGACCTCGCCTGCGTTATGTCTTTGACATTTCCGACACCGGAACCCGTGAACATTCCCGCACTCCCTGGCTGTGGCAGTTGGAGGAGCGCCATCTGGATTCCGTGCAGGCCATGCTGGAGCGCACCTATGATGTTTCCGGTGATGATCTTGCCGGACAGCTCACGGAGGTAGCCGGAAAACTGGCCGAGGAATACTGGACGGAGCATCAGCAGGACTTCTTCTATATCGTTGACGGTTCCTTTTTGGAGGAATATGATGAGTTTAACATCGGAGTGCAGTTCAAGGCAGCCGCCACCGTCAGTATCACTTACGCTTTGATGTCCCGCTGTGGACTGGAGCCGGAACGCTACTTCGACCACGAAGATTTCATGGCAATCTTTGATTTCAACACCCCGTCCACCATCGGGGCGCTGGGAACAGCGGTCAGCCAGATCAACCAGCAGGTGCTGCGGCAGATCGGCGTTACCGTCCGAAATGCAGAGCGCGAAGCCAACCAAGAAAGGAGCAAACAAGATGAACAATCCCATGACCTATATCCAGAACGGAGACTATCTGATTCCCGACCTGAAGCTGAGCCAGCAGCCGGAGAAACCCTTGGGCAAGTACGGAAGGATGAGGAAAACCTACCTGAAGGAACACCGTCCCATCCTCTACAACCAGATGTTGCTGAGCGAGAAGCTGTACCCGCACCTTCTGGAGATCGACGAGACCGCCCAGAGCAGACTGGAGCAGATGATGCCCCAGCTGGCGAAGGAAGCGGGAGCCACCGAGGAACTGAAAGCCAGCGATCCCATGAAGTGGGTGGGGCTGATGAACACCTGCAAAGCCCAGGCCGAGGAAATCCTGATGGCGGAGCTTATCAACAGCTGACCCTAAACCTGTTCCTCTCCGAAGCGGAACAGATCCAATCCATAGATGAAGCAGAGAATGTAGCGCATACATCCTCTGCTTTTTCTTTTGCCCAAAATGACATCGACCATGTGCTGCGTTTGGGCGGCAATACAGACCGTCAAAGGGAGCGTGTGGTTGCAGCCTTTGAAAAGCAGAAAACCACCGCTGAGATTGCCGAGATACTGAAAACGCTGTACCACGGCGGCAATGGCCTTGGCAGTGTGAGCGCATGGTATGCCGAGGATGGTATCCATCTTTCCCATGGGAAGTCTGTCCGTTATGACAGGTCTGCCCAGGTCATTTCCTGGGAGAGCGCCGCAGAGCGTATCGGGGAGCTTTTGGAGAGCGGCCAGTTTGCCTCCAATGTGGAGCTTGCAGAAGCGGCAGGCTATGAACGCTCCCTCCTTGCAGAAAAACTTTGGCATCTGTACCACGATTTCAGCGATAAAGCCAGAGATTCCGGGTATCTGTCCTGTCTGTCCGGTATTCAGAGAACCGGGTTCCCGGAAGAAACTGCATGGCTTGCCGAGCAGCTGAGTGACCCGGCTTTCCGCCAGACACTCAAGGAAGAATACGCTGCCTTCTGGACTGCCTATCAGCAGGACCGTGACCTGTTGCGCTTTCATTACCATAGGCTAAGGGAAATCTGGGAGAACCTGAAGGATCTTGACCTGCCACGCAGAACTTTTTCTTCGGACCTTTCCCAAGTGCCAACCGTCCAGCATTTCATTACCGAGGATGAGATCGACGCCGCCATGACCGGCGGCAGCAGTTTTGCCGGAGGAAAAGGCCGTATCTATGCGTTCTTCATGGAAAACCATACGGATAAGGAAAAAGTGAGATTCCTTAAAGACGAGTATGGCATTGGCGGACGCTCTCATGCCCTGTCCGGCGCAACACACAGCGGCGAAGATCACGATGGGAAAGGACTGCACTATAAAAAGCAGGACTGCCCGGATGTTCACTTGAACTGGGAAAAGGTTGCCAAGCGCATTACCTCACTTGTCCAGAAAGACCGCTATCTTACCGAACAGGAACAAGCGCAGTATGACAAAATCCAGTCTGAACAGGAACTGGCAGAAGAAGATGCCATTCAAGCCCAGCAGCCGGAGATGGAAGAAGAAACGCCAAAGCCTATCCTTCGGGAGCAGTTTGAGCAGTATAAGCCTGTGGTGACTGCCGCTATTTCCGAGGATGCCGCATACCGCAATGCCTGCGGGCATTCTGACCGTGAAAATGCTGTCATCGAGGGCAATGCCGCTGTGCGCCGTGCGGTTCTTGGTTCTAAGGATATGGAGCTGATCCGACTCTATTCGGATGTGCCGGAGTTCCGTCAGCGTTTACACCGGGAAGTGATCGACGAGACCTATCCAAAGCTCCATGAGCTTCTGCGCCCTCTTTCTCAGGAAGATATTGATACTGCCCTTTGTGCATGGAACGGCAATATCGAGAGTAAACACGCTGTTGTCCGCTATATGAAAGACCATGCAAGAGAAAAAGATACCGCCGCATGGCTGGCTCAGGAATACGGCGGCAGCAACAGCCTGTTCGTTGTCCGTGCCGGCAGCCCGGAGGAAACGCAGCTGCCCTGGCCGAAGGTACAGCGCCGGATTGCCCAGCTCATTCAGGAGGATCAGTTCTATACCGAAGAAGAACAGAACCGTTTTGACGACATCGACCCAATCGCCATCCGGGAAGCTCTGGAAGAAAGAGGGATCGTCAACGGACAGGTGACAGACCCGGAAAAACTGGACAATGCCCCGTTTATCCAACAGGTGATGTCAGATGCAGAGCAGATCGCAGATGCCGAGACAGAGCAGACTTCCGAAGTTTCCATTTCCGATGAGGAATATGACGCAGTTTGCCGCCCAATTCCGCAAAGAACCTCCTACGACCCAGCCGCCCCGGTCTATGCCGTGGGCGATACCGTGTATATCGAGGATGACGCCTATCAGATCACCGAGCTGCGGGAGGACACCGTACAGCTTCTGCCCACCGGGATGGTATATCCCATCTACCGGGCAGAGCGCAAAGAACAGTTCGAGCAGCTGCTTCGGGCAGACCGCCGCAATGCTTACTATACCGAGTTTCTTCCTACTGACCCGGACAAGGCAGATCAGGACTTGCGGGATGTATTGGCTCATGGACTGATGGATGAAGCGGATAAAAAGCAGATTTCCACGCTGCTGCAATCCGGCAGGAGCAACAGCGAGATCGCCTACTGGCTGAGCAGAGCCTATTCCGGTGAGATCGAGACACTGAATCTGGAGACCGGCGATATTGCCGATTACCGTACCACGGCACAGGGCATAGAACTGGAAGTCATGGATGCAGAGGAAAAGCGTCTGGCTATGCTGTATTTCCGCTGGGATGAGGTTGCGTCTTTGCTGCGCGGGATGTATGCCCGTCAGCAGGACGGTTTTGGACAGGAACAGCCCCAACCGGCTACCGAATCCCCGACCTTCCATTCCGAGACCATGGCCGTCTATCCGGGCGATAAGAACAATCTGCCTTATGATGTGGTGGTGGAACGACTGCATATCGAGGAGCCGGAGCCACCAGCCCCTGTGACTGAGCCGGAGAAAACCTTTGAGGAAGTGTTGGATGAACACCCGGTTTCCATTCAGGTCAATGGCCAGTGGCAGACCTTTCCCAATGCCAAAGCTGCCGAGGAAGCATCTTATGAGGAATACAAGGCTAACCTGCGCCGCAATGCAAAAAACTTCCGCATTACCGATGAGCATTTGGGCGAAGGCGGTCCGAAAGCCAAGTTCCAGGCAAATGTCAATGCGATTCGTTTGCTGAAAGAGCTGGAAGCTGCCGGACAGCAGGCAAGCCCCGAACAGCAGGAGGTTCTTTCTCGATATGTGGGCTGGGGCGGTCTCTCTGATGCGTTTGACCCGGAGAAACCGGCATGGGCTTTAGAGTATGCCCAGCTAAAAGAACTGCTGACCCCGGAGGAATATGCCGCCGCCAGAAGCTCTACCCTCAACGCCCATTACACCAGCCCTACGGTCATTCAGGCCATCTATGAAGCGGTGAACCGTATGGGATTTGAGACCGGAAATATTCTGGAGCCGTCTATGGGTGTGGGCAATTTCTTTGGTATGCTGCCGGAGAAAATGCGAAACAGCCGTCTGTACGGCGTGGAGCTGGATTCCATCAGTGGACGGATTGCAAAGCAGCTCTACCCCAAGGCCGACATCACCGTGGCCGGGTTTGAGACCACCGACAGGCGAGATTTCTATGACCTTGCCATTGGTAATGTGCCTTTCGGCCAGTATCAGGTTCGAGATAAAGCCTATGACAAGCTGAATTTCAGTATTCATAACTATTTTTTTGCCAAAGCACTGGATCAGGTGCGTCCCGGCGGTGTGGTAGCTTTTGTGACCTCTCGATATACCATGGACGCCAAGGATTCCACCGTGCGCCGCTATCTTGCCCAGCGTGCTGAGCTGCTGGGAGCTATCCGTCTGCCTAATGACGCGTTCAAAAAGAATGCCGGTGCCGAGGTGGTATCGGACATCATCTTCCTCCAAAAGCGGGACCGCCCGTTGGACATCGTGCCGGAATGGACCCAGACCGGACAGACGGAGGACGGGTTTGCCATCAACCGGTATTTTATCGACCACCCGGAAATGGTGCTGGGCAGAC
>ERZ780150.1678-NODE-1678-length-13468-cov-3.049057_pt1 | contig 13468 bp, 9 predicted proteins | sample MGYA00511019_ERZ780150 | MGnify/ENA primary metagenome ERZ780150 (study PRJEB29588, sample SAMEA2151633) | human gut metagenome | biome: human gut; feature: human-associated habitat; material: faeces | place: Denmark | collected 2008/2010 ...
CCGTCTTTTTCCGGTCTGTGGCTGGTTATGTGGTCAAAGGCAAAAGCCGAAATTCGAACCATCAAAAATAGTTGCAAAAAGCAAAGAAAACACCCGCTTTTCGCCTGGAAAGCGGGTGTTTTGTGGAGCTGCTACCCAGATTTGAACTGGGGACCTCATCCTTACCAAGCGACCCCAGAGATTTTTTCTAACAATTTTTCGTGCTTTATAGCTATATCCGCTCCAATCCGCTTGCTTTCCGTCACTCTTTGAGCACAGGGTTTCCGTCTGTTCCGCCGCCGTCTGTGGCTGGTTGTGTGGTCAAAGCGTTGGGAGAGAGGATTTCCGCGATTTGACCGTTTGCACAAATGTGGTCAAATTGCGGTTTTTTGCGCCACCGCAGTAATGAACCGGCCTGCTTTTGGCGAGTTACCAGGAAGATACTTTTGCGATGGTGTTAACAATGATAAGCGCTGCAGAAAACATTTTGATCCTCATCGCCCGACTGCGTTATGCCCACTTTTGCATCAAAAAGCTGATTGCAACATTCATTCAAATTAGAAGCAAATCAATATACACGATACTACCTTCAAAAAGTTGAGAGTTCTCGAGGAAAATTTGAGAGTATAAGAAAATTCTTTGAATATTTGTTTCACATATTATATCCATTAGCCTTTTCTCTGCACTTTTTTGAATGTTTAATTGATAAACAACTTGAGAGTATGTTTAAAGTTCTTTGTGGGTTGTTTAGTTTATTATCACCCAAGTGCTCACCTTGGTGAATTCCCAAAGTAGTCGCAATTCTGTCGCAATTATTTGCTGCTTAATTGTTGTCAAGACTTTGCAAACTATCTACCAGTCTTCATCTTCCCTTCGCAATACACCTTGTAGTGTACAACAAAGGTTACCTCCCACCCATCAAATAATTGCAATAATAAGTAGTCACATACCTACCGACAGTTTCTCCATAAAGTCATCATAAGATATCCATCGTACTCCCAGCGCCTCACACACATTTGGCAATTGTGCTGATCCTGCCTTATACTTTTCTTTGGTGACAACGATTGCTCCCAGTGCCTTCGCCTTTGTTGCCAAATACGCATCTGCAGCAGGCCTATTTTCGATAATATTCCTTCTGTGGATACTTTCACGCATTTTTGTGTCTTGAAATAAATCTCGGATATAGATTGATTCTACATTCGACGGGTTTAAGAATATTTCCCGCCGGTCATGTAGCCACTGATAATGCTCATTTTTCTCGTCATAGTGGCGAGTCAATTCATTATAACATTCATCAACCGAAAAAATAACCCCATCTTTGATTCCCTTTTCAAACCGTTCCCAAATCTCCTCGAATGTTTTTCCTCTCTTTGGGAAGTGCTCCAGCATTTCTCTAAAAATATTTGTATCCAGCAGGTAAATCATTACTTCACCCCCCGGAAATACACAGATTCCAGTTTAGGGAGATGATCCACTTTGCTATGAAGCATTTCACTGGCGCGATAACTATCTATTTTGCCGGAAAAATACTGGCTAAACACATCTCCAGTATACTTGGAACCAAGATAAGAAAGCTTGGTATAATAGTAATTTCCACCTGATCTTTCAGGCTTTTTTTGCTGATTACGAATTGCGTCACCATAAAAAGTTTCTTTTAGGGCGTTATAATCTGCCGGGGTGATGATTTTCATGGTGTACAACTTGTACATGATGGCTTCTTTGCTTACGGCATATAGTGAGGCTAAGTCAGCGATCCTCATCTCATCCAACGGCTGCTTTTTCAACTCCGTTTTAAAATCTTCCATGGGTACAAGAAACTCATTTGCAAATGAATCGCAGGCTTTTTCCACATGAGATTGCTGCTCATCCAGATAAATATAATAGTCATCCCTGATAATTTCTGCTCCACTGGTATTTGCAATCAAATGATACAATTCGTGAAACAGAGTAAAATTCTGTCGAGCAAAAGACATGGAGTTGTTGATCATAATGATGGGAAAGTAATCGTCGTTGAGACAAAGTCCTGAAACACTATTATCCTTAAATGCATCCTTGAAAACATAGATCCCTAACTCGTAAAATTTCTCCCGAAAAATTTCAAAGACGACCTTATCGCTGTGCCGCGCTTTTTGAGCGGAGATTGGAAAGTCCATCCGATCTCTAAAATACTGACAGAGGGCCTCTTGCTCTGTAGGAAAAGTATGCCTCAATGCCAAAACGCTTTGACGCACCCCATACAATTCCTGGAGATCCATCTGGTAGGAACGGGCGGTCTCGAATGCCTGAATGACCTGCCTGCTCAGGCGATTAGACACCTCCCCAGGCAAGGTACGCAAATCCCCCTTGACATTGTCGATCTGCGGCGGCTCGGGGAAGAAAAAGAGAGCGCTTGGCTTATGGAGTACCTCGCTGACCTTTTTGAGTTTGGCGTAGGTTGGAAACTCCTCGCCATTTTCCCAGCGCAGATACCGTGCCTCATCAACGCCAATAGCAGCAGCGGTTTCACCGGGCGTCATATTATAGTTTTCTCTGGCCCAACGCAGGATTTGGCCATTCACACCAGTCAATACCTCTGCCATTATGCTTGTCTCCTTCCCTTAAATTTCCTGTATGTATATTCTTTTAACCTAATCCTTGAAGGTACTGAACAATCAGTGCCGCTGTTACATTGGCTCCTCCAGCAATCAAAAAGTCCTTCAAGCCGCTTAGTGAAGCGCGAATAATTCCCATGGACTTTTTTTCAGCGATTTTGGTCTCTGCCTCGGAAATCAACTCCATTGCTCCCGTTCTATCCTCGGCAGATAGCTGCTCCTTAGCAAGCGATTCTCTGATTTTTCCCATAAAAGAATTTGCATTTTCATAATTGAAAGAAAGTGTATTGTAATCCCCGGATACTACTTGTGATTGCTTGATATCCCCATTCAAAACTGGTCCATAGTAATTGTTAATTGTTTGAGGGATTCTTTTTGCCATAACTGTTTCCTCCTGACTAAACTGCATACCCTCACCCAAAATGCCTTCTCCTTCAAGCCGAATTGTCCATTCAAGCAAACAGTTCTTCACTTTTTCAATAATTGTCTTTAGCAGGTGAGTACTCACATGTAAGGCATACCGCATAGGAACTGGTGTACGGAATAAAGATGCGATAAGCTGCATTCGTTCTGCTGGAAATTCGATAAGAAAATTTGTTTCTATCGATTCATTGTATAACTCTTGGAGTTCTCCTATAGACTGCCAGAGTTTTTGCTCGCATATCATTCTCTCTATTTCATCGTCATTTAGTTGTGCAGATATCCATCCACGATACGGATTGAAAGCTTTCAGAGATCCCTTGACTGTTCGATAATCGGGAATCTCTGCAACATCATTAGGCGGATATCCATTTAGTTCCGATTGTATCCACCCGTCGAACTCTTTCAGATTTAACTTAGATGCAATCAGATGCGCTCGGCGCAAGGCATTCAAAATATCACAATTGGACTCCATTACCTCGGCTTGTAATATCAACACCAAACTGTTGCCCATAATCTCATCACCTCATTCCTCTCGGGCCTGTCCATTTATCAGCATGGGCAAGAGTCAGTCATGAATCATTTTCGGTTCATGGTTTTCTAATCCGGTCTTTATCTATGCATTATTCGTTCCAAAATCTACAAACGCGAACCACACATTCACTTTGTTTTCTCATATCCTAAAACACTTGCCGCTTCTGCCCAATTGTACTCTCCTTGTGAAAACTGCTGGTCACCAACTTACCTTGAAATATGCACACAAAGGCAAGTTTTTTCTGAAAGCGAATAGTTATTCTTTTCAGCGTTTTTGCAACGGTGTCATCATTGATAGGCTCCCGTCCCTGCTCGCTCCCCAAAGTAAGCATCCACCAACTCAGCGAGTGTCCCCTGCTTGGCCGCCTCCGCAGCATCCGCCTGGACAAAATTGTGGTCGCTCTTTTGCAGTTCATCGTCAAATCCGAGGATATAATTTGTGGCGATCAAATAGATAATCCGTGTCGGGGCCATACCGTAGACCTGTTTCTGCAAAATATGGCGGATGCGCTCTTTCCCGTCGGGGAATGCTGTCTTCAAGCCCTCACTCCGATAGAGGCGCTTGACGATCTCCGTGATATAGAGTCCTGACTTCATGTACAAATCCGCAAAGGTCTTATCGGGATCATCAAAACACCCAGGATTATTTTCCTCCAGCTGATCCACCATCATTGACACCACCCATTTGGGGGTGAAAATCTGATTAGTCTTCTGCGGCGGAATATAGTCAAAAATATCCTCATCCTGAGATTCATCGAAATAATTCGCAAGCTGCTGCTTCTTTTTCCAAAACTCCTCGATGGAGTCGTTAAACACCACTTCGTCAAACAGATGGCCCTCAAAGTGCTGTGTCTCACCCGTTTCGGGATCAACATAATCGCCGCCATCCCGCAGGAATCTGAAGTCGTCCTCTGTGATTCCAGTCACCTCAAGGAATACATCGCTTTCTGTGTATTTATCAAAGTTCGCCAAGGTAAGAGATTCATTGCCATAAGCCATGATGAAACTTGGGATCGTGCGGGAGAATCCCCGTAGATGCGCCCGCACTTCTTCCTCGACGGAGCGTTTCTCCTGTTCTTCCTTATGACGCTCCAGCCGTTCAACGACTTCTTGCGGCTTCTCCGTGATCGTTTTCTCCACAGCCGTTTGAACCGTTGCCATGAGAGTCTGCATGGCGGCACTCATATCCGTTTGGTACTCCGACTCCGCCTGCTGAACCTCTTCCTCTGTCTCGGCCTCCCGGCGCTTATTTTCCAGGCGGGTTCGGGCCAGCTTCTCCTGCTGGGCATAGTCGTCGTGGATCTCATCAAAAGTCCGGTCGATCTCTTTTTCTATCTGACGCTCCAATCTGCCCTGAGCGCCCTTTTTGACACCGTATTCTTCTATAGCCGGAGGCAGAATCTTCTCCTTGATGTTGCTTTTTATCGTCCCCGCAATATTTTTCAGCTGCTCATGGACCTCTGTATCCTCAGCGGCCGAAATCGCTGCGATTTGCGCCGTCACATCCTCTTTGATCTCCTCATAGATCTTTGGGCCGAACAGATCCTGTGTTTTTCCAATCACGATCTCCTGCGGCAGATCCACTTCCCCATTCTCGTCCACATGGACGGTATCCATACCGTCCAACTTTTGTGTATCCGCCTTTTTCCCCTCCTCGTGGGCGGGGGTCAGCTTCTCCACGATCTCCCGGACAATTGCGGGTGCTCCAAACACATTGCTGATGTTGCGAAACAGGAAGTTGGACATAAACCCACGGCGGACTACTTCCTGGCTCTTTAATTTTCTTGGAATGGACAGCACTGAGGCCGCATCCAGTTCCACCATCTTCCCCTCGTCGTCCTCGCCCAAGACAGGGAAGAAATTCAGCAGTCTCTTGATGTTCTCTTTCCGATCATCCGCCGTACCCCGGCCGCCCACAGTATCCGCAGACAGATTGTTGGCAAATTCATCAAAAATAATTAGCGTTCTGGCCGGATCAAAGTCAAATACATAGGCGGTTTCTTTGCGGAATCTCTGCCCATCCCTGGTCAAGATGCAGGGATTTTGCGCCCGGAACGCCGCTTGCATATAGGCGGACGGACTCTTCATATTGCACAGCATCAGGACGCCGCTCCACTCGGGGATCGTGACGCCTACCGTGAGCTGCCCCACGGTGAGGGTGATCGTCTTCTCATGCTCCGCAATAGCGGACTTCACCTTGTCGATGGCTTTCTCTGCCTGCTCGTCATCGCTTCCCCGGCCGTCACCCACGGCGGCCACGATCTCATACTCGCCAAACACCTCATCCGCTTCCAGCAGTTTTTTCAACGCGCGGACGCTTGCCACGCGGTTCAGATACCACATGGTATGGGACAGCTCCTGCCGCAGCTCCGGCGTGGAAAAAGGATACTTCTCCTGTGTGGTCAGGGCGTGGAGGAATTTTTTGATCTCCTCCTCATGGATGAGATCACCTTTCTCATCGGTGGCGAAAAATTCGTTCAGGTCAAAGGCGTAGTCCACCGTCCCCTCCTCCTCGGAGAGATCCAAACCTTTTTCAATGCGCTCCCGGATCATGCCGGAGAGCTGATAGGTGAACATGGACAGCTTGGGCAGGGGCTCATAAGGATTTTCGTCCTCCCCATCCCAGCTTTCTTTGGCCTCCTGCTCGTCTGAATACGACCAGTTGAAGATCTGCTCTTTGGAGAACTGCTCGCTGGCCAGGGCCTTGAACGGCGTACCGGACAAGTACAGCGTGTGCTTGCGCTGAATTTTGTGGAACGCCCGCTCGGTTCGCATGGTGTCTACGCCCTCCTGGGCCTCGTCCACAATGAGCAAATCGAACTCCAGCTCGCTCATCCACCGCAGCTTATCGTACTCTCCGCCAAAGTAGACAGAGCCCTTCAGCCCCTGCAGGGATTCAAAGGCAATCATGCCCTGGGGCGCGTCATCTCCCTGACGCCGCACCAGGGCCACATAGTCGTCCCTGGACAAGACCCCAGGGCGGCCTCTGAGCGCGTCCGTGTCGGATACAAAGGAGAACTCGCCTCGCCAGCCAATGAATTTGAAGAAATCGTCCGCCCAGGAGTTGGCGATGCTGGGGCGGTTGGTGACGATCAGCACCTTGGCAAAGCCCATCTGCCGGATCAGGTCGTAGGAGGTCAGCGTCTTCCCAAACCGCGGCTTGGCGTTCCACAAAAATTCCTCGCCGCCCTTTTCAAAGTAGGCCTTGGTCACCGCCACAGCCTCCTGCTGCTCCTTCCGCAGCGCATAGGTCAGCTTCTCGCCGTCTGTTGGGACAAGCTCCCGCCGGGCAAACCGGTCAAAATAGCTGTGGGAGGTGGGGCCGTCCACATGGAACCACTCGGTCCCCGGCGTGCGCTCGACTCCCAGGGCCGATTCCAAAAAGGAGTGAAATTCCCGGTCGGTAAAATACTCCCCGGAACCGTCCTTGTACATGGCATTGTCTTGCCAGGCCAGAACATGACGGATGTCCGCCGTGTGGGTCTGCTGTTTCACCCGCTGGGCCGGCGTCTGCTTCTCTGTGTAGCCGATCTTTGTCCAGCCGTCGTGGTAGACAACGCCCGGCGTGTTGTAGGCGTAGATCATGGGCACGACCCGTTTGAACGACTGTATCTGGACTGCCATCACGCCATCTCCTTCACATGGGATTCAATAAACTGGATCTCTTTCTCATCCAGGCCATATTTTTTGTAGAGCTGCTGGTCGATCTCCGGGATAGATTTGGACCAATCAATGTCGGAATCTTGGGTAAAGTCTTGGAGGGGAACAAACCTCCATTTTACAGCAGTATTATCCTGAGTTATCTTCAGAATTCCAAGCATAACACGTGCGAACCTACTTTTTACATACTCCAGGCACGCATTTGCCTCATATTTTGAGTCAAAGTTTCCAATGGCAATAAATGTTTCAGTACAGGCAGTGCCAGGTTCTCCTACTGTCGGTTTTCCAATAATTCGTGCTGGAACGGGTTTTCCAATTTGACCAGATGCTCCGTCAGCTTTTGAAATAAAAACCTTATATTTACATAAGTTTGTAACGTCTTTTACGTAATCACGCCGAAACCACCTGTATACCCGTTCACCGTTAATAATTCCCAAAAATTTTATGTATTCAAATTCATCATCTGGCTCTTGCTCAGTAAATAAAGACCCTATTCTTTCAAAACTGCTGGACCCTATTCTTGCGTCTGTCATCTTTGCTAACTCATCTGGATGCTCATCATATGCGCATTTGGAAAACTTATAAAGGCCACGATTAGCAATAATATCACTCAAACTGCCCTGATCAAATTTCCAAACCTTGCTTCTTATAGAGTTGAGTTCCGGAAATATAGAATAAACGCCGATTGCCCCAAAATTTTTCGTAGTATCGCGATATGTAATTGCAATTCCGCCATTAATATTGGTGTTCGTAAAAATGTTGCCGCTATCTTGTTCATGGTATAGCACCTTAAAATGTGGGTCTGCCAACATTTTCTCGTTCCAACTTTTTGGCGTTCCGCCCGCATTGTAAAGAAACCGTGCAGGATGAATCATCTCTACCCGATCGGAAATTTTATAGGCTTCGTCAAGAAACATATAATAGATTGGCGGAGCATATGTTTTCTGATCCCCAACAGTCTCATCCTGATACGGCGGATTTCCGATAATAAAATCAAACTTCATAGCCTTTTTCCCCTTTACCGGCAGAGATAAAAATTCCACGCTCCCGCCGCCCGTCCAATTGTGTACCAGACAGGGAGGCCGCTTCTTTTTGTCCTCGTTGCTGCTCTCCTCAAACATTCCAAACAAGTCCATCTGCTGGAACTGCTCCTCCGGCGTCCCATAGGGGACGCTTCCGGTCAGCCCATCCATCTGCCAGATGTTCCAGGTGATGATGTTTGCGATCTTCTCATATTCCCCTCTGGTTGGTTTCCGTTTCCACCGCTCCTGCAGGTATTCCTCAAAGGTCATCAGCAGGTTGACCCTGGCGATCAGCACGTTGTCCCCCTGAAACTCATATCCATAGGTGGCCCAAAACGCCCGCGCCGCCCACTCCAGCCATTCTTCTTCTGTCCGAGTTTTCTCCCCCACCACCTTTCGATCCGGCAGGCCGACCCGCTCCCGGATGGGGATGGCCTCGCCGGTCTCCACGTCATACCGGCTGACCAGATAGGGTGCTTCGCCGCAAGTGATCTCCAGCCGCCGGGAATCTACATAGCGTTCCCATTTCTTACCCTTGGGAAACTCCACAGCGGCCGTCGGTGTCCCGTCTTTGAAGAACGCCTCTTTCGCGCCAAACCACACCTCGTCTACGTAGTCGTTCATCATGCGGCACATCCACAGGGGGGTAAACACCTCGGCGTGCTGGCGGGTCCGCGCCGATTGCTGCTCCATAGCCTTCCTCGCCCGCGTTTTGATAACAGATGCGTGTTCCCCTGTGATTAGGTCAGGGGTAATCTCCCCGTTGTACTCATATCGCCCGCCGAGGGACGCATAGGCGCCGGTGGCCCACATGATATGCTGTTTTGTCGTTTTGTCGAGCAGCATCCCGTCCAACAGCCCCATGGCATGGAGTTTTAGGATGTCGTCTTGGATATTGATAATCACTTGGGGCCTCCGCTGTTCTCCGTCCATAATAGGCCGGGAAATATTTTCAAATTCGCTGTTATTATATCATATAACCTCCTCATTCAACAACTGAACCTTTGTGTGATTTCTCCATATTACGCCAAAAGAATAAGGGCCAAGGAAACGCCGGTCCCAGCGCATCCTTGGCCCTTATTTGATACTTCTCCAAAAAGTTGAGAGTTCAAAAGCGAAAAGTTGAGAGTTGATTTTCAGACTGCACAATAATGTTGCTGTTTTTCACTCAATTCCGTCGTTTTCTGAATTTTTGACCTGATTTTGTCCGCCATCAAATTGAGAGCAAGTTGAGAGTACCTTGAGAGTTCATCCTACTCGATCGTATAGTATTTTCTGGGATCATTGGGAGCAGAGCTATGTTCCTCAACAGGCCCGCCGTTCGCCTTTAGCAGCTTTTTCATGTGTGTGACTAATGTCTGCCTGGATCTGCCTGTGTTCTCCTCCAGCTGCTTCATCGTACACTGCTCCACATTGGCAATGTAATAAATAATATCCCGATCCAGAGGCTTTAGTTTCGCCCACTCCTCCACGCTGATGGACTTCAGTCCCTCCATCTTCCGCAGAGAACGCGATGCAATGTTGTTTTTAAGAACCAGAAGTACGGTCTTTTTATTCGGCTCGCTGAAAATAGGCGGCTCCAGGAAATAAGATCTCATGTCCGTGTAGATCCGCTTGACACCCTCGTTCAGTTCCCGAACCCACCCAAAGTCGGTCAGAACCCGTGCAATCAGCGGATTTCTGGAGAAGCGCGTGTTCTGGATATTTTCCACCGTGACAATGCTGGGTAGCCTTCCTGGGCTCAAAAACTCAATGCGGTCATCATACATCGTCACGCGGATATACTCACCGGAAATAGAGTAGTCCCGGTGTGTCACCGCGTTGACCAAACCCTCCTGCCAAGCAAACTCCGGGTATTCCGGAATCTTTCGGAACTTCCCGTCCTTCCCCAGCTGCTGAAACTCCCGCATCTGGCTGGCGATCAGCTGTTTCCCTTCTGTGATCAAGCGGTGAAGGGGCTTTTCTATCGTCATGTCCTTCACCACATTGAATCCTGCGCCGACACCAGCTGTTGTCCCCTCATATCTCAGAAACCGGACTCTGGCAGAGGGCAGGAACTGCGTGGGGATCTTGCCGAACAGAAGGATCGCGGCGACTGTGATCTCCCAGTTCTCCCCTTTTTGCTTGATAAGGCCCCTGGCCTTCAAAATATCCAGCGGGCTGCTCACATTCAAGCCTAATATTCTGCAGTATTCTTCGATCAAGTCGTGATCCAAGTCATCCAGAGAAGCGTCCTTCAAAACTTGGCTCTCATAGCTGCGGATCCCCTTGGAATACTCCAGCTCCAGCAGCTGCTCCGAATTGAGTTTCCGGGAGGAGTCTCCCACCCGCAGGTACGCCTCGCCGTCCTTGCATTTGATGACATCGTCCGGCATAGGCGAAATGTGAAACAGGAATACTTTCACACCGTCTTCCGATGTGATCGTCTCCACCTTCAGCTCCGGAACCTTCTGCAAATAGTCGAGGGGAACCTGACGCAGCACATTTTCCTGGGCATCGCTGATCCCGGTGATCGCTCCGCTGTCCTCGATCCCCACCGCCACCACACCGCCGGAAGCATTGGCCATAGCAGAAATGTGGTGTGCAATGTCTCTCGGTTGGAGCTTAGCACTTTTCCGCTCAAAATATTGGCTCTCAACAGAACGTTGGAGCTTCTCCCAGGTCAGTGTTGGGTCGATATTGGAAATTGTAGTGTTCATATCATTCCTCAATTCTCATCACGGCATCTGAATGACAACGCCTATATGCTCAAATTATACCGTTTCCTTTCGTGCTTTGCAAACCGTTTCTGTCGCCTGATAGTTCATGGGCACGCTTTGTTTCTTATAGCGTTGACAAAGATTACTGCCGGTAGAATGCTGTCTTGCCGGTGTATTTTATAACTCAGCCAGCTTCCTTTTCAACTCTTCATCCGTCAACTCTCCCCGCCCGGATCGCTCCAGCAACTCCAGGGCCATGGCCACAGCCATATTCCACTCATCCAGGCTGATCTTTCCTCGGTTTTTTCTCTGCTTCAAGCGATTGTAAGCCCGATCATATTCGACCTGCGCCGGTGTGCGGCGGGCCCTGTCCCGGGACTCCTTGCGGTGTGCTCCCACCTTTCGGCAGGTACGCTCAGTCTCTCCAGGGGCGATGTTGTTGCAGTAGCAGATGTTGTATCCGGCGGTGAGCAGAAAATATTTTCCGCAGTTGTGGCACCGCCTCGGGGCGTTACCCGCCGCCAGTCCCCGAAAGAATTCCACCTCCAGAAAATCCAGCAGACTTGAAAACCGGGCTTGCTCCGCTAAAATGATCGTCTCCCCATCAGACGGGGACACCATCGGCACAAACCTCACCTTAAACGGAAAGCTGTGATCCAGTTCATATGTATCTTGCCCCATGAGTTCCGCTGTTATCTTCCGCTATCCGGCCTACAAGACCGACCTCACCGGCGTGGCGGGGGAGGTGTGGCATTACCGCTATGTGGGAAAGGAGGCCGCACAGGAGATCTATGAGCAGGGCGTCTGCCTGGAGGAGTATCTGGAAACTCTGCAGGAGGATGGTGTGTCATGGGACGAATCGGACTGACACAGGTATTCCCCTGCCTGCTTCCGTTCGCTGGCAGGAGGAGCAAAATTAGTTACTGCAAGCCCTCCAGGGCAATCCAGCCCTGAAAGTGTTCCTGCGGCACGCCAAGGAATATTTTTTATAGTCCTTCTATATGTTGGCTGAAAATGACGCATAATCTGCGGCAGCTCTGGAACACTATCCATATCATCTGAATCAATGGGGGGATCTGCTTGTTTAAGCACGAAAAGCAGCTGTTCCATCCGGTATCGGTGGAGCGACCGAATCCGCAGTACGCCGCCCTGCTGCAGGAGCAGTTAGGCGGCGGAAACGGCGAATTGAAAGCGGCCATGCAGTATATGTCCCAGAGTTTTCGAATCAAAGACCCGAAAATCAAGGATCTCTTTTTAGACATTGCCGCCGAGGAGCTGGGGCACATGGAGATGGTCGCCCAGACGATCAATCTGCTCAACGGACATGAGGTAGAGGCGGATCAGGTCCAGGCGGGTGAGATCGAGACCCATGTCCTGCTGGGTCTGAATCCCGGCCTGATCAATGCCTCCGGCTACTCCTGGACGGCGGACTATGTCACGGTTACCGGAGACCTTTGTGCAGACCTGCTCAGCAACATTGCGTCGGAACAACGGGCAAAGGTCGTGTATGAATACCTGTACCGGCAGATCTGGGATAAAAAAGTGCGGGAAACCATCGATTTTTTGCTCAACCGGGAGGAAGCCCACAACCAGATGTTCCGGGATGCCTTCAACGAGGTGCAGGAGAGCGGCTCCAACCAGGACTTCGGCACTACCAAGGCGGCAAAGATGTATTTTTCCATGTCCAATCCAGGCCCTAACGCCTTCGCAGGCGGAGATGTGTCTGCGCCGAAATTTGAAGAATAGTGTTTACCACCCATGCTGGTGAACAGACGGATTTTGTTTACAGCCCCGTAAATTTTGAGCCACTTCCGGCGAAATGACTTGTGTCGTTTCTGGTTTAGAGTTACCATACGAATGTTCAGAAAGCAGAAAATGCCTCCCGTCTACGGCGGCGGATGTGTCGCTGGAAAAAGACGGGAGGCATTTTGACCACATTTTTAGCCACAGTGCGGTGCGGAGCACATGGAAACAGCGGCTTTAGAGAGTGACGGAAAGCAAGTGGAGCGGAGCAGAAACGGCACAAAATAAATGGAAATTATGCAAAAAATCTTTTCTCACCTCTTTGTTTACAGCCCTGCAATTCCTGAGTCATGAAAAAGAGAAAATGCCTTATGTGAGGAAGGAACTACCGCTGTACGGGGATACAAAACACCTCTCTTTTTGTGTATGGCAGGCATAGACATAAAAACAGCGGGAGCTGCTTTTGCTATATTTGTGAAAACAGTCAAATTGCGAAAATTACACCCCCAAACAGTTTGACCACACAACCAGCCACAGAGAACGGCGGAGTAGGCGGAAACCCTGTGTTCAAAGAGTGACGGAAAGCAAGTGGCTTGGAGCGGAAATAGCCATAAAGCACAAAAAATAGTTAGAAAAAAGTTCCAAGGGCGCTTGGTAAGGATGAGGTCCCCAGTTCGAATCTGGGTAGCAGCTCCACAAAAAGACCGCTTTTCTTTTGAAAAGTGGTCTTTTCTTTTGCAATTTACAACAATTTCTGGCATATTGAATTTCGCCATTTGTCTTTGTCCACAGAACAAGCCACAGACAGAAAAATCACGGG
>ERZ780150.1690-NODE-1690-length-13362-cov-3.768017_pt1 | contig 13362 bp, 8 predicted proteins | sample MGYA00511019_ERZ780150 | MGnify/ENA primary metagenome ERZ780150 (study PRJEB29588, sample SAMEA2151633) | human gut metagenome | biome: human gut; feature: human-associated habitat; material: faeces | place: Denmark | collected 2008/2010 ...
TGCACGACTTCTTCTGCACGAATCCGCATGAAATGTACTACGACATTCTGTCTGAACGGACACAGTATTTCAAGGAAAGCAAGGAGGGTGTTGATACTATGTGCAAGATTATGGAAGATTACGCTGAGAAAAGGGCTAAGATAGCGGCTGATGAACGTTCAATAAGCATGGCTAATAAACTCTGGAACAGCGGAATAAAAGATTTACAGCAGATTTCAGACCTGACTGAGCTTCCTCTGGATGAGGTTAAAAAGCTCTTTGAGGGAAAGACAGCCTGATTTCACAATCACAATTGAATAATTCAGAAAAGCGGAGATGCAATATTCTCCGCTTTTTATTTTAAAACTCTCCCTAGCCACAGGGGTTTATATACACTTCTCCTTACGGGGCATGGCTGACAGCTGTGCCCCACACTATGCGCATAGGCGGTAAACCACGCGGCTGCGCTCCAAAATCAATAATGAGGTAGTTCAAAAATGATAGACATACAGTGTAGTCCTCTTGAAGATGATAGCCTGAGTCTGAATGCACAGTATGTGTTCTGCTGCTTGGTCCTCAACGATGGAAGTCTTGTTGTAGATCACCCAATTATTGCAGCTGGACTGGATGAGCTTATAAGACACGGATACTTATCAAATGAAGGGGACATAGATGCTGCTAAAGATATTCAGCAAACGTTTAGCCGATTCAATGGAACTGAATGGCAAGAAACAGATTGATGTTGCTCGTGAACTTGGGATACCCAAAAGTACACTGAGCAGATATCTGAAAGGAAGTTATGAACCTAAAACAGAGAGAGTCTATCAGCTTTTGGAATATTTTGGGGTTACTCCCGAATGGTTGATGGGTTACACAAATGACCCACAGGGTCATGTTATGGTAAATAATACCGATATGGGTAAACAAGTTTATTCCAGCGACGATGACACGCTTCTCATTACTGAAAAAGAAATCATGCTCGTGCAAGCATACCGCCAGCATGAACAATTGCAGCGTGTTATTGATAAGATTCTTGATTTATCAGGCGAAACAAGGAGAGGCTTTAAGGTGGCTAGAGTTGAGAAGAAGTAAATATGTAACGGAGGATATCACATGGACCTGAACGCACTTAGAAAAATGGCGAGGAAACAGCGCGAAGCAGAAGAAGCGGAAGATAACACCGCACCGGAAACCACAGTCAAGCGTGTTATTCCTGTTGAAGAACCAACTGCTGACACTGCAATTTATGTTCCTCTTGAAGATGATGTAGTGGATCCGCTGCCGTTGCCTGATGACGGCTACTCCGTTTCCTCCTCAGTTGCCGAAGATGAACCGAAAGAAGAAATTGCAGAGGAACGTCACGGTGAAACGCTCGACGAAATAATCCAAAAGTGTTTTACTGATGAAAAGGCGTACAATATTGAACTGGAAAGGCTTCTTCCTTTCCGCCGCCCGATATTCACCAATGTCGGCGATCTCACAGAGCTGAAATTTGATATTTCAAGAATAGGTATTACCGAGCCGCTGCTCGTTCGCTCCGTCGGCAACGGAGAATACGAAATTCTCTCTGGTAGTCGGCGAAGAGCCGCCGCTGAGCAGCTCATGTGGACTAAGGTACCCTGCCGAATCGGAAGCAACGACCTGATAACCGATGAATACGCTGAGCGTATCGTTGTCGAAAGTAATCGAAACCGGTTTTCCTCCCTGCTCTTGTCAGAGCAGATAAGAACGGCTGCAGTTCTCGGTGAAAAAGCTGAAGCGGAGCTTCACCTGTCACATGAACAGTCTCAGAAATACGCACATCTCAACTCACTTCAGCAGGATTTCCTGGTCATGCTTGATAATGCCGTAATTAATATAGCTGCGGCTGAAATGCTTGCAGACCTCAGCTCAGACGTACAGAGTACGATCATAAATGTTCTGACACAGCACCCGGAGATGAAGCTCACCGGAGCCAATGTAAAAGAACTGCATGACGAATCCAACTTAACTACTACAGCAATCACCAAGATTCTTAAGCCCAAGCCGCCCGTTAAAATTGCTGTGCCGGCTGAAATCGTATCGGAATTTATGGAAGGTAAAACGCCTGAAGAACTTACAGAAATAGTGTCTGCTGCTATCCGCAGATATTTCACGGAGGAACATGATGTCAAGATTTAACGATATCGCACAGATATACGATTACAAGCTCTCACAGCTTCGCGACCCACAGGTGTGGCAGAACACACTGCGGCTTACTTCAAATTTCTGGCGTCTGAACTTCTGCGCTGCCATGCTTCTTACTGAACAGAACCCTAAAGCTGTTATGTGCGGAACTCTTACCCAGTGGAACAATGTGGGAAGATATGTAAGACACGGAGAACGGTCCACTGCAATTTTCGTGGATCGAAATAATACCGAGCTGATGTATCTCTTTGATGTCAGCCAGACCTATGGAAAAGCATATAATGCCAAGTGGAAGCTCTCTGAGCGAATGGCTGACGGTATCGTTGGAAAGTACAACGCCGAGAATGCAGAAAACGCTATATCTTTTGAAGATTTTTTGCAGAAAAGTCTTGACAAAAATATAGATATAGTGTATAATTATGATAGCAAATTAAATAGTGCAATGGCAAATGACCCTCGCATCACCCATTTTATTCGCCAGAGTGCAGAATGTATATGCATGACAAGATGTGGACTTGAAGCTGAGTATGACTTTTCAGCAGCTGCCAAACTTGACAGCGATCTGTCCATAGTCGAAATCGGCAATGCGGCTACCGCGCTGGCACAGGAAGTGCTGCGAGACGTTGACCGGACTGTAAGGAGGAAAGAATATGAGCGTTATGAAGCTGGAGTATGCGGAAGACATTTACGATATCCCCTACGAGGAAGACAGGAACGGACTGCTGAACCCGAAATTCCGAAATTACGGCAGGAAGGATATGACGCCGCTGGAGCGCAAAGCGGTGGACCTGATGAACGAAATGGATCCGACAGCGCTCGACCTGGTGAACATGAGCGGGCTGTATCTGAGAATCTGGAAGGAGATCGGACGGAAAGCAGAGAGCGCCAGGAATCGCACGACACGTACTCTGATGAAGAAGGCGCAGCTCAGCCAGACTTACACGGAGAGCGCACAGCAGAGGACGGAAATAGATATAGCGGCTCAGGAAGCAGCGTGGGATTCGATCGGGACGAGCGTGACCTGGCTGGCGGAGGAAGTCAGGAGCCGTGGACAGCTGATGAAGATCAAGGATATTCGTCTGAGTATGATGACGAAGAGTTAAATGAAGATAACGAGATGGTATCTGATGAAACAGATGCCATTTCTGTTTTTTCAGACAGACCCGAAGAAATCGACTCAAAAAGTGAATATGCCCAGAAGCTGCTTGAAGATGAAATCCTGCACGGAAATCACTCAGCAGGAGGAAAATTTCGCATAACAGAGTACATTTCGGATAACTCCCCTACCAATGACGAGTTTGCGAAGTTTCTGAAAAATGAATACGGAATCGGCGGCGGTTCTCGCAGCGGAATCGTCAAGTTCTCAAATCATGACGGTAAGGGACTTGCGTTGATCCTCGGAAATAACGGCAATGAACAAACTGTCAGATTTGGCTGGAAGGTCGTTGCAAAGGCAATCCGAAAGGCTGTTGACGAGGGACGATACATTACCGAAAAGGATATTGAATCAGCCCGCCGTTATACGCAGTTTGACGCAGAGCATTTTGCAATTCACTATGAGTATCCGCACTGTTTTGAAAATAGCCGGCTTCAATCTATCCGCAAGGATATTAAGCGCACCGGACAGGATATTCAGATCAGGCTCACACCTGAACTGTTCGCCACTTATGCGGAAGAGTATATTCGTGCTCAGCCGCACGTCAAGGAGGAATATCAGAAAATCGAGCGCAGTTCCGTGAATGCTCCCTATTGTTTCAACGACTGGAGCACCGCAGCGGAAGCCGCACGAACTCTCACAGCTGAATCCGGCTATCCGAAGTTTCGCAGCCTCTGCCGGGATTCAGCTTCGGAACTGGTAACTCAGCTTACGAACCATACCGGGCATAACCCCGGACTGGGATTCCCGGAAGAAGAAATCACGGAGTTTCTCAATTCTGGTGAAATCTCCGAGGATAAGTGGACGGACGAAATCACGGCGCAGGTTTTCGGGTATCTTTTCAATATAGAACAACGTGATCACCTATATGACAATAATGTAGCAGCTTTTTCAGAAGAAACCAGCGCTCAGCTGACCTTTGATAATTTTGAAGAAGAAAAATCTGATATGTCAATAGGAATAGTTGAACCTACAGAAAAGGACATCTCGGAAAAGCAGCCTACTATCACCTGCGAGTGGAGCGAAAATCCAGCATTTGAGGAAGGTAAAACTTACTCCGTCCTCGAATTTGATACTATAATGAAGCGCGAGGATACAGATTGGGTGTCCAAACGTCAGCAGGAACTTGAAGCATATGGTGGTAACTCTGATAAACTATACGCTGCCATTGACAGCGGAGAACTGAAAGACGATCATCAGGGATATGCTAAAACAAAATTCACTATAAATATGCCGGACGGCACAACTTACAGTGAACGTCAGGATATCGGCGATGGATACGGCGGCGTGGTTGACTATCTCTCCAGTTTCAAAGCCTATCATTCTGTTGCCGAGAAACTAAAGAAGGCTATCTCAGATGAACTTGAACAGCATACCGATGAACTGCCTCATGATGAGGCAGCTTCTTCTGGAGCATTGGAAGCAGCCATTGAATATATCAATGATTTCTGCGAAACAGAATACGGCAGCACTGCCGATTTCGACGACCTGACCCACGTTGATCTTGCATATACTACTGATGAGGATACTGACACTATTATCGGTGTATATGCGGATCTTGTGAATTACCGCATAATAACTGAGTACGGCAATGCAAATGCCCGTGAGGAACAGTATGATTCTTTAGATGAGATGAATGAGGTTGCCTTGAAAAATCTCGCTTTTGACGATCTGGTATATCTCTCTGAAGAAGAAAAGGCACTGCCTCACGATGAGGCAGCTGATTTTTCAGTCAATGATAATTCAGACATTCCCGATTTCTTTATTCGGGATATTGAAGAACACAAGGAAATAAGAATTTCTGAAAAAGAAAAGACTGCGCTGCTCTACCCGGTAGATAATGCGTCTGACCTAAAACTCGGCAATTACAGATTATCGTATATTGGTGACGAAAGTGCTTATGCACTCATCGCAGACAGTGAAAAAGCCGGCGCTGATATTTTCGTCCATCAGTTTTCACATAACGATGGTGCCAGCGAAATATACTCATATCTTCGCGAAAAAGATATGCAGCCGTATCACGATGACACAGAGGTGCCTCACCGTGATGCACCTGTTCCACAGGAAAATATTGAGCGCAGTACCGTTGTTCAAACAGTACCGCCGGTTGGCAACTACCGCTTCCCCGAAAATTTCGCATACCCCACCGGTCCGAAAGCAAAATACACCGCCAATGTTACAGCCATAAAAACACTGAAGCAAATCGAATCCGAACACCGCCATGCGACCGCCGAGGAGCAGGACATACTTGCTCATTACAGCGGCTGGGGCGGCATTGCAGATGCATTCGACAGTACTAAAGAAAACTGGAGCCGAGAGTATGCCGAACTGAAAGACCTGCTCACGGACAAGGAATATTCCGCCGCCCGTGAAAGCACGCTCACCGCATTTTACACCGAGCCGTATATCATAAAGAGCATTTACACGGCGCTTGAAAACATGGGATTTACCGGCGGCGAGATACTCGACCCGGCAATGGGAACAGGAAATTTCTTCGGGAATCTCCCGGTGAAAATGGCGGAGAACAGCCGTTTATACGGCGTTGAACTCGACAGCCTGACCGCGCGTATCGCAAAGGAACTCTACCCCGAAGCGAAAATACAAAACCGTGGATTTGAGCGCACAAAGTTTGAAAACGGCATATTCGATGTAATTGTCGGAAACGTGCCGTTCGGGGATTTCAAGCCCTACGACCCGGAATATGACGAATACCTTATCCATGACTATTTCTTCGCGAAATCCATCGACAAGCTGAAGCCCGGTGGAATAATGGCGCTCATCACCTCCGCAGGAACTATGGATAAGTACGATGATTCGTTCCGCCGTGAGCTGTCCGGAAAAGCGGATTTTCTCGGCGGCGTAAGACTCCCGGAGGACGCATTCCGCACAGCCGGAACACAGACAGTCACGGATATTCTTTTCTTTCAGAAACTCAAATTTGAGCATGAAAATGACCGAGATCCGGATTGGGTGCGCTCTGAGCGAGTTTACGGCGAAGCAAGCATATTTCAGGAAAACAGGTACTTCCGGCAGAACCCGGAAATGGTGCTAGGAACTCCGGAAATCGTTCCGGGAAGATTCGGAAATACGCGCACGATAAAGTCTGACGGCAACACCGCCGAACGACTCTCTGAAGCTATTGGCAGACTTGACGGGCATTTCTCCGCCGAGCCGACCATAGACGATGAATTACCGAAAGAAGAATACGGAGATATCCCGGACGGCGTGACTCCGTACACATATTACGTCAGCGGAGGTTCGCTGTACTATGCGGAAAACCGCAGTGCAGTGCCATTTACGGGCAGTTCCGAACCGCGCATAAAAGCCATGTGCGGCATACTCGAACGACTGAACGAAGTGACCGCCGCGCAGAAGAAAGGGTGTTCAGATGATGAGCTGAAAGCACTCCAAAGCCGCCTGAATAACGCATACGACGGCTTTATAAAGAAACACGGACACCTCAACAGCCGCACAAATATCAGCGCATTTGCAGACGATATCCGCGCGCCGCGGCTGACCTCGATTGAAAATGTCGAGGAACTCCCGGACGGGAAACAGCGGTTTACCAAAGCGGATATCTTCACTCAGCGGACGATAAACGTTGACCGCGTTCCGGCGCACGTTGACACCGCCCTTGAAGCGCTCCATCTCTCGATAAATCTGAAGCAGACGGTAGACCTGGATTACATTTCTCAGCTCTGCGGAAAGGACAAGGACGCGGTAATTTCGGAGCTTGGCGAGCACATCTACTGCAATCCGGCGAAGAACACCGGCGGCAGATATTCCGGCTGGGAAACCGCAGAGGAATACCTTTCCGGACACGTCCGCAGTAAGCTGGCGCTGGCTCAGGAAGCCGCCAAAACCGACCCGGAATATGAGCGCAACGTAACCGCACTGCTGGATAATCAGCCGCCGAGAATAGGCATTGAAGATATCGGATTCCGTGTGGGAACCATCTACATTGAGCCGGAAATGTTTCAGGACTTCGTTTACGAAACGTTCCAGACGCCGGAGTGGCAGAGGCACCGCCCGAATATGCACGGCTATTCGAAGGAGATAACCGTTAATTATTCGCCTGAGATGAACCAATGGAAAGTTACCAATTCAAGCGGAATGTCGGACGTGCTTTCCACGGAAACATACGGCACGAAACGGCTCAACGCATACGAGCTGACGGAGCTTCTGCTGAACCAGAAACGCGCTGTCGTGAACGATTACCGGGAGCTTCCGGACGGCAGAACGGAAAGGGTATTCAACGCAAAGGAAACCATTCTTGCGCGTGAATGCCAGGACAAAATCGAACAGGCTTTCCATGACTGGGTAATGGCGGATAAAGACCGCATTCAAATCATCGAGGACCGCTTCAATGCGCTGTTCAATAATATCAAGCCGAGAACTTACAACGGCGATTATATCACCATTCCCGGCATGAATCCGAACCTTACCCTGCGCCCTCACCAGAAAAACGTTATCGCGCGAATTGCCGCCACCGGAACCTGCATGATGGCTCACGAAGTCGGCGCAGGAAAGACGGCGGCAATGGGCGCGGCGGGAATGTACCTTAAATCCATAGGAGCCTGCACCAAACCGATGTATGTCGTGCCGAATGCAGTCGTGGCGCAGTTCGGCGAGGAATTACAGCGGTTCTTCCCGGAAGCAAAAATACTTGTAGCCACGTCAAAAGATATGGAAAAATCACAGCGGCGGCGGTTTCTCTCAAAGATATCCGTCGGGAATTTCGATGCGATAGTAATTCCGCAGTCGCAGTTTGAAAAAATGCCGCTGTCCCTTGAACGTCAGGAGGCGATGTATGACGAGAAGCTGACCGAAATCTCCAGTGCGATACAGGCAGCGAAATCCGACAAGGGCGAGCGCTTCACCGTAAAAGCTCTGGAGCGCCAGCGCAAGCAGATTGAGAAGAAAATTGAGAAAATGCGTGCTGCATTCAAGAAAGACGATTTCATCACATTTGAGGAACTCGGGTGTGATTTTCTTTTTGTGGACGAAGCGCATAACTACAAGAACCTCGCCGTTTTCTCCAAGATGAACAACGTCGCCGGCGTGAACGCGAATGCAAATTCTCAAAAGGCGTTCGATATGGAAATGAAGTGCCGCTATTTGCAGGAGCTTCATAACGGCGGCGGTGTGGTTTTCGCCACCGGAACGCCGATCAGCAATTCCATAACCGAACTGTTTGTGTGGCAGTACCTCCTCCAGAAGCAGACGCTGGACGATATGAATATCGGATACTTTGACAACTGGGCTTCCGTTTTCGGCGTGATTACCCAGTCTATCGAGGTCAAGCCCAGCGGTGACGGATTCCGTCCGCGGACGAGATTTTCTAATTTCGTCAATCTGAATGAGCTTTGCAATCTGTTCGGCGAGGTGTTCGACATTGCAAAGACGGCTGATATGAACCTTAAACTTCCGGCGATCCAGAAAGGAAAACCGGAAATGATAATCTGCGAAAAGTCCCCGGAGCAGGAATTGCAGACCGATGCTGGAATCGAGCGCGCCCGGAGAATCGAAGCGAAAATTGTACAGCCGGACGAGGATAATATGCTCGCCGTCTGCACCTACATGACCAAAGTCGCGCTGGACGCCCGCATTATCGACCCGAAAGCCGAGGAATATGACGGCGGAAAGGTCGCTCTCTGCGCTGAAAAGATAATCGAGATAAACAAGGCAAATCCCGGCACGGCGCAGGCGGTTTTCTGCGACACGAATACGCCGAAAAAGGACGCATTCTCTGTATATCAGGCGCTTCGGGACAGGCTGGTGAGGTCGGGCGAATTTGCCGAAAATGAAATAGCTTTCGTGCATGACGCCGCCAACGATAAACAGCGCCTTGCCATGTTCGAAAGGGTGAATAATGCCGAAATAAAAATCATTATCGGCTCGACCGGAAAGCTTGGAACCGGCGTGAATATTCAGCGGAAGCTCTCTGCCCTGCACCATCTTGACGCACCATACCGTCCCTCTGACATCGAACAGCGCAACGGCCGCGGAATACGCCAGGGCAACGAAAATTCCGAGGTCTACATAGGGTACTACTCAACAAAAGGTACCTTCGATAATTACCGCTGGCAGATACTCGAGAAGAAACAGCAGATAATCTCGCAGATAATGTCCGGCAAGCCAGCCGCGCGAACCTGCGAGGATATTGACGACACCGCGCTGACGTTCGCCGAGATGAAAGCCGCAACGACCGGCAATCCCCTGATAGCCGAGAAAATGACGGTGGATAACGAGGTGAACCGTCTGAAATTATTGCAGGCGAATTATTATCAGCAGCAGCGTTCGTTCGAATACGATATCAGCAATAGATATCCGGACTTGATTTACCGGAAAGGAAAAATGATTGAGTGGACGAAAAAGGATATTGAGCTGATTTCCGCAGCGCCGCCGATAACGGAGGATAACTTCCGCATGACGCTTGGCGGCAGGACTTTTGTTGAGCGCTCCAAAGCCGGCGACGAGCTGGCGGCGCTGGTGACAAAATACATGATGTCCGACGATTATCAGGAGTACAAATCGAGGGCAGTCGGCGAGCTGAACGATTTCAAAATCGTGCTGATGCACCAGGGCGCTCTGGTGTCGCTGTCGCTGAAGGCGAATGGGCATTACACCTGCGATTACTCAATGAGCGGGCTTGGCGGTGTGACCAGGCTGTGCAATCTGTATGAGCGCATTCCGGAGCAGATTCACGGGCTTACCGCCGAGCTTGAACAGGCTAAAAAGCAGCTTGCAAACGCAAAGGAACAGTACGGCAAGCCGTTCCAGTATGAGGAACAGCTCCGCGCCAGTCTGGAACGCCAGGCTCAGATAAACGCCGAACTGGAGGTTGCCGACAAACCGCATGATGAAGCGGTTATGAGCGATTATTCCGATGACGAAAACGAAGAAATGGAGATGTAATTATGAGCATTGAATTCCGCATAAATCAGTACGATGAGGAACGCTGTTATTCCAACGGCGCTATTGACTTGAAGTCATTCCTCACCGCCTTGTATTCCGACGAACACCCCTACGGTGCGCTCTTGAATCTTGACGGAAACAAACGGATCGAACCTGCTGATTATGCTTACGATGAGCAGAGTGGCAAGGAAACATACGATATCGACTTTGACAGGGACACAATAACACGTCACGAAAAAGGAAAGCAGTTCAAGCTGAACGAGATGAGCAAAATCCCGCTTGGCGCGGCGTATTCGCTTATGAGATTTCATGGTGCCGGCGTTCCGGCGGCTGTTTCTGACTGCGAATATGATGAGTATAATGATATGTCCGGACTATTTGGAAACCGCGATTCTGAAATCAAGGACCGCGGTTTTATTATATATAGCAACGATGAGTATTTCGAGGCGTATTTTAATTATCTGAAGAATACCGGTGGCTATCAGTTTATTCGTTTTGTAAACGTCAGCGGGTCACAGTACATTTCTTTCAGCCAGCGTGGTTTTGACAATATCAAGTCTTTTCTTATGCAGAAGCTCCAGACAAAGCGTGAGGAAGCTGACCGCTTTGAAGCAGAGATAAATAAAGCATTCGGCATTAACGAACCGCTTGGAATGTCTGTCAGCCGGCAGCAGGAAGATAATACAGTAACTGTCACACTGACAGCTGATGAAATGCGCCGCGCATACTATATTGTTCATGAGTCATTTCTGACCGAGGATATTCAGATGAAGTTGAATGACCTTGCAAATGAGGACGCACGTTATGAGGGACTGTCTGATGACATAGTTTTCGTGAACGGCGTTCTCTCGCGATACATTGACCACAGTGAATCAGAAATATCGTACAACGACAATATCTTTAATGCGATTGAGCATGAAGTATCCAAGCGTGAAAACACTGAAGAACAGTCTGATGAAATGGAGATGTAAGCATGGACAATACCGAACTCACTGAGCTTATAGAAAAGCTCGGTTTACAAAGCCACTCATACACTTTCAGCGTTGTTTCTCTGGATTCGGAGATTTACGTTACCGGAGCGTATGTAGAGAGCGCTGACGAGCTTGATGAGCTTGGAATCCTCGGTCAGTTTGACGAGGATTTTGCTCATGGTGATACCGTCCATGCTGAGATAAGTTATTATATCATCGGGCAGTCTGGCGTGGAATCCGAAAGACTTCCGGACGAATTCTGCGGCGACATCATGTCGCACCTCAATACAGCAATCGAATATGCAGATCAACTTGAAGAACGGACTGTCATGGTTGATTTCAATGATTATGAGATGGAGATTTAAAAGATGAGCAACTTGACGCCAAGAACAGTTGACGGTGGTTTTACCGTGATTGATTCAGTGCGCCTCAGTAACAAGACAGAAATAGTCATGGGACGCCGCGAAAGTTTCTATGGAATCAATTACGCGACATGGGAGTGCTCAGACGGCAACAATTATTACTGGGGACATTATGACATAAGTACCGAACAGCAGGCGCGACTTGATATGTTTGAACGTGCCGCTGAGAGAATGCGCCAGATTCTCCCGGAACAGTATTCCCAGTCTGAAGCTGAATCAGAAAATTCTGACGAAGACGAATGTGAAATGTGATATAATTATTGCGGTTCGATTTTATCGAGCCGCATATATGTAGACTGAAAGGTAACTACTTGATGTCTGCTCCACAGGTGCCTCACCGTGAGGCAGTAATTTGTTTCTGAATTGACCTTGACAAACAGCATTATTCGAAGTAAAATATAGATAGTACATCACTTAACACAAGGAGGGCTAACCAATGTTGACAGACAATCCGTATGATTCCTCAAGAAATAATCTGCCCCTTATGCGGTATCAGATTACCCAGACACATGAAGTCCTGAAGGAGTTTGTATCGCATATTAGCGGTTTCGTTACAAGGAACTATGTGTACACGGATAAGGAAATTCCCGAAAAAATAAAAAGGCTGGAGGACGAAGCACAGGAAATCAAGAGAAGCTTCTCGCTTTCAGACACCCGTGAGATACTGAACAAACACGAAGCACGACTTGTTGAAATAGACAGTATCATAAAGGATGCTACACCGCTGCCGCACAGATAACATTGCTCATAAGAATAGTACAGGGACAAGTGAAATTCATTTGTCCTTTTCTTTTTCGGAGGTTTTATGAAAGATTATTCAGAATATTCTGTTGAAGACTTTAACAGGGCTTTTATGAGGTTTTATGAAGCCCTTACATACGGAAAGCAGCCGGTCAAATCACCGACTGCTTTTTTATTAGGAGGTCAGGGCGGATCCGGCAAATCTTCGATACATGAGTACCTGTCTGCTGAAATCGGTAACATTGTTTCAATTGACGGCGATCTGTTCCGCCGCGAGCATCCTAACTATGAGATGATTCAGAAGATTTACGGGAAAGACGCTGCAAACATCACCCAGTCCTTTGCGAACAACATTACAAATGCAATGATCGAAAAACTCAGCGATGAGGGATATAACCTTGTGATTGAAGGAACCTGCCGCCGCGCTGATGTTCCCTTAAAAACCTGCGGCGATCTCAAAGAAAAGGGATACCGTGTTGAGTTGGCTATCATGTGTACCGACAAAGAAGAAGCCTGGCAGAGTACATTAGACCGCGCTGAGAAAATGCGTGAACTGGGGCTTTCTCCGAGAGAAGTACCGAAAGAAAAATACCAGGAAACAATATTTGCTCTCCACGGTAATGTCTCGATTTTGTATCAGTCCGGTGCATTCGATGATATAACGCTTTACAATCGTCAGCTTGATGAACTATATAAATTCAGTCGGAAACCTGAGCATGATCCGGCTGATATTTTTTATCACTGCCTGCACAGCAGATCTGATGAACTTTATCGTCCCCACAGCAGCAATCCTATGGCTGTTCTGCTTTATGCAAACAGCCTGGACGAAGCTAGTGCTTATCTTGAGCACAACTTCTATGAACTTACGGGGGGCAAGCAGCTTGACGAAGGCTTCTTCCAGTTCAGCTGCTCATCTGCCGGACGTCCGCTTCCGGATATAGAAATTTATGATGTTTCTGCTCCGGAAAACGAAGAGGGCGAAAAAGAGGAGCCGGAATTCGAAATGTAA
>ERZ780150.1693-NODE-1693-length-13355-cov-5.708421_pt1 | contig 13355 bp, 16 predicted proteins | sample MGYA00511019_ERZ780150 | MGnify/ENA primary metagenome ERZ780150 (study PRJEB29588, sample SAMEA2151633) | human gut metagenome | biome: human gut; feature: human-associated habitat; material: faeces | place: Denmark | collected 2008/2010 ...
GTGGCCCTCAATGTCGGCGGTGGGGTCCTGCTCGGCGTAGCCGTTGGCCTGAGCCTCCCTCAGAGCGTCGTCAAAGCTCAGCCCCGCCCGGATCATACGGGTGAGGATATAGTTGGTCGTGCCGTTGAGGATACCGGTGATCTCCTCGATCTCGTTGGCGGCCAGGCACTGGTTCAGGGGGCGGATGATGGGGATGCCGCCGCCCACACTGGCTTCAAACAGATAGCTGACACCCTTCTCCTGGGCCAGCCGCAGCAGCTCGCAGCCGTGCTCCGCCACCAGCTCCTTGTTGGAGGTAATGACACTCTTGCCCGCCTGGAGGGCCCGGCGGGTGAAATCCAGCGCCACCTTGGCCCCGCCGATGGTTTCCACCACGATGGACACCTCAGGGTCCTGCTCAATCACGGAAAAATCGTGCACCACCTTGCCTGCAAAGGGGCTGTCTGGGAAATCCCGCACATCCAGAATATATTTCAGGCGGATCAGATCATCCACCTTGCCCTCGATGTGCCGCTCGTTGGTGTCCAGCACTTCAGCCACACCGGAGCCCACCACGCCAAACCCTAAAATTGCCACGTTCACCATTCTGTCTTCCTCCTGTCCGGGCCGTCAGCCCGCCAAAATCTCACAGCGCAGGACTCCCTCTATCTCCAGGGCCTGGTTCAGTAACTCCTCCAGCGCGATGCGCAGCCCCGAGGTCTCCGCCCCCACCGTCACCGCAGCACAGCCGTTGCTTGGTATGGACTGGTTGATGGTAAGAATATTCCCACCCGTCTGGGCAAAGATATTCAAGACGGCGGACAACACCCCTGGTTCGTCCTTGAGCAGGAACTGAAAGGTGACGATCCGCCCATGCAGCATGTCATTGAAGGGCCGCACCGCATCCTTGTATTTATAAAATGCGCTGCGGCTGATGCCCACCCGCCGGGTGGCCAAGTGGACCGTGTCCACCTCGCCGGTTTCCAACAGCCGCTTGGCCTCCGCCACCTTCAGAAAAATCTCTGGCAGTGCGCTGGACTCCACGATGAAATAACTGGGTGACTTACCCATTCTATGTACCTCCCGCCCATATGTCCACGTGAGAAAGCCATTTGTTTATCCTTTGTGGTCTATTGTAGCACACCCTCCCGCCCGCCGCAAGGGCAAAGCCCCTGCCAACTCTGCCGATTTCTGCCGATCCGCCCATGCCGTTTTTGTGTATTCTCACCGATTTTCAGGAGAGGAGGCTGTCTTTTGCCGGAAAACAGACACCTGCGCTTTCTGCTCCGCCTGCTCTATGCCGCCCTGGCCCTGGCCGGATTGTGGCTGGCCCTGCGCTTTCTCCTCCCCTGGCTGCTCCCCTTCCTGCTGGCCTTCAGCCTTGCCGCCCTGCTGGAGCCCGCCGTACGCCTTCTGATGGAGCGCCTGCACCTGCCCCGGCGGGGCGCCGCCGCACTGTGTACCGCGGCTCTCACCGCCGCTGTTCTGGGAGGGCTGGCGCTGGTGGTATGGCGGGTAGGCTACGAACTGTCCCTGCTGTTGGGCCGACTGCCCACCCTGCTGGCCGGGCTGCCCACGCTGGCCGACGGGCTGGAGCGCTGGGCCTACCGGTTCCTCATCGCCCTGCCCGTTCAGTTCCAAACCCTGGCCCGTGATGCCCTGGAGGGCCTTCTGGAGCAGGGCATTGCCCTGCCCAACCGCTTTTATGACGCCCTGGCCGGGGCGGTGACAGGGCTTCGGCCCTTCCCGCCGCCGCTCTTTTTCTCTTTACGACAGTTTTGGCCACCTATTTCACCAGCGCAGGCCGTCCCGCTCTGCTGGACGGCCTGCGCCGCCGCCTTCCCCCGCCGTGGCGGACACGGCTGGGCCGGGTGGCCGGCGGTCTGAGGGAGGCGCTGGGCGGCTGGCTGAAAGCCCAGGGCCTGCTGATGCTGATCACCTTCGGCGAGCTCGCCGCCGGTTTCCTGCTGCTGCGGGTGGAGCTGTCCCTCCTTCTGGCCGGACTTGTGGCTCTGGTGGACGCCCTGCCGGTCTTCGGTACAGGCACCGTACTGCTGCCCTGGGCAGTGCTCGCCCTGTTGGGGGGCGACGTGCGGATGAGCGTGGGCCTGCTGGTGCTTTACTCCGTTATCTCGCTCGTGCGAAGCCTGCTGGAGCCCCGTCTGGTGGGGGCGCGGGTGGGGCTCCCTCCCCTGGCTGCCCTGGTCTGCATGTATGTGGGCTTTCAGGCGCTCGGAGTTCTTGGAATGCTTCTCGCCCCACTGGCCGCCGTGCTGGCCCGGCAGCTCTGGGATTCCGGCCTCCTGCACAGCCTGTTCGGACCTTAAGCAAACAGCCCGCGGCACATGCCGCGGGCTGTTTGTTTCTTTATTTCGTACCATCCGCCGGGATATAGGGCTCGTCCGGGGGCGTCTCCACCGGCGTGGGTACGGGAGACGGTGTGGGGCTTGTGCTGGTCTCGGGTGGATTGGGCTGGCCGCTCTCCCCGGGAGACGGGGTCTCAGACGGCTGTCCCGCGTTGGGCCAGGTGGCCGGGTTCTCCGGGTCAAAATTCTCGTACCTGGGGTCGTTGACCGGCGGCCAGGTGGAGGGATCACTGATCACAAAGCTGTTGGGATCATACTCCTCCGGCTCCTGGGGCTGGGGCGCGGTGGTGTGGACGTCACAGGTCCCCTGGGCCTCCAGGAAGCTGTAGAGGTAACTGCTGTCCTTGGCGGCGGCCCCGCCCACGCTCTCCCGGCTGTAATCCAGGATGCCGATGGTCTTGACCGTGCCCTCCGTGACTCCTGCGCCCTCGTCGGCCTGCCGGGGACAAAACTCTCCCGCCAGATGATACAGGCCCTCAATCGCCGTGCCGTCGCCGCCCAGCACCGGGCTGCCGGTGCAAACCTCCACCTCCTTGTGGAGACTACAGGTTTCGGCGGGCACGTCGTCGCTGAACAAGGTGAAGGTGCGGGCCCGGCTGCCTCTGGGATCGTTCAGGCAGGCCTCAGTGGCCCGCAGGCCGCTGTCCATGCAGATGCTGACGCTCTTCTGTTCACTGCCGGCGGCCGGGAAGGACTTGTTCTCCAGCCCCTCATGGATGGGGGCCATGACCTTCTTCCACATGGACACAGCCGGGTTATTGCTGGAGCTGATGCGCTCCGGGTTGTTATAGCCCACCCAGACCGCGGCGGTATAGTAGGGAGTATAGCCCACAAACCACTTATCGTTATTGGAGTTGGTGGTGCCGGTCTTGCCGGCCACCGTCATACCTGAGAGCTGGGCCCCGGTGCCGGTTGCCCCGCCGAATTTCCCTGTAACCACATTTTTCAGCATGTCGTTGATATACCAGGTGGTCTCCTCGGAGAGAACCGCCTCGGGCTGATTCTGGGTATTGTCCAGCAGAACCTCCTCCGTGCCGTCGTCCAGCACACGGGTGACCTTGGTGTAGGTGCGGGGCTCCACATACAGGCCGTTGCGTGGGAACACGGAGTAGGCGGCGGCCATGTCTACCACACTCACGCCGTCGGTGAGGCCGCCCAGAGCGAGCTGGCTGGCCCCCAGGTCGTTCATCACCTGTCCGTTGACGGTGCGGCCGTCCTCCAGATCGATATGGAACTTCTCCTCCATGAACTGGAAGGAATTCTTCACACCCAGGTTCTGTAGGGTGCGCACGGCCACCGGGTTGGAGGACACCTCCAGCGCCGCCGCTACGGTCATCCTCCCCCGGTAGGTCTGGGGGTTGTTCAGCGGCCAGGCCTTGCCGCTGAGGAGCTGCACCGGATAGTCGTCAAAAGCGGATGCAGGACTGATCACCCCGCTCTCCAGAGCGGGCGCATAGACGCTCAGCGGCTTGATGGAGGAGCCCGGCTGCCGCAGGGAGCGGCTGGCGTAGTTCCAGCCCCGGTTGCTGCTCTTTTCGCCTAGGGCGCCGGCCAGCCCAACGATGTTGCCCTGGGGGTCAATGATTACGATGGCCGACTGGATCGCCTGCCCCGACTTGCTGGTGAGCTGAAGGTTGCTGCGGTCGGAGTAGACCGACTCCACGATGGACTGGATCTCCGGGTCCACACAGGCGTAAATATTCAGTCCGCCGGAGGTGACCATGTCGGAGGCCACCTGCTCGGAGTAGCCGTACTTCTCTATGAGGTCGTTCATCACGTCGGTGATGACCTGCTCATCATACCAGTTGTAGATGGTGGCGGGCCTGGCCTCATTGGTGCTCCGTTCCAGATGGGAGGCCAGATCATCAATTTCGGCCATGGCCTCGTCGTACTCGGACTGGTTGATGCTCCCCAGCTCCAGCATCTTGCCCAGAACCAGCCTTGCGCGGTACTGGTTGTTCTCCAGATAGCGATAGGGATTGTAGGCCGAGGGGTTGTTGGTGATGGAGATCAGGCTGGCGCACTCGGCCAGATCCAGCTCCGACAGCTCCTTGCCGAAGTAGTTCTGGGCCGCCGTGGCCACGCCGTAGCAGCCCTCTCCCAGGTAAATATAGTTGAGGTACCACTCCAGAATCTGCTCCTTGGAGTAGGTCTTGTCAAAGTCCAAGGCGGTGAAGATCTCCAGAATCTTCCGTTTTACCGTCACATCGTCGTACTGGGTGGCATTCTTGATGAGCTGCTGGGTGATGGTGGAGCCGCCCTGAATATCGCCGCCGGTGAACATGAGCAGCACCCCCTTGAGGGTACGCTTCCAGTTGACGCCGTGGTGCTTCCAGAACGTCTCGTCCTCGATGGCCACGGTGGCGTTGATCAGATTATCTGGGATCTCCTCAAAGTCGACCAGTTGGCGGTTTTCTGTTCCATGGAGGGACAGGTGCTCCACATATTCCCCCGTAGTGGAATCCTTATAATAAATCGTACTGGTCTGGTTCATGACGAAATTGGCCTCCAGATGGGCCTGCGGGATGATGACCGTCTTGATGTAGACCGCGGCAAAGCAGAGCAGGATAGCCCCCGTGATCACGCAGATCAGGAGGAAGGTGCCCAGCACCTTCCCTACCGTGCCCGCAACCACCGCAGCCGTGGACGGCCGCCTCCGCTTCCGGCCCCGGTTCGGATTGGGGCCCTGATTGGATGTTGACGCCAAAATGACACCTCCGTTTTTCGGTGGAACACGTATGCTTGCAGGATCGCCTCATCACATGCGGCGATTGCTGATATTATAGCATATTCCTCCAGCTTGTCCACCCTAATTCTTTCCAATAAAGGATGAATATAGGCTTCGTCAAAAATTTGGCAGATCCCACTCTTGCATTTTTGGGCGCAACAGGCTACAATAAGAGACGAAGAAAAGGAAGGTATGGTGCCCAATATGAGTGAAGAATTTGGCCCTGATTTCATCACCGTCACTGATGAGGACGGCAATGAATTTGAGCTGGAGCATCTGGACACACTAGAGTACAACGGCCAGACCTACATGGCCTTTTTCCCGGCCGTGGAGGGGAAAGAGGACGGCTCTGTAGAGGATGTGGATCTGGATGAGGAATACGGCCTGGTGATCCTCAAGGTGATCGAGGCAGACGGCGAGGAACAGCTCTCCACCCTGGACAGTGAGGAGGAGCTGGAGCTGGTGTATCAGCAGTTTATGGAGTCCCTCTTCGCGGAGGAGGACGGCTCGGACGCATAATTTTTTCCTGCTCGGTGCGTGACGGGTTTTATTTAAACCCACATCTCTGAAACGGGATGCCCACCTCATGGCGTGGACTGCAGGCCTCCCGGCGCCCCTCCGGGGGACGGCTGGAAGTTGGAAGCAACGAAGCGACATGGAGGCAACCCACCTGCCACTTTGTGCAGGTTTTAAATGGATCCGCACGGCCAGAGCGGGGCCCCCACGAAACGCTGTTTCGTGGGGTTTTTCTTATTTCCGGCATTTGAACAAAGTGTAAAACCTGTTTTCGCTCTTGAAAGAGTGCGGCATTTCCTGTATAATGTCAGAATGTCTATAGCCAGGCCCCCTGCTCCCGCGGGGGGACACTTATGAGAGGACTGAAGCTACAAATGAGCGCATCCAGAGAAAAGAAATCGCGCCAGAGCGACCCGACACAGGGCCTGACTCAAAAGGAGAGGAAGGAGCTCCAGGAGCAGCAGGCCGCCAAGCGCAAGGCCGTTGTCTATACGGTCATCGGCGTCATTGTTGCCGTGCTGGTGGCCGCCCTGCTGATCTGGCACTCCGGCATCTTCCAGCGCGGCAAGACCGCTCTGACGGTGGGCGGCCGCGATTACTCCGTCACCGATGTCAACTATTATTTCACCTATTATATGAATCAGGCATACAGCACCAGCGGCGGCGCTTTTGATCCCAGCAAGGATCTCCGAACCCAGTATACGGACGAGGAACAGACCAAGAGCTACTTTGACCAGTTCCTGGACAGTACCATTGAGCAGTTGAAGAAGATTTCTGCCCTGGAGACCGCCGCCTCTGAGGCCGGCTACACCCTGTCCGACGATGACAAGGCCTATGTGGATGAGGCCATCTCCTCCACCAAAAAGGCTGCCGAGTCCTACGGCTATGCCTATGACGGCTATCTGAAGGCCATGTACGGCAAGTATATGACCCCCTCCGCCTTCAAGACCTGTGTGGAGCGGGAAGCTCTGGTGAACGGTTACCAGAGCGCCTACGCCGACAGCCTGGGCATTACCGACGAGGACATTCAGGCCTACTATGAGGAGAATGCCTCCACGCTGGACACCTACGACTACCGCTATATCTATCTCAGCGGCAAGGCCGCGTCCACCACCGACGAGGACGGCAACACGGTGGAGCCCACTGAAGAGGAGACGAAGGCCGCCATGGAGGCTGCCAAGGCCAAGGCCGATGCGTTTGTGGCTGCGGTGAATTCCTCCGATGACAAGGAAACTGCCTTTGCCGAGCTGGCCCCCGACTATGTGTCTGAGGACGACAAGGAGGACTATGAGGCGGATCCCGACGCCTCCCTGCACACCGGCACGGTGGGCAGCAGCCTCTCCTATCAGAGCTTTGGCGAATGGCTGATGGATGACAGCCGCGCCAGCGGCGATGTGGGTGTGGTGGAGTCCAGCTCCGGCTACTACGCCGTCATGCTGTTGAACCGCTACCGGGATGAGACTGCCACTGCTGACATCCGACACATTCTCATCAAGGCCGAGGTGGCCGATGCCGATGACCCCGCCACCGAGGACGTGGACGAGAGCAAGGTGCCCACTCAGGAGGCCCTGGACGCCGCCAAGGCCGAGGCCGAGGACATCCTGGCCCAGTGGGAGGCGGGCGACAAGACCGCCGAGTCCTTCGGCGCGCTGGCCGAGGAATACTCCGACGATCCCGGCTCCAACACCAACGGCGGCCTGTACGAGCAGGTCGCGCCCGGCGTGATGTTCGAGGGCTTCAACGACTGGATCTTTGCCGACGGCCGCGCCATCGGCGACACCGGTCTGGTGGAGAATCCCCAGGACGGCCAGCAGGGCTGGCACATCATCTACCTGGAGGGCTGGGACGAGCCCGTCTGGAAGCTCACCGGCAAGAACGCGCTGACCAATGAGAAGCTGAACACCTGGCTGGAGGGCCTGACGGAAAACATGGAGGCCACCCAGGGCGCCGGCGTCAAGTACCTCGGCGAGTAAGAGACATCATGGGACAGGCGGGCGGAGCGCTGCTCCGTCCGCCTGTTTTTGGAAAGGGATGAACTGCATGGACGAGAGGTTTCTCCGCACAGAGATGCTTTTGGGCCCCCAGGCCATGGAGCGCCTGGCTGCCGCCCACGTAGCCGTGTTCGGTCTGGGCGGCGTGGGAAGCTGGTGCGCCGAGGCCCTGGCCCGCTCCGGCGTGGGCGCCCTCACGCTGGTGGACCACGACACGGTGGGTCTGACCAACCTGAACCGCCAGGTGGAGGCCACCCGCTCCACCCTGGGCCAGCCCAAGGCCCAGGCCATGGCCGACCGTATCCGCGACATCAATCCGGACTGCCGCCTCACCATCCGGGCGGAGAAGTATGAGGCGGGGCGGCGGGAGGACTTCTTCGACCAGCCGCTGGACTACATTGTGGACTGCATCGACCTGGTGTCCTGCAAACTGGATTTGATCGAGACCGCCCTCACCCGGGGCGTCCCCATCGTCTCCTCCCTGGGCACAGGCAACAAGCTGGACCCCGGCCTGTTCCGTATCACCGACCTGTCGAAAACCGAGGGCTGCCCCCTGGCCCGGGTGGTACGCAAGGAGCTGCGCGCCCGCGGCATCCTCCACCACCGGGTCCTCTGGTCGCCGGAGGAGCCGAAGGCCGCCCTCCAGCGGGAGGCGCCGCCCCCCGGCCGCCGCTCCGTCCCCGGCAGCGTGGCCTGGGTGCCTCCGGTGGCCGGGCTCATGCTGGCCGGAGAAGTGGTCCTGTCCCTTGCCGGGCTGCACGTATAAAGACATCCCTCCATTGGTAAACTAAAGCCAATGGAGGGATGTTTTTTGACGCAGAAAAAAGGCTCCCGGCTCCGCAGCGCGGCGGCTGGCGGAGCGGCCGGGCTGGCCAACGGCTTTTTCGGGGGCGGTGGGGGGATGCTGCTGGTGCCCCTCCTCACCCGCTGGTGTGGACTGGAGCAGCGCCGCGCCTTCGCCACGTCCATCGCCATTATCCTCCCCCTGTGCGCACTCTCGTCCGTCATCTACTGGGTTCGGGGCGGACTGGACTTTGGGCTGGCCCTCCCCTATCTGGCCGGCGGCCTGCTGGGCGGCTTCGTGGGTGGAAGGGTATTCAAGAAGCTGAATATGGTCTGGCTCCGCCGCGCCTTTGCCCTGCTTATCCTCTACGGCGGCGTCAAGGCGCTGTTCTTCTGATGGCGTGGCCCATCTCCCTCCTGGCCGGCGCCGTCACCGGCGTGCTCTCCGGCTTCGGAATCGGCGGCGGCACCCTGCTGCTCATCTATATGACTGCCTTTGCCGGGGTACCCCAGAATCTGGCCCAGGGCGTCAACCTGCTCTACTTTCTTCCCACTGCCGCCACCGCCCTGCCCGCCCACATCAAAAATGGCTATATCGACCGTCAGACCGTCTGGCCCGCCGTCCTGGCCGGGCTGGCGGGCACCGCTCTGGCCGCCTGGGCCGCCACCGGCCTGGATGTGGAGCTGCTCCACCGCTGCTTCGGCGGTTTCCTGATCGTGGTGGGGCTGCGGGAGCTGTTCAGCCGCTCGTAGGGATATCCATACGAACCATGTAGGGGCGGCCACAAGGTTCGCCCCTTCATCCGCCCCGCCGCCTGAAGGTCAGATATCCCTCCAGAATCAGCGTCGCCGCCACCGCGTCCACGGTTTTCTTATGCTGCTTCATCCGCTTGCCCGAGGCATGGAGGATGCCGTGGGCCTCCACCGTGGTGCGGCGCTCATCCCAGAGCACCGGCTTGAGGCCGCAGACCTCCTCCAGCCGGGCGGCAAAGGCCCGGTAGAGCTCGGCCCGGGGGCCTTCAGTGCCGTCCATATTCCGGGGGAAGCCCATTACCAGCTCGTCCACACTGTGCTCTTTCGCAAGGCGGGCCAGCTCCTCCGCCACCACCCCCTCCTTCCGGCTCTGGATCACCGTGGTGTAGCCGGCCAGCAGGCCGGTGGGATCGGAGATTGCCACTCCGGTGCGGGCATCGCCGTAATCGATGGCCATAATACGCAAATCTACCACTCCTTTTCCGTACCACTATAGCGTACTTTTTGGGAAAAAACAAGGAAAAAGCGCTTGACTTCCCATATGAGCTGTGATAGACTTGATACACCTATGAAAAAGGGCTCTTTTTTTGTGCGCATTTTTACGGTGTGATGACGTACAAAACCCTTCCCTCACTGTGAGGACATAGGGAGGCAAGCATGCCGAATCCGCACCGTGACGTAACATAGTGGGCGCAGTCTATGCGCCTTTACGTTGCTGGATTCGGCCCAAGGGCTGTGTCCAGCTTTTTTGCTGCGCGCGGTCAAACAATGAAGGAGGTGCCGAACATGGCGAAGGCCGGCAACCGGGTGAAGATCACTCTGCGCTGCTCCGAGTGCAAGCAGCGGAACTACAACACCAACAAGAACAAGAAGAACACTCCCGACCGTCTGGAATTGAACAAGTACTGCCCCTTCTGCAGGAAGCACACGGTTCATAACGAAACCAAGTAATGAGTGCTGCTATGGCTCAGAAGAAAGAAGGGTTAAACGGAATGTCTGAAAACGAGAAGCTCGAGCAGGCCGCCGACCAGGCTGCCGACAAGCCCGCGAAAACCGATAAGAAAAAGGACGTCAAGGCTGACAAGAAGAAGCCCGGCGTGTTCGCTCGCATCGGCAAGTGGTTCAAGGATATGAGGAGCGAGCTGAAGAAGGTCCAGTGGCCCACCCGCAAGCAGACCGTCAACAACACCGTCATCGTGATCATCTGCTGCATTATCGTTGGCATCTGTATCTGGCTGTTCGATGCCCTCGCCGGCGCCGTGATTACCGCCCTGCTGGATCTCTTTGGTAAGGGTTAAGGTGCGACATGGCTGACAATGCGAAGTGGTATGTGGTTCATACCTATTCCGGCTATGAGAACACCGTGGCCGCCAGTATCGAGAAGGCCGTGGAGAACCGCGGCCTGCGCGACCTGATTCAGGAGGTCAGCATCCCCCTGGAGACGGTCACCGAGATCACGGATAACGGCCCAAAAACCGTGGAGCGCAAGGTCTTCCCCGGCTACGTGCTGGTGAAGATGGTGATGACCGACGACACGTGGCATCTGGTGCGCAACATCCGCGGCGCAACCGGCTTTGTCGGCTCCGGCAACAAGGCCATCCCCCTGACGGACGAGGAGATCGCCGCCCTGGGCGTGGAAAAGCGCGAGGTGGTGGTCGGCTATCAGGTGGGCGACAACGTCAAAATCACCGACGGTGCTCTGGAGTCCTTCCTGGGCACGGTCGAGGAGATCGACCTGGACCGCAGCAAGGTCCGGGTGGTGGTCTCCATGTTCGGCCGCGAAACCCCCGTCGAGCTTGAGCTGGACCAGGTAGAACCTGTCCAGGACTGAGCTCCGGGCCGGGCGGCCCATTCCCCGCACGTGGGAGGGACTGCACCGCAGTTCCGCTTCCAACCACATTTATCGTAGGAGGTGCTGTTTCAAATGGCACAGAAAATTACTGGTTATGTGAAACTTCAGATTCCCGCGGGCAAGGCGACTCCCGCGCCCCCCGTCGGTCCCGCCCTCGGTCAGCACGGCATCAACATCGCCGCGTTCACCAAGGAGTTCAACGAGCGCACCAAAAACGACGTGGGCCTGATCATCCCCGTGGTGATCACCGTCTACGCCGACCGCTCCTTTACCTTCATCACCAAGACTCCCCCCGCCGCCGTTCTCATCAAGAAGGCGTGCAACATCGAGTCCGGCTCCGGTGTGCCCAACAAGACCAAGGTGGCCACCATCAGCAAGGAGGATGTCCGCAAGATCGCCGAGACCAAGATGCCTGACCTGAACGCGGCCAGCATCGAGGCGGCCATGAGCATGATCGCCGGCACCGCCCGCTCCATGGGCATCGTCGTGGGCGACTAAGGCGAAGGAGGGAAAGAGCAATGTTTAGAGGCAAGAAATACCAGGAGAGCGCCAAGCTGATCGACAAGGCCGCTCTGTATGATACCGCTGAGGCCATGGAGCTGGTCGTGAAGACCGCCCCCGCCAAGTTTGACGAGACTGTCGAGCTCCACGTGAAGCTGGGCGTTGACTCCCGTCACGCCGACCAGCAGGTCCGCGGCGCCATCGTGCTGCCCCACGGCACCGGCAAGACCCAGCGCGTGCTGGTCTTCGCCAAGGCCGCCAAGGCGGACGAGGCCAAGGCCGCCGGCGCCGACTATGTGGGCGAGATGGACCTGGTGGAGAAGATCCAGAAGGAAAACTGGTTCGACTTCGACGTGGTGGTCGCCACCCCCGACATGATGGGCGTGGTGGGCCGTCTGGGTAAGGTTCTGGGCCCCAAGGGCCTGATGCCCTCCCCCAAGGCCGGCACCGTCACCATGGACGTGACCAAGGCCGTCAACGAGATCAAGGCCGGTAAGGTGGAGTACCGCCTGGACAAGACCAATATCATCCACTGCCCCATCGGCAAGGTGTCCTTCGGCGCTGAGAAGCTCTCCGAGAACTTCAACGCCATCATGGGCGCTATCGTAAAGGCCAAGCCCGCCGCTGCCAAGGGCCAGTACATCAAGAGCTGCGTGGTGGCTTCCACCATGGGCCCCGGTGTCAAAGTCAACGGCGCGAAGCTGATGTGATCATCTGATTGCCCTCCCCCGCAGTTTCCCGGGGACTGCGGGGGAGGCTTTCTTCCCTGTGCATCAGATTTTTTAAATTTTCGGAAAAGTCCTTGACTTTTCCTCCTTTTTCGGATATACTATCATCTGCGTTCAAAGACAGCAGGCGGCGCAAGCGGAAGTCCTGCCGAGGATGCAGCCAGAAACATGATCCATATTGTGTTTTTACGCTGTTTTCACGCTTTGGGCGCGGAAAACAGCGTTTTTTCGCGTTTCCCACTATTCTCTGGAGGTGAACCCAAAATGCCTAACGCATCTGTTCTGGAACAGAAGAAAGCCATTGTGGCTGAACTGACCGAAAAGCTGCAGAACGCCGCCAGCGGTGTGCTGGTGGATTACAAGGGCATCACCGTGGCTGAGGATACCGCTCTGCGCAACGAGCTCCGCAAGAACAACGTGGAGTACGCTGTCGTCAAGAACACCCTCACCCGCTTTGCTGCTCAGAATGCCGGCCTGGGCGATCTGTCCGACTCCCTGAATGGCACTACTTCTCTCGCCATCAGCCACGAGGACCCCATCGCTCCCATGCGCGTCATCAACAAGTTCGCCAAGCAGTTCAACGGCGCCAAGTTCGTCATCAAGGCCGGCTTCATGGACGGCAAGATCCTTCCCCTGGATGAGATCAACGCCATGGCCGAGCTGCCCTCCAAGGAGGTCCTGCAGGCCCAGGTCCTGGGCACCATGCTGGCCCCCATCACCAGCCTGGCCATCGTCCTGAAGGCCATTGCCGAGGAGAAGGGCGGCTTCGTAGAGGCCGCTGCCGAGCCCGAGGCCGCCCCCGCCGAGTAAGTATCGGCACCCATAACATTTTGACTGAAAACAACTTTTAGGAGGTACATTCATTATGGCTAGCGAGAAGATTACCGCTCTGATTGAGGAAGTCAAGGGCCTGACCGTTCTGGAGCTGTCCGAGCTGGTGCATGCCCTGGAGGACGAGTTCGGCGTTTCCGCCGCCGCTATGGCCGCTCCCGCTGCCGGTGCCGGCGCTGCCGCTCCCGCTGCTGAGGAGAAGACCGAGTTTGACGTGGTCCTGGCCAGCTTTGACGCCGCCGCTAAGATCAAGGTCATCAAGGCTGTCCGTGAGATCACCGGCCTGGGCCTGGCTGAGGCCAAGGCTCTCGTCGACGGCGCTCCGAA
>ERZ780150.1704-NODE-1704-length-13295-cov-3.235045_pt1 | contig 13295 bp, 8 predicted proteins | sample MGYA00511019_ERZ780150 | MGnify/ENA primary metagenome ERZ780150 (study PRJEB29588, sample SAMEA2151633) | human gut metagenome | biome: human gut; feature: human-associated habitat; material: faeces | place: Denmark | collected 2008/2010 ...
CAGCCAAAAAGCAGCAGGCTTACAGAGCCAATTAACAGAAAAAGCATCCGTTTTCTCATCGTTTCCTCCTGCCCGTCCCTAATACCCGATTTCTTCCAGCCATGCGGCCACATCCGAATCTGCATCGGCCACTGTCTGCTCGCTGACCGTAAATCCATTCTCAATCACGGACGCATCCGGTTCCAGCTCTTCAATGGTCTGAATGGTACGGGAAAAACGGCTGCCGTTGTGAACGGAATAATGGTTTTCCCTGAAAAGTCATACTCATCAAAAAAGCTGTACATTGCCATGGGAAGATCCGCCCACCAGTTAGGATAACCGACAAAAATCGTATCATACTGATCCAGATTTTCAATATGGGTGGTCAGTTCCGGTCTGGCATCCTCCTCCTGCTCTGTGGCAGCGTAATCAATCAGCTCTCCTCCGTCCGCAGGATAAACCACGGAAGTCTGAATGGAGAACAGATCGCCGCCTGTATATTCCTGAATCATGTTGGCAACCGCCTGAACCCGGCCCACAGCCTCACCGTTTATCATCGAATAGCTGGCGGAAGAAACGGCATCCACCCCGCTGTTTTCCGCGGCAGTAAAATATGCAATCAGAATATGACTGTCTCCTTCCGATGCCGGATTTTCTGTCACCGACGTGCCGGCCTGCTCTGCTCCCGACGTACCTACCTGTCCTGCTCCGCTCTCTGCCGCCACCATGCTGACCTGCTCTGCTGCACGCTCAGTCTCTGATACACTGTCCTGGTCTGCCGCCGCATCCCCACAGGCAGAAAGGGAAACTGCCAGGACACCGGCTGATAATAAACAAATCGTCTGTTTTCCAAATTTTTTTATGTTCATCTGATTCCTCTCCTTTTCCACCGGTTGTCTGCTGACTGCTCCCGGTTTCCTTGTGCATTCTGTCCGCTCCGAAAAACTTCCGGCATTCCCAGCCGTCTACCTTCCCACAAAGCAGACTTCATGCTCTTTAAGTAGAGTATAATCCATTCCCCATGATTTACAGAATTTCCGATCTGTTTACCAGTTTATACCCGCCGGTTAATGATCGGATAGGGGAGATTTGACCCTCCCCTTCCACACCACGTAGCGTACCGTTCGGTACTACGCGGTTCAATAGTTTACACGTACTTTTAGATAGTGGGCAGTCATGGATGGATATCCGAGTCTGTCCACTATTATTGTCTTGGTAAGCACCGAGTTCAACATTTCCGCCGCTCTCCATGTTCCCTTCCGGCAGTTCGCCATCTTATGCACCTGCCACTCCGGCCGTTGGAGTGCCCGAAATATTTTATATCTCGTCCGCACTCTCTTCCATTGTCTCCAGTACACCGCACGGATTCTGTGGCGAAGCCATTCGTCTGTGACTTCCATCAGGTTTTTCATGTCCGCGTACCGGTAGTAGTTGATCCACCCAGTCGTATATTTCCTGAGTTTCTCTTCTCTCTCCGGGTTGCTCCACTTATTTCCCCTTACCGTCAATTCCCTGAGATGGTTTTTCATCTTCTTGATTGACCGGGGGTGTACCCGCATTCGGCATTTCCCTTTGTATCGGTAAAAGCCGTATCCAAGATACTTAACTTTACTGATGTGGCTTACTTTCGTCTTTTCGAGATTGATTTTCAGGTATAGTTTCTCTGTAATAAATGGTATGATATGTTTCAGGGTTCTTTCTGCGCTCTTCCGGCTTTTACATAGGATAATGCAATCGTCGGCATATCTTACAAACTTATGTCCTCTGCGTTCCAGTTCCTTATCCAGCTCATTTAACATCACATTCCCGCACAACGGACTGAGAGGGCCGCCCTGGGGGACGCCCTCTGGTGTTGCATGGAATCCTCCGTCTTCCATGACCCCGGCATTCAGGTACCTGTGTATCAGCGAAATTACTCGCCCGTCTTTCATGGTTCTTGACAGCACTTCTATCAGTTTGCTGTGGTTCACCGTATCAAAGTAAGCTTCTAAATCCATGCTGATTGCATACACATGTCCCTCATCCACGTATTTTCTGCACTTTGCCAATGCATCGTGTGCGCTTCTTCCTGGCCGGAAGCCGTAGCTGTTATCCGAGAACTGTTCCTCGTAGATCGGCGTGAGTTCCTGCGCAATCGCCTGTTGAATCATTCGGTCTACTACAGTTGGAATTCCCAGCTTCCTGAATTTTCCTTTCTCTTCCTTAGGTATTTCTACCCTACGGACAGGATTGGGCTTGTACTTTCCCTCTCTTAGCTGCCTGACCAGTTCGTCCCGGTGGTTTATCAGGTAGGGCAGAAGTTCATCCACCTGCATTCCATCAATTCCACCTGACCCCTTGTTTGCTTTCACTCTTTTGTATGCGGCGTTGAGGTTGTCGCTCCTGAGTATCGTATCAAGCAGGTTGTCCGTCCAAAAGTCCGTGTTGGTGTCAGGGTTCCCGGTAATCCATTCATGGGCGTACACTCCTGTTACCTTTCCCTGTTCCGCAGGTATCTCTCTCAGGTAGTCTTCTATATGAAGTTGTCTGTACTTCGTTCCATGTCTGGTTTCCATTTGGAAATGGCACCTCCTACTGTTCCGTCCTTCCCGGTACATCTATAGCTGTTCCGGTACTATGACATCTGCTGACTTCTCATGGCAAGCTTTACTCCATGGCTATGAATATTTTATCGTCTTTGCCATGTCCATGAGACCTCCCCGGGTGCTCACACGCTCTTTCCCACTTATACCTGCCCCGTCTACTGCTGGCGTTCCGTGCAGTTATTGGACTTTAGTTTGTTTGGTAACCTCATCCACGCTTCACAGCCTATCCGGACAACTTTTACAGGCCAGTGGTTTGCCTCCGGCTTCCTTCAGACCCCACCTCACGATGACGCCCTTGCCATTGGCTGCACCCTTCCCACTGCCGGGCGGGTCAGGGACTTTCACCCGTTAGAACGTGCGCCCGCCGGGCGCACATAAAAAAGATCCGGAATTCAATCCGAATCTTTTTTAGTTCCTTATTTTAATATCACTGATGCGTTCAGCGTTAAGAATCTGTTCAATGGCCCACTTATTTTTTGTGATTGCTGCCAGTTCGGAAAATATCTCCCTGAATTGCTCCTGCTCTCTTATATCAATGGACAGCATCATGATAATCTGCACCTTTTCATTTCCCCAGACAATTGGTTTTTTAAGTGTCATCAGACCGACTCCTGTTTTCAGCACATATCCCTCAAAGGCATGGGGAACTGCAAACTTGTCGCCGATAGATGTAGGGGCAAGTTCCTCCCTCTTAAGCACAGATTCAATGAATCCCTCTTTTACGTATTTCTCGTGAATCAGACGGCGACCCATAAGGCTTATTACCTCTTCCAGCGAGCGACAGTCACACTTAAAGATTGATATACGCTCGCTCATGAGTGCAAACAAGGCCGGATACTTCTCTTTTCCTGATATCAGCAACTGTCTGCGCTCCGGATGAATTCGCTCTTCAATCAGAAGGGCGTCCCTCTCTCCCAGCATGGGAGATACATTAAGCACCTCTATGCCCTCCAGCTCCAGCGGAACCGTTGCCAGCACAAAGTCCTGCGTATCCTTTCCAATCTCATACCTGGCCCTTGATATAGGTACTATCTTTCTCACCTGTATCTCTGGAAAAATCCGGCCTAGCTTTGCCTCAAAAAACTGTGAAGTACCGATTCCGGAACCGCAGACAATGGTAACCACAGGACTTTGGCGGTTTCTCATGGCCCGTTCCCGTTCCAGGCTGGCCCCCAGATAGAGCGCGATATCACATATTTCATCTTCACCCAGATCCGCATGGAATTCCTCTTTAATGAGCCTGGCCACATAGGTGGCTACCTCAAACTCATATACCAGTTCTTCCCGTACCATACGCTTCATGGGGTTTTCCAGATGAATCTGGTGCTGCAATCTGTTAAACATGGCTTTCAGATGCAGAAACATGGCAATTTTAAGCGTTTCATCTCCTATCAGATTCTCACGAAACATATCTCCGGCGTGTCTGAGTATATCCTCCCACTGCTCCAGTATCTGTCCGGAGTCCGCTCCATCATCCCCCCAGGAATATGTCTCTGCCGGGATATGTTCCTGCATCCTTGTACCCAGCAGATTCATCATAAGATAAGAGCGGTCTCCTTCCGTCATATGGACAGAAAAGCTCTTTTCCAGGGCATCTGCTATAAACCTGCAGATGCCCCATTCCTTCATTTCACTATATGCCCTAAGCTCCGTCTCATCTATGGCGCACACTTTTCCCTTCCGGATTCTTCTCACAATAATGGAACAATGAATCAGCAGTTCTGAGTAGGAAGCATCTGAAAGGATGAAGCCAAAATGCTCCTCTGCCTCCTGTAGGATAGCATTAATATGTTCAATATTTAAATCCTCAAAAAATGGCTGCAGCTTCCGGGATACTTGGCTCCCCTGGTACACCACAATCTTACGGATTACAGATGCCTTTGCAATGCGCAACTGACTCTCTTTTCCAAGAAGGCGTATTCCATATTTCACCCTTTTTTCCAGTGTCAGACCCTGCTTCTCAAAGAAAGGAATCAACTCATTAATGTCGTTGGTCGCGGTTCCTTTGCTGATATACATGGAATTTGATATGGATTCAGTGGATATATATGTATCGCTGTCCAAAAGTTGAAGCGCAATATAATACTTTCTGGTTTTCGGATCCATGGATGAAGCACATTCACCTCCCAGCAAAAGACTGTCCAGGTACTTCTTTCCCTGACTGTCATAGGACAGCCATATACCCTTTCCTGCTTTTGTGAGTATCTCACAGCCCGTCTTTTCTAATTCCTCTCTGATTCTCTTGATATCAGTTTTTACCGTACGCAGGCTGATATGCAGAGCTGCAGCCAGTTCAGAAGATGTATATCCCTGCTTTTTTGCATACAGTATCTCCAGAATTCTTTTTTCCCGAGGCAATAGCATAATTTCCACCCTTCCTATACACACCAAGGAACTTTATTATATCACGCTTATTCCGGCTTCGTAAAGTACATAGATATACCCTGTCCTCCGCCAATACACATGCTCACCATGGCATCCTTCTTATCTGTCCTCTGAAGCTCATACATTACCTTAACCGCAAGAATCACACCCGTAGCGCCAATGGGATGGCCGATTGAAATTCCACCCCCATATATATTCGTCCTCTCCGGATCCAACCCTAAATCCCTTCTCACAGCATAGGCCTGGCTGGCAAATGCTTCATTAATCTCAACCATATCAATGGATGTAAGATCCAAGCCCAGTTTAGCAGCCAGCTTTTCGCTGGAAAGCTTTGGTGCATATCCCATAACAGCTCCGTCATTACCGGCCACAGCATATCCCTTGATTGTAAGGAGAGGCTTACATCCCAGCTCCTTTGCCTTTTCACCTGACATAATTACCACAGCCCCAGCTCCGTCATTCAGGCTGGACGCATTTCCGGCCGTCACGGTTCCGCTCTTAACAAAGCATGGTTTCAGCTTCTGAAGCTTCTCTATAGTCAAGCCCTCCCTTGGCCCTTCGTCCGTATCAAATATAGTAATATTTCCCTTCCTGTCCTTCAGCTCTACTGGCACGATTTCATCCTTAAACTTACCTGCCTTGATGGCTTGCACAGCCCTTCTGTGGCTCTCCAGTGCAAATGCATCCTGCTCTTCCCTGCTTACATGATACTGCTCCGCCACGTTTTCAGCGGTGACGCCATTGTGGTAGGGGCCCAGGGGCCAGGTAAGGATGTCGATGACTCCGTCCTCAAACACCTTATGTCCCATTCTGGCTCCCCACCGGGCATCCTTTATATAATATGGAAGTCTGGAAATGTTCTCAGTACCGCAGGCCACACATACGTCAGCCTGCCCTGTCTGTATCTCCATTACTGCCTCAGCTATGGCCTGAAGCCCTGAACCACACTGTCTGTTCACAGAATAAGCCGTTGTCTCCTGGGGAAGTCCCGCCTTTAAGGATACAGCCCTCCCCACAAACCCATCCTCTGCAATCTGTCCTACCTGTCCTATAATTACCTCATCCACCGCCTCCGGGCTGATACCCGCCCGCGTAACAGCCTCTTTTATGACCAGCGCACCCAAGTCCTGGGCTGATATGTCTTTTAAACTTCCTCCAAAGCTTCCCACTGCCGTCCGGACTCCGCTTACTATTACTATATCGTTCATCTCCATTATCCTCCTGTTAGATATACTGATAGAATCCCTGTCCCGTCTTGCGCCCCAGATGTCCTGCCTTCACCATATTCTCCAATATGGGACACGGTCTGTATTTGCTGTCCCTGAAGCCGTTATACAACCCGGTTATGGTAGCCAGCATAATATCCACCCCCACAAAGTCACACAGCTCCAACGGCCCCATAGGGTGATTTGCCCCCAGTTTCATGGCCTTATCCACATCCTCAGGTTTACATCCCTCCATAACCAGGAAGGCCGCTTCGTTCATCATTGGCACCAGAATACGGTTTACTATAAAGCCCGGTAACTCCGGACAATCTGCCACTTCCTTTTTAATATCAATGGCAAACGCCCTGACCTTCCCATATGTATCATCCGATGTTGCGATACCCCGTATTAACTCAGCCAACTTCATAACAGGGGCCGGATAAAAGAAATGAACTCCCATCACCTTATCCGCTCTCCCGGTAGCGGATGCAATTTCGGATATACTTAATGCAGATGTATTGGACACAATAATGGTATCCGGATCAGCCAGCTCGTCCACCTTCTTAAATGTATCCTTTTTGATCTCCATTTTTTCAGGAACCGCTTCAATCACAATACCGGTACCTTTCACATCGCCAAAATCGCAGCTATAAGTCAGCCTGTCCATAATCTCGGCCTTTTCCCCTTCTGTAATTGTTCCCTTGGCTATCTTCCTGTCAAACAACTTCTCAATATTAGACCTGGCCTTATCAAGAGCTGGTGCATAGAAATCAATATTAACCACCTCATACCCTGCCTGGGCGCATGTCTGTGCAATTCCGCCTCCCATAAGGCCTGCTCCAATCACCGCTACCTTAAAATCTTTCATATCAAAAATACTCCCTTCTTTTATTGTCCAATCCCGCTTCCGGGCATTAAACTGTGCGTCAACACTGTATCATCTGTTCCTTAAGGCCAAAGGGTCCATCCTGGATAAACAGCCTCTTATCCATCTCCTTAAGGTCCCTGCTGACAATCGGTTTAAAATCCATCATATCAAGCACCTGTGTCTTAAGGTCAATCCCCGGGGCTATTTCCGTAAGAACCACGCCTTCCTCCCTCAGTTCAAATACAGCCCGCTCCGTAACAATAAAGACCGGCTGCCTCTTTTCCCTGGCCAAAGGTCCGTTAAACGATATCTGGATTACCTGCCTAACCATTTTACGTATCTTACCCTCTTCCAGAATCACCAGTCTGCCGTTCTCAAACCGGTATCTGGCTCCGCCGGCAGTAAATGTGCCAAGAAAGACCACCTTTTTCGCATTCTGTGTTATGTCGATAAAACCTCCTGCCCCTGTACACCGCGGACCCATTTTAGTGGAATTTACATTTCCCATTTCGTCCAGCTCCCCTAGACCCATATAGGTAATGTCGACTCCGGCACCGTTATAATAATCCATCTGTTCATGATGTCCTATCATGGCATACAGGTTCTGTCCGATACCAAAATCTATACCACCTGCCTGCACGCCTCCATAGATGCCTGACTCCACCGTAATCATCACATCTTCCGACACCCTTTCTTCGTTACACACCTTTCCCACCATATCATTGGGGATACCTGTTCCAAGGTTAATTACAGCTCCCGGGTACAGTTCCATGGTACCTCTTCTGGCTATAAATTTTCTCTCGTTAAACAGAGCCGGTTCTATATTGCCCTGAGGGACTCGAAGCTGTCCGCAGTAGGACGGGTCAAAATACCAGGAAGATGTCTGTCTATGGTCCTCCCACGGATTATCACACACCACGATGGCATCTATAAATACCCCCGGAACTGTCACGTCCTTTGGATTCAGGGTCCCCGTCTGGGCTACATGCTTGACCTGGGCAATCACCTTCCCGCCATACCGTTTGGCTGCCAGCACTGCCGGAAGGACTTCCAGTTTCATAGCTTCCTCCGTGGTGGTCAGATTACCCATCTCATCGCAGACAGTGCCCCGGATGATGCATACGTCAATGGGGATCTCCCTGTAAAACATATACTCTTCTCCCCGGTACTCCATAATATCAATGATATCCTCCAGCGGTTTTGTCCTGTCATTCATCTTACCGCCCTCATATCTGGGATCAATGAAGGTTCCAAGCCCCACTTTGGACATCTTACCGGGAAGGCCACAGGCCATGCTGTGATAGAGCTGAGCAATCTGCCCCTGGGGAAGGCAGTATGCCTCCACCTGGTTGCCAGCAATCATTTCCATCCACCTGGGCTGAAGTCCCCAGTGTGAACCGATGATGCGCTTTATCATTCCTTCATGTGCAAAGTGCTGGATACCATCCTTTCGGTCACTCTGACCGCACGAATGTAAAAGCGTCATACCGCAGGGGTGCCCTGTCTCAATGAAATCCTTCTCAAGAGCCTTTAATATGCTCTCGCTGGCGCTGACCAGAGTCATACCTACGGTACAGACCGTATCTCCATCCTTCACCATGGCAGCTGCTTCCCGGGCTGTCACAAAATTTGCTTTTATCATATCCTTATCCTCCAAACATTGTTCTGATATGCTTTTTATCCACTTTAAGCCCTGGCGTTTTAGGTATCTCATCCACAAACAGAATTTTTTGGGGGATTTTGTACCTTGCAACCCTGTCCTTCAGTTCATCCTGTATCTGTTCCCGGCTCAGGCGGGTCCCGGGATGCGCCACCACCACGGCCGCTGCGACTTCCCCATAAATTGCATCGGGAATACCGGCTACAGCCACCTCTTTGACGCCTGGAATCCTCTGTATTTCATCCTCAATATCCGTACACCATATTTTTTCACCGCCCCGGTTGATCATATCCTTTTTACGGTCCACTATGTACACGTAATATTTTTCATTGTAATATCCCATATCTCCGGTATTAAGCCAATGGTCAGAGGTTATGAGCCCTGTTTCCATCTTGTAATACTGTTCCAGCACCATACTCCCACGTACCCAAATCTCGCCCACCTGTCCGGGACCAAGCTCCTTCCCCTTATCATCCAGGAATTTGAACTGAATACCTGGCACAGGCCATCCCGCCGCCCCTGCATACTCGCTGACAGACGAGTCTCCTGGAAATATAAGGGCTGGAGAAGATGTCTCAGTCATACCATATATCACCTGAAACTTCGTATCAGGCAGCCATCTGTGAAACTCCTTCATCTTCTCTACTGGCATATAACTGCTGCCGCAGGCCATAACTTTCAAAGACGGAAGCTCCGGATACTCCTCCTTAAAGTCCATCATCTTGCCATAGACCGTAGGGGAGCCGTGCATAAAAGTAATTTCTTCCTTTCTGATACACTCCAGTATACGTCTGGCATCATATCTGCGGTACAGATATAAGGAGCCTCCCGCATAGATAAAAAGTCCTAATAGCGCAATCAGCCCAGTAATATGATATATAGGTACTGGTATAATAGTCTTATCCCCAGGCTTAATATCCAATACCCTGCAATACGTCATAATTGCATGAACCGCGTTGTAATTGCGCAGCACCACCCCTTTGCTCTGAGATGTTGTGCCGGAAGTAAACATAATGATGATTGGATCTTCAAGTTTCCCCCTGGAAGGAGTATATTCTCTTCCTATCCACTCATCTGTCAGCAGATGCCTGAATCCGAATCCATTTTCTTCATCCTGGGACCGAAAACACCTCACATGTTCCAGCGGAAAGCCCTGTACCCATTCTTCAAATTGTTCATGATATATCAAAACATCCAAATCCGCTTTCCCAACCAAAGCTCTTAATTCCGGTTCCCTGTACTTAGTGGGAAATGGTATTGAAACCGCTCCCATTTTTGCTAATGCATAAAAGGTCACGCAAAACTCCCTGCTGTTGTGTAACAGCATACCTACGTGCGACCCTTTTTTTACCCCGGCCTCCCCTTCCAGCCATGCGGCCATTTGATCTACCCTGCGTTTCAAGGATGCATATGTCTCACTATGGCCCCAGTTATCATATATCCCGCATTTTTCAGGGTATTTATCCGCTGTCCGGGCCAGCATCTCATACAGGTTTTCTGGCATATCCAAAAAAGTAAACATCTCAATTCCATGTATGGTCCGCATCCCCATTTTTCTTGTGGCGGATGGTCCCCATATTTTATTACCTGTTATCATTTTTCTACCCTCTGACTCTTTTTATGGGAGCGCTCTCATTTTCATTACGTGGTTTTAATATATACCCACTGGCATAATTTCGTCAATGGGTATTTTTTAACATAATACTATTATTTTTTTGTGCATTTTATATAGATATATTTATTTCATAAGACATCCTGTATAAAATCGCTCCCATACTTAGCAAAATCATCTTTTACTATTCAATGAAATATGATATACTCCAATCATATATAGCAGTCATGGTATATCTATATCGCTTTGACTCTGCTACCGGAATGAGGAATCAATATATGGAACAAAAAAAAGTAGATATTGAATATATTGCAAAAGTAGCTGGTGTATCCCGCTCAACTGTATCCCGGGTTCTTACCAATAAATCCAATGTAAAAAAAGATACCAAGCTCCGCGTCCAAGAGGTCATGAGGGAGCTGAATTATCATCCCAGTATCATGGCCCGTGGTCTTGCCACAGGAAAGCTGAATATAGTTGCCTTAATTGTCTCGGATATCCGCAATCCCTTTTATTCCGAGCTTGTCTGGTCTATCAACGATCATCTTCGGCAAAAGGGGTATCTTATGACTCTGTATAACAGTTCCCAGAACACAGGTGAAAACGATCGCCATCTGCAGAGCCTTTTTGATTATGGCTTTTCAGGCATCATCATAGCAGACGCAAGAAATGAGGCCTCTTTTACGGAGCTTTTAGGCCAGTCAAACTGCCCCATCGTCCTAGTCAACAGAGAATTAACCTTAGCTTCCGGCACCAGCTATGACACAGTATCCGTGGACAACCGCCAGGGAGGATACCTGGCAACCATGCACCTCCTTAAGCTGGGCCATAGGAAAATCAGTATGCTCAGAGGTCCTAAGATATCCACCACCAGCCAGGCCAGGTATGAAGGATACCTGCAAGCCCTGTCAGAATATGGCCTGACCCCGGAACCACGCCATGTATACGCAGGTACGCTGAATATGGAATCCGGCCACGAATTTGCCAGAAAGATTATTGCCGGTTCAGAAAATCCGCCCTCTGCCGTATTTGTAGGCGGCGACCTTACCTCTTTCGGTGTTATAGACGAATGTATGAAACTTGGAATCTCAATACCACAAGATTTAAGTATTGTTGGGTTTGATGATGTCCCCATGTCACAGACTCGCATGATTGATCTGACTACCATCAGCCACCCCTACGACATCATGGGGCAGCTTGTGGCAGAGCGTATCATTAACCGGATTAACGGCGACAATAGTCCTATCCTAAAGACAGTGCTGATGCCTACTCTTAAAATACGCGGCAGTACGGCTCTCTATCATAAATCATAATTTTGTGCTTTTTTATAGGGCCAACATTCATGACTTTTCCTTATCAACCGACTTTTCAGCGTCATGATGTATTTACCAAGAACCATTCAGTGCCGTACGTAAAACTGCATATATGCTTAAAGGCGCCTAAGATACGTATAGAACCCTATCTTAAGCGCCTTTTTTGCAGTTGTTATCTCTCTTTCGTCTCAATCATCTTTTTAATATCTTCAATAAACGCATCCAGTCCTGCAGCACCCAGGTCACCCTTATCACGGCTTCTCACCGTAATTGCGCCCTCTGCCGCTTCCTTTTCACCCAGGACCAGCATATAGGGAACCTTTTCCAGCTGAGCCTGACGAATCTTGTAGCCTACCTTCTCGTCCTTGTGGTCCAGCTCTGTGCGGATACCGGCTGCCTTTAACTTCTCATATACCCCGGTTGCATAATCCATGGACTTCTCAGAAACAGGGATTACCTTAACCTGTACAGGAGCCAGCCATACCGGGAACTTTCCTGCAAAATGCTCAATCAGAATACCGATGAAACGCTCAATGGAGCCGAAGCATACACGGTGAATCATGATAGGACGCTTCTTGGAGCCGTCCTCAGCCGTATATTCCAGGTCAAACCTCTGAGGCATCTGGAAATCCAGCTGGATGGTGCCGCACTGCCATGTCCTGCCCAGGGAATCCCTCAGGTGGAAATCAATTTTAGGTCCGTAGAACGCGCCGTCGCCTTCATTGACAATATAATCAAGGCCCATGTCCTCCAGCGCCTTCTTAAGGCCGTTTGTAGCCATCTCCCAATCCTTGTCAGAACCCATGGAATCATCCGGCCTGGTGGACAGCTCCACAAAATACTCAAAGCCAAACTGTGTATACACTTCATTAATCAGTTTTGTTACACCCTTAATCTGATCCTCAATCTGGTCGTCCCTCATAAAGATATGGGCATCATCCTGGGTAAAACAGCGCACGCGCATCAGACCGTGGAGCTGTCCGCTTTTCTCATGGCGGTGAACCAGTCCCAGCTCGCCTACCTTTAAAGGCAGGTCGCGGTAAGAGTGGGGCTGGTTCTTATACACCAGCATGCCTCCGGGACAGTTCATGGGCTTAACCGCAAAATCCTCCTCGTCGATCACCGTGGTATACATATTGTCCTTGTAGTGATCCCAATGACCGGAATTCTCCCACAGCTTGCGGCTCAGGATAATGGGTGTGGAAACCTCCTGATACCCCTCTCTCAGATGGATTTCCCTCCAGTAGTCGATCAGCGTGTTTTTCAGAGTCATGCCCTTGGGCAGGAAAAACGGGAATCCCGGCCCCTCGTCCGCGAACATAAACAGGCCCAGCTCCTTGCCCAGCTTGCGGTGGTCGCGCTTCTTGGCCTCCTCCATCATGGTCAGGTACTGCTCCAGATCCGCTTTATTGGCGAATGCCGTTCCGTAAATTCTGGTCAGCATCTTGTTCTTCTCGCTGCCTCTCCAGTAAGCCCCCGCGATGCTGGTCAGCTTAAAGGCCTTCACGCCCTTGGTGTACATGATATGGGGGCCTGCGCACAGGTCCGTGAACTCGCCCTGGGTATAAAAGCTGATGGTCTCCTCATCCGGAAGATCTTCAATCAGCTCCACCTTGTAAGGCTCGCCCTTTTCCTCCATAAACTTAATGGCCTCGTCCCTGGGCAGCACAAAGGGCTTCACCGGAAGATTT
>ERZ780150.1706-NODE-1706-length-13282-cov-2.423528_pt1 | contig 13282 bp, 8 predicted proteins | sample MGYA00511019_ERZ780150 | MGnify/ENA primary metagenome ERZ780150 (study PRJEB29588, sample SAMEA2151633) | human gut metagenome | biome: human gut; feature: human-associated habitat; material: faeces | place: Denmark | collected 2008/2010 ...
TTCTATGATCATGTAGCTATGCTCCGAATCTTCTTTCGGAATGGAAACAGACCCTGGATTCATATAAAAGTATTCTCCGATCTTTTCAAATGCCGGCACATGAAAATGTCCGTTCAGAAGAATATCCCCTGGTTTTAACATTGGAAGGTTCTCCTTATTGATTTTATGTCCATGTGTTGCAAAAATCATTCTGTGATCCATATAAAACACGGCATATTCCGCTAAAATCGGGAACTGCAATACCATCTGATCCACATCACAATCACAGTTTCCGCGAACACATAGCAATTCCTCCTTCATTTCATTGAGCATTTGGATCACTGTCTTCGGTTCATAATCTCTTGGAAGATCATTTCTTGGTCCATGATACAAAATATCTCCTAATATCAGAAGCTTCTCTGCCTTTTCCCTTTTGTAAGCCTCTATCATCTGTCTGCAGTAATATGCAGAACCGTGAATATCTGATGCGATCATTAATTTCATATGTGATTCCCTCTTTTCTCTATTAAAAAACACTCTTGCTCAATTCCTTTTCCTGTTTCTATCAGCCTTTTGATCAGCTCTTGCAGCTTTGGATTTTCATCCTGAACACGCTTTAGTTTTTCCAGTGTTTCCGGATCTATCACTTCTGTAAATTCCTGATATGCTTCATATGTCTCAACATCCATCTGAAGCGGCTCTAACTCCGGAAAGATTGTTTTGCGTATATACTGAAAAATTTTGATTCCACCGTAATCCAGATCTCCGCTGTGAAAATATTGCACTTCACAGGATGTCTGATTTTTTAACACTTGATGCAGCTGCTTTAAAAATCTACATTCTTTTGGAGAAAAATATCCGTGACTAAATAAGTATAGAATACCATCCTTATACGGTGCAGAGATATAATTGGCTTTATTCTCAAATATCACGATCTTCTGAATATTCTGTACTTCTTTTATCTCGGCATGCTCCAGTGTCTGACTGTTTAATGTAGTACCGAACCGATAACACTCTGTATTAATCTCCTGAGTGCTTCCATTTTCTTCTTTCAGACAAAAATGCAGTTTCCCTTTTAAAGACAGTTCTTGTGCATATTCTTCGATCCACAGCTGCTGAAGCACTGTCGTGTCATCCATTTCTTTTTCTACATCCGGACAGAATTTTTTCGCAGTACTGATGACATGACTTTGCATCTCTTGTTCAAATGTTTTTGTATTTCCCAAATATTTTTTACTGAAAATCCTTTTAAAAACAGATTCTGTAAGCTGATCCAGACCTTCAAAGCACGGGGCATATTTTTTCTCATCCGCTAATAATTCCAGAAGATCTTTTTTTCGTTTATTTTCCGATCGTTCCAGCAAATCCTGGTAATATGCACGAATCCACAATTTTTTTACTTGTGCCAGCTGGTTTCTTAAAAATTCTTGATATAACCGGATTTTCTCCTGTTTTGGCAGAAATTCTGCATCCACTTCCTGCTGATATAATGCATAAAATTTTTCTTTGTCTTCTAATCTGTAGCGTATTCTTTCAATATCACTTCCCCGATATCCATCTGCCCATTTAATTTGGATCAGATTTTTGTGCTGCAATTGCTCTGCCTCCTGCAGCACATCTGATTTTAAATGTTTTTTATCATAAAGCTCCCCATGTTCATTGGCCAGACTTTTTCCACCTCGGCTTTCTGCCCGCCAGCTTTCTGTCCCGGATTCAATCTGTTTTACGATATTTCCCAATATCCACGTCATCATTCTTCCCCTTGCAGCTGTTCAAACTCCATTCGTTCAAATTCCTGTATTGAAATATGCTTTTTATTCGGATTTGCATACACAAATGTCTTGTCTACATTTTCCAGATAGTTCTGAATCTTATCATTTGTTGCACTGATGATCGCCTGAAATCCCAGTCCCCGGATCAGAGAAATACAACTTGCTACTTTCTCTGCATCCATTTTGGAAAATGCCTCATCCAGGACAACCAGACGCAGGGTTGGCGGACGCTTGATCTTCGGAGACAGATTGATTCTGTAAATCTGTGCAAAGCTTGCCAGAAGCGCGATGTAAAGTGGGTTCTGACCTTCTCCACCGGAATTTTTCTTGATCATCTTGCTCAGACCGATCCGCATATCCTTTTCTCCCTGCACGATCTGCTGCATATCAAAGGAAAGATACGTGCGATAATCTGCATATTTATCCATATTTTTTCTGGCTTCCTCCAGCTCTTCCCTGGTGGCATTCTCCGGCGGAATGAAAATCTCGATCAGCTCATTCATCAGATCTCCGTATTCTTCCTCATGCTCCATGGTAAACAGGTTCATCTGATTTTCCATGTGGTCACTCAACTGAGACGGATTGATATCCAATGCGTCATCCATAAACATCCGATAGAATCGTCCGTCCGGACCTTTGTTTTTCGTAATGACAAACTGATACTTGTCCTTTCCGAAATCCAGACGGCTGATGATCCGGTTCAATTCATCTTTTTTCTGATATGCCTCTTTGATTGCATAACGAATCTTGGATACAAAATCAACTTTAAAGTGTTCCACTGCTGCTCTCGCCTGTTCCTGTGCTTCTTCCCTGTATTTTTCCAGGTTATCGCACTCAAGATTTGAAAGCTGCTTTTCGTACACGTCATTGTCACGGATCGTTGCAGAATAGGTTCTGTTCGGATATTTTCGAAGATATGCACTCCTTGCTTCTACCAGTTTTTCATATGCTTTTTCTTGCGCATCTTCCAAAGGCTGTTTTTTCTTGATACGTTCCCGCATCAGGTACTCATAATTGCGGCTCTGTCTGCCCTCCAGATACTCCTGAAATTCCGGCTCATATTTTTCTCTGTCCTGCTGCCGGAATTCATTTTCTTTCTGCACTAACTGTTCATTAAAATCTACCTGCATGTTCTGGAATCGTTTTCCGTTTTCCTGATGATTCCAGATGGTTTTCTGAACTGCCTCAATCTCTGCTTTCTTTGCTTCCTGCTTCTGCTGGATTTCCTGTTTCTGCTGCTCCCACACCAGAACGGATTCCTCTCGCAGCTTCTGCATTGTATCCAGAAGTCTGGCCTTTTCTGCCTCCTTTGCCGGAATTTTCTGCAGATCAGACAGCCATTGTCTGTAATCCTCCAGAGGCTGTGTCAGTCCTTCCAGCTGAGAGATCCTGCGAATTTCTTCCAGCATTTCCTGCAGTGGAATCCGTTCCTCCTGAAGACTCTCACATTTTTCTTCCAGACGGCGGATCCTCTGACGCATACTGGTCTCTCCGATATATGCCCTTCTCGTATAATTTTCCGGATTGATATGCTGCAGACGGAAACTGTGGTACAGCACACAGTCTGCAGTGATTCCGATCCGGTTCTGACGAAGCTCTTCGATACTTTCACATTTGATGACATTTCCGAGGAAGAAATTGATGTATGCCTGCACATACGGCTCTTTTGCAATCAGCTCCTTAGCAAGGGCTCCTTCTTTTACTTCCCATTCTGTCTCCTGTACTTTTTCTGTATCCAGAACTGCTGCCCGGAAAAATTTCTTCTTATCCATGTCCTGATAGATTTCCATGGCAGTTTTCGCGTACTTTGGTTCCACGACCAGAAGCAGCTTGTTGTTTCCGAGATATCCTTCGATGGCATTGTGCCAGCGTTCGTCCCGCACATCCAGAAGATCTGCCAGAATCTGCACATTGACAAACTTGCCGCACTTCTCATGCAGCCGGTTTCTCAACTCATATCTCGCTTCTTCCAGTTCTTTTGGATAGGCTTTTCTTCCCTGTTTCAGCTCTTTTAATTCTTCCCGTGCCGCTTTTTCTTCTTTTTTGACTGCACGAAGTCTGGCATCCGTCTCCTGACGCTCTTCTTCCAGTTCTTCCCGGATCTGTGTCAGACTTGTCTGCAGCCGTTCCAGCTCACCTTCCGTGATCTTTCCAGAAACAAACCGGTCAATATCCCACAAGGTCTGATTCGGCGTCACATCTTTTTCTTTCCACTCTTTGAGACCATCTGCAGTCTTTTTCCATCTTGCCTTACTGTTCTGCAGCCGTTCCAGGGCTTCGTTCAGACTCTCCAGATCTTTTTCCATGGCTGCATAACCACTGTCCGCAATCTTCAAAATTATTGCTTCGTATTCTTTCTGAAGTTCTGCCTGCTCTTTCTCCAGATTGGCTTTTTTCGCTTCCTGTCCCGCAATCTCTGTCTGTGTCTCTTTCATCCGGTCATTCAGTTCCTGGATCTTACTCTGCAGATGCAGGATTTCCAGCCTGGAAATCTGATAGGTACAGGACGCCGTCTCTTCCTGTTTTTCTTCATACTGCCGATAGGAACCCCGGATCTCCTGAAGATACCCGATTTCTTCCATGGTCTCTTCGATTTTCCCGCGCATTCTTCCATACTGCATCACACTTTCCTGCAGCTCTTCAATGTGCATATCCTGTTCCATACAGATATATTCTTTCACGAAATCTTCCAGTTTGATATTCATACGGAACGGAATGGCTCGCTTGAACAAACGAGGAAATTTTTCGATATCCAGACCGCCCAGATAAATGTCATACATCTGTCTGCGGAATCTCTCATTGCTCGGACCACAATAATACTCTTCCTTTGAAAATGTCCGCTGCAGATATTCTTTGACTTCAAATGTCGTCAGGCAGCGCTTATCCGCCCGGTACTGATTTTCCAGAAGCCCGCTTTTATGCCAGAAAAACAGGCGATTGATCTCATTTGTGGCTGTCTCAACATCAAATACCACTCCCACGCACTGCTTTTCTTTCGTATCTGTCTGCTCCAGCTCCAGAACGATCGTACTGGAGAAATTCTGGTTTCTCAAATACTGGGATTCGTTATTTTCCCCGATGTTCACCATTCCCCTTAAATATTCGATCAGAGAACGGTCAGAGTCGTCTGCTGCCGCCTTATTAAAAAATCCTCTTCCGTCTGTGTTCGCGTACAGTACGATCTGCATGGCGTCGATCACTGTAGATTTTCCACTTCCGGAGTGTCCGGTAAAGAAATTGATTCCCTGATTAAGAGTAAGTACTTTTCTGTCTATGTAATGCCAGTTATTCAGGCAGATTTTCGAGAGCGCTTTGAACGCCTGTTTTGTCTCCACTGTCTTCCTCCTCGCTGAACGTCTCTAATAGTTCTCTGATATCATCTCCAAGCAGCACTGTATTGATGCACGGATAAATGACAAGTCTGCTGTTCTCATCCAGCTCCTCCATCACATCCACAGGTTCCACAATCTGATATTTTTTCAAAAATGCAACAGTCCTCCGCATCTCTGTCGGGGACGGCAGGCCGCTTAACACATGGAATTCTCCCGCTTTTCCGTTCACTGCTCCAAGAGTGGTCACGATATGGCTGCTGGATGACACTGCTGCCATCTGCTCATCATAGATCAGCTTTAACACCAGAATATAGATTGTGGCAAGTCTGGAGAGCTTTTCTCCCCATAGCGTCTCTCCCTGGATGTACATCACGCCCATATGCAGATTTTCCTGCAGTGTGATTCCGGCAACCGCAAAATACGCTTCCAGAAATTCTCTGTGTCTGCTGCATACACGGTACTCCCTGACCGGAACCATCCGCCCGGTCCGTTTTTCAAATTTTCGTTCCAGAAGAAAGGTCTGGCGATATAATGTCTGGATCACATGTTTGATATCGTCCTGCTCTTCTTCCGAAAGCTGTTCGTAATATTCGATCATTGCGGTCTCCTTCGCACAAATTTTAACGCCGGATATTGATACTGTCCACTTTGGATGACTGTCTCATCCTCATTCAATACCCGATATTTACTGTTCTTTCTGGTACTGTAGTCATATGCCAGGATCAGTTTTTCAAATGCTGTCTCTTCTGTAATATGAAGTGTTCCGGCGTCCATCACTTCGTTTTCCATATGCTCTTCGATAAAATCCTCAATCTCCTGTCTGCTGTAGCGCATCTGGATCCGGTTTAACTTCAGCACATCCTCCCGGTTCAGATCTTCATATTCTTCATCCTGTCCCATCTGGCTGATAAAGTCTGTCCTCTGTTTTCTTCTCTTATACAATGATTTTTCGGAAATCATCTCAAACAGAGACAGGTTCATCCGTTTTCCCGCTTCTGTAAGCAGCTTCTCCGGTTCTTCCTGCGCAGATATTTTATTCAGAAGCTGCACCACCAGCCCTTTGGTATCAGTCTCTCCGCTTAACAGATAATTCATCCGGCTCACAGTTGCCCGCACATATTTGGAATGCTCTCTGTCCATATTGGAGATTCTGTGTTCAATGTCATCAAATCCCCGTTCGATCAGATCCAGCAGATCTAACACATCCTCTTTCGTATCTCCTGCTGCTTTTGCTTTCTGCCGGATGCTTTCGATCCCTTCTTCATTTTCCCGCATATCCCGGAGACATTTTTTGATGTCCATCTTGTAGATATAAAAATTGTCTGAGGTTTTTAAGATATGATACTTTTTCTTGACAATCTCTTCCACATACCCGTCCAGATGCTCCCGCAAAAGTTCTCCGTAAGACTCCTGATCCAAAAGCCTCTCGAAAAACTTGTCCATATTATGAAGCATATCCTGCAGCGCTTTGTTCAGCTTTCTTGTATTGATCAGGGCCGTCCTGAGCATATTCAGATTTACTCTGGAATTATTCTGAAAGGAAAACAGCGTAGCATATACATTCTGAATATATAATTCTGTTTCTTCCAGCTCTTCGGACGTGAGTCGCTCAAATGCCTCAATAAAAACCGCCGCATAATCCGGTATCACAATATTTGTGGTCATCGTACTGTAATCTTCGATCTTCTTCAGCCATCCGGTCTTTAAAAGCCACCGTAAAATGCGGGATGCTGTCGTCTCCAGCATGTCAAAATCCGTCTCGTTCTCCTCCCGCTGAAGCAAAACCTGTTTCTGTGCATTCATATCACTCAATACCTGCACACAGATTTCTTTCGTCAGAAAATAATTACTGTACTGATATTCCTCATTGATCACCAGCAGCGACTCCATATAAATCTCCCGGTTTACCGAACGGAACAAACTCCAGAATGTGTCCGGGATCTCGTATCGTAACTGCATAATTTTCTCCGTATCTCGTTGATTTGTGTCTGTAATATTATAGCACGAAGTCGGTTTCAGGTACAAATAGTTCTGTAACACAATATGCCCCCTCCCGGGAGAACAGTCTTGTTATTTTAACTGCCTTCCCGAAAGGGAGCATATCTGATGAAAGGATATCCCTTCTATATGTTTACTTTTTCACTTTTAGTGTACTTTAAATTCATCCGGCACCTGATCGATCGTCTGCCATTTCTGCATTGCGTTTTCTACGCTCATTCCTTTGCTGATCGCATCCTTACGCACTGCATTGATCGCCTGAATTTCTTTCATTCTTGCACCGGTCAGTTTATATCCGCGCATTGCGATCAGTGTTGCGATCCATGCAAGCATCGGAACAACACAGAATAAAATAATTACAATCGTATGCATTCCCTCTGAATAAGGGGTTGTTCCATCCGGAAGTGTTGACAGTCCGATGATCGTCACCGCAATTCCTACTACTGTAGATCCCAGAGAGCTTACCAGCTTATCCACAAGTGAGAATAAGGTTCCGATAATTCCCGGAATATAACGTCCGGAACGGAATGTTTCGTAATCTGAACAGTCTGCAACCATTGGAATTGGCATATCTGCTGTTGCATAATATGCTCCATATCCGATTCCGAAGAAAAGGATAAACAGGATCGTATAAAGATTCAGGTTTGTCAGACTCAGATTCATCGCTGCAACTTCCGGTTTCCACAACAGAAGCAATACTAAAACACCGATGTACATAACAAGTGCAACGCTGATATAGAGCATTAAAGATGCCTTCTGTCCTTTCTTCTGTGAAGTACGTACTGTCAACAGGAAGAACGGAACGGAAAATACATATCCGACGATCATCATCGGAAGATACAGACCTTTGTAATCTCCCATCATCGCTCCGTAAAGCATTGCAAGAACCGTCATATTCGTCGCGATCGAGAATGCAAGCTTACATCCTGCACCTGCGATCATCAGTCTCTGCAGTTCTTTGTTTGCTTTTAAAATAGCTACATATTCTTTTATTTTAACTTTTTCTTTTCCGCCTTCTCCACCAAGTCCAAAGAATTCTGGACGGTCTTTTTCTGCAATACCGATAACAGCCAGTGCAGTCATGATCGCTGATACGATCATCGCCAGAGGAATCATTATATTAAAGAATTCTTCTGTTCTGTAATTTCCTCCTGTTACGATCGGCGCAAGAAACTGTACAAGCCCCATTCCGATCAGGCTGGCAATCGTATTAAAGATTGTAAACAGAGGTCTCTGTTTCGGGTCATTTGTGAGACATGTCTGTCCTGAACGTGTAACAGATGTCTGGAATGTATATCCAACCATATTCAGTGCGTAGAATAAAATAAAGCATAAATAACGCAGCCACATCATATCCTCAGAAATGATACGGGTTCCAAAATACAGTAAAATTGAGGATACGATCATAATCAGGTTTCCGATTACCATAAACGGTCTGAATTTTCCCCATTTGGTAGAAGTTCTGTCCATGATTGCTCCGATGATCGGGTCAATGAACGCATCTCCCGCACGCATCAATGTTACCATTGTAGTTGCAAATGCCAGCAATAAGCCAAGAACTCCGTTTGCATAATATGCAATAAAGTTCATTGTCAAAATATAATAGACATTTGTCGCCCCATTATTCATGGGGAAAAGAACAAGCTGATACATCTTTGCCCTGTTCAGAGCATTGACAGATGTTGCCTGAGTGGATTCCTGTTTCATATTATTCTCCATTCTCCCGCCCGGATACGGCGGTCTGTCTCTTTGCCTAAAACAGCACCTCTGCTTTGTAAAAAGCAGAGGGCCATCCGATTTACTCGTTTCTTATTTCAATTTCTTCTGCAAGATTTGCAGTTGCTTTTTTCTTATACCCAGTTCTGGCTCTTTCCTTTGCTCTTTTTGAGCTTGTAATCCGGGTTTGGCTTGCTGACGCGGCGAAGTGTGCTTGTATCTTTTGCCTTACCGGACACAGCTTCCAGACGAACTTCTCCGTTTAACGGAACGCGGAATTCAAAGACTTTATTGCCTGTCTTTTCTTCCAGCAGCTTGCCGTTTGCATATAATGCAACTTTTGTCTGGTTCGAATAAACCTTGACTGTAGTGACTGCTTCCGTTCTGTCTACGTAGCGGCTTCCGCAAAGATGTACGAAAGGCTCTTTGCTCCAGTACGCTTTGTAAATGTAGAAGCTGTCTTTTTTTATTTTCCGGTCAAATGTCATAAGTCCCTTATGATTCATTCCCGGCTCTCCACCCTGATCTCTCGCATCTGCCGCAAAATCGAACATGTTCCATACGTGGGTACTCCACATATACGGATGACGCTCAAAACATTTCAGCATAAATTCATGGTAGAGACTCTGATATTCTTCTGTATGGTCTCCTCTTCTTGGACGTGAGGAATGTAAATTCGGCATTCCTTCACAACCATACTCAGAATATCCCAAACACCTGTTAGGGTACACACGGTGGAAAAAGCTGATCCACCAGTCATTTAAAAACAACCCTGGAACATACCATCCCAAATACAAGTTCCAGCTTACTAAGTCAGACAGATGTGCTACCTTGTTGAAAGGACCGCACACTGCATAGCAGGCCAGCGTTGTAGGACGTGTGGAATCCATTTTGTGACACAGATCATTGAGTTCACGGTGATTATCCAGCATATCCTTATTATCCTTTGTGGAAATCGTGATCTCATTGGATATTCCCCATGTAACGATACTTGGATGATTGTAATTCTGTACAATCAGCTCTTTCATCTGGCTAATGGTATTTTCCCGTCCGTTTGGCATATGTTCTGAGATGTATGGAATCTCCGCCCAGACAATCATTCCGTACTGATCACATAGATCATAGAAATACTGATCATGCTGATAATGCGCGAGACGAACTGTATTTGCCCCAATCTCACGGATAAATTCCATATCTTCTCTGTGGTGTTCTTTTGTTAATGCATTTCCGATTCCCTTCCGATCCTGGTGTCTGGATACTCCATGCAGAGGATAGGAGCGTCCGTTCAGGAAAAATCCTTTTTTCGGATCCACGCTGAATGTACGGACACCAAATGGAATGCGAACGTCGTCTTTGACTTCTCCGTCTTTCATCAACTCTACTACTGCTGTATATAAATATGGATCTTCTACTCCATCCCAAAGATGTACATCCGGTATCGTAACCGTCACATCTTTTCCTTCACCTTTTGCTACAGGATTTCCCTGTGCATCAATTAAAGTTACTGCTACTTTGGCATTTTCTGCCTTATGAAAACTCTCTACATGAACCTTTCCATCTTTTCCTTCTACTGTCGGCGTTACCATTACACCGTCTCCGCCGTAGTAGTCCATCTCAAAATGTTCATTTGATACAATACGAAGGAGAACATCCCTGTAAATTCCACCATAAAATGTGAAATCTGCTTTTTGAGGATATACCCTGTCGTTGACACTGTTATCCACTGCTACTTCTAACTTGTTTTCTTTTGTTAAAAACTCTGTCACATCTGCACGGAATGTGGAATATCCGCCGTCATGACTCATCACCTTCTGACCGTTTAACACCACCTCGGCAGAGGAATTTACTCCCTGAAACTCCAGATATACTCTCTGGGTCTTGCTGTCAAAATCCGGGGCTGCAAATGTAGTGCTGTAATGACAGGTTCCTCGATAATAGTCATTTCCTCCATCCTGTCCGTCCACTGCATTCCAGGTATGCGGTAAATCCACTTTGACCGCTTTTCCGTCACGCCCTGTGAATACCCAGCCTTTCTTCAGTTCAATTTCTCTTCTCATTTTACTGGTTCGCATAGTAATTACTCCATGTTTTTGTTATTTCTTACACTTCTCAATTTATTTCGAAATGATTATATCTGCAATAATTTGCAAGTACAACCGTTTTTGTTCAGGTGGTATTTCTTGTGGTGTAAGTGGGTAAATTTTTTACAAAAAAGAGCCTGGCTCACTGACCAGACCCTTTGTGTCTCTTCTACTTTTTGTTGGAATCTCTTTCAAGAGGAAGCATAACGTTGAAATAAAAACATCCATTTTTTACCTCTGTTGTCAAATGTCCCTCATATTTTTGAATGGTATGGAGCATGCTCTTCATTCCATATCCGTGATATCCGTTCTTCGCCTTTGTCGTAAGCGGAAGTCCATCCTCAAACTTCACTTCTCCGCACATCGGATTGACTATCTGCAGCATCAGAAAGCTTTGTCTTTCGTACAGCATGATATCAATCACTCTTTTTTCTTTGCTTTCCAGCTTTCTCACCGCTTCAATTGCGTTATCCAGAGCATTTCCAAACAATGTATACAAATCTACCGGATTCATAAAAGCCAGCAGAGATCCATCTGCCACACAGTTGATATGAATCCCGCTATTTTCACAGATCAGACTTTTTTCTGTCAAAATGGTATCCAGAATTTCATTTCCTGTTCTCACGATAGCACTGTAGATCTGCACGGATTTTTCAATTTTTTCGAGATATGTTTCCCTCTCTTTTTCATCTTTGACAGCACGTATCGCCTGTACCTGATGCTTCAGATCATGACATTTGTGATTGATCAGCTCTATCGTCTCTTTGGACAGCTGATACTGCCCTTTTTGTTGATGCCAGAGAAGCTGAATGGTTTCCAGCTCTTTTCTCATACTGCTCTTTTTAAACAATGCACTTTGCAGATACAATAAGGTGATACAATAAAACTGCAACACAATGTTGAATAAAGCAGCCCCCGGATCGACCTTTGCGTAAATAAACAAATTTTCTGACATAATACAAAACACCCATGCAGAAACCATCTGCCTCGGCCCAATCTGATATTGCCCCTTTTCCGGCATCCATCGAGCCAGTGTCAGTCCTACTGCCACATTTACTGCCACCGAAAATAAAATTTTCAAAAGCCAGTTTCCCAAATCTCCCAGCAGTGGACTGCAAAGTACATAGCTGGTTTCCAGTACCAACAAAAATGTCATCGTTCCCCATACACCACAATACCAGAGGGCAAATCCCTTGCCCTTCACACAATTGTAAAAAATCAGAACCGCACTAAAATACGTAATAAATAAAAGGGGAACCTGCCCCCAGTAGCTCCAGTCTGTAAGATTTTCTATCAAATAATATACTCCGGACAAAATTAAAACACATACTGCTCCCGATAGAATCAGTCTGACTTTAAAATGTGTCTTTCTTCTCAGCGGAAGCAGAAACACCAGACAGGATATCCATAAATTAATCCCATACCACAGGCTCTCCATTCCCAGCTTTAGATTTTCACTCATCGTTTCCCTCTTCCCTTTCCTGCATCAGCCTCCCAGAAAATCTACCACTGCACTCAGAAATGCAGGTCTGTTTCTTCTGCTGATTTCCAGCTCATCGCCACCCACAACCGCAATGTTTTTTCTGATTTCGGAAACATACTTCAAATTTACCAGATAACACTGATTGCATTTTACAAAATGCCAGTCTTCCAGCTCTTCCTGCACGTCCTTTAATGCTCCGCGAATCGTAAATACTCCTGCTTTCGTGTGATAGTGGAGCATCCGGTTCTGGATCTCTACATAATAGATCTCTCTGCTGTCCAGAAATTTCGCCCCATCCGGAAGATTCAGACAGATCCTTTTTCCTTCCCGGTTTTTCACTCTTCCCACAGCTCTTGTAAAACGCATGGAAAAGGTATAATAGTTGAGCGGTTTTAAAATGAAATCCAGCGCATCTACTTCGTAGCCCTTGATCGCATACTGCGCCATATTCGTGATAAAAACAATCACTACCTCCTTATCCAGCCCCCGTATCTTCTGAGCTGCCTCCATACCATTTAGATGAGGCATTTCGATATCCATCAGAAGAATGTCAAATTTGTGATAATTCTGAACCAGCTCTCTGCCGTCCTGAAATGCTGTAATCTGAATCTGGAGATCATATTCCTTTGCATATCTGCCCACCATTTCCTGTATCAATCCACGATACTCTGTTTCATCTTCTACAACAGCTACATGCAGCATCCTCTGCCTCCTTTGCTATAAAATATCATTTCCTGACTTGGTTTCTTATAAGAGTATTATTATACCATAATCTTTTTTGAAGATGTACCCCCTAAATATTGCCTGCTGGAATTCGTTTTCATCCCACTTGACATCTATCGGGAAACCCGTCACAATAAAGGTATACCCATCCGGGCATCCCGTAATACATGCCTGCGGCGGGCGGACTTTGTCCGATAA
>ERZ780150.1707-NODE-1707-length-13274-cov-3.554127_pt1 | contig 13274 bp, 8 predicted proteins | sample MGYA00511019_ERZ780150 | MGnify/ENA primary metagenome ERZ780150 (study PRJEB29588, sample SAMEA2151633) | human gut metagenome | biome: human gut; feature: human-associated habitat; material: faeces | place: Denmark | collected 2008/2010 ...
GTCCGCCTCTGCGGGCTTGGTGGCCTCATCCACGGCAATGCCCAGCACCTCATCGGCCGTCTTGCCCACCACATAGTCCGCCAGAGCCTGGGCCTGCTCGTTCCACTCTTTTCCGATGCCGCTGATGCTGCCCATGCCGTAATCAGCGCCCAGTTCATTTTTGCTGGGCACCGGGACGGTGAGATCCGTGAGGAGCTGGCCCTGGCTGTCAAAATTTGCCTTTGCCTGTACGGCGTCGATCACGCAGTCAGTGATGACGCCCGTCTCATCCACGGTGACGGCGACGATCGTCACATCCGTTTGGATCAGACCGTCCTCCTCTCCCGCACTGGCGCTGGAGGATAGGGAGCCCACCGCATAGAGGCCGGTGCGGAGGCTGCCCTGGCTGTCATGGGACGAACCTTCCTCCGCATCCGCGGAACTCTGGAGAACATCCGCTGTCGTGGCGGGCCGGCCGCTGCAGCCGACAGTTGTAAAAAGAGCTGCTGCGACTAAAATCGCTGTTAAAAATTTTTTCATCCGATTTTCCTCCGATCCTGGGATTGATGCGGCGTAGAGATGAGCTCCCAGAAATGAGCATAGTACTTCTGATTTGTTACTTTTTTATCATATCAAAAAAGCGTGTATCCTGTAAAGTATTTTCAACGAATTCTATAAAAAGTGGAAAAGATATCCGAATTCTTGGAAAGAAGCTGTGAAAATTGAAAGCCTTTCACAAAAGAAACCGTCAAGAAACAATCGCTCCACTCAAAAGGAAAAAGCATTCCGCGTTTTCGGGGGCTTTTCCGGCTTTGTCGCTGTCCGGTGCGGCGATTTTCTGCAATAGAACCGGGAAAAACGATTCAAATTTCTGCGGTATGATATTGCCATTGCCTTTGCGGCGCAACATCCGCCGGGCCTTGACAGTATGTTTCTCAGGGGAATCAAGGGCTCCCGAAGCGAGCTGCCGGGACTCGGAGTGGTCATCAAAGAATGGGACGCCATCACCATGGCGAACCCCAGTAGTGTTCGCATGGAAATCAATGAGGCAAAGAGCGGTGGCGTCTTCGATTCCCGCAATGGGACGATACTGAAAATATGCAGCCTCATTGATGTCGGCGAACATGCCGGCAGTGGCATCGCAATATCTTTCACGTATGGCGCCTGTAATCACAGAGCGGTTTGAGCCGGAGGGGACTCTGCTGGAGCTCTTCCTTAAGAAAAACAGCGATAAGTGTAAGGGTGGAAGAGACCATCATGACATACCTGGCCGATCATTCCGAAGCAAAGCATCGGAAATTGCAGAGTCTATTGGCCTGAAGCCGTCCTGTACAAGAGATTATCTGAATGATCTGATTTCAGGGGGCCATCGTGACCAGGGGCGGGAATCGAAGCTATCAGCTAAAAATGGGACAGTTTAGAGAATATCATCGGAAATGAGACCCTGACAGAAAAAGAGAAGTATTTTTAGAACGACAGCGGTATGGAATTCCATGCCGCTGTTCCGGAAGGAATACAGACATGCACTATCTGAGCCGTTTGAGATGGTATTGAAAGATAGAACCTTTGCGGAATCAAGAACTTGCGTATACGTTTTTCTACATACCGACTTCCGGTACGGCCTCTGGTATCATGTTCGCCGTAAAACGGGAGGAGGCGCGTCCCTTCATAGAAAAACTGGCAGATCCGCGTATAGCTTTTTGGAACTGGAGGAAATCTTACAATTACGGCACTAAAATAACAAGGCCCACAGCGGCAGCTGCCGCTGTGGGCCTTGTTATATTTGCACATCCGGTAAAATATCGTTGTGAAATCACAAAAGGAGGCATCTTATGACCGAAGACAGACTGACTCCCCTGCAAATCCAGGCATTTGCCCGCCACCTCCGGCTGGAGGAGAAGAGCGAAGCCACTATGGAGAAGTATCTCCGGGACATCCGGGCCTTCGCACGCTGGCTGGACGGGCGGGAGATCAGCAAAGGGTTGAGCGCGGCGTGGAAGGCTCATCTGGTGGAGCGGGGCTACGCCCCCGCCAGCATCAACGCCAAGCTCTCCGCACTGAACAGCCTGCTGGAGTTCCTGGGCCTCGGCGGCTGCCGGGTGAAATTCCTGAGGGTCCAGCGGCGACTGTTCCGGGACGCCGGCCGGGAACTGACGAAGGCGGAGTACCAGCGCCTGCTGGACACGGCGCACCGGCTGGGCCTGCTGGTGGAAGCCATGGGGGCCACGGGCATCCGGGTCAGCGAGGTGCGGTATCTCACGGTGGAGGCCGCCCGGCAGGGCAAGGCCGAGATCTCCCTCAAGGGCAAGATCCGCACCATCCTATTGCCGGAAAAGCTCTGCCGGAAGCTGCTCCAATACGCCCAAAAACAAAAAACCGCCTCCGGTGCAATCTTTCGCACCAAAAGCGGAAAAGAGCTGGGCCGCCGGCAGATCTGGGCGGAGATGAAGCGGTTGTGCGGGCACGCCGGGGTGGACCCGCGCAAGGTGTTCCCCCACAATCTGCGGCACCTGTTTGCTATGGTGTTCTACCGGACCAGCCGGGACATCGTCAAGCTGGCGGACCTGCTGGGCCACAGCAGCATCGAGACCACCCGCATCTACCTGGTGACCTCTGGCGCAGAACACCAGCGGACGCTGGACCGGCTGGGACTGATCTCCTAATCACGGAATTCGCATTCCGACACAAATGATCGTGAAAAAATAGTTCGTCCTACATATCAATAGACAAATTTTAGCACAAAGGACAGCTAACCGCAAGGGATTTTGCCGCTTTGGGCAGCAGAAAAAAGCCGGAAAAATGTCAAATTTTGTCCGGCCTTGGTCCCTGCGCCATTTTTTACGCCCGTGCCAGCCGCACGGGCTTTTTTCGCACTTGTTCTGCGGAGCTTCTTGCGCCAGCTTGGTCGGGCGCGGGATGGAATGCGAATTCCGTTGACAGGGGGTGTGAATATGCGGTGCGCGGAGGCAGCCAGGCTGCCAGAGACTGGGGAGCAGACTGGCGCTGTCATCACATCAGAGATGATCCGGTCCTATCTGGAGACACTCTCCCGCCGGGGGAGGAGCCGGAACACGGTGCAGATGTACGGTACCAAGCTGCGGGCCTTCTATCACTACCTGCCGTCTGACAAGCGGGGGGAGGAGGCCGAGTGCAACCCCTGGTGCCTGCGGAAGTTGTATCTGGCCACCCGGTCGGAGATCGAGCGGAACGTGCGGCTCCCGGCGGAGCAAGCCTATGAGCAGATTCTGGATGCGGAGCAGTTGGCTGCCGGATGGACGGAGAATGAGAGCAATTCCATCCAAAAGGATGTTTGCGATAGATATTTTCTCGCCGAGAGGTGTAAAGGAGGAGAAGAGATGAAGAAACGGATCTTATCAGCTTTGATGGTGCTGTGCCTGCTGCTGACACTGCTGCCGGTTTCGACACTGGCGGCAGAGGAGGGGACTGGCGAGTCGGATCCTGCGATCAATCAGGATGGATCGGACTTGCGGAAAGACCCCGCAGAGGAAGGCGGGAAACAGGAGGCCGTGGAAAGTGGGACCGCCGATGAACCGGATGGCCCCAGTGCGCCAAATGAGCCGGGGACTTCAGGGGATCCAGAGGAAAATGAGCCGACAGAGGTTCCGGGAGATCCCCCTCAGGGGCCGGATCCCACGGCCCCCACGGAGCCTGCGGGAGAGCTGGATCCCATAGAGCCTGCTGAGGATCCGGGGACAGCGGTAGAAGAGCCTGTGGCTGAGAACGCGGTGTATGTGTCGGCAGCAGGCGATGATGCGGACGGCACTGGCACAGCAGACGCTCCATACGCCACCTTGGCAAAGGCGGCGGAAGCAGCCCCGGATGGTGCGACGATTTATGTCATGTCAGATGTGGAAATGAACCAAATGGCATGGGTCTGGGAGAAAGAGCTGACCATCACCAGCTATGGTGTTGATCCTGTGACGCTCTCCCGCGGAGAAAATTTTCATACCAACACAGATCCCGCCAGACAGCGCTACAACCCCGCGATGATCGAAGTAGGCGGGGAAACGGAACAAGGGACCGTTTCGTCTCTTATTTTGACCCACATCATTTTGGATGATATGGGCAAATACGAAGGTGAATACTTTGTGCAGGCCGATTCCGAAGGCGATGGGGAGACCACCGTTAGCAGGAGTGAGGTCCCAAATACAAGCATTGTGCAAGACGCCATAATCGCAACTTACAACGGTATGGGTACGATTACTTTGGGGGATGGTGCGGAACTTCACAACTACGGCGGTATGAGTGCCGTGCGCCTGTCCGGTGGCGAGCTGATCATGGAAGAAGGCAGCGCCATTTTGGATACAACCGAAAACGAACGTGAGAAAGGTGCGTCCGGCAGCTTTGGCCCCGCTGGTGCGGTCTGGCTCCAGGGCGGCATCTTGACCATGAACGGCGGCACGATAGGCGGCGATAAAGGTGTCATGATGAATGGGCGTGCACTCTATGCAGACGGCGGCACCGCTAACATCGGCGGCACCATTCAAAATATTCATGGTACCGATGCGGCCTGGCAGGGGCAGAACGGTGTTGCTGTCCATCTGCGGTCTCACGGTGAAGCTACCCTTGCCAGCACTGGAGAGATCACCAATGTGACCGGCACCAACGCAGGCAATAACTGCGCCATCTGGACCCAATTTTGCAACTTTACCACTAAAGCGGGATCTAAGATTTCTCATGTGGACGGTTTCCAGCTGCTCTATTTTGACGACCTCGACAACAACAACTACAGCCATGAGGTGTACCTCAACGGTACGATCTCAGAATGTGCTTCGGGTTCGGCGAGTCTTTTGCGGTCCTGGTACGGCCAGATCACATTTGGCCCGAACAGCGTGATTGAAAACTGTAGTTCCAGCAGTGCGGGCGGCCTGATCTATTCCAATAACGGCTCCCACTACACATTTGCGGGCACCATCCGCAACAATACCGCTTCTAAAGGCATGATTTATCTTGCCAACCAGGGGGGCGGCGGTGTCATCGCCACGATTGAGGAGACTGCCCATATTGTGGACAACAAGGGTCTTGCCGTTCGTGTGAACAACAGCTCCAATCTCACCATGAACGGCGGTGAGATTGCCCGCAACTCGAGCTACGGTATCCAGATCAGCGGCAAGACCGACTGGACGGGTGTCAGGTTCATTATGAACGGCGGCAAAATCTGCGACAACGGCAGCTATGGTATCTACCATACCGTTGCAGGGAAGTCCCTCGTCGAGATCAATGGCGGCACCATTTCCGGCAATAAGGGATCGAGTGGCAGACAAATCTCCTCCTCCGGCGGTTATGCTGTTGCTGAAACGGAGGAAGGCGCCGGATATGAGTACACCCATGTAAGCGCTGATGTGATGGGGGAACCCCGTACCATATACGTCAGCGCCGGGAAGGTGGAACTTCCTGAAGGCTATGCGGATGTGAACCTGGGCCGCGCCACGAATGAGGCAGTCAACACGCTGAAAGCTGGCGTTGCTGACGAGCACGCCGACTGGACCCCCGTGGGCAGCAGCGCCCTGTGGGTTCAGCCGTCTGCGACTGAGTACAGCTTCGAGCTCGATCCTACTTCCTCCCTTAAGAAGACCGACCTCTATGTGGCCTATGTACAGGTCAATCCGGACGGTTCACCCATTGATGGGGCTGAAGTGGCGGTCGAAGAGGTGGAGAATGCGGAGAAGGTGCCCATCGCTTTGAAGGATCTGACGGCAGGTGCTCCGTATGCGGTGATGCTCTTCAACAACAAGGAGTATACCCTGGCCCCCGACGACATCACCATCTACACCGGCGGCGGTCAGGGCGAGGAGAACTATGACGACGGCGGTTTCCCCAAGCCCACCATCAATGGCAGTGTTGACGTAAAATACACCGGCGACCTTACAAGTTTGGAAATCAAGGGTGTGACTATCCCGGCAACGGACGACAAGACCATGCTCGATCAGCTCCTTGAAAACATTGAGGCGGTCTATACCTATGAGGACGGCACTGTCGCCACAGATGATTCCAGGCCGGGTGTGTACACAGTTGCCCTCAAATGGAAGAACGGACTTACCAATGAGGACGTTCGGGTGAATGGCAACAATGTAAACCTTGACGGTGCGGGTACACTAATCGTCCGCCATACGCAGGATATTGAGGAAGCGCAGGACGGCGCCAATACATATGTGTTGTTGACCGCAGAGCCCATCAAGGCTGTGATCCACGCCGAGGCGATTGCAAAGACACAAACCAGCTCATGGGGAACCGTGTATCAGCCGTCTTTCTACACCAACGATAACGAAGACTTTGAGATCGAGGATATCGCCGGTATCCAACTCCTGGACGACTCGCTGCTGATTGATGACGACGGCACGGACCGCCAGGCTCTGCTGGAACAAAAGGCAGAGGATTCTGATCTTCTGAATGAGTTGTCCGATGGCAAAACCTACCGCTACGACTTTCACTACCTGGATCTGGTGGACGCCTACAACGGCAACGCCTGGGTTTCTGCCAGCTATGGCACCACAATCTATTTGCCATATCCCGACGGTGTGACAATGGATAACGCAAATGACCTGGATGTACAGGTCATCCACTTTCCGGGCCTGCACCGGGAATATGGCATTGCCGGTCAGGCCGAGGTGACGGATGCCATTGAAGCCTGTGAGCCGGAGGTTATAACCGCTGAATTTGACGCCAATGGTATCGAATTTGATGTGGACCGTTCCGGATTCTCTCCTTTCGCTGTTGTCTGGCAGGAGAACGCGCAGACCTTCACTATCACCGCCTCCGCCGGTGACGGCGGCTCCATCAGCCCCCGCGGCAGCGTTGCTGTGGCCGAGGGTGCGGACAAGATTTTCACCATCACGCCGAACGGCGGCTATACCATCGCCAATGTGAAAGTGGATGAAAAGAGCGTAGGAGCAGTCGATAGCTATACATTTACGGATGTTAATGCAAACCACACCATTTCTGCAACCTTTGCCCGCGATAGCTCCGGAGACGGTGGCGGCCATGACAGCGATCCCTATCTGAGGTTCGACTCCAATGGCGGCACCCGCTTCGACCCCATCGATGAAGACGGAAGGAGCTTCTCCCTCAATGTGTACGATGATGAGGAGTACGGCGCCCACATCCCCACCCGGCCCGGCTACCGCTTTACCGGTTGGTACAAGGACAGCCGCCTGACCATACGGGTGGACGAGGATGAGACTCTGCGGGTGACCTCCTCCGTGACGCTATTCGCCGGCTGGACGGAGACCTCCGTGCCCGGCATGCTGAACGGCGACGACCACTACGCCTACATCCAGGGCTATTCTGACGGCTCTGTGCGGCCCAACGCCAATATCACCCGGGCCCAGGTGGCCACCATCTTCTTCCGCCTGCTGGACGAGAATGTGCGGGACGACAATCTCACCACGTCCAACGCCTTCCCGGATGTGAACGAGGACTACTGGGCCAACACGGCCATCTCCACCATGGCCCGGCTGGGCGTCATCAACGGCCGCAACTCCGGCCTGTTCGACCCCGACGCTAACATCACCCGCGCCGAATTCGCGGCCATCTGCGCCCGGTTCGACGACAGCGGCGTCGCCGGCGTCACCACCTTTACGGACACCGCCGACCACTGGGCGGAGGACGAGATCAGCCGCGCCGCGGCGCTGGGCTGGATCCAGGGATACAGCGACGACTCCTTCCGGCCCGACCAGTACATCTCCCGCGCCCAGGCGGTGACCATGATCAACCGGGTGCTGTGCCGCCTGCCGGAGGACACGGACGATCTGCTCTCCGGCATGAACACCTGGACCGACTGCCACGAGAGCGACTGGTTCTACCTGGCCATCCAGGAGGCCACCAACTCCCACGACTTTGTCACCAAGGACCGGGTCTATGAGAGCTGGACCGACCTGAACCGCGCTCCCGACTGGAGTCGGTACGAGTAAGGAGCTCAAAAATCAATTTGACAGAAAGCCCGGGCGGATTTTTTCCGCCCGGGCTTTCTGTATTACGATAGAAAAGTGGATATCGCTATGGCTTCTAAGCGCCATAAAAACAAGTGTCAAATAGAAAAGCGGATTGCCCAGGCGCAATATAATAAAGAAGGACGGATAAACAGAAGTAGGTGAATCAAATGGCAATGAGAGCAGCCTGACATGAGGCGCGGCTTGAAACGTGGAAGAAGCAGATAGAAGGTTGCCGAAACAGGGGGAGACGAGTAAGTGAATGGTGCTTGGAACACGGTGTCGGCCCAAAGATATACCAGCGGTGAGAGCGGGAGCTGTACGGCATAAACAGCGAAAACCAAAACAGGCAGAAAGAGGGGCGGATGCCGGAAGCAGCGCCGGTATTCGCGGAAATTACCGCCTCGGAATTGCGTGGGAGCCGAGGCAGGGTGATTGCCGGGATTAAAACCGGAGCAGTTGAAGTGGGGATTTACATCCGAGCAGACAGCGCGGCCGAGGCAGCGTTGTGCTGGGGGCTGAGGGATGCTGAATGACCTTGCGGGAGCAGGGCAGATTTATATTGCCTGTGGGTATGCGGCTTTGCGACATTGGTACAGCAGAAGTTCCGTTTAGCTCCGTTCAGCGGTACGCTGTTTTGCCCTGTGGTTATAGGCAGGACTGGATCAAGAGGCTTTATTGGGAAGAGGATGGATTTGTACTGGTCACGAAGCGGTTGGAGGCTGGAAGCTTCCAGTGGCCTCGGAACAGCGCAGAGGCTCGGAGGTTAAGTTACCAGCAGTATCCTTAATTGTCAAAAGCATTGAAAATGATAACTTTCCGGATAATTTTTAGCCGCCAAATTTGCAAAAACAAGACCAATACACAGATGAACAGCACGGAGATGGTAACGCTCTCCCGTGCGGAATAGGATGAACTGCTTCGAAAGAGCGCGGGGTATACGGAACGAAACCGGAAGCTGGAATGGCTGATGGAACAGGTGCGTCTTGCCAAAAGAAAGCCTGTGGGCATTCTCTGAACAGATGAAAGAGGAATTGGCGGGTCAACTGAGCCCGATACTTGATGAGACGGAGGCATGGTTGTCTATCAGAGCTGCTATAAGGGGAACCGCGGCAGAGCCCCATATCCGGCAGGAGCGGTCCCTACAAGTGGAGGAGCTTCCGCCCGAAAATGTCACTATTGAGATGATGGAGCACCGGCTTTCTGAATCTGGGCGTGTATGCTCCGGATCGCCCATGGAGGGGATTGGCAGAAAAGTCCGGCGGACATGAGTCATGATCCCCACACAGGTGAGGATTCGGGCATACATACGCTTGTCAAAATTGCACACGGCAGAAACGGAAATGCCCATCTTGAAAGCTGAAAAGAAGACTGCCCGAATCCCTGGCAGCTCCGCAAGTTTTGAAGCTGGAGGGCCGGACTCTATATGCGGCTGTACCGGACCGCAGGGATGTGGAACACCCTGTCGTGCTGTATGAATACCAGCCGAACTGGAGGACAAAGAGGAGGCGGAGAAACTTCTGCCGGAGAGTGCACCGGATACTCACAGAACATTGAAGGGAGAATGGTTCCATTAAGCGAGCCTGCTGAAAAGCGGGCTCGTTTTTCAGCCCTGGACAGGCAGATGTCTCTCTTTGCCCCGAAATGCCGAATTTTCCAGCAGTTAGATTGCCATGGAAATGCCGTTTAGAGTGATGGACAACTATATGCAGACGAATTTCCCTGAAGCAAAACCACACACTTCAGCCCCACCATGTGCATAGCATACCATGAGCATAGGCCTTATGAGAAAGGAACGATTGTAATGTCTGCTCTCTTGAAGAAATTCAGCAACCTTCTGTGTGTTAAAAGCATTGTAACGCTTGTCTTGACGGTAGTATTTGCCTATCTCGCTGTTTTGGATCGAATTTCCAACCAAGATTTTTTAACAATTTTTTCAGTTGTCATCGCATTCTATTTCGGCACACAGAGTCAGCGCCTGAATGAAAAGATCGAGAAGGACACAGACAAGAAGCAACTTTAGCTATAACCACAGTTCCCTTACTTTGGATGAGAGGTCAATGAGATGAATTATTTTCCCAACAACAATTTAAATAAAGAGCGTCATTGCGGCTCTGCACCTGACAGAGACTCCTCCTGTCAGTGTTTTTGCCCCATTCTCTCCGGTGAACGCGGCCCCCAAGGTGAACGTGGGCCGCAGGGCGAACGCGGGCCCCAGGGTGAACGCGGCCCCCGCGGAGAGCGTGGTCCCCAGGGGCCAAAGGGTGAGCAGGGCTGTCCCGGTCCCATGGGCCCCAAAGGAATGGTGGGCCCTCAGGGACTCCCGGGGCCTCAGGGTATTCGGGGCGATATGGGGCCAAAAGGAGACACAGGAGATATCGGACCGCAGGGTGTCCGCGGGGATCCCGGCCCCATGGGCCCCAAAGGCGACCGCGGCCCCGTAGGGCCTAAGGGTGATCCGGGACCGGCTGGCCCAGTCGGCCCCAGGGGGGAAAGAGGTATTCCGGGCGACCGCGGCCCTCAAGGAGAACAGGGACCTCAGGGTGAGCAAGGGCTTCCTGGTGAGACCGGCCCTCAAGGACTCCAAGGAGATCGCGGCTGTCCCGGACCACAGGGAGAACAGGGCCCCATCGGTCCGGCAGGGCCCCAAGGCGAGCGTGGCGAAAGCGGCCCTCAAGGTCCGGCAGGACCCCAGGGTGAGCGGGGTGAAACCGGCCCTCAGGGTGAACCTGGCCCTCAGGGACCCGCGGGCACAACGCCTACCGTCACTGTAGGAACCGTCTCCTCCGGTACTACCGCAGCCGTCACCGCCAATCCGACGGACACCGGGATCTCCCTGGACTTCGTGGTTCCCATCGGCCCCGAGGGGCCGATGGGTGAACCTGGTGAAGTTGGACCCGAAGGACCGCAGGGCATCCCTGGGCAGACTCCTGAAATTACAGTGGAGCAAAATACACCTACTGTCTACAAGGTTCGGTTTAAAACTGCGGAGACAGATTTCCTGACTCCCAATCTAAAAGCTGTTCCGGAGGTTTACAACGCAAATCTGTCCTCTGCTGGAAGTGTCTTGACGGTTCCTCTGGAGGCGCTGAACATGACCTTGCAGAACACTTCGGCCACTTCACTCCGCTTTTCCCTCCAGCCTGCGGTAACAGGAACGTCTATTGTGGCCGATATTCGCCGCGCAAGTATTTACGATGGAGCTTCTATTGACAGCCAGACCAATGACAACCTGACAATCTCAGGTGTGTTCGTAGTGGATGATCTGATCTACAGCCAGTCTCAGGAGATGCACTGGACACGAATCCGGCAACAAGAGCCCTCTACCGGTCTTTGGTCCATGTGTGAGATCCGAATCTTTTCTTCCCGAGGCGGTGCCCGTACGTCTGTATGCGTCAACTGGCTATACACGGGAGCCAGTTTCCTGGCACCATAAGTTTTCTTTCTCAGGACTGCAAGTTGCTCTGTGGGGCACTATAAATATTCATCAGAAGTGCAGTAATGTAAACGTGAAACAGAGGGGCAGCCAAACGGTCGCCCCTCTGCTCACACTTACCCATAAAATCAGATGATGAGATGTGAATGCTTTGCAGATGCTCCTTACCCCACTATACTGAAAGCAGAACATGGAATGGGAGAGGGTATGCTGGGCGGGCGGGACTATACCGGGTACTACCGGCGGTGCGATGGAAAACTATCGATGGGATTCCTGCGGCCATGGATGCCGACACCGGCGAGGAGACTGCCATCCGGATTCTGTTTCTGTTCTTGGACCCGCCCAAGTATTACACGATAAGCAAGCAGTCCCTCTGCGCATTTCTGGAGGTGAGTGGGGGAGCGGAGAGCCGAGTGCAGGTGTCTGAGAAATAAGACGATTACGGGTTCCGCTATTAGTCTCCTGGAAGAAAGCGGAGTCCGCGGCCCGGTGCGCCGGAGCCCTGGCTATTCTCTGTTTCTGTGGTATGTTGTGTTGCTGAACAAGGGAGGCGACACGTATGAACGACTACATGAAGGCCCTGCACCAGCGGTTCTTCTGGGAACTGGAGCGTCCCAGCCTCTCTACTCCCCGAAAGTGAACGGGAAACGAATGGCACCAACGTCTCCGTCCATACAGAGGCGGCGTGCAAGGAGAAGTTGGCCCGGCTGATCGCGGAGATCGCCGCCGAGAAAAAGCGGCGGAAGCAGGCAGAACTGGCAGGTTGAACAAACGGGCCTCCCAGGGCGAACTGCTCTCGGAGGCCCGTATTTTTCCTGACTGTGGCTGGTTGAGTGGTCAGGGATAAAATAAGGTTACATAACACGCATGAAAATTGCGAAAAAATTATAAAAAAGTTCCGCTTTCAACAGAAAGCGGAACTTTCGATGGTGGACGATACAGGACTCGAACCTGTGACCCCCTGCACGTCAAGCAGGTGCTCTAGCCAGCTGAGCTAATCGTCCAAAACGGAACGTATATAGGATACACGAAAACGCACCTTTTGTCAACACTTTTCTTGCGCGATCCTGTTTTTTTTGTTATACTGCTGACAGCACTATGACAGGAGGATCACTATGAATCGTGTGGCATTGGTCACTGGGGCTTCCCGGGGGATCGGGAGAGCGATTGCGGCGGAGCTGGCGGAGGAGGGACATGCTGTCTGTATCAATTACCTGACGCACCGGCAGGAGGCGGAGACGCTGGCAGAAAAAATCCGGAACCATGGTGGAAATGCCATTGCAGTTCAGGCGGATGTGGCGGACCGGGCGGCTGTGGAGACGATGGTCCGCACCGCGGAAGCGGAGCTGGGACCCGTGAGCCTGCTGGTGAACAACGCCGGCATTGCGGGGCAGATCCAATTTCAGGATATCACAGATGCCCAGTGGAATCGCTATCTGGGCGTGAACCTGGGCGGCGCCCGGAACACCATCCAGGCAGTACTGCCCCACATGCTCCATGAGAAGGCGGGCTGCATCGTCAACATCTCATCCATCTGGGGACTGCGGGGAGCCTCCTGCGAGGTGGCGTATGCCTGCACCAAAGCCGCTCTCGTGGGGCTGACCCGGTCCCTGGCGCTGGAGCTGGCGCCCTCCCACATCCGGGTCAACTGCGTGGCTCCCGGCGTCATCAACACCGACATGGTTCAGGTTCTGGGACAGGAGACCCTGCGGGATCTGGCGGAGCAGACGCCTCTGGGACGGCTGGGGACGCCGGAGGACGTGGCCCACGCCGTTGCCTTTCTGGCCTCCGACAAGGCATCCTTCCTCACGGGGCAAATCCTCGCCGCCGACGGCGGGTTCATCGTTTGAAGACTGCCGAACAAGAGAGCCGGGCGCCGCATGGGCGGCGCCCGGCTCTCTGTTACGTCC
>ERZ780150.1709-NODE-1709-length-13246-cov-10.717762_pt1 | contig 13246 bp, 9 predicted proteins | sample MGYA00511019_ERZ780150 | MGnify/ENA primary metagenome ERZ780150 (study PRJEB29588, sample SAMEA2151633) | human gut metagenome | biome: human gut; feature: human-associated habitat; material: faeces | place: Denmark | collected 2008/2010 ...
AGCATGGGCTTATAGCCCTAGAGCAAACCACCCGTTGGACGGGTGGTTTTGATTTTGAAGGGAATATATGAAATGGCAGATAAAACTGTAATTACAACACAACAGAAATTCAAGGTGCTGAATAAGCTTTTTGAAGCAGGCTTCAAAACCGAAAAGGATTTGCAAAGCATAAACTTTCAAAATGTTTTCAACATACCTAATTTGACAGTTCAGGAAATGAGTATAATTTCCGAATTACAGACTAACACAAAGGGCAACAAGCTCTATTCTTATCTTGGAGGTAACAATGATGAACAAAACAACGAATGCTAACAGAATCACTATATGGACGAGTATTGACCTTATGCTTCCGTGCATTAAAGCAAAAATCAGGAGTGAGCTTTCGTTATTTACGGAAAATAAAGTGACTGCACTTATGTACGCGGCCAACTTCAATCATTTTGAAGAAATAACATATAAGCTCAGCAAGGTATCTGTCGGACAGCCGATTATTGCGGTTGCTTCGTTTACCGACACTTTTAACGAAGAAAACAACTCAAACGCTGTAAAGGTTATTGATTCGGGTAATCTCGGAGAGTGCTTTGATATGGATTTTGACCTTGCGGAGTGGTATATCGACGAGAACGGCGACCTTTGCTCATACAATATTGACCGTGAGGGTGCAGGCTTTTATATCTTCTTTACGCTCAAAAAAGATGCTCCGCTAAGTCTGGTGCAGAGATTTTTCAAGGAAGCTGAAAGCGGTGACTGCGAGCTTGACTATATCAATGAAATTGCCGAGAGTATCGGTGACAAGGTGCTTGACGCTCTTGGTATTAAATTCTGCTGTTCGGACGGTGAGTGTAATGGCAAGTAGTCTTTCTCCGCTAAAGGGTAAGGAATGGCTTTACACCTACCGCAACAGTCAGCAGATTTCAATGCAGACAGGTTTAATCGGCTATATCCGTGCTGATATGGGAACAAACGGAAATGAGTTCTGGTCAACATGGAACAGCTTTCGTGATGATTTGAATACACCCGAATTTAACTCTGAAAAGGTTGATATTATAAATCCTTTTTTAGGCGACGGCGGATTTCTTTCAAACAGGAGCGAGCTTGCTAAGTTCTGCCGTAGTGGTAGGGTGTTTGCTTATGAAACAGGCAGAGATTACGGTGTGAGAGTGAACACGCAGGATTATGCTTATCTTATGCGTCTGAATCCATACAAGGGTGAATATAACCTTTACTGCTATTGCTACAAAAAGGATTGGCTTGACAGTCACCTTGAAAAAGCAGAAAGAGGTATTCGTTTTATAAATCCTGATTACAAGGAGATATTCCGAATTGAAGACGGCGATAAAATCAGAATAACATATTCTGACGGTGAAAAGGCTGACAAGATTTGCAGATATGTTGACGACTATCACTTTGAAGCAGATAGCAATATTTTTCATATATGTGAATTTGCAGAAAGGCTTGAAAAAGCGAAAGCCGCTGTTATCCCTCTCCGTTCCTCTTTGCCTGACCAATGCTATGTTTTTGTACAGTCCGAAAATAAAATCGGTATTGTAAACAAAGGCGAAAAGGGATATATCGATTCAAAGTCAGCTAACGGTAAACCGATTGAAAACCGTGCGCTTGTTGATGATTTGAACGGAAAGCTCGGTATTACAAAAGCTCAGGCAGAAGCAATGAAGGCAGGCTCTTTGCTCGGCTGGGATTGCCCGGCGGCTGATCCGAAAAACTATAACGAGAAAGGAACACCTATCAAGCCTAAAAACAGAAACCACGAAAGATAAGGAGGTGCTGAACAATGGCAAGAAAGTTTGACCTTATCTCACAGCTGTATGAAGATACCTCGAAGGAGGTTATGTCACCCGATAAATGGGCGGCATTTCTGAAAACAGCCTGTTATAACTACCGACTGCGATTTGATGAACAGCTCCTTTTATACGCTCAGAAACCCGATGCAACCGCCGTTCTGCCTATTGAACAGTGGAACAGGACTTTCGGTCGCTGGGTAAACAGAGGTGCAAAGGGTATTGCCGTGTTTGAAAGTCTGAACGGCAATTCACAGAGATTAGTCCATTATTTTGATATTTCCGATACACACGCAAGCGAAAATTCACGAGCTGTCCCTATTTGGAATATGAAACCCGAATACACAGATGAAGTAATCGACACGCTTGAAAGTAGCTTCGGATATCTCAATGAAAAGAACAGCCTTACGGATGCGATTATCTCCGCATCAGGTAACGCTGTCGAGGACAACATTCCCGACTATGTGGGCGATTTGCTTGTAACGGTTAATGATACCTTCCTTGAAGAATTGGACGAGGACATTGTTAAGTCAATGTACAGTCAACTTGTCAGTAACAGCGTTGCTTTTATGATTATGACAAGACTTGGTGTTGACACGGAACCGTATTTTAACGATGACGACTTCCGTGATATTGTCAATTTCAATACGCAGGAAGCCTTGAATGCTCTCGGCTTTGCAACGAGCGATATTGCCGAGATGGGATTGTCTGAAATTTCAAAAACAATTTTGGTACTTAACCGTCAGAATCGCATAATTGCGGAAAACAGACAAAGTGAATATACTAATAGCACAATAAATACCGAAAGGAGTTTTGACAATGGCAGAACTGACATACACAATGCAGGGCGATTACCTACTTCCGAACCTGACGCTTCCCAAACAGCCGAGGGTACAGCTCGGACATTACGCTCAGATGAGGAAGAATTACCTGTTGCAGAAGCACAAAATTCTCTATTACAATCTGCTGACGAAGGGAACGCTGACCGAACACCTGTCGGAAATCGAACAGACGGCGACAGAGATGGAGGACAGAATTCTCAGACAGATGGCGGTGCAGGAGGGCGTGACAGAGAAGCTGAAAGCGGACGACCCGATGAAGTGGACACGCCTGATGAACAATCTCAGACACTCGGCTCAGGAGATAGTCAAAGCGGAAGTGATTTACGCTTAGAATATTACGACCGCAGCAACGAGGATAAAAGTATTCCGTTCTTTGGCGGTGATGATAAAATCAAGGCTGTCCTGTTATCTACTCCGTATCTAAAAGCGACCAAAACGGAAATAGCAAGATACTTTGAAAACGAATCTGACAGTGAAAAACGAGTTAAATTTATCAAAAGCATATTCAATAATGATACTACCGAGATTACTACTCCCGACGGAAAGCGGATGGGATATAAAACCTATCAGAATGTACTTCTTTTGTGGGAAGGCGAGCAGGATAATAAAATATCGCAAGCCTACTATGATTGGGGTGTTATTGCAGGACATTTTGAGGGTATGCGTTTGCTAGATGAACTCAGGGACACAACAAAGCCTCTGCCTTCATTGGAAGGGCAGTTGGAAATATTAACAGCCGAGGCAGGAGAAAAAACTCCTGTCTTTGTCTTTTCTCAGGAGATTATTGACGCTGTACTTACCCACGGAAGCGGTGTAAGCGAGGGTAAAATGAGAATTTACGAGCAGTTTCAAAAGTCATTATCTGTAAAAGAAAACATTGATTTTCTGAAAAACGAGTATGGCTGGGGCGGCTCATACCCAATTATTATCGGAACAGGGATTGACGAAAGTCACGACGGCAAAGGTATTATGCTCAGCCGAGGCTTTCAAGATAACGCACCACGACTGCTGTTAAATTGGGGTAAGGTTGAAAAGCGTATCGGTGAGCTTATAAAACTTGACCGATACCTCAATTCAAAAGAAAAGGAGTATTATCCGACTTGGCTTGAAAAGCAGGAGCAGATAAAAGCCGAACGGGCGGCGGATAGAGAAATCCGTGAAGCAATATATACTCCGCCTGCCGAAAAGGAAACTATTCCTATTGATTATGAATACAAATATTCGCTCGGGGCATCGGTATATATCGGAGCGGATGAGTATGAAATTCTGTCCTTTGACGAAAACCGTGTAATGCTTTTTGACAAACAGTTTCCTATTTTCAACAAGGAAATGACAAGGACGGAATTTGACAGCAAAGTCAAAGAAAACCCGATGAACGACCATTTAAAAGTTGCCGTACAACCCGAAAAAGAAAAACAGATTACAAAGCGTGATTATAGCAGATACAGTCCTGTTATGCAGGAATACTTCAAGATTAAGGACGAACATCCCGATACGATTATTCTGTTCCAAATCGGTGATTTTTACGAAGCTATGGGCGATGATGCCGTAACCGTTTCACAGGCACTCAGCCTGCATAACACCACCCGAAGAATAACCGATACAGAACGCATTGATATGTGCGGATTTCCGTCACACAGGCTTGAAACATATACGGATATGCTGCTTGACCTAGGTTACAATATCGGTATTTCAAGTCCAAACGAAAGAGAAAGCCGGGATTTTATTCTTATGACTTCCGACAGGGCACACGCTCCCATTCAGTCCGAGCCAATCGGCGGGATTGATAACTCCGACCTTATCGGCAAGGAACTCACGCTTGATAACCGCCGTTTCATTGTTGAACGGATTGACAGAAACGGTGATGCTTCTATGCGTGACATTACCTTTGAGGACAGTAACGGTTTTCCGATATTCAGAGTTGAAAAAGCCGACTTTGTTCGTTCTGCTCTTGAACTTTCCGAAAAGAAAGAACTTGATGCGCCTGTTTGGAAGAGAAAACAGAAAGCAAAGGCACAGACCTTTGACCTGCATCCTGAAATTCCTTTGGCTGACCGATACACATTTGACCTCAAAAATTTTGAGCTTGAGGAGGTTGGTAAAAGGGCTCGCTTCCGCAGAAACACAGAAGCTATCCGTGTGCTAAAGGAATGCGTAGAGGAAAACCGCTTTGCTACACCCGAAGAACAGAAAGTCCTTGCACAGTATGTAGGCTGGGGCGGAATACCGGAAACCTTTGATGAGAATAATGCTGCTTGGCAAAGTGAATATAACGAGCTTTCACAGTTACTGTCCGATGAAGAATATCAGTCAGCAAGAGAAAGTACACTTACCGCTTTCTATACTCCGCCTGTCGTTATTTCAGCAATTTACAAGGTTATGGAACAGATGGAATTTAAGGAGGGCAACATTTTGGAACCTTCCTGCGGCATCGGTAATTTTATCGGTATGTTGCCGCAGAGTATGGAGAACAGCCGTGTTTACGGTGTGGAGATTGACATAATCTCTGCAGGCATTGCACAGCAGCTCTACCAGCGTTCCTCTATTGCAGGACAGCCGTTTGAGCAGGCAGAAATTCCCGACAGCTTTTTTGACGCAGTTGTGGGTAATGTGCCTTTCGGCGATTTCAGCGTTGTTGATAAACGCTATGATAAAAACCATTTCTTAATACACGATTACTTTTTTGCAAAGTCGCTCGATAAGCTCCGCCCGGGAGGTGTAATGGCGTTGGTGACTTCAAAGGGTACAATGGATAAGGAAAACTCAGCCGTGCGAAAATATATCGCGCAGAGAGCGGAATTACTCGGCACTATAAGACTTCCGAATGACACCTTTAAGGGAAATGCAGGAACGGAGGTAGTTTCCGATATTCTCATACTGCAAAAGCGTGATCGTATAATAGACATTGAGCCTGATTGGGTACACCTCAATACCGATAAAAACGGTATCAGAATGAACAGCTACTTTGCAGAACACCCCGAAATGATACTCGGAGATATGAAAATTGTATCAGGTCGTTTTGGTGAGGAAACAACTTGTGTACCTTATGAAAATGCTGACCTTGAAAGCCTGCTTGATGAAGCCGTTTCCAATATTCACGGCGAAATTGCAGAGTATGAAACGGAAGAAAATATAGAGGAAGAAGATAATTCAATCCCTGCTGATCCGAATGTCAGAAACTTCTCATATACCGTGCTTGACGATGTAATCTATTTCCGTGAAAACAGCCGAATGTCACCTGTTGAGGTATCAGCTACTGCTGAAAACCGAATAAAGGGACTTATTGAGATAAGAAATTCCGTCCGCACTCTTTTAGATTTGCAGATGGAAGATTACCCTGACAGCGATATAAAAGCTGAACAGGAAAGTCTTAATAAGCTGTATGACAGTTTTACAAAAAAGTACGGACTTATCAACAGCCGTGCAAATACTATGGCGTTCTCGCAGGACAGCTCCTATTCGCTGCTATCTTCATTGGAAATACTCGATGACGAGGGCAACCTTGAACACAAGGCGGATATGTTTTTCAAGCGGACAATCAAGCCTCATACACCTGTTACTTCCGTTGACACAGCTTCCGAAGCTCTCGCCGTTTCTATGGGTGAAAAGGCTGATATTGATATGGAATATATGTGTCAGCTTTCAGGCAAGAGTGAGCAGGAGGTTTTTGAGGAACTGAAAGGTGTAATTTTCCTCAATCCTCTCTACGGTCAGGGCAATCCTGACGAACAAAAATACCTTATGGCAGACGAATATTTGTCCGGTAATGTCCGTGAAAAGCTTGAAGTTGCAAGGCGTTCGGCAAAGCTATATCCTGATGATTACAACATCAATGTTGAAGCTCTTGAAAGAGTACAGCCAAAGGATTTGACGGCTTCCGAGATTTCCGTAAGGCTTGGCGCAACCTGGATTCCACCTGAGATTGTACAGCAGTTTATCTATGAATTTCTTGATACTCCACGCTATGCACAATGGAAAATCAGGCTCCACTATTCGCCGTATACGAGTGAATGGAGCATTGAAAACAAAAGCTACGATACAAGTAATCTCAAGGTGTACCGAACCTACGGCACAGACCGAATCAATGCTTATAAAATCATCGAGGAAACACTTAACCTCAAGGATGTCCGCATATTCGATTATGTTGAGGATGAGGAAGGCAGAAAGAAACCAGTACTCAATAAAAAGGAAACTACAATCGCTCTGCAAAAGCAGGAGCTTATCAAAGAAGGCTTTAAGGAATGGATATGGAAAGACCCGCAGCGCCGTGAAAAGCTCTGTAAGCTGTATAACGAAAAGTTTAACAGCACAAGACCACGTGAGTACGACGGAAGTCATATTACCTTTAACGGTATGAATCCTGAAATTGAACTCAGGGAACATCAGAAAAACGCTGTTGCACATATTCTTTACGGTGGAAATACCTTGCTTGCACACGCAGTCGGCGCAGGCAAAACCTACGAGATGACGGCGGCAGCTATGGAATCAAAGCGGCTTGGCTTATGCAGTAAGTCGCTTTTTGTTGTGCCTAATCACCTGACCGAACAATGGGCGGCAGAGTTTTTACAGCTCTATCCAGCGGCAAATATCCTTGTTGCAACCAAAAAGGATTTTGAAACTAAAAACCGCAAATGCTTCTGCGGACGAATTGCCACAGGCGATTATGACGCTATCATTATCGGACATTCCCAGTTTGAGAAAATTCCGATGAGCGTTGAAAGGCAAAGAATTATCCTTGAACAGCAGATTGACGAAATCACAGACGGTATTCGTGAGTTGAAAGAGAATCGTGGGGAAAACTTTTCAATCAAGCAGCTTGAAAAAAGCCGAAAATCCTTAAAGGTAAAGTTACAGAAGTTAAACGACCAAAGCCGAAAGGATGATGTAGTTACCTTTGAAGAACTGGGTGTTGACAGGCTGTTTATTGACGAAAGTCACTACTACAAAAACCTTTATCTCTATACGAAAATGAGAAATGTCGGCGGAATAGCTCAGACCGAAGCGCAGAAGTCCTCGGACCTCTTTATGAAGTGCAGATACCTTGATGAAATCACAGGCGGCAGAGGAACGGTCTTTGCAACAGGTACGCCAATCTCAAACTCAATGGTTGAACTATATACCATTCAGAGATATTTGCAGTATGAAACGCTTGTAGAAAACGACTTGCAGCACTTCGATTCGTGGGCTTCCACCTTTGGTGAAACCATAACAGCCTACGAGCTGAAACCCGAGGGCTATACTTTAGTAAGACGATAAATAATGCGTTCCTAAATTGAAAATAGGATATCAAAATTGGTTTTGGAACTTCAAGAATTTTTTTGATTTTCTTGAAAAACAGTTCCGCTTTGTACCCCTATTTTCTCCTATTAGTAGAGGGAGTAATACTTTTAATACTAAACAGATTACATAAGGAAAGGAGGTTAAGAGAATGTCAAGGACTTCAAAGATTACAGCACTTTATGAGCGTTTATCAAGAGATGATGACCTTAATGGTGAGTCAAATTCAATAACCAACCAAAAACAATACTTGGAAGATTACGCCCGAAGAAATGGCTTTACGAATATCCGCCATTTTACTGACGATGGTTTTTCGGGTGTGAATTTCAATCGTCCGAGTTTTCAGGAGTTGATTAAGGAAGTAGAAGCAGGAAATGTCGCAACGATTATTGTTAAGGATATGAGCCGATTAGGACGAAACTATCTGCAAGTCGGCTTTTATACGGAAGTTCTGTTCCCACAGAAAGATGTCCGTTTTCTTGCAATAAACAACAGCATTGACAGTAATAATGCTTCTGATAATGACTTTGCCCCATTTTTGAATATAATGAACGAATGGTACGCCAAAGACACAAGCAATAAAATCAAGGCTGTGTTTGACGCCCGTATGAAAGACGGGAAGCGTTGCAGTGGTTCAATCCCTTATGGATATAACCGATTAGCAACCGACAAACAAACGCTTGTCGTTGACCCTGTGGCTTCTGAGGTAGTAAAGCGTATCTTTCTGCTTGCCAACGAGGGAAAAAGTCCGAGAGCAATCGCTGAATTGCTTACCGAAGAAAAGGTTTTAATTCCGGCGGCACACGCAAGGGAATATCACCCCGAACAGTATAATGGAATAAAGTTTACAGACCCGTATCTTTGGGGAATGTCAACCATAAGAGGGATTTTAAGCAGACAGGAATATCTCGGTCATACCGTTTTGCGTAAATCGGTCAGTACGAATTTCAAACTGCACAAAAGGAAGAATACCGATGAAGATGAACAGTATGTATTTTATAATACGCACGAGCCTATCATCACGCAGGAACTTTGGGACAGCGTTCAGAAGCGAAAGAAACGAGCAAACAGAACAGCCACAAAAGGTACGCATAGCAACCGTTTAAGCGGTTATCTGTACTGTGCAGATTGTGGAAGAAGAATGACCCTGCAAACGCATTACAGTAAAAAAGACCGTTCGGTGCAGTATTCTTACCGTTGCGGTGGGTATGCAAGCAAAGTAAACTCCTGCTCTGCCCATTCAATTAGTGCTGATAATGTTGAAACCTTGATATTATCGGCTGTAAAACGATTATCAAGATTTGTTCTGAATGACGAAGAAGCCTTTGCAAAAGAACTTCAAGCCTTATGGAATGAAAAGCAGACAGAAAAGCCAAAGCAGAATAAATCGGAATTGCTCCGTTTTCAGAAGCGATACGATGAGCTTTCCAAACTCATTCGTGGTTTGTATGAAAATCTTGTTTCGGGTTTACTGCCCGAAAGACAGTACAAGCAACTGATGAAGCAGTACGATGACGAGCAGGCTGAACTGGAAACGAAGATTGAAGTAATGGAAAAGGAACTTGCCGAAGAAAAAGTAAATGCTGTTGATATTAAGCATTTCATTTCTTTAATTCGCAAGTGCAAAGAGCCGACAGAAATTTCCGATTTGATGTTTGCTGAACTCATTGACAAGATTGTGGTATATGAAGCAGAGGGTGTGGGAAAAGCAAGGACACAAAAGGTTGATATTTACTTCAACTATGTCGGGCGGGTCGATATTGCCTATACAGAAGAAGAACTTGCTGAAATAAAGGCACAGGAAGAACAGATCGAGATGGAACGCTTGGCAAAACAGCGTGAGCGTGAAATAGCCTACCGAGAGAAGCGAAAGGCGAAAAAACTCGCTGAAACCGGTGGAGAAATCGTCAAGACAAAGATATGCCCTCACTGTCAAAAAGAGTTTGTGCCTACAAGTAACCGACAGATATTCTGTTCAAAGGATTGCTGCTATCAGGCAAGGCAGGACCAAAAGAAAGCCGACAGAGAAGCAGAAAGAGGAAATCATTATTATCGTCAGCGTGTCTGTGCTGTGTGTGGCAGTACCTACTGGCCTACACACAGTCAGCAGAAATTCTGTTCCGAGGAATGTCAAAAGCAAAACCACAACGAGAAATCTTTGGAATTTTATCACAAGAAGCAAAAGGAGAAATCAGAATGCAAAGATTTATTACAGACGAAAGAACTGGTATCCAGTACGAACTCATCGGAGATTATTACTATCCCTGCTTGACGATAGAAAACGAAGAACCGTCTACGCTCATAAAATACGGAAGAACGAGGGAAAAATATTTAAGGGAACACAAGAAAGTCTTATATTTCAATCTGCTTACAAGCGGAAAGTTATATGAACACCTTGCTGAAATTGATACTTCGGCGTGTAATATGGCGGAGTATCTGATAAAGGAAATGGCAAGAAAACAAGGTGTGACGGAACAACTGAAAGCGGAGGATATGATGAGATGGGTCGGATTGATGAATAATATCCGAGCCTGTGCAGATGAGATTGTATTGAACGATATTGTGTATTCCTAATAGCATACCAGCCGAAAAGGAACTGCTGTCTTAATTGATGGCAGTTTTCTTTTTCGGGAAGTATTCAAGAAGTCATTAAGTTGTGAGTGTAGTCGAAGTAGTTTGAAGTATTGAAAAAAATGATGACTTTTGTTATAATGTTTAATGGAAGGTTGTATTTTATTAGGAATAACGAAATGAATTTGTAGGTGAGAGTATGAAGAAGAATAGAAAATACAAAAAGATAAAGATAATAATGGTTTTTACAACAGTCTTGCTTATAGCGTTTGTAGCAGTAGTTGGATTATATAAAACAGGGATTTATCGTTTTGATTTTTTTAAGGATGTGTATAAAAAAATCGATTTTCAACTGAGTACAAATGAGCTTAACATTCCTCAGGACGCTCTTTCGTTTTCTGTTTATGATATTGAACAGGGTGAATATTTATTTTACGAGGGAGATAGCCAATTGCCCACAGTAGCAAGTTTGGCAAAACTATTTGTCATTGACTATGCTTTGACAAAAGTTAACTTGGAAGATGTTATTGAAGTAAATCAAGAGGTATTGGATCTTGTGCCGGCTGGGTCATCTTTAGCAAATCTAAAAGTTGGGAAGTACACAGTAAAAGAAATAATGGAAGCTATGCTTGTTCCTTCGGGAAACGATGCTGCCTATTCGTTGGCATATTATATTGCTAAAAATGAATTAGGAGAGGGCTATACAGCAACGGAATATATAAATTATTTTATGACAGAGCTAAGTGAGTATTTAATTGAAGAAGGCTATTCTAAAACAAATTTGTATAATGATCCGAGCGGGGCAGCTATGTCAGCCGATACACATTTGGATGATATTAATCGTGTAGCCTTGAAGCTTTATAATTATGATTTTGTTAAAGAATGTGTAGGGAAAAGCACTTTCTCAATTCAAACTCCACAAGGTGAATTTACTTGGAAAAATACCAATAAGTTTTTAGATAAAAAGTCACCGTACTATAATGAAAATGTAAAAGGAATAAAAACAGGAACTATGGCATCTTCCTATAATATTGTTGTTCTTTATAAAAAAGATGGCAAGGAATATTTGATTACCTGCTTGGCATCATTATCAGATGAAGGAAGATATAAAGCAGTGCAGTCCGCTATAAATACAATTATTAAATGATGTCGAAATATCTTTTAATTAAAGCGTTAAAGTGTCGTGGACAAGATAAAGATTAGTTTGGTGAAACAACAATAGTTGAAGTACGAAAAACATCGTAGAAATACGGTGTTTTTTGTTACCCCAAACCCTACAATTTTATACATAACCACAGGTTAGTACAAATACCTTGTGTGATTTTTTGAAAGGCTTAGAAAGGCAATTTTGCCCGATTTTCGCCCCGAGAAATGACAGAAACAAGGCAGTAAGTATCTTCCCTGTGGTTTTTTGTTTTCAGGCGGAAAGGAGGATTGATATGCCGAGAATGAGTAAGAAACGGAAACAAGAGTGGGCATTGTTTCTGAATGAAAGAAATCGCATTACCTACAACGAACTTTGCAGAAAATGCAGTAATGACTGTAAGCAGAGTTTCCGCTGTATCGTGGTGCTCTGCCCGAAGTATTTATCGAAAAGGAGAACGAAGAACAATGATGAAAATGGAAAATGAGATGAATGTAAATGTACCGCTTGAAATTATCAAGGCAAGTGAGATTGAACCGAAAGAAGTGAAATGGCTGTGGTATCCGTATATTCCGTTCGGCAAGGTTACGCTCTTGCAGGGCGATCCTGGCGATGGGAAAAGCAAGTTAATGCTTTCCATAGCCGCCCTGCTCTCAAAGGGAGAACCTCTCCCCTTTACCGAAGAAGAAACAGAGCCTATGACAGTCATCTATCAGACAACGGAAGATGATGCAGACGATACGGTAGTCCCCCGTTTTAACTCTGCCGGTGGGAACGGAGAAAATCTTATCTTCATCAAAGAAGATGAAAAATCTTTATCCTTTGGAGATAACCGTATTGCTGAAGCAATCGAAAGGTATCACGCAAAACTTTTAATTCTTGACCCGATGAGTTCCTATATCGGAGAGAACTGTTCAATGAACAATGCCAACGAAACAAGGGCAGAGTTTAATCACTTGATTGCAGTTGCAAAAAATACAGGCTGTGCCATCGTGATTATCGCTCATATGAACAAGATGAGAGATACCAACCCTCTTTATCGTACCAACGGTTCTATTGATATTGCGGGTGCTGCAAGAAGTATTCTTGCAATCACACGCACACCGAACAAAGAAGCACCGGCGGCAAGATATATGGTTCAAGTGAAATCCAACCTTGCCCCGACAGGCTCTGCAATTCTCTTTGAGGTTGCAGAAAAGGGAGTGGACTTTATTTCTGAAATGGAAATGACAGCAGAAGAAGCGTTCCAGTCCCTTGCCCCTAAAATGGGCAGACCGAACGACAAGGAAATCAAGGCGAAAGAATTTCTTTTAGAAATGCTGAAAGACGGAGAAATGCTTTCTTCGGATTGCGAAGAAAGACTTGAAGCCGCAGGGTTCAAGAAATCGACCATCAAAAAGGCAAAGAAGAAAGCAGGCGTTATCTCACGAAAACGAGGCTTTCTGTGGTACTGGTCTTTGCCGATGGGCGATATACCGAGAGAATAAAAGCAGGCTGTCTGATGGCGGGACAGTCTGTTTTTATGATTGAGGTATCTAAAGGAGGTCAAGGGGGAACTCCCTTGCCCACGACATCTTTGCAGACGAAGTCTGAAAGTGTCATAGTGGGTTACA
>ERZ780150.1712-NODE-1712-length-13222-cov-7.607504_pt1 | contig 13222 bp, 10 predicted proteins | sample MGYA00511019_ERZ780150 | MGnify/ENA primary metagenome ERZ780150 (study PRJEB29588, sample SAMEA2151633) | human gut metagenome | biome: human gut; feature: human-associated habitat; material: faeces | place: Denmark | collected 2008/2010 ...
TAAAGTGGCGGGGCCAGCCTCTCCACCTTACGCACCTGGAGTTCTTCACGCTGGCGTATCTGGCCCGACATCCCGGCTGGGTCTTCACGCAGGAACAGATCTATGAGGCCGTATGGCATGAGTTCCCGGAGGACTGCGGCGCGGCCGTGGTCAATATCATCAGCCAGCTCCGCCGGAAGATGGGACCGGGAAATCCGATCCGTACCGTCCCCCACAGCGGCTATAAGTTTGAGCTGCCTCCATAACCTGAGAAGCCTTTTCCGAAAAAACGCAGTTATCCTTGATGGGTAACTGCGTTTTTTGTGCAGGCAGAGATTTGTAACTGATTCCATGCAGTAAAAATTCAGAGCATAGCCTGATAAAGCTCGTTTCAAAGATATGCAGCAGACCAGAAAACAGGTTCCTGATCCAGTTATCCTTCGTCGCAAGAATGCCCTGATTGCATTTTCTGCAAACGGAAAGCGGAGGACCGACTGCTTAGACTGTTGCTTGACTATATTGGCAATCAGCCATTCAAAAGGAACCCAGCCTGTGGTTCACCAGAATAAATTGTACCGGACATTTCTATCACTTCCAAGTGCATGACATCCTGAATGAGAATATATTTGTTGTCCGCAAGCGCCAGATGTAGTATATTGTGGTTAGCAATAGCAAACCGATGGCATGGGGGACAGATCAATGGAAATAAAACAACTGGAGAGCTTTGTGACTGCCTGCGAACGCGGAAGCCTTTCGCAAGCGGCGGCTTGTATGTACACCACGCAGCCAAATGTCAGCAAAACCATCCGAACCTTAGAGCATGAACTGGGGCGGCCCCTTTTGGTCCGGAGCGGGAAAGGCGTACAGCCTACGGTTTATGGAAAGAACGTGCTGGAGTATGCGAAGCTGATTCTGAGAGCAACGGCTACGATCTCCTCTCTGGCCGTGCCGGATGAGCAGAACGGTCTGCGGCTGTCGGCATATCCCAGCAACATGGTGTCCCGCCTTTTGGTAGACTTTTACAAAACCTGGGGGTCTGGAATCCATATTGAGCACCACGAGGGCACCGTGGAGGAGATCACCGACCATGTCCACCAAGGAATTTCTGAAGTTGGAATCGTATATGTGGCGCAAAAGCAGGTGCCTACATTTCAGCACATTCTTCTCCACAAGAAATTGGAGTTTATTCCGCAGAGTGAAAAGAGCATCTGTGTCTACGTAGGACCTCAGCACCCACTGTATCATGCGGACAGTGTGGACTTTTCAGATCTTCCAAATCTGAAATTCATGCGTGGAGTACGGGATTTCTTTTCTATGGAACATCATCTTGAAACGGTGAGCATGGGGGTCATTGACCAAAGCGTTATGAAGCACGTGATATACAGCGACAGCGACCACTCGATCATCAATTTCCTGCTCCATACGGATGTTTGCAGTCTGGGCCTGAATTTTATGCACCGCCCCTATGAGCAATATGACATCAAACCGCTGGCCATCAACGGATGCGAGCCGTTTCTTCAAATCGGCTATGTGCGGGACCCGGAGCGTCCGCTCTCGCCGCAGGCCTCCTGGCTGACAGAGCGCTTTGGAGAAATGCTGTAAAAGGCATAACAAATTGTTATGGGGTTCCATGAAAAATTGGCCTCTGGTAAGTCTTGGCTAACTGCTGTAAAATGAAAAACCATAGCGCAAGACTGTAATATTTAGGACTGGAGGCTTTTATGAAAAGAAGGATTTTTTCTGTGCTGTTGAGCAGCGCCCTGCTGTTGACGGCGCTCGCCGGCTGCGGACAAGGGGGCGAAGCGGCTCCAAGCGGAAGCTCGTCCGACGCAGACAGTGAAACGGGTACGCGGGATGAGCTGATATTTGTCAACTACCGGGATATCCGGGATCTGAACCCTCACCTGTACGCCGGTGAGATGTACGCCCAGAGCATCCTTTACGACACCCTGGTGAGCAATACGGAAGACGGCTATGTGGGCTGTCTGGCGGAAGACTGGACCATCAGCGATGACGGCCGGATTTATACCTTCAATATCCGGGACGGCGTAACCTTCTCCGATGGAACGCCCTGCGACGCCAACGCCATTCTGGCCAACTTCAACGCCATCTTGGAGAACCGTGAGCGCCACACCTGGCTGGAGATGATGAATCTGCTGGTCGGTGTGTCCGCTCCGGACGAGGATACCTTCGTCATTGAGATGAGCGAGCCGTACTACCCCATGCTCACCGAGCTGGCTTGCATCCGTCCGTTCGCAATGATTTCCCCTAACTGCATGATCGACGGCAGCACGATGAACGGTGTCAACGGCTATATCGGGACAGGCCCCTATGTGCTCACGGACTTTGTCACTGACGAGTACGCCGTTTTTGAGCGCAACGAGAATTATTGGGGTGAGGCGCCCGCAATTCAGAAGATCACCGTCAAGGTCATCCCCGACAACCAGACGCGCATTATGGCCCTGGAGAATGAGGAGATCGACCTGATTTTCGGCAAGAACATGCTGGACGCTGATGCCATCAGCCAGTATGTGGACAGTGACCGGTTCACCGTAAGCCTGTCTGACCCCACCTCCACCCGGCATATTGTGCTGAACACCACCCACGATATTTTGGGAGACACAGCGGTGCGAAAGGCGCTCCAGCACGCCACAAACCGGCAGGCCATCTCCGAGGGTATTTTCTACGGCCTGGAACCGGCAGCGGATACCCTTTATTCCCCAACCGTTCCCTACTGTGATGTGGATTTGGAGCCCTATGCCTACGACACCGAGGAAGCGGCCCGCCTTCTGGACGAGGCCGGCTGGGTTATGGGAAGCGACGGGGGCCGCTCCAAGAATGGGCAGAAACTGGAACTGGACCTCCTCTACAATAGCGACAGCGTTACTGAGAAGACCATTTCTGAGTATCTTCAGAGTGAGTATTTGAAACTGGGCATCTCCCTGAACATCCACGGCGAGGAAGAACAGTCCTATCGTGACAATATGAAGGCCGGTAATTTTGATATGGTGTTCAACATCTGCTGGGGTATGCCTTATGATCCCCAGTCCTCTCTGGCCGCTATGAGGGCCCCAGTGTATGGAGACTATGCCGCACAGCAGGGACTGGAGGACAAGGCAGAGATTGATCAGGCCATCACGGATATCCTCACCTCCACCGATGAGGCAGAACGTCAGGAACTGTATGACTTTGTTCTGACCCGGCTCCATGAGGATGCTGTCTACATTCCCCTGACCTACGAAACCAACAAAGCCCTTTATACCTCGGAACTGAAGGGGGTCCACTTCGGCACCGACCAGTATGATGTGGATTTCGCAAGCATGTACTTCGAGTAATCGTTGATGGCATCGGGGCCGCTTCTTTGGAGGCGGCCCTTGTGCTGAATTGCCTTCGCTCGCGGGGGTGTTCACACTTTCCACAGGTGCGAAGCACGTAAGAAGCACGCGTGCGCGGGCTCCGCAAAATAGAGTTTAAGTTTTGCAACTATGCAAAAAAGAAAGGGGCATCTATGAAGCGCTATGTAATCCGCCGGCTGCTGATGGCAATCCCCCTGCTGCTGGCGATTTCCTTTGTCTGTTTTGTGTTCATCAACCTGATCCCCTCAAATCCGGCGGAGGTCGTCCTCCGAATCCAGCAGACGCCCATTATCACTGATGAGGCGATTGCGGAGATGGAGGAGGCGCTGGGTCTGAACAAACCTTTTCTGGTGCGGTATTTTGACTGGGTCCTGGGCTGTCTCCAGGGGGATTTCGGCATCAGCTATGTCAATCCCGCCCGCACAGTCGCCGGAGAACTGGCCCGCTGCCTGCCCGCCACGCTGCAGTTGGCGGCGGCCTCGTTTGTGATCGTGCTGCTGCTGAGCATCCCTATCGGCTTCCTCTGCGCTGTGTACAAGGATGGCTGGTTTGATAAGATTATGCGGGGCCTGGTCTTTATCTCCACGGCCATGCCTGCCTATTGGGTTGGGCTGCTCCTGATGTGGGGGATCAGCGTCAAGCTGGGTCTGCTGCCGACCAACGGAAACGGTACCTGGCAGCATATGATACTGCCTGCCTTTACCGTGGCGCTCAGTTACATCTCTACCTATATCCGGCTCATCCGCAATAATATGCTGGAGAATATGAAGCAGGATTATGTGCTCTACGCCAATGTCCGCGGCCTGCCCCAGCGCTCCATCTGGGTGAAACATGTGCTCAAAAATTCCATGCACACCTGCATCGTGGCCATGGGTATGAGCATCCCCCAGATGATTGCCGGCACCATCGTGGTGGAGAACGTGTTTTCCTGGCCGGGGCTGGGGACGCTGTGCATCAGTTCCATCTTCAATCGTGATCTGCCGGTCATCCAGACTTATGTGCTGTTCATCGGCGTATTGTTCGTGGTATTCAATCTGGTGTTCGACATCCTTCAGACCGTGTCCGACCCCAGACTGAGAAAGGAGAGCTGAGCCATGGGAAAACGCTTTCTGCACAACCGTGCCGCTGTGGTGACGGTGGCTTTCGTCCTCCTGATCGCGCTGATCGGCATTCTTGCCCCGCTCCTGGCGCCGCATGATCCCTATGTTACGGATATCCTCAACAAATTCGCGCCGTACAGCCTGGAGTACCCATTGGGCACAGACCATCTGGGCAGGTGCGTCCTCTCCCGCCTGATTTACGGCATCCGGCCAACGCTGGGACTTGCCCTTCTGACCATGCTGGGGACCATCGCACTGGGCGCGCTGCTGGGCGTTATGGCCGGCTACTTCCGGGGCGTGGTGGAAGAGGTCATCATGCGGGTGGTGGACGTGATGCTTTCCTTCCCCAGCCAGATCATGGTGTTCGCCGTGGTGGGCCTTCTGGGGATCAATGTCCAAAATGTCATCATTGCCAATGTGTTCATCAAATGGGCGTGGTATGCCCGCATGATCCGAACCGGTGTCATGCAGTACCGGGACCGGAACTTTGTTCAGTTCTCCCGGTGCGTGGGAATGCCGGAGCGGTTCATCCTGTTCCGACACCTTCTGCCGTCTATTACCTCTGATCTTGCGGTGCTGGCCTCTCTGGATGTGGGCTGGGCCATTATCAATATCTCTACCCTGTCCTTCCTGGGGCTGGGCGTACAGGCCCCAACCCCGGAATGGGGAGCCATGCTCAACGAGGCGAAGGATGTACTTACCAGTAATCCAACCCAGATGATCGCGCCTGGTATTGCCATCGTGGTTCTGGTGTGCTGCTTTAATCTGATGGGCGACGCCCTGCGGGATGTGCTGGACCCCAAGGAGGTGGAAAAATGACCCCGGTTCTGGAATTGCAAGATCTCCATGTTCTGCTCTGCACACACCGGCATCAGGGGGTGGAGTTGGTGAAGGGAGTTTCCTTCTCGGTATATCCTGGGGAGTGCCTTGGAATCCTTGGGGAGTCCGGAAGTGGAAAATCCATGTCTATGAAAGCGGCGATGGGCCTTTTGGATCATAGCTTCCACGTGCTTGGAAGTGCCAAATTCCAGGGAGAGGAGCTGCTGGGGAGAAGTGATGAAGAACTGCGCCGTCTAAGAGGCGGTCAGGTAGGCATCATCCTTCAAAACCCGATGACCTGTTTTGATCCTCTCTACCGGATCGGAGCCCAGATTGCCGAAACCTTTGCGGCCCACAATGATTGGAGCAAGGCGGATATCCGCCAGCGTTCTCTGGAGATGCTGGAGAAAATGCGGATTCGTAATCCGGAGGAGGTGTTGGAGAAGTACCCGCATCAGCTCTCCGGCGGAATGCTTCAACGGATTATGATTGGCATTGCGACCTCTATGAAGCCGTCCCTTCTGATCGCGGACGAACCTACCACAGCTATTGACGCCATCACTCAATTTGAGATCCTGGACGAATTGCTGCGGATCAAGCAGGAACACCAGACAGCGATGGTCTTTATCTCCCATGACTTGAATGCGATTTCCCGTGTGGCAGACCGGATCGTAGTCCTCAATCAGGGGCTTGTGGTGGACCAAGGCGATTTCCAACACATTCTTCACCATGCAACCGATTCCTATACCAAGCTGCTGGTGGAAAAGCGGACGGATGTGATGCGCCGATACAGCCAGGTGCTGGGAGGAAAGGAGCGTGTCTATGCTTGAACTGAAAAATATCTGCGTCAGTTTCCGAAGCGAGCGTCAGGACAAGGTGTTCGGACATACCCGTCAGCAGGTGCTCTTTGATGTGTCCCTGAACGTAAAAAGAGGGACCTGCCTCGGTATTTTGGGAGAGTCCGGCAGCGGAAAATCCACTATGGGCCGGGTGCTTTGCGGGCTTCTGAAACCGGACAGCGGCGAGGCGATTCTGGACGGCGTATCGGTCTACGCCTCCCGAGCGGGCCGGCGGAACCTGCAGAACAAGCTCAGTGTGGTATTTCAAGACTACACAACCTCTGCCAATCCCCGTTTCCGTGTCAAAGACATCATCGGCGAGGGCCTGACCGTCCGGGAGCGCCGGGAGGGGGGCCGGCTGGAGCGAAAGAAGGAAATGGCCGCCCTTCTGGAACTGGTGGGACTCCCTGCTGATTTTGCGGGCAGATTTCCCCACGAGCTCTCCGGCGGCCAGCTTCAGCGGGTGTGCATCGCCAGGGCAGTGGCCTGTAAGCCAGAGGTCATCCTCTTTGATGAGGCGATCTCCTCCCTGGATGCGCATACCCAGGTCCAGGTAATGGATCTGCTGCGGGATCTGAAGGAAAAGCTGGGGCTGACCTATGTATTTATCACCCACGACCTGACCTCGATCACATATCTCTGTGACGATGTGCTGTTCCTCTATCAGGGCCGTGTAACAGAATATTTGCCCGTCAGCCGCATCAGCGAGACTAAGGATGAGTACGCCCGGCGGTTGCTGGAGTCCATTGTGGTATTTGACACCGAGACTTCGGAGGTGGACGTATGATTTTTTGTGGGATAACACTTTTGCCTGGTGAGCGAAAAAACGTACCGCTCCCGGTACCGGATGCTCCGTCCCTGAATGCGCTCTGCCTGTGCGGTGCCGCCCCGGGCAAGACGCTGGTGGTCACGGCAGGGGTCCACGGCTGCGAGTATGTGGGAATTCAGGCCCTGCGCCGTCTGGCGGCGGACCTGGATCCGGCGAGGCTGTCGGGGAACGTCATCCTACTGCCGCTGGCAAATCCCAGTGCTTTTTATGCCGGAGCCAAACAGGTGGTGCCGGAGGACGGCGTCAATTTGAACCGAGCCTTCCCCGGCAACTCTGCGGGCCCCCTTTCCGCTCGATTGGCCTTTGCCCTGGAGGCGGCTTTATACCCGGAAGCCGATCTGCTGGCAGATCTCCACAGCGGAGACTGCAGCGAAACGCTTCATCCATTGGTGTTCTTCCCGGCAGCAGGGAAGAAAATGGTCAACCAAGTCTCACTGGATGCCGCCAAGGTCCTGACGGTACCCTACCGGGTCCGCTCCACCGCCAAGAACGGGCTTTACAGCTGGGCGGTGCAAAGAGACATTCCCGCACTGCTGATTGAGAGGGGCGGGCAGGGGCTTTGGTCTGAACAGGAGGTGGACGCCTGCTGTGAGGACGTCCGCTCCCTGTTGCGCCATCTGGAGATTATGCCCGGAGGGAACCCGCCGCGGGATCAGCTGGAGATCACAGAAACCTTCTATGCAGAAGCTGAGTCGGAGGGATTTTGGTATCCGGCAGTAGGTTTAGACCAACGGGTCCGAAGGGGAGAACTGCTCGGACACCTGGAGGCACTGTCTGGTTGCCGCTTACAAGAGGTTCGGGCCGAGTTTGACGGCATTGTCCTTTACTACACAATCGCCTTGGGCGTCCGGGCGGGAGATCCGCTGATCGCATATGGCCATCCGTAAGGAATTCTGGCGGCTGGCCTGGCCCGCCGCGGCAGAGGGACTGTTGCTGATGCTGCTCACCGCCGCCGACCTGCTGATGGTTTCCGCTCTGGGAAACACAGCGGTGGCGGCGGTCAGTATTTTTTCCCAGCCCCGTATGGTGATCCTCTGCGTAACCCGCTCCTACTCTGTTGCACTGAGCGCCTATGTTGCCCGCCGGCGCGGCAAGCATCCGGATGAGTCCCTGACCTCCTGTTCCCGCGCTTCGCTCATGCTGGGGTGCGGTCTCTCGATGCTGCTCCTGGTCGGGACCTGGATTGGAGCTGGCCCGCTTCTACGACTGGCCGGTGCACAGGATGACTATATCAACTTGGGGTTGCAGTATGCCTTTCCCACCCTGGTGAGTCTGGCGCTCTCCGGTCCGGCTATTGTCCTTCACGGCATCTTGGCGGGGCTTGGCGATACCAAAAGCGTGCTTGTGTCCAATGTGCTAGGCAACGGAGTCAATGTCGTGTTCAATGCGCTGCTGATTTACGGTCTGGGCCCATTCCCGCAATTGGGAGTTTTCGGCGCTGGGCTGGGAACTGCTATCGGTGCTGGCGCCACGCTGGTCTATACGCTGGCGCTTTTCTTACGGCGGCGGCATCCGGCCACTCTGCGGGGCAGAGGGGCCTGGCTGCCGGAACGGGAATACCTCTGCTCCCTGGCCCCCCTTGCCACGGGCACATTCCTGGAGCAGGCAGCGGAACGGTTTGGGATGTTCACATTTTCACGCCTGGTAGCAGACCTGGGCACAGCGGCGCTAAGCGTCCACAACATCTGTGGGAGCCTGTGCGACATTTACTATAGCTTCTCCCAAGGGCTTGGGAAGGCCAGCCTGGTTCAGGCCGGCCAGGCGTTGGGATCTGGAAGAACGTGCAACCTGAAACGGATCGGGGCCGTATCCCGCCGGGCGGCGCTTTGGACTGGGGGTGCGGCCACGCTGCTCTATTTGCTGCTCCGGTCACCCTTGCTTCAGTTCTACCATCTGGAGGGCAACGACCTGGCTCTGGGCTGTGAGATCATGATCTTTGTGGCTGCTGTCAATATTCCGGAGGCATGGGCTATGGTCCATGCGGGTCTGCTCCGTGGCTTGGGGCATACCAGTTTTGTGGCCCTCTATTCTCTTATCAGCATCGCAGTGGTGCGGCCGATCCTTACCTTCTTCCTGGTTTACGAACTTGGTCTTGGATTATACGGAGCATGGATTGCCCTTACTCTCGATCAAGCAACAAGAGCGGTATGTTCCATGCTGGGAGCGCAGCAGACGATTCGTACCAAGATGAAGGATGGCTCAAATTCATAATCTCCTTGATACTATTGTAGCGTCCTCATATAGATTTTTCTATTACCATAGATATCGGGCGCGATGAGATTGCAAATCATTCACCGGTTCCTTCAGGCTTAGGAGCAAGCCGAGAGCTGGCGGCTGTCTTTCTTCCTGCCTCCTGGCTTTTTCGGTCCGGCGTGTTCTCTCACTCTGCTTCCCGTGGGTGGGAGAACGCCCGGAACGCTGCCGGGCTCTGCCCGGTGCTGCGGCGGAAGAGCTGCGCGAAACGGCTGGGATTCTGATAGCCCACAATTTGAGCGATCTGGCCCACGGGCAGGTCGGTATTTGCCAGCAGCTGCTCCGCACGCTCCATCCGCTGCCCCTGAATATACTGAGTGATGGTGCAGCCGTATCGGGCGTGAAAGGCATCCTTCAGCTTGGAGACGCCCATGCAGCCGATGCGGGCCAGGCGCTCCAGAGGCAGCCGGTCCGCGCAATGGGCGGGGATGTAGGGCGCCACATCCGCCAGCATCCGCTCATCCTCCTGCGTCAGTGTTCGCCTGGGAGCTGGGTGGGCCCGGTGCCGTTCCACCACCAGCGCCACGGCTTCCGCCACCTTGCCGTCGTAAAAGAGTTTGGCGGCCAGCCCCTCGCCCCGGTAGTCACGGACCTCTTTCAGCAGGCGGACCATCTCCGGGAAGTGGTCGGTCTGGTCCAGAGATTGAAAGGATTCCAACAGGCTTTGAAACTCCTCCGAAAACTGGCGGCGGAGGTAGTCCTGATAGTAAGCCGGAGTGATCTCAATGCCGATGGATACGATGGGGACCCGGCGGTGGATGAGCGCCCGGTAGGGCTCCCGCCCGCCGATGAAGCTCTTGACACAGCCGGACACCAGCCGGCGGCAGGGAGAGAACTCCTCCCCGGAGATGGACTCGTACCAGGTGACGCTCAGGCTCTCCGGCCAGCAAAACTCCAGAAGCTGATCCTCATGAAAATAGAAATCGTGGATTTTGAGCATATAGAGGTCCTGCTGCCCATAGGTCCAGAAATAGCCGCTTCCACCGGGGCCGGCCTGACGCCAGCACAGGCCCATGCTTCCATACCTCCGGTTGTCCGGCTCCGGCACAAAGCCATGCTCCGCCATGGCCCCGGCATATTGCTCATCCAATACATTGCAGCTATACATTCTGACACGCCTCCTCCACCTCAATCGGCCGAATCCATACCCCGATCAGCCGCATGAGCGTGGCACGCCTTGTATCTGTGACAGACAGGGAGTATGCTGTTATTTGGTTAGTATCTGCTAACTAAAATATCATATCCGGCCTGTTCCGTCAAGGCTGGTAAAGGAGGAGTGCAATATGAAACAGAAAGAGATAAGCCCGGTCAGGCTGTTGCTCCGGTGGGCAGGGCCGGAGAAGAAATGGCTGATCGGGTCGGTGCTGTGCGCCTTTGGGAGCGGGCTGCTGGCGATCACCGCCTACCTGGGGCTGTACCGGCTGATGGACGCGGTGCTGTCCGGCGCCTGCACCCCGGCGGTGATCGCGGACTGCGCCGTGTTCGTGATGGCGGGCACCGTGGGGCGGATGGTGCTGCTGGGGGCCTCCGGGGTGCTGTCCCACAAGGGGGCCTACGGCGCCCTGTTCCGGGTGCGGTGCATGGTCACGGAGCATCTGGCGAAGGTGCCCCTGGGCGCGTTGGACGAGCGGAGCACGGGAGCGGTCAAGACCGTGCTCAACGAGGACATTGAGAAGCTGGAGCTGTTTCTGGCCCATAACCTGCCGGAGTTCGTGGCCTATCTCACCGGCCCGGTGGTGATCTTCCTCTATCTGCTGTCGGTGAATGTCCCATTGGCGCTGGTCTCGCTGCTCCCCCTGCCGCTGGCGGGAATTGTGATGGGGGTGATCTTTGGCCGCATGAAGGGAATTCTGGAGGACGCCAACCGCTCCCTGGTGAGCTTCAACTCGGTAATGATCGAGTATGTCTCCGGGATGCGGCTCATCAAGGCGTACAACATGGGGAGCCGGTCGTTTCAGAAGTTTTCCCACGCCATTTCGGAGGAAAACCGGATCTGGAATCTGGTGACCCATAAAACCGCGCCGCCCTATGCGGCTTTCCTGCTGCTGGTGGAGTGCGGTATGCTCCTGATGATCCCAGCCGGGGGGCTTATGTTCCTCCGGGGCTCGGTGAGCGCCAGCGTGTTTCTGCTCTTTGCCTATGTGGGCGGCATGTATTTGACGGAGATCCTGCCGCTCCAGAAGATGTCCACTACCTTTGCCCAGGCTCTCAGCGGTGTGGGAAAGGTGCGGGAGATCCTGGAGCTTCCGGTCTTTGAAGGAGGCGGGCCATTCCCGGAGGACCACGGCATTGAACTGGACCATGTGACCTTCTCCTATGACGGGAAGACGGATGTGCTGCGGGATTGCTCTCTGTCGGTAAAGCAGGGGGAAAAGGTGGCCCTGGTGGGGGTGTCCGGCGCGGGCAAAAGCACTATCATCCAGCTGATCTCCCGGTTTTACGATACAACAAAGGGCGAGGTCCGCATCGGCGGCCGGAATGTCAGGGACATCCGCTACGAGGACCTGCTCGCTCACATCTCCATCGTGTTTCAAAAGACCTTCCTCACCCGGGACAGCGTGCTGGAGAACATCCGTATGGGCACGCAGGCCACGCTGGAACAGGTGCGGGAGGCCGCCCGTCTGGCACAGATCGACGACTTCATCCTGTCGCTGCCCCAGGGATACGACACCAAGGTTGGGGCTATGGGCTCACGCTTCTCCGGTGGGGAGCGCCAGCGCATCGCCATTGCCCGCGCTATTTTGAAGGACGCCCCCATCGTGGTGCTGGATGAGGCCACCGCTATGCTGGACCCGGTGGGCCGGCGGGAGGTGCTCTCCGCCGTTCACAGGCTGAACCGGGAGAAGGGCATCACTGTGGTGCTCATCACCCACCACATGAATGAGGCGGAGGACGCCGACCGGGTTGTGGTCATGGACGACGGAAAAGTCATTATGGACGGCGCGCCCCGGCAGGTCTTCACACAGGTGGAGCGGCTGCGGTCTATGGGACTGACGGTGCCGGACACGGTGGACCTGCTGGACCGGCTGCGCAAAGACGGGCTGGACGTGCCCCTCACCGCCCTGACGGTGGAGGAGTGCGCAGATGCCATCCTGGCCGCCGTTTCCAAGTAATCGGAAGGGAAGAGAACATTGGAACCGATACTGCAAGTACAACATCTGACCCACACGTACAGCGTGGGCACGCCCTTCCAGCGCAGCGCGGTGGAGGACATGAGCTTTGACGTGTACGATGGGGAGTTCTTAGGGATCATCGGCCACACCGGCTCCGGCAAATCCACCCTGATTCAGCATCTGAACGGCCTGTTGCGGCCTACGTCGGGGCAGATCCTGCTCCATGGGAAGGACATCTGGGCGGAGCCGAAGAAGATCCGGGACGTCCGCTTCCAGGTGGGGCTGGTGTTCCAGTACCCGGAGTACCAGCTCTTTGAGGAGACGGTATACAAGGACATCTCCTTCGGCCCCAGGAACATGGGCCTGGACGAGAAGGAGGTGGACCGGCGGGTGCGCTCGGCGGCCTACTTTGTGGGCCTGCGGGACGACCAGCTCGGCCAGTCCCCCTTCGAGCTCTCCGGCGGCCAGAAGCGCCGGGTGGCCATCGCCGGCGTCATCGCCATGGAGCCCAAGGTGCTTATCCTGGACGAGCCCACCGCCGGACTGGACCCGGTGGGCACCGAGTCCATCCTGAGCAACATCCGGGCCTATCACAAGGCCCAGAACGCCACCATCATCATGGTCTCCCACTCCATGGAGGAGATGGCCCGGACAGTGGACCGGCTGGTTGTGGTCAACGACGGAAAAATCGCCCTGGAGGGGGCGCCCAGCCAGGTGTTCCAGCACGGACAGGAGCTGGAGGACATGGGCCTGGGGATTCCCCAGATGACCCGGGTGTTCAACCGCCTGAAGGCCATGGGCGTGGACGTGGGCTCCTCTGTGTACACCGTGGAGCAGGCCAAGCGGGCCATTCTGGACGCAGTGGCCAAGAAGGGGGTGGGCTGAGATGGCACTGAAAGACATTACTCTGGGCCAGTATTTCCCCGGCCACTCC
>ERZ780150.1713-NODE-1713-length-13209-cov-3.238787_pt1 | contig 13209 bp, 10 predicted proteins | sample MGYA00511019_ERZ780150 | MGnify/ENA primary metagenome ERZ780150 (study PRJEB29588, sample SAMEA2151633) | human gut metagenome | biome: human gut; feature: human-associated habitat; material: faeces | place: Denmark | collected 2008/2010 ...
CTGCACCAATGACACCACGGCGTGGGTAGGGATTCTAAACGAAACAGCGCGGTTGTTTGGGGTGGCTCCGTCTACGGATGAACTATATACAAAGCTCTATAAGAAGAGCCTCGAAGGCGATGCGGATTGCGGCGGAGTGCTGGTGTGCAATTACTTGGCGGGGGAAGGCGTGACTCATATGGATGCGGGAAGACCTCTGGTGCTTCGGTATCCCAGCAGCAGATTCACGCTGGCAAATTTCTTCCGCGCCCAGCTTTATGCGACGATGTCTACGCTCAAAATCGGCATGGATATTCTGGCAAGAGAGAATGTCGGAATTGACTCTCTCATGGGTCACGGCGGCTTGTTCAAAACTCCGGGAGTCGGGCAACGGTATATGGCTGCGGCCTGTAATGCGCCTGTGACCTGTATGGAGACCGCCGGTGAAGGAGGGGCGTACGGAATGTCGTTGCTGGCCGCGTATATGAGTGGTAAACAGGGAGAGGAAACGCTGGAAGAATTTTTGAATACCCGTGTTTTTTCAAGTGTGCCACGTACTACGCTGGAGCCTGACGCCAAAGACGCGGCAGAGTTTGACCGCTATATCAGGCGATATGAAGCCCTGATAGAAGTGGAACGCATCGCGGTGGAAAAACTTAAGGAGGATCTGTTATGAAACAATATCAATTCTGGTTTATCGTCGGCAGCCAGTTTCTATATGGAACGGAAGTGCTGGACACTGTCGCCAAACGGGCGGCTGAAATGGCGGAGAAGCTGTCCGCGGTATTGCCGTATCCGCTGGTCTACACGGTTACGGCAAAAAGCAGCCAGGAGATCAGCGAGACAATAAAAAAAGCGAACTATGATGAGAGCTGTGCGGGCGTTATTACCTGGTGCCACACGTTTTCGCCCAGTAAGATGTGGATCAACGGCCTGAGCGCACTGCAAAAGCCGTATTGTCATTTGGCCACCCAGTATAACCGGGAGATTCCCAATAAAGAGATCGACATGGATTTTATGAATCTGAACCAGGCTGCTCATGGCGATCGGGAACACGGCTTTATCGCGGCTCGCCTGCGGATGCCCAGAAAAGTCATTGCCGGCTATTGGCAGGACGAGGACGTGCAGAAACGCATCAGCAGCTGGATGAAGGCGGCGGTTGGAGCGGCGGTTTCTAAGGAAATGAAGGTCATGCGCTTCGGCGACAATATGCGGGAAGTGGCTGTCACAGAGGGAGATAAGGTGGCGGTCCAGGCAAAGCTTGGATGGCAGGTGAACACCTGGGCTGTGGGCGACCTAGTTAAGGAAATGCACGGCGTCTCTGAAGAAGAGATCGACACGATGATGTCGGAATATGAGTCCCGCTATGTTATGAAAACGGAGAAGATTGACCATGTTCGCTATCAGGCTCGCGAAGAGATCGCCATTCAAAGGCTGCTGGACCGGGAAAGGTGCAAGGCGTTCACCAATACCTTCCAGGATCTGTATGGCATGGAGCAGCTGCCCGGATTGGCCAGTCAAGATCTTATGTCCAAGGGCTATGGATACGGCGGCGAAGGGGACTGGAAAGTGGCGGCCCTGACCGCTGTTATGAAAGCGATGGGAGAAAACGAGAACGGCGCTTCAACATTTATGGAGGACTACACCTACCATCTGGTCAAGGGGCAGGAATACAGTCTTGGCGCCCACATGCTCGAAGTCTGTCCGAGCGTTGCCGCCGGCAAGCCCTGTATTGAAACACACCCCCTTAGCATCGGCATGAATGAAAAGGATCCCGCCCGCTTGGTCTTCGAGGGGAAGGCGGGAGATGCGATTGTCGTCAGCTTGATCGATATGGGTGGCCGCCTGCGTCTGATCTGCCAGGATATTCATTGTGTCAAACCCATTATGCCGATGCCAAATCTCCCGGTTGCCAGGGTCATGTGGCAGGCGGAGCCATCGCTTACCACCGGCGTGGAGTGCTGGATTACAGCCGGCGGCGCCCACCACACGGTGCTTAGCTATGATGTGACCGCAGAACAGATGAGAGACTGGTCCGCTATGATGGACATTGAGTTTGTTCATATCACAAACGAGACCACCGTTGAAAAGCTGGAGCAGGACCTTTTCCTGGCGGATCTGGCCTGGAAACTGAAGTAAGGGGTATTTCCTATGCTGGAAGAATTAAAGCAACGTGTTTGGGAGGCAAATCAGATGCTGCCCCGATACGGTCTAATCACTTTTACATGGGGAAATGTTTCCGGCATTGACCGAGAGAGAGGATTGGTGGTCATCAAGCCCTCCGGGGTGGCATACGAAAACATGCTGGTTGAAGACATGGTTGTGGTGGATCTGGATGGAAACCGTGTGGAGGGTTGCCGCATGCAGTCCAGCGATACAGACACACACCTGGCGCTTTATCGTGAGTTTCCCGCTCTGGGCGGCATTGTCCATACCCACAGCCAATGGGCAACATCCTTTGCCCAAGCCGGACTCGGAATTCCCGCTCAGGGCACCACACAGGGAGACTATTTCTATGGTGAAATACCCTGCACCCGGAAAATGACGTCTCAAGAAATCGAAACCAGGTATGAACTGGAAACTGGAAATGTGATTATTGAAACGTTCAGAGAGCGTGGAATTGATCCGGCCCAAGTGCCCGCTGTACTTGTTCACAGTCACGGCCCGTTTGCGTGGGGAACGGACCCCATGGATGCGGTCCATAATGCGGTTGTGCTGGAGGAGGTGGCGTTTATGGATTTTCATGCCATGATGCTCGCACCCGGTCTGCCTGCGATGCAGCAGGAACTTCTTGACAAACACTACTTTCGAAAACACGGTCCTGGGGCTTACTATGGACAGAACTGAGGCTAGGGATGGCAAAAAAACTGTTTGGAATTATGCCGGACGGCACGGCTGTGGACCAATATACGCTGACTTGCGGGGAGATGTCGTGTGAGATCATTACTTATGGCGGTGCACTGCGGTCTTTACGTGTTCCGGATCGAAACGGGACAATCGTAGATGTGGTACTTGGATTTGATTATCTGAGGGACTATCTGGTTCAAGATAAATACATCGGCGCGCTGATCGGCCGTTATGCCAATCGAATCGGCGGCAGTACATTCAGCTTAAATGGGACCAGGTATTTCCTGGCGGCAAATGATGGCGCAAATCATCTCCACGGCGGGCTGCGCGGCTTTGACAAACAGGTGTGGAATGCGGCAGGTGCTTCTGAGGATACCCTGGTGCTGACTCTGAACAGTCCTGATGGTCAGGAAGGATATCCGGGAAATCTGGATGTGCAAGTCACATATCGGCTGGAAGCGCACAGCTTGACGATCCGCTATCGGGCCGTGTGCGACCTCGACACTCCATGTAATTTGATAAATCATACATATTTTAATTTAGGGGGACATCACTCCGGACCAGTAACGTCACAGGTCATACAGCTTTTCGCGGATTGCTATATCCCCACGGATGAGGAGTCGATTCCGATGGGCGTAATTGAGCCTGTGGAGGGGACGCCTATGGATCTGCGCCAACCTACAAGGATCGGTGCGCAAATTGACGGGGCATTTCCGCAGCTAGCGTTTGCGGGCGGCTATGACCACAACTGGATCACAGCGGATCAAGAAGGGAGCCTCCATCCTGCTGCACAGGCATTCTCTCCGGCAACTGGAATCTCAATGGAAGTGTTTTCGACTCTGCCGGGGATTCAATTCTATTCAGGAAACTATCTGGATGGATGCCCTGTTGGAAAAGAGGGCGCGTCGTATGCCAGACGATGGGGATTTTGCTTGGAAACACAGATGTTCCCAGATACGCCCAACCGCCCGGAATTCCCGTCCTGCGTATTGAGGGCTGGAGAAGTCTGGGAGCATACCAGTGTATTTAAATTTGGCATCGTGTGAGGTTTTGAGAAGCAAACAGCACCGGGAGATTCCCTGTCCGTCTATCTGTGGAAATGGTCCATGAAGAGATGCCGGAATAGACTATATACATTCGGGGGCGATCATATGAGTGAAAAATCCAAGGTTTATTTTGCAGATTTCTGATGCTTTCCCATGCGGGAGAATCTTCCTCAGAGGCTGGCGCGCCTCATCATGACAGCCGGTTTCGGTTCCATAGATATGGATAACAAATATGTCGCAATCAAGATGCACTTTGGCGAACCGGGGAATCAGGCATATCTGCGGCCCAACTGGGCCAGAGTGGTGGCAGATCTGGTGAAGGATCAGGGCGGGAAGCCTTTTTTGACGGACTGCAATACGCTGTATATGGGCGGGCGAAAGAACGCTTTGGACCATATCGAGTCCGCATACCAGAATGGTTTCAATCCATACAACACCGGCTGCCACATCCTTATTGCCGACGGGCTAAAGGGCAGCGACGATGTAGAGGTTCCGGTGAGTGGCGGTGAGTATGTGAAGACCGCAAAAATTGGCCGGGCTGTGATGGACGCCGATGTATTTGTTTCCCTTACCCACTTTAAGGGTCATGAACAGGCGGGCATGGGCGGCACGCTGAAAAATATTGGCATGGGTTGCGGCTCTCGGGCTGGGAAAATGGAGATGCATAGCTCCGGCAAGCCTGTTGTGAAGCGGGAGAAGTGTGTGGGCTGTCGCGCCTGCGCTATAATCTGCGCCCACGGCGCACCCCAGTTTGACGAGGAGGGCAAGGCGGATATTGATATCAACCAATGCGCGGGATGTGGCCGGTGCTTGACCATCTGCCCTAAAGACGCTATTGCCGCTAGGAACGATGCGGCTCCCGCTATCCTCAACAAAAAGATGGCTGAGTATAGCAAGGCAGTTGTAAATGGCCGTCCCTGTTTCCACATCTCTTTGGTCATCGATGTGTCTCCTCACTGTGACTGCCACAGCGAGAACGATGTGCCCCTGGTGCCAAATGTGGGCATGTTTGCATCCTTTGATCCTGTAGCTCTGGACCAGGCCTGCGCCGATGCGGTTGTGGCGCAGCCTGCCCTGCCTGGGTCTATGCTGTTCGATGAAGCCTGCGCCTGTAATAAAGGGGATCATTTCAAACGCTCCCATCCAAACTCCGATTGGAACGTCTGCCTGGAGCACGCAGAAAAGCTGGGCCTCGGCCGTCGAGCGTATAAATTGGTGAGAATCTGACCCTTCAAGCAAGAAAACTAATAAATAGGTAGGCGTATATGTGGCAAGAGACGAAAGGTAAACTGTGACAAGTGTTGGAGCTCACAATCAACAAGCATGAGCTGGAAGATGCAGACTTTCTAATATGGAAAATGGACAGGAAGCATTTTCCACGAAAAACCACCGGTCATTTTCTTATGTGAATGACCGGTGGTTTCAATATAGAGTTGTGATTTTTACAGCGGGACGCTTTCAGTAAAAATTTGTTCGAGAGGCTCGGTTGCGCATTGAGCAGTTGGATACAGCAGGTCTGCCTCTATATCACACCGCCTTTGCGGGGCGGGCAAGGAACTGCTTTACCGATCAGCCACCGAAACTTCGCTGCGTATGATATGGATGCCGTCATTTTCCGTCTGCTCAGTAATGAAAGCTCTCCATACGGGTAGAGGCCAGCGCACTGCGCAGCATTTCACATTCCCGTTTGCCCATGTCAACACCTTCAAAGGCTGGACTCTAAGTGTTATATAGTTTCTTATGCTTTTAGGCGTTTAAAAGACGTACTTTGTGCAAGGGGGGGCTGACCGGCATCTCGCCCCATAACAGGAAAAAACGGGGTGGAAGTGAGAGAAGACAAGAGCTGGTTTGTACGGCATTCCTTGAGAGGAACGTCTACCAAATGGTTGGAAGACATCGATTTTAGCAGCTGGCTCCTCTTTGCACACAAGTTTTACAAATTTGCATGTGAATTTTAATGATTGCTTGTCAATACAGGCATTGAGATCGACCCACGTATGCCTGTCTCAAAGAATTGATCTCAGCTTCCATCTTCTGAATGCACTGCATAATACCTTTAGAGGGCGGGACTGTGTCAAGCAGCATACCTTGCATGTGGGCATAGTCCGCCTGTAGAACATTCGTGCACTCCTCCGGTGGGAGAAGACGCCTAGTTCCGGGGGCTTTGCCAAATCATAGTGGGCCTTTTCTGTAGGATACAACCATCCCTAAATACACTACACACGCCAGCGACTCCAAGATCTGCATAGCTGCCGCTTTGATTGGGGACCTATCTATACAATACAGGCAAAATAGTGACGAGAATATCCGGGCGGGAATCTTCCGTGTCAGCATACCGATCTCCAGACGCACCATAAGCAGAATAGAGGTTTCGCTAAAGAGTCTCAGGCATGTAAGATTTACAGCTTGTAGATCGTCTTCATCAACACAGAGGGAAAATCCTCCATCAAACACCGCACAAGGACTTCCGTCTCCTCAGAACAACTGATTCCGCAGGAATGTTTCTGTTTCAGCGCTCAACGCCTTATTGAGCTTGTCCGGCCGTTTTTTGGGCAAACCCGCCCAAAGGGTTATCCTTGGCTGACTCTAAAAGCCTCTAGTCCAAGAGCAAGCCAATATCTTTGGAAAAGCAGTGGATAAGGTCAAAGTACTTGGACCGGCTCGTGCCCCCCTTGAAGGGGCCGGTTGCTTGGCCCAAGGACTGCTACGAAACACATAGTCCATGTCCCGCGGTCTCAGAAAATCCTTTTCAACGGCACCTTCACGCAAAGGCATCTGGCTGTGGTATTGCGGAAAAGGTTACTCTTTCCTCTCTTAGAAATTCTGCGATTGCATTCACGGCTTATCCTTCTTTTCCGTGATTGCCTTCATAACTTCAAAGATCCGGACCGTACTGTGTTGGGCTTCTGCAAGGAGGTCGGGCATGATTTTAGCTGTGGGGAATCTTTTGCGAAGCGTGTGGATGATTTTATCATCCACAGCATCTTTGCCGCCTGCTTCGTATTCCTGGAGCAGTTTGCTGAACTGTGGACAAGCATAGGCACAGCGAATGATCCGACAGATCTTACCTTTTCCGTCGCTCAGGAAAGGTTTTTGACCGATATCTCAACAATGGCGGAAGCTCCGGTTCTAGCATGGTCACTGAGGTAGAGATTCCCATTTTTTCATCTTTGTGTTTATCACCGATTTCTGCTGCCGATTATTAATCATTGCTTCCCATTTTGAACAGCGATAAAATGATTCACCGCTCGGTTTTATCGATTGCTTTGTAAATGTACGCGGTAAAATTGTTTGCTCTAGCTGCAGTTCCGCGACTGATGGCCCTATTCCTTGATTCGGCCTAGCATCTCTTGAGCCGCTTTCTGCCGGTATATTTCGGAGCATATCAAGCAAACTAAGAATTACCACGAAAAAGGAGCGGTAGATATGTTTAAGCATGAAAAGCAGTTATTCCATCCGGTGGCCGTGGAGCGGCCGAATCCCCAGTATGCAGCATTGCTGCAGGAGCAGCTGGGAGGCGGCAACGGTGAGCTGAAAGCGGCTATGCAGTATCTGTCCCAGAGCTTCCGCATCAAGGACCAGAAGATCAAGGACCTGTTTCTGGATATCGCAGCAGAGGAACTGGGACACATGGAAATGGTGGCCCAGACCATTAATCTGCTCAACGGCCACGATGTAGATGCAGATCAGGTCAAGGCGGGCGAGATCCAGAGCCATGTGATCTTGGGCCTGAACCCCGGCTTAATCAATGCCTCCGGCTATTCCTGGACCGGCGATTATGTGACCGTGACCGGCGATCTGTGTGCGGACCTGCTCAGCAACATCGCTTCTGAGCAGCGGGCCAAGGTGGTCTATGAATACCTGTACCGCCAGATCGACGACAAGAAGGTCCGTGAAACCATCGACTTCCTGCTCAACCGGGAGGAGGCTCACAACCAGATGTTCCGGGATGCCTTCAACGAAGTGCAGGACAGTGGCTCCAACCGGGATTTTGGTACGACCAAGGCGGCGAAAATGTATTTCTCCCTCTCCAATCCCGGCCCCAATACCTTTGCTGGAAACGAGGTCTCCGCACCTAAGTTCGATTGATAGAATAAGAGAAACGACCCTACCCAATCTGAACAAGTTTGTAGGACTTATCAGATTAGGTAGGGCTGTTTTATGTGCGAAATCCTTGCAGCACAAGCTTTTTTGAGGAAAGGTATTCGAAAGTAAAATGTGACATAAAAATGGGAACAGTTCAAATTCTGGCTGCAAGCAGTCTGATTTTCTAAGTCTGAACCTCTGTGTCTCACGGCCATCAGCTCCTTACGGAAATCCATCGGCCTTTTGCAAAGTCAAACAAAATCCGCGGTCACTGTGAAAAATGAATCCTGTCTCTGGCTTACGCAACTCATACGCCATTTTGAATGTAGCCATAATGAGCTGCGTGCTGTTTTTCGGGAAACTTTGTGGGCGATCACTTTACGGGAAAATAGCTCCAAGATCACGCAGATATAAAGATATCGATTCTCTATACTTAAAACAGGCCACATCACTGGCCCGGATTTGATTGCTTGTCTGCTGAAAATTGCTGACGGAGGGTATTTTCTTCTTCTCCGGTTCTCGCAGTTTCAAACTCTGGATACCCCCATCTCCCGCATCAGGTCAGCGCCCAATTTGGCGCCGACCTGATGCCCGCGCCGTGCGAGAATCATCCAAATCTTTTCAGCGCCAAGTACCTGCCGATATTCAGCAAAGACCTCACAGATCAGAAGGCGGTATTCCTCCCTGCGTTTCTCAAACTGGGCATTCGCTCGTTTGTTGCGAAGAATGTGATTGCAGAGTGTGCCGCGTGGTATCTCCAATGCTTCGCAGAGAGTATGGACATCATCTTGCCCACAGGCAATGCCCCTCTTTTTCCGGGTCCAACACCTGGAAGGGCCTCCGCGATTTTGATATTCATAACACAAGGCGTAAAGTGCTATTCCGCCGAGATACCGCCCCTTGACAGAATACTTGTACGTACGGTGCAGAACGCCGATTCCTGATGAAAGGCCCCTCACCCATTCTGCGCGTCGATCTGTTCTTTCAGCTCATTCAGATATACCCACCGCTCCGTCTTTTCTTCCAGAGCGGCCTCCAGCTCCGCCTGACGGGCCTGGAGCTCCTGGAGCTTCACATAGTCGCTGCCGCAGCTCTCCTGCTCCGTCTGGCAGGCGGTGATCTGAGCCTCCAGCTCCGCCAGGTCCGCGTCGATGGTCTCAAATTCCCGCTGCTCCTTGAAGGTAAATTTCAGTTTCCGTTCCCGGGGACGCTCTGCCGCGGGCTTGGGCTTTTCCGCCTTGGGAGAGAGGGCCTCTTCCGCCCGGCGCTTGGCCTGCCAGTCCGCCCAGTTGCCGGTGAACCGGTGGATCTCCCCGTCTCCCCGGACCTCGAAGATGGACTCCGCCAGCTTGTCCAGGAAGAACCGGTCATGGGATACCGCCAGAATGGGGCCGGGGAAACCCAGGAGATAATCCTCCAAAATGGAGAGGGTAGTCACGTCCAGGTCGTTGGTGGGCTCGTCCAACAGCAGCACGTTGGGGGCTTCCATCAGCACGGACAGCAGATACAGCCGCCGCCGCTCCCCACCGGAGAGCCGCCCGATGGGCACAGACTGAAGATCACCGGGGAAGAGGAACCGCTCCATCATCTGGTTGGCGGAGAAGGTGCCCTCATCGGTCCTGACCTCATCGGCGATGTCGTGGATAAAGTCGTAGACCCGCTGGTTCAGGTCCAGCTCCCGCCCCTCCTGGGAGAAGTGGCCGATCTTCACGGTGGCGCCCACCTCCACCGTGCCGCTGTCCGGTGCCAGTTCGCCTGCCATCAGGTGGAGCAGGGTGGACTTCCCGGCGCCGTTGCGGCCCACGATGCCGATGCGGTCACCGCGCAGCAGGTTGTAGGAGAAGCGGCTGACGATGGGACGGCCGTCAAAGGCCTTGGACACATCCCGCAGCTCGATGATCTTCTTCCCCAGGCGGCTGGAGGCCGCCGCCATCTGCACGGCCTCGTCCGTTTCCGGTGCCTCCTGGTTCAGCAGGGCCTCGTACCGCTGGATCCGCTCCTTGGACTTGGTGGTCCGGGCCTTGCAGCCCCGCATGATCCACTCCCGCTCCACCCGGAGGATGGACTGGCGCTTGCGCTCACTGGCCTCCGCCATCTCTGCCCGCTGCTCCCGCAGCTCCAGGTACTTGGAGTAGTTGGCCTCATAGTGGTACAGCTTCCCCCGGGAGAGCTCCGTGATGTGGTTCACCACCCGCTCCAGGAAGTACCGGTCATGGGTCACCATGACCAGGCCGCCCTTGAACCGGCGGAGCCAGTCCTCCAGCCAGGCTACCATCTCGCTGTCCAGGTGGTTGGTGGGCTCGTCCAGAATCAGAAGGTCCGCCGTACTCAAAAGCACGCTGGCCAAGGCCACCCTCTTTCTCTGTCCACCCGAAAGGGTGGATGTCAGGGCATCGTGTTCCGTGATACCAAGCTTGTTAAGCATGCTCCTGGCCGTGGCCTGCATCTCATCCGGAGAACTGTAATGGGTTTCCCCGGCATTTTCCCGCATAACGCTTTCAAGCACCGTATCTCCCTCTGTGAATTCCGGAATCTGGGGCAGATAGCGTATGTAGAGACTGCGGCCTCTTACCACGCTGCCGCTGTCCGCATCTTCCAGGCCCGCAACAATCTTAAGGAGAGTGGACTTGCCTGTGCCGTTGACGCCAATCAGTCCTATCTTCTCCCCCTCGTTGATGGAGAAGGATGTGTCGTCAAACAGCAGCCTCTCCGTATATGATTTTGTCAAATGTTCAATGGTAACCAGATTCATCGTCTTTTCCTCTTATTCAATCACCAGCTCCACCGGACAATGGTCTGAACCCATGACCGTATTGTGGATGGACGCGCTTACCAGTCTGTCCTTAAGGCTTTCTGATACACAAAAATAGTCAATGCGCCACCCTGCATTCTTGGCCCTGGCGCTGAAACGGTAGGACCACCAGGAGTATATCCCCTCCAGGTCCGGATAGAAATAGCGGAACGTGTCCACGAAGCCCGCTGCCAGAAGGTCGGTGAACTTTCCCCTCTCTTCATCGGTGAATCCGGCATTTTTCCTGTTTGTCTTAGGATTCTTAAGGTCAATCTCCTTGTGGGCCACATTCAGATCCCCGCAGAATACCACAGGCTTGTTTTCCTCCAGTTTCTTAAGGTATGCCAGAAAATCATCCTCCCATTTCATCCTGTAATCCAGCCTTGCCAGGCCGTCCTGTGAATTGGGGGTATAGCAGGTCACAACATAATATTCAGGAAACTCTGCCGTAATCACCCGTCCCTCCGTATCGTGTTCCTCCATGCCGATGCCATAGGACACGGACATGGGTTCCTCCTTTGTGAACATGGCTGTGCCGGAATATCCCTTTTTCCTGGCATAGTTCCAGTACTGGTGATAACCGGGCAGTTCCAGCTCAATCTGCCCCTCCTGAAGCTTGCTTTCCTGTATACAGAATACATTTGCGTCCGCCTCCCTGAAAAAATCCAGGAAGCCCTTACCCACGCAGGCCCTGAGGCCGTTTACATTCCACGAAATCAACTTTGTCATTTCTTTATGGCTCCTCTCCGGAACATGGTCCGGGAATGGGTTTCCCGGAGTGTTCCTGTGTCATTTTTAAACGGCTGTCTACTCCGGATATACAAGCCTGGATTCCGGGAACTGGTCCACATGGTACAGTACATCCAGGTACTTTCCGGCCAGGAATCTGGCCATACCCAAATTCATATCCAGATAATTGCCGCAGTCCTCTGGCGATGCCCCGGGCACCTCCCCCTCAAAATCCCTGATAAACTCATACATCTCCACCATCAGGGGCAGGATATCCGCAGACTCGTAGTCTCCAGCCAGCAGCAGATAGAAACCGGTCCTGCACCCCATGGGGCCAAAGTAAACGCACTTTTTGCCAAAGGTGCCGTGATTCCTTAAAAAGGTTGCCCCCAGATGCTCGATGGTATGCATTTCCGCGGTGTTCATCACCGGCTCCTCATTGGGCGAGGTCATCCTCAGGTCGAAGGTGGTCACCATTCCTCCTTCCACCTGATCCTTCCTGGATACATAGACTCCAGGCTGCAGCTTATTGTGGTTAATGGTAAAACTTGTAATCTTTTCCATATCTGTTCTCCTCTCAATCCGCTCCATAATATCCGTTCAGAAATTTGGCGCACGCCTCATCCCTGTAATTGTGTAATGACTGAAAAGGGGCAGGATTTATCCATCCTGCCGCCCTGTCTCTGCCACTATATTAATCATCTGCCTCTTCACTCTCAGTCAGTGTGAAGGTAAATCTCTTACGTGCCATCTCGTCGCTTTCAAGGTACTCGTCGTAGGTGGTAATCTTATCAACCAGCTTGCCGTTGATGATTTCCATGATGCGGTTTGCAGTAGTCTGCACTATCTGGTGGTCACGGGAGGAGAAAATCATCACGCCCGGGAACTTAATCATACCGCGGTTCAAAGCGTCGATGGACTCCATATCCAGATGGTCCGTGGGCTCATCCAGCATCAGCACATTGGCACCGGATATCATCATCTTGGACAGCATGCAGCGCACCTTCTCGCCTCCGGAAAGGACCTTCACCTTTTTCACGCCGTCCTCACCGGCGAACAGCATACGTCCCAGGAAACCGCGGACATAGGTCACGTCCTTCTCAGGAGAATACTGGGTCAGCCACTCTACGATGGTGTCGTCGTTGTCAAACTCGGCGCTGTTGTCCTTGGGGAAATATGCCTGTGAGGTGGTAAGACCCCACTTATAGCTTCCCCCATCCGGCTCCATCTCACCGGACAGAATCTTAAAGAGCACTGTCTTGGCCCGCTCATTTGGTCCTACCAGGGCAGCCTTGTCCTCGCGGCCCAGGATGAAGGAGATATCGTCCAGTATCTTTTCGCCGTCAATGGTCTTGCTTAAGTTCTCCACGGTCAGAACCTCGTTGCCGATCTCGCGGAAAGGACGGAAATCAATGTACGGATACTTACGGCTGGAAGGACGGATGTCGTCCAGCTCAATCTTCTCAAGGGCCCGCTTACGGGAAGTGGCCTGCTTGGACTTGGAAGCATTGGCGGAGAAGCGCTGGATGAATTCCTGCAGCTCCTTAATCTTCTCTTCCTTCTTGCGGTTGGCTTCCTTCATCTGCTTGACAATCAGCTGGCTGGACTCCACCCAGAAGTCGTAGTTTCCTGCGTACAGCTGGATTTTCCCATAGTCAATGTCAGCTATCTGGGTACAGACCTTATTCAGGAAATAACGGTCATGGGATACCACGATAACCGTGTTGTCAA